>C._urophasianus_2_cecum__coassemble_274_pt1 | contig 10229 bp, 6 predicted proteins | sample C__urophasianus_2_cecum__metabat2_low_PE_009 | metagenome-assembled genome bin C | reverse complement strand
CCATGCTGATCGACCTGTCGTCCAGAGGCAGAGCCTCCCTGAACAGGATCGGGACCATCCTGGACGAGAGGTCCGACCTCAGGGACGGACCCGAGAGGACCTCGAAGAAGGTCGAGGGAAGGATCGAGTTCAGACACCTCTATTTCGCCTATCCCGATGCTTTAAACCTCCCCGCCCTGAAGGATATCGACCTGACCATAGAGACCGGACAGACCTGGGGAATCGTAGGAAGGACTGGATCAGGGAAGTCGTCTTTGGTCAGTCTGTTACTGAAACTCTACAACGTCGAACCCGGGATGCTTCTGATCGACGGAATCGATATCAACGACTGGTACGGAAAGTCTCTAAGGGACGGAATAGGCTTCGTCTCTCAGGAAGCCTTCCTCTTCTCCGACACCATCGCCGGGAACATCGCCTTCGGAGGAGGAGAGAAACCCACCCCGGAGATGATCAAGAAGGCGGCGGTATTCGCCGATGTCGACGACAACATCAGGGAGCTCCCCCAGGGCTATGAGACTCTGGTGGGCGAGAGGGGTAAGTCGGTTTCCGGAGGCCAGAGGCAGAGGATCTCCATGGCCCGGGCCGTGATCAGGGATCCGGCCATCCTGGTACTGGACGACTCTGTGTCGGCTGTAGACGCAATCACGGAGAAGCACATCCTGACCAACATCCGGAGGGAGAGGAAGGGTAAGACCACCCTGGTCATCTCCTCCAGGCTCTCCGCCGTGGAGGACATGGACGGGATCCTGGTCCTGGACCAGGGAGCCGTTGTCGGTATCGGAAAGCACGAGGAGCTGCTTAATACCTGCCCTGTCTACAGGAAGCTGTTTGAGCTTCAGGCGCTCCAGAGGGAGATGCGGTGATGGAAGAGAAAGAGAATCTACCCCTGGAGCAGCCAGAGGCTCAGTCCGCACCCCAGGACAACGACATCGGGGTCAGGGAGATGCTAAAGGCCTTAAAGGCCCAGGAGGACTTTGAGAACGCCATGGACCAAGGCCAGTTCAGGCTCAGGGACATGGCCATGATCAAGAAGTTCTTGGTCTACCTGAAACCCTACGCCTGGAAGTTCGGGTTCGCCCTGCTCTTGGATGTCGTCATCACCTTCGGATTTGTCTTCCTCCCCAGAATCCAGGGATACATCATCAACTACCTGTCCGAAGCGACGGTACCTTTAAACCAACTCGACTATGGCCCTATCGGGATGTATTGCGGAATCTACGCTGCAATCATCGCCGTGGTCATAGTCGCACTCTACTTCAACGGAGTGATCTTCTACATCCTGGGGCAGAGGATAGTCACGACGATAAGAGACGACCTGTTTAAACATGTTGAGTCCCTGTCCATGGCTCAGATAAACGCACTGCCTGTAGGTAAATACATCACCAGGATCACCAACGACTGCAGGGGACTGAGCATGTTCTTCACCGACATGATCGTCAACTTCGCCAGGGATGTTCTAAACGTCATCATGACCATCATCATCGCCTTCTTCCTCTCATGGAAGCTGGCTCTGATCTTCGTGGGTTTCACGCCGATAGTCTTCCTGATCTCGTTCTACTTCAGGCGGAAGACCAAGAAGTACTTCAGGCAGCAGAGGAGGCAGCGCTCCGAGATCAACGGGTTCCTATCTGAATCCATCTCTGGAATGTGGACCATCAAGGCCTTCGACAGGGAGGAGGAGAAGGCCGAGGAGTTCGACAGGTTCAACGATAGGTTAAGGCAGGCCTACGTCAAGCAGGTCAACATCTTCTCCTTCTACCAGCCCCTGATGTACTTCCTCCAGATGGCGGCTACAGTTCTAGTCATTTTTTTCGGGGTCAGGTTCGTGATGCCGGCCGGGGACATAGTCTTAGAGACTGGGCAACCCTTCGCAGCCGGAGACCTCTATAACTTCTACGGCTACACCGGGAACTTCTTCCAGCCGATCCAGGACATGGCTGAGCTTCTCAACTCCCTGCAGAACGTCCTGTCCTCCGCTGAGAGGGTAGCCTCCCTGATGTCGGTCAGACCCTCCGTGGAGGACCAGCCGGAGGCCAGGCCCATAGAGGAGCTTGAGAGGGACAACCCCATCGCTCTGGCTCACCCCGACATCGCCTCTCCCGTCAAGGGCGACATCGTCTTCGACCACGTCTGGTTCGCCTACGTCGGAGAGGAGTGGGTCCTCAAGGATGTGAGCTTCCACGTCAAGCCCGGTGAGACCGCCGCCTTCGTGGGCGCCACCGGGGCCGGGAAGTCCACCATCATCGGATTGATAGTAAGGAACATCATCCCCCAGAAGGGGAGGATCTACATCGACGGTATCGATATCTCCACAGTGACCATCGAGAGCCTTAGGTCCAACATCTCCCAGATGATGCAGGACGTGTTCCTGTTCTCGGGCACCATCATGGACAACATCACCCTGTTCGACTCCGAGGTCGATGAGGGCCGAGCCAGGATGGCGGTCAAGACCGTCGGAGCTGAGACCTTCGTGCTCTCGCTACCTGACGGATATAACTCTGTTGTCCAGGAGCGTGGCAACAACTTCTCCGTCGGTCAGAAGCAGCTGATCAGCTTCGCCAGGGCCGTCTACCACAAGCCGGCAGTCATGGTCCTGGACGAGGCCACGGCCAACATCGACACCGAGACCGAGGTCATCATCCAATCTTCATTGAAGAGGATCAGGACCTTGGGTACCATGGTGATCGTGGCCCACAGGCTCTCCACCATCAAGGATGCCGAGTGCATCTATGTGGTCGATAAGGGAAGGATCGTGGAGTCGGGTACCCACGACGAGCTGATAGAGAAGCACGGAACCTACTACGACATGTACCGGCTCCAGAACCTGGAGCGGGAGGTCAGAGACCTCCCCACCGAGCCTCTGGCATCGGTTGACTGATAGGATAAATATTCCTCCGCCCTTCCCTCTGGGAAGGGCTTTTACTCAGGGTTTAAGCTCCTAAACCTCCCCTATGGGGTATCCTATCCGGAGTAGAGGGGATACAGAGTGAGAGCGAGGGAAGAGAGGGAGAGACTCAGGGCAGCTATCGACCGCTTTCTGGTGCCTGTACTAGGCTTCGTCCTGGCTCTGGTCATCGTCTATGCCGTGATGAAGGGGGCAGGGATATACCTGGGTGGAAAGCTCCAGGATGGTGCCTACTCCGGTATGATCTCGGACTCTGTATCGCAGTATGTAGCCTTCTACAGGATGTTACGAAGAGCCATGCAGGGGGAGAGCAACCTCTTCTACTCCATGGAGAAGATCTTCGGAGGGAGCCTGCTTTCTTTAGTCTCCTACTACATGTTCTCCCCGTTCGATCTGCTTTTGGTCATCTTCCCTAACACCGGGGTGGAGACCCTGATGGTCTGGATGGCTATCCTCAAGATAGCGACGGCTGGACTGACTGCAGGGGTCTATCTGTCCTGCAGGAAGTCGACTGAGAGGAACGGACTAGCTAACGTCGGATTCGCTCTGGCCTACGCCCTGTGCGGCTTCTCCATCGTCTACATGTGGGACATCTTCTGGCTGGACGGGTTTCTGATCCTGCCTCTAGTGGCTCTAGGGATCGAGAGAATAGTTGAGAAGAAAGGCTACGGACTTTACGTTATCTCTCTGTTCTACGCCTTAGTCACCTCCTGGTACACCGGATTCATGATCTGCGTCTTCGCAGTCATCTACTTCATCGCTCAGTATCTGTCCGAGCCTATGAAGGCCGAGAGAACCCAGCTGCACAGGCCGGGGCTAAGGAGATTAAAGGCTCCCATCGTCTTCGCTCTGGCATCCCTGGCCGGAGGCTTCATGGCTCTGCCCCTCTGGTCCAGCCTGCTCACCGGGATGGGGGACACCAGGGTCGGGGTTACCATAACGTCTGGAATCAGAAATCCTTTAGACATTATTAGATGTCTGTTCACCGGAAGCTACTTCGACTTCGGAAGCGAAGTTGCTAACTACGATTCAAATACCTATGTAGGAATATTTGTTGGTGGCTGTGCCTTAGTTTTCTGCATCCTCTACTTCTTCAGTTCAAAGTATTCAGGCAGGAGGAGAGCTCTCAGATTCATAGCCATCCTCTTCTACCTTATTTGCCTGGTGATCATGCCTCTGGACTCCATGATGCACGGAGGTGCCAGACCCAACTGGTTCCCGGCTCGATACGCATTCTGCTTGAGTTTCCTATTGGTAGCTACCGCAGCCGATGGGTTCGCTGGAGTCAAGAAGGTCTGGGCTCCGTCCCTGATAATCCCCGCCATCGCCCTGGTCGGTGGGATAGCCTTAGTCGTCAGCTACTCCCCGTTTGAGGACTACACCTTCACCCTGTCGATGGCGGGGTTGGGTCTCTATCTAGCATCCTATGTTCTGGCCGTGATTCTCAGGTTCTCAGATCCTCTATCGGAACTTCTGGGTAAAGTGATTCAAAGGCCTAACCTGGACGGGAAGAAGTTTAAGAGAGGACTCCTCTCCGGAGTCGGCCTGTGCGCTTCAGCCCTGGTGGTCTTCCTCTCCGGATACGGGATGTATGTGAATGCAGACGACATCATCTCCTCCAACGTCGAGGACAAGCAGTACAAGGAGGAGTCGGCATACAGAGAGCACGACTCGTTCCAGGACGATGTGGATACCCTTAAGGCCTACGCAGGAAAGGATTCCACCTACAGGATGGAGAACACCTGGATCGCCATGCCGACCCAGAACACCATCGACAACGACCCTCTGTACTACGGGTACAACGGGCTCAGCGGTTATTCCTCTACGGACAAGAGGAGCCACCAGAGCTTCATGAGGAACCTGGGGTTCTTCTCCAACTACAACTTCACCGACTACAGGTATGGATCCACGATATCAGCTAATTCTCTTCTTTCAATCAAATACATCATGGACAGAGGGATCAACAAGGGGTTCCATCTACAGAGCTTTTTAGAGCCTATAGAGGAACTCGAATCCGAGGGTGAAACTGATTTCTATCAGAACACCTACGCTCTGCCTCTGGCCTTCGCTATCGACGATACCTCCAACTACCCCACCGTCTGGACCTTCTGGGTGGGTTCCGAGTATCAGAACGACGACTCCGGCAAGACCTACTGGCTGGACCTGTTCGAGTGGCAGAACAGGATCTATCAGGAGTTTTTAAGGGACTATACCCACATGGATCAAACGGACCAGGTAGATATCTTCAAGAAGATAGACTTTGATTACGCCGGGAACGACGTTACAGGATTCGAGTACCCTGAAGACCAGGCTAAGGGTACGGTCAGAGCCTCCTCTGGAGTGACTAGAACCATTGCAGAGGTGTGGACCAAGGACGGAAAGCTGAAGATGCTTCCCACCTACGATATAGAGGCGGGATCTACTCTGACCTACACCTTCGTCACCGACGGAACCATGCCGGTGTACTGGTACTTCAAGGACCTGTATGTAGACTCAGGCGATGTCACCTACTACATGGACGGGAAGGTGATAGACAACGATACCTACTGGTATCGCGGCATAGTCTCCTTCGATCCGGCGCGTAAGACTCACACCCTGGAGATCAGGTTCAACAAGGACTATCAAAACCTCCAGATCAGGGACGGCATCTACATCGAGGACCTGAACGTCCTCGATGACATAGTCTCTGAACTGAAGAGGAACTCTGTCGGCGATTCTCTTAAAGCCCTGGATTCATCTCTGATGGATGGGACCTTACATCTAGAGGAAGATCATCCTCAGAGTCTGTTCATCGGGCTGCCCAACGAGGATGGACTCAAGGTCTATCTGGATGGAAAGAAGCTGAACCTATCTCAGACCACGGACATCTTCACCAGCGCAGATATATCCGGATTCACCGCAGGAGACCATGAACTAGTCATAAGGTTCGTGGATTCAGGCTTCACCACCGGCCTCATCGTCTCCTCTGCCGTGATCCTGATCCTCTCCCTGATCCAGATCTCCTGGCCCGGGTTCTTCACCGTGGGTCGCCCTCTGGTCCTAGAGGGCAGCATCAGGGTGAAGTACTGGCTGAGGATCAGAAGGGTCGTCGAGAGGATGAAGGATCGGAAGTAGATTGCATCCTGTAGAAACCGAGAGGATTCGACCTGAGTTTTCACCTAGAGTAGGAAAGAAAATATAATTTCGTATCGGCGTTTAATCCGTTTAAAAGCAAGGAGGCTTCCCTCTATGTCCGAGATCAGACTCTTCGATTCCCTGAGGAACAGAAAGGTTCCTCTTGAACCCGTGAAACCAGGGAAGGTCAGCCTCTACTACTGTGGCCCCACTGTATACAACTACGTTCACCTGGGGAACGTTAGGCCTGTCATAGTCTTCGATGTCCTTACCAGAGCCTTGAAGGCTCTGGGATACGACCCTCAGGTCGTATCCAACTACACCGACATCGACGACAAGATCATCGCCGAGGCTCTGGCTGAGAAGAAGACCGAGAAGGAGCTATCCAGCTTCTATATCTCAGCCTATGAAGAGTGCCTAAAGCCCCTTAACCTCCTGCCTCTGTACGCTCATCCCAAGGCCTCTGAGACCATAAAGGACATGCAAGACTTTATACAGGTCCTGCTGGATAGGGGATACGCCTACAGGGCTGGAGACGACGTGTACTTCAGCGTGGAGAAGGTCGAGGACTACGGGGCTATATCCCATGTGGATCTAGATTCAAACCAGGCCGGGAAGAGGGTGGAGACCTCGGATGTGAAGAGGGATCCCAGGGACTTCGCCCTGTGGAAGCTCACCACCGACGAGGGGATCAAGTTCGACTCCCCCTTCGGGCAGGGAAGGCCCGGCTGGCACACCGAGTGCGTGACCATGATCAAGAAGGTGTTCAACCAGCCTGTTATTGATATCCACGGCGGTGGATTCGACCTGAAGTTCCCCCACCACGAGAACGAGAGGGCGCAGAGCCTGGGATACGACGGCACCCCTCTAGCCAATATCTGGATGCATATAGGATTCTTAACTGCCGCTAAAGGCGAGAAGATGTCCAAGAGCCTGGGGAACGTGGTCTTGGCCAAGGACCTGCTCTCCAAGCACTCCGGAAACGCTCTTAGACTCTTCTTCTACTCCACCCACTACAGAGCCCCCATAGCCTACTCAGATGAGGCTATACAGACGGCTGAGAACACGGCTGAGAAGTACAAAAAGGCTATGAAGAATCTCAGATACAGGATTCTCCTCAACGGTGGAATTATGTCTGAGATGGATACCTCTTCTGAATCCTACAAAGAAGCTTTGAACTTCCTGTGCGACGATTTGAACATCGCTAACGCCGTCACGGTTCTGGAGCGTGAGACCAGAAGGGTACTTACTCTTCTTAGAAGCAATAAGACTTCTTTGGATGACCTCATCAAGGCTGAAGCTGAGCTCTCAGGGCTCTTCGATCTGCTCGGGATCTACTCCGATCCCGTGGAGCTGACCCAGGAGGACAGAGACCTCTATCAGCAGTATCAGGACGCTAGAGCCAGAAAGGATTTTGCAGCGTCCGACAGCCTGAGAGCTCAGCTGATGCAGAGAGGAATCCTGTAGGTTTTAGAGCTGGATAATTGCAGTTTCAGCGATGCCGAAGCTGCATTTTTGTTGGGTTAAATTAGATAAAACCTTTGAATTCAGCAATAAGGTTGCAGTTTAATAAAAGTCCGTTATCAACGTAGCTAATTAGAACTTTCGTCAATCTTCCTGATTCCGAAATTTTCTATTTTTGGAGCTTCGACGATTCAAAATCGCCGGCATCGAATCTTCAATTTTGAGTCCTGGTCTAACTCGAATTCTATTCTTGAAAAGTAAGCGTTTTCACGCAGTGTGTTAAACTTAGGAACCCACTGGTTATCTTCAGGTGATTATGAAAATTTGGGACGGTGGAGATATGGATAGTTGGATCAAGTCTCTGGCTGACATGTACGACGGCTGGGGTATAGCCCTCTACGCTCTGGTGGTCCTGTTGGCTACCTCGATCCTGTGCGGAGCCATAGGTCTGGAGAGGGAGAGGCACGGATACGCTGCAGGGCTTAGAACCCACATCCTGGTCGGCATGGGCTCCTGCGTCTTCACCCTGGTCTCCATGTTCGCCTTCGGGGATGGGGCTAACCCCGCTGACCCCGCCAGGGTCGCCGCCCAGGTGGTCCCCGGCATCGGATTCATCGGGGCCGGAGCCATTATCCAGAATGGAGTCTCAATCAAAGGACTGACCACGGCGGCGACCCTCTGGGTCTCTGCCGCCATCGGGATGTGCTCCGGGGGCGGGCTGGTCATGGTGGCCATCATCGCTACGGCTATAGCTCTATTGGTCCTTATCGGATTAAAGCTTCTTGAGTCCTGGTCCATGGGAAAGAAGCTTCTGAGGATCGCATACATCGTCCCTCTAGGAACTATGTCCCTGAGTAAAGTAACTCAGGCCTTAGACGGATTGAACGCCGTCATCAAGGATATCGATATAACCACGGATAGGCACGAGGGAGAGAAGTGCACTAAGGTCATACTGTTCCTACAATTGAGCGAGAAGAGGAGGCTGGCCGAGATCATGGATGCCATAACCGATGCCGTCTCCCCTCTGGCCATGGAACAGCTCGGGTGATGGACGGGATACTGATAGTGGATAAGACCCCTGGAGTGACCTCCAGGGATGTCGATAACAGGGCTAAGAGGATCTTGGATTCCAGGGGTGTGGGACACCTCGGAACCCTGGATCCCTTTGCTACAGGGGTCCTTGTTTTAGGTGTAGGTCAGGGTACCAAGCTCTTCCCGTTTATGGAGGACCTGCCTAAGACCTACAGGGCTAAACTCGAGCTAGGTGAGAGCAGAGATACCGGGGAGAGGACTGGAGCAGTTACCTGTAGAAGTCCGGTACCTGCTCTCTCTAAAGAACTTATAAACCAGGTTTTAAACAGCTTTCTGGGTGAGATCACCCAGATACCTCCGGCGTACTCCGCTAAGCACGTAGATGGTAAAAGAGCCTACGAGATCGCCAGGGAGGGGAAGGCTGTAGAGCTGAAGCCTCAGACTGTGAGGATCGAAAGTATCCAGCTTCTCAACTTTTCAGATACTTGGATAGAGTTCGAGGCTAGAGTCTCTAGGGGGACCTACATAAGGACTCTGGGAGAGGATATAGCTAAGGCTCTTGGTACCTTGGGATATCTCTCATCTCTTAGAAGGACTGCAGTAGGTCCCTATCTAGCTGAGGATGGAGTAGTTCCAGAGCTCATAGATTTCTCTAGGATTATCCCTATGTCCGAGGCTCTACCCTTCGTACCTAAGGTTCATCTCTCCTCTTTCCAGGAGAGGATAGCCGACTCTGGAGGTCGGCTATTCCTGTCGGATCAGAAAGAGGAAAGGGCTCAGGTCATAAGGTCTGACGGAACCTTAGCTGGGATCTACGTGAAGGAGAGAGAAGGGCAGTACCGCTGCCTTAGAGGGTTTAAGAGGTAGAGATTAAAAGCTGACCCTTTGCGCAGTTTTTAGCTTGGATTAGATTTCCTTCAGAATCCTGTAGGCTATCGATCTTCCGGCCTCATCATGGACTGACATGTACAGATTTAAATCTGAGAGTTCGATCTTCAGGTCTCTGAATCCTTCGGGTATCTCAGGTATCGGGCAGTTCTCCTTAAAGCCCCTGAACAGGGTTAGATGAGGTTTTAGAGGGCCTCCTTTCTTAAGTTTGAATCCGCTCTGTATAAGAGCTCTATCGAAGGAGTCCTTCAGGTTCTGAAGGTATCTAGAAGGCTCTAGGATCAGACATAGGCACTTGAAACCCATCTTCTCAAGATCTCTGGCCTTCAGGGCTTGAGACCTGAAGGATTCGGAGAAATTCTCGACTACCTGCAGGACTTTTCTAGCTTCAGATTCCGAGCTTTCACCTAGGAATCTCAGTGTCAGATGTATGGAATCCTCAGGTAGCATTCGTCCCTCAACTCCAGTGGCTCTCAGAGATTCCTGTAGTTGATGGATCCTCTGTTTAGATTCAGAGCTCAGGGTTAGGGCTACGAATATCCTCATCAGGAGCCTCCGTAAAGGAATCAAGGAGAATCTTTTAGATATATTTCACAACGGAATTCTAATCTAGGCAAGCACCGAATTTGCCCGATGGAGCTTAAGAAAATACACTTGCCCTTGAAGCTTTCATTGTCTTAAATCAAAATGTAAGTTTTCCCTCCAGTGCAAGAATGGTTATAAGGATGTTCTATAATGCACACATAGAGAGAACTCTAAGACTATGAACTGAAGAGCTTCCGAGGTGGTGGATATGACAGCTAGGACTCAGAGGAGCAGACACCTC
>C._urophasianus_2_cecum__coassemble_271_pt1 | contig 10351 bp, 9 predicted proteins | sample C__urophasianus_2_cecum__metabat2_low_PE_009 | metagenome-assembled genome bin C | reverse complement strand
TACTCCGTCAGGATCGTAGGGGACCCACTGCAAACCACGGATGCATCGAAGTGGCTCGAAGATCCTGTTGGAGACATCGTCAGCGATCCTGACGGAGTCAGCCTACTTCTAACCGATAAGGACTTCGTTAACCCTGAGACCGCAAAGCTGGTCCTTGAGGACAAGTCCAGAGCTATGATCTTCACTGGAAACCTGGATCCTGGAAGCGTAGCTGAGAATCTTTATAACAGCAGACCCAATTCATTCAGGTGCTTCTACAATGCACATCAGACACAGAAAGAACTTGATAATCTTCTAAAAAGCAACTTATTCAAAAATATCTGGCTTTTCTCTTCTGAAAAGACTTCCTATACCTCGCTTCAGGTAGAGTTCTAGATAGTCATTCAGTTAGAATTTCTCCAGTACACTGGAGGAATCTAGAGGATATGTTCAAGAGTCTGGGAGTTCACCCCTACCTGTTCCCGATGCCGGTTCTGATGATCGCCACCTACAACCCCGACAGGTCCGTCGACGTGATGAACATGGCCTGGGGCAACATCTGCTCCGATGACATGGTCGCCCTGAATCTCACCGAGGAGCACATGACCTCGGAGAACATCAAGAGGACCAAGGCCTTCACCATCTCTGTAGCCCCTGCATCCAAGGCCGTGGAGTGCGACTATCTGGGTATAGCCTCAGCCAGGAATACCCCGGACAAGTTCGAAAAGACCGGATTGACCGCCCACCGCTCCGACATCGTCGACGCTCCCGTGGTCGACCAGTTCCCACTGACTTTGGAGTGTGTTGTAGAGGAGATCCAGCACGGCCCTGAGGGCTTCAGGGTCGTGGGGAGGATCCTCAACTGCCTAGCCGACGAGAAAGTCATGGACGAGAACGGAAAGGTCGATGTGACAAAGCTCGATGCCTTCTGCTTCGACCAGATGACCAACTCCTACTACAGGATCGGGGATAGGCTGGGCAAAGCCTTCTCCATCGGGCTTCCCCTCCTAAAGAAGAACTAAAAAATCTCGGCTTCCAACCCCCTGAAAAGGATTTGAAAAACTCCTTTAAATCTCTTTTAGAAGAGCCTGTTTAACGTATAATTGAAAGTAGAAATCCGAAGAAAAATCTTTTCGTCTGACCTGATGCTTCGGATGGATGTGTCGTAGGGGGTGCGGTGTATGAATCCTTCTGGAATCGTGATGCTCGGAAAGATCGACGGACTGCTCTCGACCTGCGACACCAGGGACTGGATCGACTTCGGTATCGCCTGCTTCCTGATAATCCTGATCGGTGTGGGCGTGATCCTGATGAACAAGAAGGCCGCCCTGAGGATAGTCTTCGGAGTGCTCTTCGTCTGTCTGATTCCCCTGGTACTCTTCCAACTGTACGTAGCCGCAGCCCTTCTGGCACTGATCATCGTCGGGTTCCTGGTAGCTGTGCTTCTAACCAACTACGCCGACCTCAGAGAAGCCCTGGAGAACTCCAGAAAGCTCCTCCCCCACAAGAAGGGCAAGAATCCCACCAGAGTCGAGTACGACATAGATAAGCTATACCGGGATGTCCAGACTGCGGTGATGTACATGTCCGACCACAAGATGGGAGCCATCATCACCTTCCAGAAAGAGGACCCTGTAGAGATTCCGCCTGACGGTGTCATCCTGGATGCCCCCTTCGTCCCCGAGCTGGTGGAGACCATCTTCTTCTCCGGCACCAGGCTCCACGACATGGGCATGGTGGTGGTCGGAAACACCATCCACGCCGCAGCGGTGCGGTTCCCCGTCTCCACCAGGATCTTCCAGGGCAAGTACGGCTCCCGCCACCGCGCGGCGGTGGGGATCTCCGAGGCCTGCCCCGACTCGGTGACCGTGGTGGTCTCCGAGGAGACCGGCAGGATCAGCATCGCCCACAACGGAAACCTGACCCACGTCGCCAACCGGGACTTCTCCTCCACCTTCAGGGTTTTCATGGACATGGGGCACCCAGAAGCCTCTCAGAAGTCAGAGGACAGCGACCAGGATATAGACCTGTAACAGATTCAAAGAAACGGCTGCTCAGCAGCCGTTTTTAATACTCTCAGAACTCCTATTCCCTTACAGACACATTGGGCTTTATTCCCCGGCTGCGATAGAATAACCGAACTCTTTAATCGGGAGGGCTAACCTTTATGGAGAAGCACGCGCTGACAGACTATCTCCTCAAGGTCGAGGAAATCGCCAAGGTGGGCCTGAAGTACTCCAAGGACCCCTACGCCCTGGACAACTACGACGAGCTCCAGCGGCTGACATCGAGGTTCCTGGAGTCCGTCGATGCCGTGAGGCTCGACGGTCTCAACTACTTCAGGAGAGATGTCTATCCTACCCCCTCTGTCTCCGTCAGGGCCATCATCCTCAACGAGGACAAGTCCAAGGTACTAATGGTCCAGGAGGCCAAGGACGGGGGCTGGTCCTTCCCCGGAGGCTGGGCCGAGATAGGACTGAGCCCCATGGAGTCCATCCGCAAGGAGGTCTGGGAGGAAGCCGGGTCCGACTGCGACATCGTCGACATGATCGGGGCCATGGACAGATACTCCGGACTCCCCACCGCCGGAGCTCCGGAGTACATCCTGGTCTTCAGGGCGGTGCTAAAAGGCGAGCCCCACCGCCCCACCTACGAGATCCTCAAGGTCGACTGGTTCCCGGTCCACGACCTCCCCAAGATCTCGGTCAAGAACGACCCCGACCAGATGAGGAGGATGCTGGAGTGCGCCCTCACCGGAAGGACGCTGCTGGACTAAACCTATAAAGCCTTTAACAGGTTGGAACTTACTCTTTGAAGAAATAATAGCCTAATAAATGAAACAGCCCTCACGATGGTGAGGGTTGTTTTACTATATGAATTTCCTAGAATCCTTCAACACATAAAAACCCGCAGCCGAGGCTGCGGGATTTCGATTCCGAACTACTTCCTCCTGGAGACGATCCCGTTGCGGAAGGGATTGAACCTGGAGTGGGGAGCGGAAGCGCCGTGGGAGTGCCAGATGCCCCGGTAGGCCAGGACGGCCAGAGCGGCTCCGGCCATGGGGCCGAGGATGAAGATCCAGATCTCCCTGATGGGCTCGAACTCGCCGTTGGCCATGGCCATGACGGCGGTGCCGAGGGACCTGGCGGGGTTGACTCCGGTGCCGGTGATGTTGAATCCGAGAAGGATAACCGAAGTGAGAGCCAGACCCAGGGCGATGCCGGAGACGGGCCCGTTGTCCCTCTTGTGCCCGGTGCAGAGGACTGTGAACACGAAGGCGAAGGCGAAGAAGATCTCGGCGGCCAGGCCGATGAACAGGAAGGGCCAGCCCTCAGCGGAGTAGGCGGCAGGGACGGTTCCACCGGTCCCGTTCCAGCTGGACCAGAGGTTCGTCATGTTGACGGAGTTGGAGGCCAGAGTGGCGAGGGTGCTCCCTCCGGCCGAAGGGTCGCAGTGACCGAAGATCAAAAGCAGCAGGCAGCCTCCAAGTATTCCACCGACCACCTGAGCGACCCAGTACCAGAGCATCTGCTTGAGACCGATCTTGTGGGTCAGGTAGAGGGCGAAGGAGACGGCGGGGTTGGTGTGGCAGCCGGAGTACTCTCCAAGGGCGTAGGACAGCCCGGTGACGACCAGTCCGAAGGCCAGGGCGGTGCCGATGGCCAGGGGGATGTAGTTGGTGGAGTCACCGATGGATAGACCCATGGCGGCACCGCACCCGACCAGGACCAGCACGGCGGTCCCGATCATCTCGGCCAGGCAGCGCTTGGCCATCACGACGTTGGCGATGTGCTTCTTCTGCTGCAGCGTGAGCTCGGGCTGGACGTCGGCCGGGACCTGGTCACCCAGGTCCAAGTCCAAATCCACCGAGTCCTGCGATTCGTTCTGTGACATTGCGAAACCTCTCGTTAGCGGGGCATATTCTAGACTTTCAGCCCCCTTCTTGAAAGGTGGAAAAGCAAAAATCCGAGCGAGGGCTCGGATATGTTCTCTGTCGGCTGAGTTTTCGTATCTAAATCCCTTATCTCTTCTTCCTGGCCGCTCTGACCTGAGGAGCGGTCTCAAGGATGTGAGTGTATAGCTCGTCCCACTGGGAGTAGACGCTCTCCGGAGAGTACTTCCTAGCCAGGTCCTGAGCGGCCTGGGAGTACTGAGACCTAAGGGCTATATCCGACCTCAGGCTCTTCACGGCCTTGGAGAACTCGAGGATGTCGGAGGCCCTCATAACAGAGTCCCCGAGGATCTTCTCGTAGATAGGAAGGTCCCTGACCAGGATGGGAAGACCCACCGAGGCAGCCTCGAGAACTGTCATCGGGAACAGCTCGTCAAAGGAAGTCGATACATACAGGTCGCAGGCGTTGTACAGCTCGTTCATCCGGTTTCTGGGTATCACTCCCAGAAACCTCAGGTTGGGCGGGCAGTTCCTCATGGCCCACCTGATCTTCCTGTGCTGGGCGGTGAGGCGGCCGAAGGTGAAGCCTCCAGCCCAGAGGAAGGTGATGTCGGGGTTGTCCTCGGCCAGCTGGATGAACTCGTAGAGTCCCTTCCTGGGCTGGGTCTGACCGACGGAGAGGACCACGAAGTCGTCGGTCCTTACGGATCTCTCCCTCCTGGCTCTGACCTTTCCTTTAATGGGCAGGGGAAAGAACTCCTTGGGCGAGACGCAGTTGGGGATGTAGTGGACCCTGTCCCTGTCGTACCCCAGCTCCACCAGTCTGTCCACGTAGTCCGGATTCACCGTGACCAGGTGGTCGGCTCTCCTATAGAAAGAGAGGACGTACTTCTTGAACAATTTCATTATCGGAGAGGGGAGGGAGATGCTCCCGTCTAAAGTCGACGGGAGGAAGTGGCACATGGCCAGGGAGACCTTGCCCTTCCTCAGTTTGAGATAGAACTGGGGGTGGATGTCGCAGGCGTGGACGATGTCGGCCTTCCTGGCCCTTCTGTTGTAGACGATCTCGTATTTGTCGCTGCCGTAGGCCCTGACCACTCCGATGTCCTCCAGGGAGGCGGAGTGGACCCCCTGGTCCCCCCTCTCCTTTAGCACCATCAGATAGTCCACGAAGATCTTCTTTGCTGAGGCCATGGACACCTCCTGTGAGTTTGGAAAAACGTCCTGTCTATCGGGATTATAAACTGCCTTAGGATAGCCGGGATTGTCAGGGGGCTATAATCCCCCGGTATGAGAACCTCGACGCTGAAGATCAGGATCCCCGGAGTCCAGGAGGGCTCGAACAGGCGCTGGATCGCCCTGGCCCTCTGGCTGCTGTTCTTCGTCCTGACCTGCTACTGCACCCTGGGGTGCGACTTCCTAGCCAAGCCCATCCAGTGGATGTACAACACCATAAAGCCCTGGGAGTACTACCCCTTCTGGATCATCGCTTTAGGTTCCGTGGTAGCGGCTATCTGCATCTACCCTCCGAAGATCTCCAGGATGAATGCGACCATAATCGCAGTCGTCTGTGTCATATGGATGACCTTAGAGGCTATAAGGGTATTCACGGTGCCTAGAGCCGAGGTGGCCTACACCCTGACCAACCCTATGGACAGGGTGGGTACGACTACAGTCGTCTACGGGGAGAGCTTAGCCGACCAGCTGATGGACTTCTCGGACGAGATACTGTGGGTTCTATTGCTCTTCTCCATCTTCACCATGTCAAAGCCCCTGATCGGCAAGCTGGGGATGAAGGTCTGCCTCTGGACCGCCATCCTGGTCTGCTTCGTCAGCATCTTCTACACCTACTCACCCTCCCAGATCGGAGCCTACGATGCCGTGATCGACTTCTTCACCGGGAAGAGCTCGGCGTTCCCCGACATCGCCGGATTCTTCCCGGAGAAGAACTCCTTCGCATTCTGTATCTTTATAGGGCTGCTGAGTACCATGATTCTGAACGCCGAGCACCCCAGAGCCTGGCTGTACGTCCCCATCATGCTCTACTTCGGGGCGACCATCATGCTCTCCGGGTGCAAGACTCTGATGGTGATCCTGATAGTCTTCACCCCCATATACATGATCTGGAGGGTCGCCATCACCTACAGGGACCATCCGATCAGAAACAGCATCACATTAGCTGCTCTTATAATCCTGATCGTAGTAGCTATTGCTCTCCTAGAGACCAGAGGAAATGTTGCAAACAACCTGATCAGTCATATTAAGAATGCGCTGGATAGTCTAATCAACCGAGGCGGGGCCACCATGTCCTCCAGATACACCATCTGGAAGTCGGCCATGACCGTCTACTCCTACTCTCCATTCCGGATGATCTTCGGCTGGGGATACAGGGCTGGAGAGAACCTCTCCATGCTCTTCCAGGCCCAGTGGGCCACTGACATCCAGCGCTCCACACACTCGGGGATGCTGGACATCCTGTTGAGGTGGGGGGCTATCGGAGCCGTCGGATTCATCTCCATGCTGGCTCTGGCCACCCACAAGTACCTGGAGCTATCGAGGTCCGGTAGGACCGACCTCGCGGTGGAGCTAGCCATCGTGATGGCGCTCCTCATCATCTACAGCGTAGACGAGTCCAAGATGCCCTTCTACAGGGACACTACCTCTATAATCCTCCTGGTGATCTGCGTCTGCCCCGCCATGGCCTTCAACGACGGAGGACACTACATCCAGGAGGTGCTGATATGAGCTCTGAGGATAGAGAATCCAAGCTTAGAACCATAAACTCAGTGATCTCCAAGATCCGCCCCTTCCTCCAGAGGGAGGGCGGGGACATCGAGCTGGACAGCTTCGACGACGAGACCGGGGTGGTCAAGGTCAACATGATCGGAGCCTGCTCCGGATGCTTCTTCGCCAGTGACGAGATCAGCATGGGGGTTGAGACGATCCTAAGGCATGAAATTCCATCTATTACTAAAGTGGAGATAGTCTCCCCCACAGGCTCCCAGTTCGGTTTCGATCCTACTACTGGAAGGACCACCCTCGGAGGCATCCCCGTCTACGACCCCCTCTCCGACGACGACCTGGGCGAGGAGGAAGAGGATCCCCTCTCCCCCAGAGCCCAGCTGGTGCGGGCCCAGAGGATCCTAACCAAGACCGACGAGGTGGATAAGGAAGAAGAATCGAAAGAAACTAAGCCTGGAACAAGAGGCTCCAAGGTTTAATAACGGATACAGAAAGGAGCGGGAAGCCGCTCTCTTTTTCGTGGCTCCATATCAATTACGCCAACCCAAAACGTGTTTTTGTTTCAGGGATTGCTACTCATACTCAACGAATCTATTTACCAAAAGGTATGAAAAGCAAATTTTCGGTAAATAAAAACCTGCCTGGAAAGTTGGTGAAATACGATCGCTCCTATTGAATAAATAGTATGCCTCAATAAAGATTAGCCACCTTGTTTCTGAGGCTCCTGATGATGTGAATATGAATATATTCAAAGAGGATGGATATCCAAAAAAGAGCTGAATTACGCTTCTTTTTTATAACTTCTTCGTCGGCCTTTACTAACTCTTTGATCAAGCAGAAATTCCGGCAGCAAACCTATAGGCTAAACTCATCTGCAGGATTGAAGTAGTATGTGACCACCATGTCGAAGATCGAGAGTCTGCCCTTGTTCCTGTCAGCGGCATAGTTGATGGTCGACCCGTAGAATCTGAACGTGTGAACCCCAAACGGGAATAGCACCGTGACCGTCTTGGGGTTCTTCCTGTCCTTGGGCAAGGTCACATCCCTCCAGAGGTCGAACGCCTTCTCGTAGGTTGAGTCGCTGTCCAGGTACTCGATACGGTATTCAGAGTTTCCCTGTCTGACGGACTCGTTATCGCTCCACCAGGACAGATCGACCTGGATGGAGTAGATGTCCTTGTCGAACGTGCACTCCAGATACGCCTTCCCTGGGCTGTATCTCCTGGTCGATATGTTGATGCACTCCTCCTCTATGTATCCGCACCTAAGCCTCTCGGTCTCGAAGGTCTCTCCGGTGTCCTTGAGGGTGACGGTCTTGGTACTCACATCCGTTCCGTTGCCGTAGGCCTCGGGGAAGCCGTAGTCAACCGGGTGAACTACGTTATAGAGATGGCTGTTCCCACCTGGAGAGTAAAAAGCGTGCTTGTCCGTGAATATGTAGTTGTTAATCGTCTTTCTCCTGAGATGAGTGATGTTCAGCGCCCAGTAGTCGGAGAATCGAATGTTGAAGTACTCATCTAGATTCCTGTGAGCTTGAGACGAGCTGCTCCATCCCATGTTGCCATAGAGGATGTCGTTCTTCTCGTCGTAGTCATAGGCGACTACCACGTGGCCGAAGGAAGTCTCATTTCCATCCTGAACTCCATTGCCGTTGGAATCCGTATAGCCGTTCCCACCCATGAGGACAGGCCTACCGGTCTTCACTATCTCGACGATTTCCGAGCGTATCCTTCGGCTTTCAGCGTCTGTTTTTTCAGCTATTTGAGATGTGACGATAGATACGTTCCCAGCTAGGCTCTCGTTCTGGTCGATGTGGTCGGAGAGGACTGAGTTCATAATCTTATAGTTGACCCCGATTCCATCGACATAACCGGGGTTGGCCACGGAGTGGTACTCGCCCTCATAAAAGTGAGGCTGAATAGAGCCGTTATCTATGGCGATCTCAAAGAGTTTTCCGAGGAATGTCCTAGCATCTATCTGCTCGTAGACCTGCTCCATGACCTTCCGGTCCAGGGCTTCCTTGAAAGCGGTCGAATTCTGATCAGTAATCCCTGATTCGATGATCTCATCCTTGAGATCATCGACGCTGGGATACGAGGAGTCGATGTTGTTCCAAACACCGGGTGACTCGTATTCGGAGGTCCGGCTGGAGTAGAACTGGTCCGTTCTGAGCTTGGCATATCCCGAGTCGTACTGCTCCGGAATGAAGTCGTCGTTCCAGTAGGAGTCGTAGAAGGAAAGAAACATGGATGTGGCTGTGTATCCGCATATGCCGAGGATATTCATAGGCATGTTATCGTGAAGGTGAGAGTAATACGTAGTCAGAAAGTCCTTGTTCGATACGAAGATGTCGCCTTCAAAAGGATCTGGCGGCCTCGATTGAAGGGCTGAAATCTTTGAATCTTTACCTCGATCTCCTACAGATGAAATGTAGTCATTCTGAACTACCGATTTTCCCGGGATAGGAGCGGATTGGTAGAAATAACCAGTGTCGTAATCCCCGCTCACTTGACGGCTGACGATGTTCGGCTTCTCGTAGAAATAGCCACCTGAAGCGCTCGGCCCACGATGAATCAGGCCGAGGCATCCGAGCAGGAGAGCAGATCCAACCAGTGATTTGAGTAGTTTCATGCTGTTACCCCTTTCTATCCGAAGATTCCGAAATGTATAGTCATGTCTTCATTGAGGACGCAAGGGTCCAGATCGATGTGAGAGAAGCCAGTCTCCTCATCGAGATCTATGGTGAAGAATGTGAAAGAGTAGTAGCCATCGCCATTCAGCTCTGGAACATCGTAATTCAGGCCGTGATCGTAGAAACCTTTAATGTCTTCATCTGTTAGGTAATAACCCTTGTCGAATTCGATCTCAGTCCTCGCTATCTCGTCATTCTTGAAGATATAGCCATCTAGCTCATTGTTTTCGCTGTAGTGGAAGTTCACGAATGTGTGCTGGATGAAGGTGAGAGTTACTTTCTCAGGTGTTGATGAGCAGGAAAATATATATAGAAGAAGCGGCAATGGCAGAAGGTTAACAATCTTCTTTCTCATGGTTCCTCCTTTCAACTGACTTTCACTATAAAGAATATAACAGGATTAGCTCGTTTACTTAATCAATATTCCTTTGAAAAAATATATATGTAAAACCTGGTTGAAATCTAAGCTGAGCAACAGCTCAAAGGCACAAAACTACAGATTCATATGCAGGGCTCTGGAACGTCTCTAACTTTTGAGGGCCTTTGCACTGCCTTGAAGGGAGAAATTACAACTCTAAGCTGTTCGGATTCAGAAGGAAGTCTAGAGCATCGATTATCAGAGTTCCATTTTCGTTCTGGTAGGTGGGTGTCCGAGTCTGCACCACGATGATCTTCTTAAAAGAATCATCTATGTGGTCGAACAGAGCCTGCTCCTGAGCCATCTTCTCCCTGTCGGGGATAGCGAAAGCCGACTGGATGTAGTAGCGCTTGCTGAACATGTTGCAGACGAAGTCGACCTCGCTTCTCTTCAAGCTGCTTCTGTTGCCTTTTCTGTTGATCCAATAGTCGACGATCCCGACATCGACGTTATATCCTCGAATCAACAGCTCGTTGTAGATCACGTTCTCGAGGATGTAGGTCGGCTCCTGCTGCCTGAAATTCAACCTGGCGTTTCTCAGTCCCACATCCGTGAAGTAGAACTTGAATGGAGAGCCGATATAGTGCTTTCCCTTTATGTCGTACCTCTGAGCCTTCGAGACCATGAA
>C._urophasianus_2_cecum__coassemble_265_pt1 | contig 10600 bp, 6 predicted proteins | sample C__urophasianus_2_cecum__metabat2_low_PE_009 | metagenome-assembled genome bin C | reverse complement strand
GGATCGATTGGATCTAAAGATTGAGTCTATACTCTTAGACCGCTAGAAGATGATGGAGATGCCGGGGTCGGACGAAAGAGATACCGCTCAGCCCCGGGGAGGAGAGTATGAAACCAAAGGTACTGTTCACGTCCGAAGCCGTGGGTGAGGGTCACCCCGACAAGATCTGCGACCAGATCGCAGACAGGATCCTGGATGCCTGCATAGAGAGGGATCCTGGAGCCCAGGTGGCCGCCGAGGTGTTGGCCACCAGGGAGAGGATCGTCCTGGCGGGCGAGATCACCTGCAGGGAGCCTCTGACCGACAGAGAGTACGAGGAGATCGCCCGCCAGACGGTCAGGGACATCGGATACACCACTCCTGAATCCGGGATAGGCCCCGACACCATGTCGGTTGAAGTACTGATAAAAACCCAGAGCCCGGATATCTTCCAGGGTGTTGCCAAGTCCTCGGATACCGGAGAGATCGGAGCTGGGGACCAGGGCATGATGTTCGGCTACGCCACCGACGAGACCGAGAACTACATGCCCCTAGCCTACGTCATGGCCCAGAAGATCGTGAGGGTGGCTGAGAACCTGAGAAAGAAAGGGGAGCTGCCCCACGCCAGGCCCGACATGAAGGCCGAGGTCACCGTCGACTACACAGATGAGAATCACCCTTCTTTAAATGCCCTAGTCTTCTCCTGCCAGCACGAGGAGCTTCAGGACATGGATGCCTTCAGGAGAGAGCTCAGAGACTCTGTATTAAAGCCTGTAGTAGAGAGCTTCGGCTTCGATCTTCCTGCCCCCGAGGAGATCTACATCAACCCCACTGGTAGGTTCGTGATCGGAGGGCCCTTAGGAGATACTGGACTCACAGGTAGGAAGATCATCGCCGACACCTACGGCGGAGCCTGCCCCCACGGCGGAGGAGCTTTCTCCGGGAAGAATCCCACCAAGGTGGACAGGACCGGAGCCTACATGGCCAGGTACGTCGCCAAGAACATCGTGGCTGCGGGCTTAGCTAAGAAGTGCCAGGTGCAGGTGGCCTACGCCATCGGGGTGTCTAAGCCCGTCAGCGTCAACGTCGATACCCTGGGAACCGGAAGGGTACCAGATAACCTCATACTCTCCGCCATCCTTGAGAACGAGAAGATTTTTGACTTCACCCCGGGTGGGATCATCGAGAAGTTCTCCCTGGAGCACCCTAGCTTCAGGTATGCGGACCTGTCCAACTACGGGCACTTCGGGAGGCCGGACCTGGATCTGCCCTGGGAGAAACTGGACGCTGTGGACTACCTCAGGTCCGCATGCCTGAAGAAATAAAGAAGAAGTCTTTGAATCGAATACTCAGTTGATCTGATAAGACATCTAAGAGAGGAGGTGAGCCCATGGAAAGACCTGTCAGAGGGCGCTCGAAGGCCAGGGACGAGAGGCAGGAGAAGACCCCGTTTCTTACCGCTCTCAAGGAATACGTAGCCTCTGAGCCGGCCCCCTTCGACGTGCCGGGGCACAAGATGGGCGGCTTCCCCAACGAGTTCATGGACTACGTGGGGCAGCAGGTATATAGGGCTGATTTAAATGCTCCCATCGGTATGGATAGCCTCCTCAAGCCCAGGGGGGTCATAAAGGAGGCCGAGGCCCTCTGCGCCGAGTGCTTCGGGGCCGACCGTTGCCTCTTCCAGGTGAATGGGACCACAGGCGGCATAGTCACCATGCTGGCCGGGGTCTTAAGGCCTAAAGACAAGATCATCCTCCCCAGGAATGTACACAAGTCCGTCATCAACGGGCTGATACTATCAGGTGCTGTACCTATCTTTGTTAAACCCGATATCGATCCCGCTACCGGGATTTCAAATGGGGTACCTTTGGAGACCTATAGAAAGGCTATAGAGGAGAATCCGGATGCTAAGGTCGTCTTCGTTATCAACCCCACGTACTTCGGGATAACCTCGGACCTTAAGGCTATAGCCGACCTAGCTCACAGGCACGGGATGATCGCCATGGCTGACGAGGCCCACGGAACTCATCTGTACTTGGATAGAAACCTGCCTCTGGGTGCCCTGCAGGCCGGGTTCGATATCACCACATGCTCCATGCACAAGACTGCCGGAAGCCTCACCCAGTCCTCCATCATGATGTCGAAGGGGAAGAGGGTGGACTGGGAGCGGGTGAAGAACGTCTTCACCATGCTCACGTCCACCTCTCCCTCCTCCCTGTTGATGGCATCCATAGATGCCGCTAGGAAGAGGATGTACTTCGAGGGCGAGAAGCTCATAGACAGCACCATCGAGCTGGCTCAGAGCACCAGGAAGAGGCTGATAGAGATACCTGGTATCTCAGTGTTGGATAAGAGCTATCTGACCCAGGACGGAAGGTGCGGCATGGATACCACCAGGCTGGTGATCAACGTGTCCGGACTGGGCATCACCGGATTCGATGCCTATAGGGAACTTAAGAAGGAGAGCAACGTCCAGCTGGAGCTGGGGGAGATCAACTGCTGCCTGGCCATCTTCGGCATCGGAAGCACCCAGAAGCACGCAGACCAGCTGGTCGAAGGATTCAGAAAACTCTCCGAGAAGTACTACGGGAAGAAGCAACCCATGAGGTTCCCAAGGTTCAATCCCACCTATCCTGAGCTTGTGGTCAGGCCCAGGGTGGCCTTCAACGCTCCGTTTAAAGTCGTTCCTCTCAAGGAGGCCGCTGGAGAGATCTCGGCTGAATCCGTCATGGTGTATCCGCCTGGAATTCCTTTCTTGATTCCTGGTGAGAGGATCACCCAGGACTCGCTCAAGGAGCTTAGGTTCTATATCAGGCACGGAGGTGTGGTGATGTCAGACACCTCCCCTGAGACACTAAAGGTCATCGACAGGTCGAACTGGTTCATGTCCTCCGACATCGACTACGACTTCTAGGTAAAGACGAAGTATTGAGACAGGCTGGTGCAGGCACCAGCCTGTTTTTCGTCTTAGTCAGCACTAAAAAATCTGTAAAATATTTACAGATGCAGCGCTTGAATCTGATGGGGTTAAGAATGGTTAAGGGGAGATGATCTAGAAGGAGGACTCAGGGCTTAAAGGATACTTAATCAGTTAAGCGACTTCGAATTGATCTAACACCATGACTTTTCGGCTACTGAGCATCGATTTTATGGTTTTCCGGCCATTTAAAGGGGATTTCTTAACGATTTTGGATAACTATTTGAAACTTCACGTTTCAGATTTTCACCTAGCATTAACAGGAAAAATCAAATATTGTGAAAAAATCAGGGATGTAAGCCTGGCTTAACTAATTTTTGAGTTAAGTAGCATTAAAAGGAGCTGATCAGCAGAAGAAGCAAAACGTGAATTCAGACATAAAAGTCATGTTTCAGTTGTCAAATCGATTAAAGATTAGGTTTTTTGACTAAGAAATGCAGAGTTTTTAGCCTTTGAAGTAAAGCCTGGTTCAGGCGTCGAGCTGGGTTTATAAATCTTCATTTTTAACTTATCAAAAATCGCTGTTAACGCTTGACACACGGGGGGGGGCTAACTACACTTGAAAGCACTTTCAGGGGCAGTGCGTAGAAATCGTGGCACGCACTGCTCCAGAAAGGATCGTTCCTAAACCTAAAGGAGGTTTAATGATGTCTATCAAGAAGATCTCGCTGCTGGCCCTGCTGGCAGTGACATCCGTCGGCGGGCTGGCCAGCTGCAACAACGAGGGCGGCGAGAGCAACAGCGGCGGAGGCGCGCTGGGCAACATCGTGCTCTCCGGCCCCGCCGAGGCCCAGGACTTCACCCTCGAGAAGGCCGAGGAGTGGGCCGAGAAGAACAACCTGGACTACAGCTTCACCTACGCTACCCACGGAGAGGACAAGGTCGACTCCGAGGTCACCGACTGGTCCGCTTCGACCGCTCCCGACATCTACATGTTCGCCAACGACAAGACTCAGCCCCTGGTCCAGGCCAACGCCATCACCCCCGTCATCGACGACAACATCGAGGCGATGTCGGACGACTACGCCATCTCCAAGACCTACCTCGACACCGTCACCTTTAACGGGAACATCTACGGCTATCCCTACACCCTGAACTCCTACTGCTTCTGGTACAACCAGGACAAGGTCGAGAGCTACGTCGCTGAAAGCGACTTCGCCACCAAGACCTCTGTCTCCGAGCTCGACTACACCAAGTGGACCATGGACGACTGGCTCAAGGTCGCCAAGGCCTACGATCAGGACATCGACTACCCTCTGATCGATGCCTTCTACTCCGGCGGAGCCATCGCCACCTTCGGCGCCGGCTGGAAGTGCACCTACAACCAGAACGGCCAGCTGCAGAAGGTCGAGTCCGACTTCTCAACCAACGAGGCTGGATACTGGGCCGCTGAAAACCTCAGGAGGTGGCACGAGGACTACGGGGGCACCCTGGTCGACGCTCAGGGAACCCAGCAGGCTCCCACCAACTCCAGCAAGGTCCTCGCCACCGTCAACGGTGCCTGGGCTCTGGCCAGCTCCGAGGGTGCCGGGACCACCGACTACGCCAACGAGGAGATCCAGTGCATGCCCATGCCCGACATGTATTTCGAAGAGGATAACGGAACTGAGCACAGGGAGCCCACCAAGGCCTTCGCCGGATCCAAGGCCCTGGGGATCAACCCCCAGAAGACCGGTAGCGACCTCCAGAAGGCTGCCGCCCTCCAGAGCCTGGCTCTCTACCTGATCTCCCCCGAGGTTCAGGAGGCCCGCTACGAGCTCAACGCCTCCTGGCTCCCCACCAGCAGCGACGTGGTCTCCCAGATCACCGACTCCAAGTGCGCCACCGCTCTCAACACCGTGATGTCCTACTCCGTGCCTCAGGCCAACCTGCCCACCAACATCTGGGATGCCCCCAAGACCCTGGTGACCATCTTCACGGAAGCTGAGAAGAATAACACGAAGACATCTGCTGATGACCTGAGAAAAGCTCTGGCTCAGATGGATTCGTCCCTGCAGAACATCGCAGCTACCAAGTAGGCTGAAGAGTTTAAGAAGCCAGGAGGATCCTTTCGGTCTCTTGGCTTTTTGCAGTTGAGAACAGGAGGAATATCGATGACAACCATTGAATACCTCTCGATGTCCGGGCCCGAGCGGGCGGTCTTCAAGACCCTAGACTGGTTCAAGGCGCTTCCGGGCAAGGTGTCGAGGGGCTTCTCGAAGCTTCCCTCCAGGCTGGCGAGAGCCGGCCGAAAGGTTGTTTCTCCCCTGACTGACGCATACGACGCCGCGAGGAACGGAGACTGGCGCACCCGCCTCTCCTTCCTCATCATGGGCTTTGGCCACCTCACCAGGAGGCAGATACTCAGAGGGTGTCTGTATCTGCTATATGAAATCCTCTTTATCGTCTTCATGGTGCTGGTGGGCGGACCCAACCTCAAGTCCATGGGCTCCCTGGGCCAGATGGCGGTCACCAACATCAACGTCGGAGGATTCCAGATCCAGTTCAGCTACGACGACTCTTTGAGGATCCTGCTCTACTCCGTGATCTCCATCTTCCTGATCCTGGTGCTGGCCTACCTCTACTTCGGTCAGATCAAGGACTCTCTGAGGCTCCAGCGCTCCGCCTACATCGGACACTACACCTCAGATAAGCAGACGCTGAAGAACGTACTCGATAAGAGCTACCACAGGACCCTGCTCACCATCCCCATGGCCGGCGTGGTCATCTTCACCATCATCCCCGTGGTTATCATGGTCCTGATCGCTTTCACCAACTACAACTCCTACCACCTGACTCCCGGCCGACTGATCGACTGGGTCGGGTTCCAGAACTTCGCAACGCTGTTCTCCGCCGGCATGCAGGGGAGCTCCACCCTCTTCATCCAGAAGTTCGGAGAGGTCCTGCTCTGGACCCTGATCTGGGCTATCTTCGCCACCTTCACCAACTACTTCCTAGGCATGATCGTGGCCATGATCATCAACGCCAAGGGGGTGAGGCTGAAGAAGGTCTGGAGGACCATCCTCATCACCACCATCGCCGTGCCCTCGTTCATATCCCTGCTTCTGATGTCCAAGATGCTCGACACCAACTACGGAATCATCAACTCCTGGATCGAGACTCTCGGAGGGAACGGGGTACCCTGGCTCACCGACGGGCTCATCGCCAAGGTCACCATCATCGTGGTCAACATGTGGATCGGTATCCCCTACACCATGCTGATGTGCACTGGACTTCTGATGAACATCCCTGCGGACCTCTACGAGTCGGCCAGGATCGACGGAGCCAGCGCCTTCAAGACCTACATGAAGATCACTCTCCCCTACATGATGTTCGTCACCTCCCCCTACCTGATCTCCAACTTCGTGTCCAACATCAACAACTTCAACGTGATCTACCTCCTCTCCGGCGGCGGGCCCAACTTCTCCTACCTCGGGTACGAGGTGGTGCCCCAGCAGCTGTCCGGCCTGGGACAGACCGACCTCTTGATCACCTGGATCTACAAGATGTGCATGACCAACTCCTTCAAGGACTACGGCACCGCCTCCGTCGTGGGTCTCATGATCTTCGTGGTCGTCGCCTTCCTCTCCCTGGTCGTCTTCAACAACACCAACTCCATCAAGAACGAGGAGGACTACCAGTGATGAACACCTCGGTAAAGAAACAGCACTACGCCTCCCACCGGAGGCGCAAGATCACCAAGCTCACCGCCATCTACATCTTCCTGGTCGTCATCAGCGTCATTTGGCTGATCCCCTTCCTCTACCTCATCCTCCAGTCCTTCGCCCTGAAGTTCGAGTCCGATGCCTTCATCCCCCAGGAGTGGTCCGTGAGCGGGTACAAGATCCTGTTCACCAGCACCTCCTACCCCTTCTGGAGGTGGTGGCTCAACACCTTCATCATCGCCATCGCCACCTCCATCCTTCAGACTCTGATCACCCTGATGACCTCCTACGCCCTCTCCAGGCTCCGCTTCCGCTTAAGGAAGCCCATGATGGAGCTGATGCTGGTCATCGGCATGTTCCCCTCCTTCCTCAGCATGGTCATCATCTACTACATCCTCGACGCCATCGGGATCTCCAGCTCCATCTACTCCCTGATCCTGGTCTACATCGCATCCTCGGCCATGGGCTACTACGTGTCCAAGGGTTTCTTCGACACCATTCCGAAATCTCTGGACGAGGCGGCCATGATCGACGGTGCCAACAGGAACACCGTGTTCTTCAGGATCATCCTTCCCCTCTCCAAGCCCATCATCGTCTACACCCTGCTGATGGGATTCTCCAGCCCCTGGGGAGACTACATGATGGCCTCCTACCTGGCTCAGGGGAACCAGAACATGTTCAACGTGGCCGTGGGTCTTCAGTCCATGCTCTCCAAGGGCACCATGGAGACCATGTTCCCCGCCTTCTGCGCCGGCGGCGTGCTCACCTCCATCCCCATCATGATCCTGTTCTTCTGCCTGCAGAAGTACTACGTCGAGGGCGTGACCGGCGGCGCTGTGAAGGGCTGATCCGACATGTCCAAGAAGCGCTCTCTCATCCTTCTGCTCCCCCTGGTCTGCTCCTGTCTGGGAGGATGCAAGTCCGAGCCCGAAAAGGAGTACGCCGAACCTAAAGATCCATCGAACAACTGCAGGAACTTTTACGAGATCTTCGTCGGAGCCTACGCCGACTCAGACGGAGACGGCACCGGAGACCTAAAGGGAGTACAGGACAAGCTCGACTACATCGAGGACCTGGGATTCGACGGGATATGGCTCATGCCGATCTTCGACTCTCCCAGCTACCACAAGTACGACACCCGGGACTACTTTAAGATCGATCCTGACTACGGTACTGAGGAAGACCTTAAATCCTTAGTATCCGATGCCCATTCCCGGGGCATCAAGGTCATCATCGACCTGGCCTTAAACCACTCTTCCACCCAGAACGAGACCTTCCTCAAGTCCGCCCAGGCCTACGCCTGGACCCTGGGCCAGGCTACCTCTTCCGACAGGGAGGCCTTAGCGGGCCTCTCCGAGGAGGAGATAGAAGGCTTAGCCAACATGTACTGCTTCTCCACCGAATCCAAGACCAACTGGTATCAGGTTCCCGGAAGGAGCTTCTACTTCGAAGGCAACTTCTCCTCGGGTATGCCGGAGTGGAACTTCGACTCCCCTCAGGCTCAGGACTACTTCAAATCTGTGATTCAGTACTGGATGAGCCCCGAGCACGGAGATGTCGACGGGTACAGGCTGGATGCCACCTCCTACTACTACATGAACAACACCACGAAGAACTCCGAGGCTCTGACGGTGATAGAAGGTTACGGGAAGGAGGTCGACCCCGACTGCTACTTCGTCGGGGAGTGCTGGCAGGACCAGGGGACCATCACCAACTACTACGCAGGCTCCGATCTGGACTCCTTCTTCTGGTTTCCTGCCCAGGGTGCTAACGGGTTCATCCGGCAGTCCACGGGCTTTGGAGGAGCCAACAAGTCCACCTACTCCGACGGTGAGATCCAGATGCTGGAGGCCGCTGGTGACAACATCGCCGCCCCCTTCCTGGACAACCACGACACCCAGAGGATGACCTACTCCAAAAAAGAGGATGCAATCTTCCAATACGGTCTTCTGGCTACCCTCTCCGGCAACGTCTTCACCTACTACGGTGACGAGTGCGGGATCTACCAGAACGGCACCAACGACGAGTCCAAGAGGACCCACATGCCCTGGGGGGACAGCTACGAGTGCGACGATCCTCTGGCCGCCACCGCATCCGACTACGTCTTCGGGACTGTGAAGGAGCAGCTGGAGGACGACGATGGTCTCCTAGCTACCGTGGCCGAGTGCAACAGGCTCAGAAACCTCTATCCCGCCCTGGGATGGGGCGACGTGGTAGCGGTAGATCAGTTCAACGAGGGAGAAGCCGGACTTCTGGCAATAGACAAGGAGCTCGACGAAGAGAGCGTCAGAGTCGTCTACAACTTCGATATGATGTCGGATCACGAGTACCAGGCCCAGGAGGGTGAAACCCTCGTGGGTACTGTGGGAAACGTCACGCAAGATGGCGATACCTACGACCTCTCCAACCATTCGATCGCGATATTCGCTCAGAGCTGAGACATCGGGAGGAATCAACAATATGGCTAGTGTCAAACTGGAGCACATCTACAAGGTCTACACCGGGGGCACCAAGGCTGTCACCGACCTGACCATGGAGATGAAGGACGGCGAGTTCATCGTTCTCGTCGGCCCCTCCGGGTGCGGAAAGTCCACCACCCTGAGGATGATTGCCGGACTGGAGGAGATCACCGCGGGTGAGCTCTACATCGGCGACCAGATCGTCAACGATATGGAACCGAAGGACAGGGATATCGCCATGGTGTTCCAGAATTACGCCCTGTATCCCCAGATGACCGTCTACGAGAACATGGCCTTCGGCCTCAGGCTCCGCCACGTCCCCAACGACGTCATCCAGAGCAAGGTCATGTGGGCGGCCAACATCCTCGGGCTCACCGAGCTGTTGGACAGGAAGCCCAGAGCCATGTCCGGAGGCCAGAGGCAGCGCGTGGCCCTCGGCCGCGCCATCCTCAGGGACCCCAAGGTCATGCTGCTCGACGAGCCCCTGTCCAACCTGGACGCCAAGCTCCGCGCCTCCATGAGGACCGAGATCGCCAAGCTGCACCAGAGGCTCAAGACCACCTTCATCTACGTCACTCACGACCAAACCGAGGCCATGACCCTAGGAGACAGGGTCCTGGTCATGAAGAAGGGTATGATGCAGCAGTTCGATACCCCTAAGAACCTGTACAACTACCCCTCCAACAAGTTTGTCGCCGGGTTCATCGGAACCCCCCAGATGAACTTCTACGACGGGTACCTCACCAGGGATGGCGACATCGTCAGGATCAGCCTGGACAAGGCCCCAGAGGTCCTAGAGGTCCCCTTCGCCCAGCTGGTCAAGGTCAACCCCGCCTATCTGGACGGGAAGCACCACGTCACCATGGGCGTCAGGTGCGAGCATTTACACATCGTCCCCGAGGGGACCCCTAACTCCCTCAGAGTCAAGGTCAACCACTTCGAGGAGCTGGGTGCCGAGACCCTGATCTACGGAAACATCGGTACCGCTGACTCGGAGAACATCACCGACTCCACCACCGGGATCATCATAAGGCTCCCGGCCAAGCCCGACGACGTCGGGCCGGGCAGCGTCATTCACGTGACTTTGGATGTCGACCACACCTACTTCTTCGACTTCGAGACCGAGGAGACAATCGTCCCCAGGATCCCCACCGTCAATGCCTTCGACTGCACCATCAGGGATGGAAAGCTCGAGTTCCTCGGCCAGAGCCTGGCTCTGCCCGAGAAGCTCTCCGCTGCGGTCTGCGAGTCCGGAACCCTGGATGTTCCCAACGACGGGTTCGTTTTAGGCCAGGGGCCCATCCACGCTACGGTCCTCACCACCGAGATGGTGAACGAGACCGCCCTGCTCCACATCGACCTGGAGGGCCGCACCTTCTTCGCCCTGGCCGACAGGGTCAGGGAGGACAACTCACCCATCGACCTGGATGTCGACTGGTCCAGGATCAGGGTGACGGATAAGGACGGGAAGGTCGTGATCGACCCCGTCCAGGCCTTCGACGAGTTCCACGCCGCCTTCCTCAACTACAAGACCGTCCAGG
>C._urophasianus_2_cecum__coassemble_251_pt1 | contig 11063 bp, 5 predicted proteins | sample C__urophasianus_2_cecum__metabat2_low_PE_009 | metagenome-assembled genome bin C | reverse complement strand
CCCTGTTCAGCTTCCTCATCGGCCGCGACCTGATGAAGGTCACCTTCGGCTTCATTCTCATCGGCTCCGTCTGCGCCTTCCTGATCGGCAACTACATCACCCGCTGGCTGATGTACTGGATGACCACCGCCTGGAAGAGCTCCAGCCCCAGGGCCATCTTCGGGTTCAACAAGCACGATGCCAAGGTCGAGGAACCCCCTCTCTACGACGCTTCCAGACCCCAGGAGGCCGTCTCCGAGGCCCCTGCTAAGGTCTCAAGGAGGGCCAAGGGCACCATCGGCGGGCTGACCGCTGCGGCCTTAGTCCTCACCCTGGCCTGCGGCGTGACGTTAGGGACCCTGGCTGGAGTAGGTTCTAACTCTGATCTATTCGACTTCTCCGGCGGCTACGCCGAGACCTTCACCATCAGGTTCTCCACCCTCGGAAACGCCTACGTCTCCTCCGAGACCGGGAGGGACGTGAAGTTCACCGACGGGAACAGCTTCACCCAGTACCTCAGGGACCAGGTCATCGAGCCGGCCCTGGGCACCTTCGCCGTCGGGGACGATGTCCAGACCTTCGACACCGTGGACGACTTCCTCGAGGGCACCTACCTCTCCCTGGACAACATGGAGTTCAACATGGTCGACATCACCAACGACTCCGGCCAGGAGAACGACACCTTCACCGTGATCTACGGCAGCTACTCCATGCCCGCCTCGGAGAACAGCCGCGAGCAGGAGTATCGGACCGAGGCTGTCACCCAGGTGATCCAGAGCGGGATCGAGAGCCTCTCCGACACCGTCTCCAACCCCGCTGCCGCCTCCAACATCAGCGTGGCCAGAAGCTTCGTAAACGACGATTTGCAGGAGCGCTACGAGCCCACCTTCAGCTTCGGTACGACCCAGCCTGGAAACAGAGACCACTCCGTGAAGTTCATCCTGATCGGGCTGGCCTGCATGGTGGCCTTCGTTACCGTCTACGCCGGGGTGAGGTTCGGCCTGGCCGCCGGTGTCACCCAGCTGGTCACCAGCCTGTTCGGAGCCGCTCTGGGCCTGGCCGTGTTCGCTCTCCTTAGGCTCCCCTTCACCGCCGTGGTCGGGTACGGACTGCTGGGCGGAAGCCTGCTCTCCGGCGTGTCCCTCTTCCCCTTCCTCTCCAGGAACAACGACATCCTCAAGGAGCACAAGTCCTACAGGACCGCAGGCCTCCTAGAGAGGCAGAAAGCGGCCCTGGATGCCTCAAGGCTCACCTGGCTGACCGTGGGATTCACCGCCGTCGGCTCGGTCCTGTTCGCCATCCTTTCCCTGGCCATGTACGGGAGTGGCACAGCTCTGGGTATGGGCATCGCCTTCGGTGTCACCGCCCTTGGCTCCATCCTGGTCGGCGGGATCCTCGGCTACGTGATGTTCCCCGTGCTGAGAGCCAAGCTCTCCTTCCGCACCTGGACCGAGAGGCTGTCCGCCTTCAGGGCCAAGAGGAACAGGAACCGGAAGGTCATCGTGGCCGACCCCAACGAGGCTCACGAGACCGTGATCCAGGGGGTCAACGAGTACCGCAGCTGGTAGTCGAAAGTTTCGATTTCGAGCATATAGATACTGGGCGCAAGCCCAGTTTTGATTAGGAGGCGAAAGCATGTCCACGCTCTACGAGAAGCTGATTCAGACCATGGGACTAACCCCTCTAGACCTTCTGGCCAGAGACAGGGCGGGAGACAGCGAGACCGACTGGCTGAGCCTGGCGGAGAGCGGCGAGGAGGGAGCCTGCTTCTCGTTCCCCGGGGATCTGACTAAAGTAGTCGAAGCTCTTAAACAGAGGATTCTGAGTGGATCGAAGGTAGTTATATACGGCGACTACGATGTCGACGGGTTGACCTCCGTCTCCATCGTCTACCTGACCTTAAAGCTCCTCGGAGTGAAGGAATTAGGGTTCTACATCCCATCCAGGTACGACACCGGGTACGGGTTCAATAGAAAGATACTGGAGCGGATGACGGACAGGGGGTACAACCTTCTGATTGCCACCGATAACGGGATCACGAAGAAGCGGGAGTGCGAGTACCTCCAGAGCCGGGGTATCTACTACGTGATACTGGACCACCACGAGGAGCAGGCGGGAAGCCTGCCTAAGTTTGGTGAATGCGGACTGATGTATCACAGAAACGACTGCTCCGCCGCCTTCCTGGCCCTGTTGGTAGCATGGAGGCTGCTGAACGACAGAGAGTTCCTAAAGCGCCTTAAGGATTCAGGGTTCGAGGTGGGATCTGAGAACGAGATCAGAAAGTATCTGGACTACTTCCAGACTCTAGCTGGGCTAGCGGTCTTCTCTGACTGCATGCCTTTAGATAACCTCTGCGACCTGGCCCTGGCTAAGAGGGGGCTGAAGCTCTTGAACCTGGGGTTGAAAACCCCGGGGCATCCGGCGCAGAGACTGGCGCTTCTCATAGATAAATATGTTGCGGGGACTCCGGTGACTTTCAGGGATATCAACTTCTCCATAAATTCGAAGTTGAATGCTGTAGCTAGAGTTTACGGAGGAAATAAACCCAACTGGGGAGTCTTCTTTCTGACGGGGGAGGATTCCAGGAAGGTCGAGAGCTACGCCAGGGCGATAAGACAGGCCAACGAGGAGAAGAAGGAGCTGGTCAAGAGGGCCGAGGAGCTGGTCGACCCGACATCGAAGGATCCGGTTCTGACCATCGACCTGTCGGAGCTTGATCCGACCATTCCTTCGGGTCTTACAGGACTGGTGGCTAATGCTGTGCTCAGAGAATTGCCTAAACCCCGTCCTGTCCTGGTCCTGTGCAGAAGCACTATAGACCCCACAGACTGCATCGGAAGCCTCAGGGGTCCCGAGGGGATGTCTCTGGACAAGGTCCTCGAGTCCCCCTTCGTCAAGCCGTTCCTCAAGGAACACGGGGGCCACGAAGCCGCCTGCGGGCTGACGGTCCCTTCAGCTCTTAAAGACGATTTCCTTGAAAGGCTGAACCAGGAGGTTGAGGGGAAGGCGGTATCTGAGCCAAAACCCGTTCTTCTACTGGACGAGGAGATGGTGAGCATGGAGAGCCTGGATAGCCTCAGGGCTCTAGAACCCTTCGGGACGGGGTTCGAGCTCCCCAGGCTGGCTCTGGAGATCGATGTTCCCCGACTTAAGAATGGAATCAGAGGAGACCACGTCTTCGTCAACCTCAGGGGAGGCGGTAGGCTGGTCATGTTCTCCGAGGCCGAGAAGGTCTCCAAGCTTGAATGTTCTAGAGTGACTGTGGAAGGCGAGCTCAACGTCAACACCTTCAGAGGAAAGACGACTCCGGAGTTCTTAGCCAGCCTCTCTCTGGATTAGAATCTTCTCAGAGTTCTCTCGGGGAGGAGGCGGCTGTGCTCAGGGTATTCCAGGGTGTCGAATCCGTCCCCAAGATCCCGGATAGGCCGGGGAGGAAGCAGACCTACGGGGATATCTTCTCCTACATCGAGGAGAAGGGACGTTTTCCTATAGGCTCAAAATACCCGTTCAACGAGGTCGACGCCCTAGTCCTCTCCAGGGTGGCGTACCTGTATTTTGAGGGGCTTGTGGGGCCGGATTTCAGGTCGAGAACCAAGATCAAAGACATTGCGGATACCTATCTCAGTCTGACAAAGAAAGATGCCATCTCCGTCCTTCAGGCTGAGGATGTTCATTTAGTAAAAGCCATTAAAAATACCCGAAGATTTGGAGAACTAAAACTGACTGGATATCGGTCGTACTTCTCCGAGGACGACGTTGAGCAGTTCGCAGGGGTCACCATCATCCTCACGGATAAAACAGCATTCATTAGCTTCAGGGGGACAGACGGGAGCCTGAACGGTTGGAGGGAGGACTTCGACCTGGGATTTTTGGGTGTCATACCCTCGGACAGGGATGCCCTGAAGTACGCCAAGGAGGCGATGGATAGCCTGCCAAAGGTCGAGGCCTTCTACATCGGGGGGCACTCCAAGGGTGGAAACCTGGCCGCCTACACCGCCTGCACTCTGCCTAGGCGTCTCAAGGTCATGGTGAAGCACGTGTACATATTCGATGCTCCCGGGTTCAGAAAGGACGTGTACCAGACTCTGGATCGAGACTCTCTTGCAGAAAGAACCTCAGCCTACGCTCCCTCTCAGAGCATCATCGGGATGATCCTGTACACCATCGCACCCTACACCGCCGTGCTCTCTAGGAGGTCCCTGTTCTTCCAGCACGACACCTACAACTGGTGCGTGGACGGGGACCGACTAGCCAGGGGAAGATTCCAGCGGATAAGCTACGGGGTGAAGCGGATGTCGAAGGACTTCTTCGAGACCATGGACATCAGGTACCTGGAGGGCTGCATAGACACCCTGTTCTCTGCGATCAGGTCCGAGAGGGGAGCCATGAGGAACGGTACCATGGACGTTAACCTCTCCCGGATGTTCTCGCTCATGATGATGCTTCGAAGGATTCCACCCGACCATAGAAGAACATTTCTAAGCATCTTCTCCTCCGTGACCTCCCACATGCGGAGGATCGCCAGCGTGGAGAGAAGGAGGGTGAAGGCCGAGAAGGCCACACTCTAGGGATCAAGTCTTTTTAAGCTCTTCCTCTCTGTCTGAATGTCTTTCCCCTCCCTAAGGAGGGGAGGGCAATCTATAATTGAGCGGAACTATCTAGCTAGGGTGGCTTTTTCATGGAAAACATCGAGTACTACCGTCCCCGTGAAGCCGCGCTCAAACAGGGCCGAAAGAGGAAGGTCAGGATCGGCCTAGGACTCTGCCTCTCCCTCTTGGTCCTGGCGGGTTTCGCCTCGTGTTTTCTGGTGCCTCAGTCCAAGGTCTCATCCTTCCAGGTGAGGACCAGGCTCTACGGTCTATCCAACCAGGATGTCGCCTCGGCCCAGAGGCCGCTCACCAGGGACGACATACTCCAGGGTCTGGGGGTAAATGGGTCGGAGTACTGCATGTTCCTCTCGGAGAGCCGGCTGAAGAGCAACCTTCAGAGCGCCTGGTTCGTATCTCCTTCACATCAGACCAGGGTCGAGCTGGGCCCCTTCTCCTGCGACCTGTACTTCCAGGATGTCTACCCTCTGGGAAAGACTCTGGATGGGATCGTGTATCTGTCATCGGGTGCGACATATGAGTCTCTGACCGGGGTTCCTGAGTTCGCCGAGGCCTATCCTGACCCTGAGTCTCTGCCTCTGGTCACCATCCCTACCGGTGTGGTGGGTGAATACGACTACGGCGGAACGGATCAGCTCCAGGAGCTCCTGGTCGACCTGGCTCCGATCGACCCGGCGATCCTGTCCTCGGGCTGGCTGAGCGGAGCCGTGCTGGACAGGGGCGAGCTTTACCTGTACATCGACTTCCCCCAGACCTCGGCCGGGAGCCGGGTCAGGCTGGACCCTTCCGACCTGGTCGAGCTATCCGGGGAGGAGATGCTCCCCCAGATCCAGATGGCCCTGGTCGGGAGCGAGGCTCCCGATACCGTTCATCAGGCTGAGATGGATCCTGTCGACAGCTTCACCGGGAAGGCCTGGTATCAGCTGGAGTTCGCCCTGATGGAGAACGGCAGGCCCGCCGTCTTCTGGGACGATTAGAGGAGGCCTGGAACATGAACTACAGATACCAGCTCGCCGTCGAGATCACCTCCCACAGGGCCAGAGCCCTGGGAGGCTACCTCCTCAAGGGGACCTTTCTGACCGTCTACAGGCAGGACTTCGAGATCTCCGGGACCGAGGACTACGACGGGATCGCCGAGGCTATCGATATCGCCGTGAAGGAGAGCGCCGGAGGGGACTCCTCGAACAGGGGCCCTGAGTCCGTCTGCGTGATCATCCCCTCCGACCAGTCCTGCTACCGCCTGGGGATAAGGGAGGCCGACATCAGCGGGATCGTCACCCCCGAGACCGGGAAAAGGTGTCTTCAGAAGTTCTCCGGCGAGGCCTTCGAGGGCGGGTACGCCCTGGCCTGTATCACCCCGATCTCCTACACCGTGGACCGCTCGCGGACCTTCCCCTCCTTCCCCCTGAAGGTAGCGGGAGGGGAGCTGAGGATGGATGCGGTGCTGGCCTACGTCCCCTCCGAGTGGTTCGACGGGCTGAAGGAGAGGCTCTTAAGGGTCGGAGTGAGCCACCTGAACTACGCTAGCTCGGCCACAGCGGCATTCCGCTACATCTCCGAGTGCCAGGGCCCCTCTGGCCTGGGACTCAGCGACCAGTTCGTGCTGAGCCTGGAGAGGGAGGCTGGCTACATCCTCTCCAGCAGCAGCTTCGCCACCGACGGAAGGCTCGTGAAGCCCGTGCCACTCTATGGAGGGCTGGATCTCCTGTCCGAGAGGATAAGCCAGAGGCTCGCAGGGGTGATGAGCCCAGAGCAGGTGCTGGATGCTCTGGAGACCTACGGGGTCAAGGACAGCGCCCACCGGCCGTTCCCCATAGCTAAGGATATGAGTGCGAAGACCTTCAGGCAGGTGGCTTCGGAGGAGCTTGAGAAGCTCCTTTCCCCGGCCCGGGGTATCGCCTCCCCGACTGCAATCGGTAACATCGTCGGAGAGGGCGGAAGAATCAGGGGCCTGGACCAGATCCTGGCCAACGTGTCCCAGCGCTCCTCACAGGTGCTGGGAACCAGTTTCTACGGTGCAACATCCCCGGAGTGCTCCAGCCTGGTCGGAGGGATCCTCCTTCTGGAGGACACCAGGTGGGAGAGGGAAGAGCGTAGAGACAGAGAGCCCACGGTCGTGAGGACCGGAAGGTTCCCGATAGCCCCGAGAGGGCAGAGCGGAGGAGGTGAGAGCGATGGCCGATAGCGAGAACCAGTCTTTACAGCAGTCCGTGGTCTACGTACAGGGCGAGGACCATCCCCTGACGGAGGAGGAGCTCAAGGAGCGCTACGGCCACGCCAGGATCATCGTCTTCGGGGTAGGAGGCGGCGGCTGCAACGCCCTCAACAGGATGATTGAGGACGGGATCGACAAGGTCGAGTTCGTGGCTGTGAACACCGATGCCTCAGCCTTAGCATCCTCCAAGGCCCACACCAAGATTCTGCTCGGAACCTCTGGACTGGGTGCCGGAGGCGACCCCGAGGTCGGGGCCCAGGCGGCCAGGGACAGCGAGAGCTCCATAGCCGCGGTCTGCAAGGGTGCTGACATGGTCTTTGTGGCCGCCGGCATGGGAGGAGGGACCGGGACAGGTGCCGCCCCCGTGGTGGCCCGGATTGCCAAGGAGTCCGGGGCCCTGACCGTGGCCGTGGTGACCAAGCCCTTCGAGACCGAGGGACCCGAGAGGACGAAGAGGGCAGTAATCGGACTTAAGAACCTCAGAGAGTCCGTGGACTCCTTCATCGTCATCTCGAACAACGAGCTGTTGATACATCACAGGGAAGAGACCACCGACAGCGCCTTCCGCGACTGCGATGCCGTGCTCTCCTCGGCGGTCCAGACCATCGTCAGCCTGATCTACAAGCAGGGCCACATCAACCTCGACTTCGCCGACATCAAGTCGGTTCTCAAGGACTCGGGGCTGGCCGTCATCGGCTTCGCTTCCGCCAAGGGAAAGAGCATGGCGACCGGAGCTGCCAGCGCTGCGATCAACGCTCCGCTCCTCGAGTCCTCCTCCACCGGGTACACCAGGGTTCTGGTCAACGTGACCCACTCCCCCGACACCACCCTCGGGGAGCTGATGGATGCCGTGAAGACCATCACCAACCGGGCCAAGAACGCCGCCACGGTCATGGTCGGGGACGTCCCCGACCCCTCTCTGACCAACGAGATGAAGGTCAGCGTGATCTGCACCGCCTTCGACCCCAAGGATCAGGAGGCCCTGGCCGAGAGCAAGGACGGGACCCTGCCCAAGAAGCGCACCCCTACCCCCGCCGACGTGATGCCGGCCTTCCTCACCAACCTTTTAGTAGGCAATACCGAGGCACCTATACAGCCCGAGATCCTGGAGAGGGATGTCGACTCGGCCAAGCTCCAGCAGGCCAATGCGAAGATCAGAGAGCTCACCGAGGCCAACGCCAGGCTCTCCAAGTCCCAGCAGACCCTCCAGGACATGCAGAGCAAGGTCGACTCCGCCCTCTCCCAGGCCAGCGAGGCCCAGCAGAAGTACCTAGCTATCTTCAAGGAGAAGTCGGAGCTTGAGCGGCAGGTGAGCGAGTCCCAGGGGAAGGTGACCCAGCGTGAGGCCGAGGTGAACGCCCTCCAGGAGCAGCTCACCCAGGCCCAGTCGCAGCTAGCTGAGGCCGAGAGGGCCAGGGACGAGGCCCAAGCCGAGCTGGCCAGGGAGAAGATCGACGCCCTGAGTCAGTCCAAGGCCCTCCAGCAGGAGCTCAACGACAGGATCTCACAGGAGAGCGTCAAGGCCGACCAGGCCTCTTTGAAGCTCACCGAGGTACAAGCTGAGCTGGAGAGGCTGAAAGGCGAGAACCAATCTCTCAGGGATCAGGGAGACAAGTATCGGACCACCATCAGCGAGCTCAATGAGAGCATCGACAGACTCAACGGAGAGCTCAAGTCCTCGAAGGACCAGGCCGACGACCTCACCAGGTCGTCCAGCCAGGCCAGCGCCGATCTGGAGTCTGAAAAGGCCGACATCCGCCGTTTGACCGACGAGCTGGAGCACGAGAAGCAGTCCTCCCTGAAGGACTCCGCCAGGACCCAGGAGCAGATCGACGACCTGACTGCCGAGGTGGTGAGGCTCAAGGCTGAGAAGGACGAGGCACTGAAGTCCCAGGCCGAGGAGTACGGGTCCAGGATCTCGGCCATGTCACAGGAGTTCGACGACACCGAGAGCGCCTATAAGGAGCAGATTCAGAGCCTCAAGGACGAGAACCTGAAGATCGAGGTTCTGGCTAAGAAACTCGAAAACTCCGAGCACAGGAACCTTCTCATATCTGGAGAGCTTGCCAGAACCCAGATCGCTCTGGGGTCCACAGAGAGGAGACTGGAATCCGCAGATCTCCTCAGGCTTTCCCAGGAAGCCGACCGTGAGGCCTTGGAGGCCGAGCTGAAGGATGCGCTCCTCAGGTGCGACAGCACCCAGGAGGAGCTCGGGCGGCTGCGCTCTGAGCTGGATGAGGGGAATAAGGCCACTGAAGGCAGGGCCGCAGAGATTGGGGCTGCACAGAGAGCGGCTGCTCTGGCCTCTGGCTTCGCCTCCAGGGTCCTGATCGCCCTGGGATCTACAGAGAGGAGAATGAAGTCTTTGGAGGCCCAGATTGAGGGACTCAAGAGTGCTGGAAGTCAGTTCTCCGACACCTCCAAGGATCTGGAGAAAGCATGGAAGGAGAGCGCTGAAAACCTCAACAGAATTCATGAACTTGAGATTCAGCTGGAAGAGTCCATAAAGCAGAGCCAGGAGAGCTCTGGTGCCGCCTCCAGGGCTCAGATGACCCTCGCCTCGACCAAGAGGAGGCTGGAGGAGGTCGAGAGGATCGCCTCCGACCAGACCCAGCGGGCGGAGTCCTACCAGGCCAGGCTCAAGCTGGCCTTCCTGGAGGAGAACCGGCTGAGGGAGAAGATCCAGGACAGCCCTCTACCTGTATCTCAGACAGAGGAGACCCAGGCCGCTCTGCTGGAGAAGGCGAACTCGGAGATCGACTCCCTGAAGTCCGAGCTCTTAGACGCTCAGACCGAGAGGGATCAGAGGGCTTCTGAATCGAGGGAGCTGAGAGATCGGCTGGCATCGAAGGAACAGGAGCTGAACGGGACGGCTGAGAAACTTGAAACTGCTCAGAAGGATCTCGAGGCCGCTAATCAGAGCCTGAAGCAGGTCCAGGATGAGAAGCAGGAGCTGGAGACCAAGTTTGAGTCTCTCCAGAATCAGAGCCAGGGAGACAGCGAGAGCTTAACCTCCGCCTTGAGCCAGAGGGATGAGGCTTTAAGCCGTATCAGTGAGCTTCAGAATCGGCTCGACGAACACTGCAAGGCTGAAGATGACCTGAAGTCACAGCTTGATTCTCAGGATCAGCAGGTGGCCTCGCTCCAGAACTCCTTGGATGAGATCACCAAGGACAGGGACTCTCTCAGCGAGCAGCTGGACCTGACCACCCAGGCCAGGGACATGGGGATGAACAGGGCATCGGAGCTCCAGGTTCAGCTGGATGCCAAGGTCAAGGAGGCCGAGGACCTCAAGGCCTCCCTGGACCAGGCCTCGGCCGAGAGGGACGATGCCAACGAGAGGGTGGACCACCTGGTCCAGATCAAGGAGCAGAGCCTGGCCAGAGTCCACGAGCTCCAGGAGCAGCTGGATGCGTCGAAGCAGGCTGAAGCCGACCTGAAGAGCCAGATAGAGGTTGGAGAGAGCAATCTTGAAGCCTCGAAGCAGAGGATCCAAGAACTGGAGAACCAGCTGGCTGAAGCTCGGGCTCAGGTCGTGAAACCTGAAGAATCCGAGGTGGAATCAGAACCTGAAGCCGAGGAGACTCAGCCTCAGGCTGAGGATTCAGCTCAGGCCGATGCACCTGCAACTCTCGAGTCAAAAGAACCGGTTCAGGCTGAAGAGCCGGTTCCCTCTGCTGTTGAATCCGCTCCAGAAAATTCTTCGAGAGAGGAAAAAGTACGCAGTGACGACGAGTCCGACAGGCTGGCAGACGGTCTGCTCTCCCTGTTGGGAAAGGAGGACTAGACACCTTGGATAGCGAGCTCACACAGTTGGTCGAGGAGGCCAAGAAGGAAGTTAAAGAGGCCTCCGACAGGCAGACCCTATCGAACCTCAAGGCCAAGTACCTTGGAAAGAAGGGGACCATATCCGGATACTTCGCCAGGATGAAGGAGATCCCTCCCGAGCAGAGGAAGGAGTTCGGGCAGAGGGTCAACGCTGCTAAAGACGAGGTCGAAAAGCTGATCCAGGACGCTCTGGACTCTCTAACCGAGAGGGAGCTAAAGGAGAGGCTTGATCGGGAGAGGGTGGATATCACCCTGCCCGGCCACGGGCCGAAGTATGGAACCACCCATCCGTACACCAGGGTAATCGACCTCCTTACAGACTTCTTCGTCGGATACGGCTACACCGTCAAGGACGGACCCGAGGTGGAGAGCGACTACTTCAACTTCGAGTGCCTCAACATCCCGGCCGACCACCCCGCCAGGGACATGCAGGA
>C._urophasianus_2_cecum__coassemble_248_pt1 | contig 11131 bp, 10 predicted proteins | sample C__urophasianus_2_cecum__metabat2_low_PE_009 | metagenome-assembled genome bin C | reverse complement strand
GCAGCGGCGAAAATAGCCCTCTGGGTGAAGATAGCTGGCCGCCGCCTTTTTTTGTACAAGGAAGGACGCCAATCAGTGGCGTTTTTATGATACTTTCAACCCTGAAGGGCTTTTTCTGGCCCTCAGGTTTTACGCTTTAGTTACGTATTCTATATTGATTGCTTGTGCTGACTATTCAGCTAAAAGATAAGGAGGTAACATGCGGTTCATTCACACGTCGGATCTTCACATCGGAAAGACGATAGAGTCCTGGGACCTGCTGGAGGATACGGAACACGTCCTGAAGCAGTTGATCGATTCGGCTCTATCGAACAAGGTGAATTGCGTACTCATCAGCGGAGACATCTTCGACAGGTCGCTGCCATCGGAGGATGCTGTTAAGGTCTACGACTGGTTTCTAGGAGAGCTCACAGGCCACGGTATCAAGGTCATCGCCATCGCCGGGAACCACGACTCCGGGATCAGAGTCAGCGCCAACGCTGAGCTGTTGGCTAGGACGGGGCTCTACTACGTGGCGGGGGAGGTGCAACCCAGCCTTAAGAAGGTGACTCTGAACGACGAGTACGGTCCAGTCGACTTCTATCTGTGTCCCTACTTCAAGCCGGTGCAGGTAGCCAATCTGCTGAAAAAAGAGAATTCCAGGGACTATACCGACGACCTGGCCTTCCAGGACCTGCTCGGCAATACCTCCATCGACCCGACGCACAGGAACGTCATCCTGGCTCACCTGTTTGCTGCGGGGTATGCCTATGACAAGGATGGATCCGATCTGTCGTACTCAAATGTAGCCGGCCTGGAGAACGTGGCCGTGAACAGGTTCGATGCCTTCGACTATGTAGCTCTAGGGCATATCCACAGACCTCAGAAGCTCACCCGCGAGACGCTCAGATACTCCGGTTCCCTGCTCAAGTACAAGATCAGCGAGGTGAAAGGACCCGACAGGTCCTTCTGCCTGGTCGATATGGGACCTAAGGGGGATGAAATCAAGGTTCAAGTGATCCCTGTTAAGCCTTTGTATCCCGTAATTGAGATCTCAGATACTTTCGATAATCTGATCCAGAGATCCAAAGACGATAACGATTTCGTCTACATCCACCTGCTGGATACGCAGCCGAAGACCAATGCGAAGAACACGCTCTCCGGGGTCTTCTCAAGGATTCTCCATATCGACTATCCGAACATCAAGTCCGAGGGGGACGTGGAGAGCATAAAGGTGGATAACAAGACTCCCATGGAGCTGGTCGAGGAGTTCTATCGGATCAGGAAGGGCGAAGAGCTCTCCGACGAGGACAGGAAGCTGATTGAAAAGATCTTCGAGGAGATCAAGGAGGAGGATAGGTAGGATGAGACCCATAAAGCTCAAGATTCGCGCCTTTCAGTCGTATCTGGACGAGACCGAGATCGATTTTTCCGAGTTTGATCCCAACAGCATCTTCCTGATCGACGGCAAGACCGGGGCTGGAAAATCCACCCTCTTCCAGGCCATGTTCTTCGCACTGTATGGTGTCCCAGTTGATAGTAACTTAAAGAGTTTTGAGCTCCGCTCCCTGGATGCTCCTGATGATGTGGAGACCAAAGTTGAGTTTACTTTTGAATCCCAGGGGAAAACGTATAGAGTCGAGAGAACTCCTAGGCAGAAACTGAAGAAAAAGAGAGGGGAAGGTACTACCGACTATTATCCTACAGCTTTTCTTTATCTGATCGATGCCAGCGGTGAAAAACTCCTCAAAAGCTCTCATGAAACCGTGACGGACTACATTCAAAAAGAACTTCTTCATTTGACCGGAGATCAATTTCAGAGTGTCGTTCTGATCCCTCAGGGAGCCTTCAGGAAAGTTCTGGTAGATCCCACCGATTCGAGGTGTGAAATTTATCGTGAGATATTTCATACCGATCTTTACAAGAAGCTGGTTGACAAGATGAAACAAAGAGCCGATAAGGCCAACACAGAGCTGGGGGACAGCAAGAATCGGATCGACTCCGAATTTGCATCTCTGAATCTCTCCATCGATCCTGCATCTCCTTTCATCGAAAGACACAAGGGGTTATCAGCTCCATCCAGCGCATTCTCGGATCGGATCGACCTTCTGAACGAGGCACATAACTGGTATCGAAATCTCGAATCCGATGCTGACGCAGAAGTCAAAACCCTCTCTGATAAGCAGAGAGAGCTCGATAGCTCCATCGCTCAGAAGACCCAGTTCGACAATTGGGTTGAGGAGAAGGCCTATGCCGAGAACAAGATCGATGAACTGACAAACTCCGTCAATTATTACAGTGATCTGCTGAATAAACGTGAAGCCCAGAAGCCTGAGATCGATGAGAAGAGAAATAGGGGAGCTGCGATTCAGGCGAGGATGGGCGACTATAACCGCATCGAGTCCCTGCAGAAGACGCTCGAGCAAAACAGGACAGATTTCAAAGCGCTGACAGATAGAAAGTCTCACAACGATGAAGAACTCAAAAAAGAGGAGAAGATCTTCGAAGATGCCACGAATTCTCGTGCTGCGATAACAGAGGATCCCGTCAGAGCATTAACCTCGCTTCAAGGCCAGTTCGAAGAGGTTCAAAATCTAAATAATCTCGTCGCTGAAGCGGGCAGCCTGATCGCTCAGATAGATGAGATAGACGAGCGTCTGGGCGAAGCGCAGGGCGAGCGCCTAAGAGCTCAGGAAGAGAACGACAGGCGCTCCCAGGAGTTCTCCGACATCTGGGCTAGGTTCATCGAGAGCTCCTCGGCGATCCTGGCCGAGGAGCTGGAGAATGGGAAGCCCTGTCCTGTCTGCGGAGGCATCGATCACCCTCACCCGGCTATTCGGACTTCAGATACGGTCACCTCCGCTCAGGTCGACGAGGCCAGGGAGAAACTGAACGAGAGCGGCAAGGCTCTGTCAGCGGCGGATCAAAAACTCAAGAATGTTGAAGCCGAAAAGCAGAAGCTGCTCGATCAGGCGGCGGATAAGCTCAGGGATTACGGTGCGAAGGCTGACGATCTCAACTCGATCCGCAGCGCCCACATGGAGGTTAAAAAAGAGGCCTCAAAGAGAGGCAATGCACTCGAACTAGAGCAGAGCAGAATCAATGATCTCGATCAGCAGATCAAGGAGTTAGATTCCACCATAAAGTCTTCAAGGGAGCAGGTTGACAAGCTTCGTGCTGAACAGTCTTTACTCGATACTCAGATCGCAAACACGGATAAAGAAGGCATTCGTTTAAACGGCGATATAAATGACCTGAAAAAGACACTTCCATACCCCACGAGGGATGAGGCGAACCAGGAGACCGAACAGCTCAGGAAAGAGATAGAGGATTTCGACAGGGTCCTGAAGAACGTTCATGAGAAGCTATCAGAATCGAGCTCGGATCTAGCCAAGAATCAAGGCACCCTTCAGACCTTGGAGAAGAACATAAATTTACTTCCTGCGAATGTCCAAAGTATCGATCTAGATGATCTGAAGAAACAGCAGAAAGATGTCGAGGACCAGCTGAAGGAGGCTAAGGCTGCCCAGACGATAGCTCACGACACCCTTAGGGAGTGCGACAGGGTTAAACGCGATCTGGAGGCCGAGGTCAAAGTCAGCGATGCCAAACAGAAAGAGACCGACCGCCTGAAGGATCTGTACAATATCCTGGCAGGGCAGCTCTCTGTCGAGGGTGGCAAGATGGACATCGAGACCTTCGTCCAGACCAGGTTCCTGGATGCCGTGTTGGTTCGTGCTAACAAGACGTTATCCAAGATAACCAATGGTAGATACAGATTAGAGCGCTCTACAGGGGTGATTGACGGTAGAAAGTCTACCGGCTTGGACATCAATGCCTTCGATTACTATCAGGGGAAGGGCCGCCGAGTTGATTCCCTCTCCGGAGGAGAGAGTTTCCAAGCTTCGCTAGCGCTAGCTCTCGGCCTCGCTGACATAGTCTCAGAGCAAGCTGGAGCCACACGCATCGAGTGCATGTTCATCGACGAGGGGTTCGGCAGCTTGGACAGCGAGTCGCTAAATGCCTTGATTCCAGTCCTCTCTGTGCAGACTGCTAAAAATGGTCAAGTCATGGTCGGAATCATCTCCCACGTCGAAGAGCTTCGGCAGCAGATTCGGAACAGGATCGAGGTGAAGCAGGATGCCCTGGGCCACTCGACTGCCAGGATCGTGATGGACTGAACTGCTCTGGTCTGTCACGATTCATCAAGTTGAACAACTTTAGCTAAAAGCAAAGGGGTTGCAATCACTTGCAACCCCTTTGCTCTAGGTTTGATTTAAAGAAAAGGGTGCACACGATGGTGCACCTTTTTCCAGCTCTTAGAGGGTTAGCCTCTGAACCACTTGGAGTGGATGTAGTCCAGGGCGGAGTCCAGGTCCTGCTCGTTCATGGCCGCCATGGCGAACATGTAGCTGGGCATGGGGAGGGCCTCGTCCTCCCTGTACTCCAGGGTCTCTCCGACGGGGTTCTGACCCTTCAGGATGTAGTATCTATTGTCGGAGAGGATCAGGGTCTTGCCGTAGTAGGAGGCCAGGACCTGCCCCTTCTTGGTGTTCTCGCTCACTGCTTCGAATTTTCCTCCTTCGCTTAACAATTATAAGTAGAAGTTTTCATTTGCAACTCTGAAAGGCTTTCCGGGTATTTACTTCCGGAGGTGTCAGACAGTGTCTCTAGTGTCCTTGATCTCAGGCAGGGAGCGGGATTCCTCGTATGTCGAGGAGCTTTTAAGACCGCTATCTCCCAAGCCTTCAGACTACGTATTGGAGGCCCCTTTTGGAACCTCTTGCAGGGTTCCAAGGCTCTCAGGGGGCCTCGGCCCAGCCATCGTATCCCGGGCCTTCAGCGAGGCCATGAGGCTCGAGGTGGCCAGGGCTTCGGGGACGGGATCGAAACTTCTGGAGAGGTTGGAGGGGAAGGACGGATACAGGTCGCTTTCTCTGCTGAGACCTGGGGTAGCTAAAGCTATCGAGCCCGAATACAGGGATTCCTTGGAGAGATACAGGCTGTATGTCGGCGGAAGGATGGAGCTAGGCGAGGTGATGCCGGCTGCCCTGATCATGGGGAAGCTGTCTTTAGTCTCTTCTAGAGGATATTTCGATGGCGAGGCTAAAGACCTGGTCGGGGTTCCGGATCCTAGGGCTACCGATGAGCTTCTGGCTCTGTCCAGGCTCTTCCAGGAGTTTCTTAAGTTGAAGTTCCCGGCGAAAATCCCGGACGGGATCGTCTACACCCCGTGCTTCGGGAGCCTCTCCAGAGGCATGGGAGGGGCCTCGGCCGACATCTATCTCAACTCCTACTTCACAGATAGCTCCGTAGCATCGAGCACCATGGGTCTGAGCAGATTCTCAAAGAAGGCTGCGGCCTTATTGGTGTTACCTGAAGCTTTCAAGATACTGAGGGGCTCGAAGACTAGGGGATGGAAGGGCGCAGCCCTCTACATGGCCCGGATGGGGGCCATGTACTACCTGGATGCCGGGAGCTTTTTGAATACCAGGAGGGCCGAGATGATCAGGGCGGAGAGGGGGATGATAAGGAGGTTCGTGGGAAGGCAGATAGAGGTGTAGATTTCTCGCTTGTTGAATACTCCTACAGGGTATATACTCTCGCACGTTGCAAGCCCCCACTGGCTACAACCGTTTTTCGTGGCTTCAACTGCTCTTATATAGCAGGCCAAAGGAAACGAGTCTGAGTGATGTTTGAAGGAGGAACGTACGAGCATGTACGCAGTCATCGAGACCGGCGGTAAGCAGGTCAAGGTCTCCGAGGGCGAGACCGTCTACGTCGAGAAGCTCCCCGTAAACGAGGGAGACGAGGTCGTCTTCGACAGGGTCCTCGCCCTGGTCGACGGAGAGAACACGGCCTTCGGCACCCCCTACGTGGAGGGAGCCAAGGTCACCGGCAAGGTCCTCAAGCAGGGCAAGAACCCGAAGATCATCGTCATGAAGTACCGCGCCAAGACCACCTACCGCCGCAAGATCGGACACAGGCAGCCCTACACCGCTGTCACCATCCAGTCCATCGCAAAGTAGAGAAGATGATTCAGGTATCCGTGAAGCTCTCAAAGGGAGCGGTCGAGGCGGTCAAGGTCTCCGGCCACTCCGGGTATGGGGTGCGTGGCAAGGACATCGTCTGCGCCGCGGTCTCCACCGCCTTAGTGGGAGCTCTCAACTGCCTGGACGATCCCTCCATTAACTATCGCATCGAGGTCGAGAGGGGGCTGGGGGACATCACTGTCCTAAGGTCCCCCTCCGACCACGACAGGGTGGTCCTGGAGGTGATGGTCCGAGAGCTAGGGTACCTCGCTGAGACGTATCCCGAGTTTATCCGGTATCAGGAGGAAGAAAGAAAATGAAGTTCGTGATGGACATCCAGCTGTTCGCTTCCAAGAAGGGAGTCAGCTCGACCAAGAACGGCCGCGACTCGGCCGGAAGGAGGCTTGGTGCCAAGCTCTGCGACGGGCAGCACGCCAACCCCGGGCAGATCATCTACCGCCAGCGCGGCACCAAGATCCACCCCGGCAACAACGTCAAGAGGGCCAAGGACGACACCCTGTTCGCCATGGTCGAGGGCTACGTGAAGTACGAGAGGCTCCGCGGGGGACGCAAGCAGGTCTCCGTCTACCCCGAGCCCGTCAACAGGTCCGCTGCTCAGGCCGAGCAGCCCCAGGCCTAAGGGTCTTTATCCAGAGAGACGAGGGGACCTCTAGGGGTCCCCTCATTCTGTATTCGGAGGTCTTTCGATGATCGACAGAGTCAAGGTCGTCCTCAAATCCGGAAAGGGCGGGGACGGGAAGGTGGCCTTCCTCCACGAGAAGGGGAGGGCCATGGGAGGCCCGGCCGGCGGGAACGGTGGGAGGGGCGGAAGCATCTACGTCAGGGCCGACTCCAGGTTCAACACCCTCTCCGCCTACCGCTTCGGGAAGGTTGTCAAGGCCCCCGACGGCGAGGGCGGCCACGAGAAGAACATGTACGGCAAGGACGCACCCGACGTCTATCTCTCCGTCCCCGTGGGGACCGTGATCAAGGATGCCGAGACCGGTGCGCTGCTTGCTGACCTATCGACCGACAGGGCCTCGTATCTAGCCTGTAAAGGCGGCAGGGGCGGCAAGGGAAACCACTGCTTCGCCACCCCGACCAGAAAGGCTCCAAAGTTCGCTGAGACCGGGCTTCCCGGGGAGACTAGAACCCTGTTCTTCGAGCTCCGCCTCCTGGCCGACTGCGGCCTGGTCGGACTGCCCAACGCCGGGAAGTCCACGCTCTTGGGGAAGGTCACAAACGCCTCTCCCAAGGTGGCTTCCTACCCTTTTACGACTTTGGAACCTCAGCTGGGAGTGGTTCAGCTCTCCCAGGAGGAGACCTTCGCCATGGCCGACCTCCCCGGGCTAATCGAGGGGGCCCACTCCGGAAGGGGTTTAGGCATAGCCTTCCTGAGGCACATCGAGAGGTGCCGGGTGTTGATCCACGTGGTCGACATCACCTCCGAGGACCCCTACGGGGACTTCTCAAAGATCAACAAAGAATTAGGCGACTACTCGATGGGCCTGTTGGACAGGCCCATGGTCGTGGCCCTGAACAAGATCGACCTGCTGGACGGGGATACCGCTCCGATCGAGGAGTTCAAGAGGAAGGACGCTGGACAGCACGAGATCTTCGAGGTCAGCAACCTGTTGGGGACTAATATCAAGCCCCTTCTGAGAAGGGTCTACGACCTGCTCCAGACCACCCCGACCTTCCCCATGTCCGAGGCTCTGAGAAAGGATAAGGAGAGGATCTACACCCTCAGGGAGGAGGACGACACCAAGCGGCTGCCCTTCACCATCAGGAAGCTCGAGCCCGGGGTCTACGAGGTGGCCGGCACCGAGCTGGTCAACCGGATCAGAAGGATCAACATGGACGGCGAGGAGCACCTGGACAGGATCCTGGGGCTCCTGGAGGACGCCGGAGTCGATAAGAGGCTCCACGAGCTGGATGTCGAGGACGGTGTCACCATCAAGGTGGGAGAGGTTGAATTCAACTACTCGAAGTAGTCCTCGAGTTCATCTGGGCGGATATTTATACCCGGAACTAAAATATTCGGTGAGGTGAGCGAATGTACTATTACCTGCACGGGACTGTCACGATGCACCTGAAGGACTCCATATGCGTTGAGTGCGCCGGGGTGGGCTACCAGGTCCTGGTGGCCCACCCCCAGGACTTCCAGCTGGGGGCCACCATGAGGATCTACGTGAACATGTACTACACCCAGACCGAGCAGTACCTGGTCGGCTTCTCCTCCTTCGCCGAGAAGGCGGTGTACGAGAAGCTGGTCACCGTCAAGGGAGTGGGTCCCCGCTCGGCCATGAGCATGCTGGGAGGTGCCTCCGTGGAGAGGCTCAGACAGGCCATAGACGACTCCGATGTCTCCTTCCTCAAGAGGCTTCCCAACGTCGGGCCCAAGACCGCCTCTCAGATCGTGCTGGACCTCAAGGGCAAGCTGACGCTCCCCATCGATAGAAGCTCCGGCGAGAGGGAGCTCGACGATGCCATGATCGGGCTGAAGAACATGGGGTTCACCAGCCAGGAGGTGGACAGGGCAGTGAGCCAGATCCCCGACAGGGGTCTTTCAACCGAGGAGTACATCTCCAGGGCTCTGGCCCTGATCGGTAGCCGGAGGTGACAGTGTCCAGCCGGGGTGAGAGCATCGTCAGGGACCTTCAGGCATCCAGCGAGGATGCCGATCTTTCGCTGCGCCCTCTGACCCTGGACGACTACATCGGGCAGGAGCAGGCCAAGCGGTCTCTAAAGATCTATATCGACGCGGCCAAGGCCAGGAGCGAGAGCATGGACCACGTGCTGCTCTACGGCCCTCCCGGACTGGGTAAGACCACCCTGGCCCACGTGATCGCCAACGAGCTGGGTTCGGCCATAAGGACCACCTCGGGTCCAGCTCTAGCCAGGCCGGGGGACCTGGCGGCGATACTGTCGTCTCTGAACGCTGGGGACATCCTCTTCATCGACGAGATCCACCGTTTGCCCAAGCCGGTGGAGGAGGTTCTCTACTCGGCCATGGAGGACTACACCCTGTCCGTGGTCGTGGGCAAGGACGACCAGGCCAGGACCGTGGATATACCGTTGAGGCCCTTCACCCTGATCGGGGCCACCACCCAGGCCGGAAGCCTCTCTCAGCCCTTAAGGGACCGCTTCGGGATCACCGTGACCATGAAGTTCTACACCCTGGAGGAGCTGGTGCAGATAGTCCTTAGGACCTCCAGGGTCTTCGCCTTCCCAATCGACTCCAAAGCCGCTCTGGACATCGCCGCCAGAGCCAGGGGGACGCCCAGGATCGCCAACCGAATCTACCGCCGCGTGAGGGACCACGCCTGCGTGCTGGGGAAGTCCAGCATCGACGAATCCGTCACGCTGCAGGCCCTGGATGTTTTAGGTATCGATTCTCTGGGCCTCGACGAGTCGGATAGAAGGATCCTCACCACCATGATCGAGAGGTTCGGCGGGCACCCCGTCGGGGTCAACGCCATCGCCGCCGCCGTGGGGGAGGAGCCGGAGAACATCGTCGACATCTATGAGCCCTACCTGATCAGGGCCGGCCTCATAGACCGGACTCCCAGAGGTAGAGTCTGCACCGCTAAGGCCTACGCTCACCTGGGGTATTCGAGGAAGTAGAAACCCGAAAACCTTCAGATAGGATCGGAAATTTTGATACAGAGTCTCCTCTTCCGCTCACAGTTTTTACCTTTTTCAGATTCCGTGGGGCCGGAGGGGGCTATGGAGTTGAAGATACAATCCTTTTCTCCTATATTATTGTGGCATTTTTGAGGGGTGACCCTCTTGCTATATGAAGGAGGTTAGGAAATGAGGCGATTCTGGGCATTCTTCACTCTGCTCTTTTCGGTCGTTCTAGCCGTCGGCCTCATCGGTCAGCCCATCCTGGAGTCGGCCGACATCTCCAACGAGTTCGAGTCCGGCTCGGTCATCCAGTACCGGATCTCCCTCCCCGAGAGCTCCAGCGAGACCAGCCTGAGGAACGTCGACGTGGCCAGCCAGATCAACGCCAGGCTGGACACCGCCGGCATCAGGGGCTCCAGCGTCGAGATCTACTGGCCCGACGACTCCTACATGCAGGAGGAGGCCACCGTCCGCATCAGCTTCCCCACGCAGAGCCAGTCGGAGCTGGCCTCCTTCAGGAGGATCCTGGAGGGGACGGGAGAGCTGACGATATCCACCTCCAACACCTCGGCCGAGGAGATCATGACCGGGGACGACTTCTTCGCCACTCCCGTGGCCAGCGTCGAGTACGACACCAACAACGCCCCGTACGTGGCTCTTCACGTCGTATCTCAGGACGCCTGGGACACCATGTCCGAGAGGGCCGATGCCGACTCGGACAACGACGGCGGGAGCAGCGATGACGACTCCGCCTCCTCCCTGTACATCTGGAGGGGATTCGACCCCGATGTCGACAGCTACGACAAGGCCTTCTCCGACGACGAGGACGTCTACGATGCCACCGTCGAGGACAAGCTCCTCTTCACCATCGACACCTCCATGTACAACGCCGACACCCGCACCATCAACATCGACATGGACAGCATCTGGGACATCGACACCTCCCGCGTCCCCTGGGCCGGAGACGGGGCCGACAAGGCCTGGGACATCACCTCCGCCAGGGCCATGGTTGAGTGCCTCAACGCCGACGACTACGACTTCGACATCTCCTACACCTTCACCTCGTCTTCTCCTGCCACTCTGTCTGAGGATTCTCTGACCTGGATCTGGGTCGGGTTCGTCGTCGCCTATGTTCTATTAGCTGTCGGAATGATCGTGAGGTTCGGTGTCGCCGGAGCCATCTCCTCCATCACCGGTGCTATCGCCGTGATGGTGACCCTCTACATCGGCACCGCCCTGGGATTCGAGATCTCCACCGCCGCCTTCGTCGGCCTGGCCGTGACCGCCATCCTCTCGCTGCTGGTCAACGTCAACTACTTCAGCCGCGTGTACTCCGAGCTACGTAAGGGGCGCGATGCGGTCAAGGCCAACAGGGAGGGCTACCACAAGTCCTTCGCCGCCACCGCCGACATCTGCCTCTCCGCCCTCCTCATCTCCCTGTTCAGCTTCCTCATCGGCCGCGACCTGATGAAGGTCACCTTCGGCTTCAT
>C._urophasianus_2_cecum__coassemble_225_pt1 | contig 12362 bp, 10 predicted proteins | sample C__urophasianus_2_cecum__metabat2_low_PE_009 | metagenome-assembled genome bin C | reverse complement strand
GCCTTCATCGCCATCCTGGTCACCATGAACTACCTGTTCACCTCGGTCTCCTTCAAGATCAGGGAGATCGGAATCCTCAAGGGCTTAGGATCCTCCTCCCACGAGATCTTCGGGATCTTCGTGATCGAGGCCATGATCATCGCCGCCGTGAACTTCGTCGCCTCCTGTCTGGTGGCCTGGGGGGTCAGCACCGTGGTGGACTCCCTGTTCAAGGGCATGTTCGGAATCTCTCTGACCATCATCACCTTCGGCTGGATCCCGGCCCTGGTGCTCTTTGGCACCTCCTTCGTCATCTCGATCATCTCCGTTCTGATCCCCTCCTACACCGCCTCCAGCATGAAGCCGGCGGATGCCATGAAGAGGGGTGCGGATTAAGGCTTATTAGAGCCCTAAAAACACATAGAAACAGCGGGCTGAGATGCCCGCTGTTCTCATGTTCTTAAGCCCTTCTTAAGTCGGGATATATAAATCCCTCGATTTCTCCGTCCACATCGGCTCAAAGTGGCGCAAAAAGCCCCGGTTTTGCTATGATTAACAGCTGGAGGAAATTTCCAAGACTATGAAACTTTTGCATCCGATCGATCCCGCCAAACTCGAGCAGGCGGGACACGGCCAGGGATTCATCGCTGCTCTGGACCAGTCCGGCGGATCCACCCCCAAGGCTCTCAAGGGCTACGGCGTGGACGAGTCCATGTACACCGTCGACGGTGTCAGGGACGACGCCAAGATGTTCGACCTGGTCCACGAGATGAGGACCCGCGTCATCAAGTCTCCCGAGTTCAACGGCGAGAAGATCATGGGCGCCATCCTCTTCGAGCAGACCATGGACAGGACCATCGACGGCAAGGGCACCGCCGAGTACCTCTGGGAGGAGAAGCACGTCGTCCCCTTCCTGAAGTGCGACAAGGGCCTCGCTGAGGAGGAGAGGGGTGTGAGGCTCATGAAGCCCATCCCCCACCTCGATGAGACCCTGGAGAGGGCTGTCTCCCACGGTGTCTTCGGAACCAAGATGAGGTCGGTCATCGACCACTTCGACGAGATCGGAATCAGGGCTGTCGTCGACCAGCAGTTCGCCATCGGACTGCAGATCTGCGAGCACGGCCTGGTCCCCATCCTGGAGCCCGAGACCACCATCACCTCCCCCGACAGGGAGAAGTCCGAGGCCCTGCTGCACGACCTGTTCGTCCAGAAGATCAAGGAGCTCCCCGAGGATGCCAAGATCATGATCAAGATCTCCATCCCCGTGAACCCTCACCTCTGGGACGACCTGATCGGCAACGAGCACGTCGTGAGGATCGTCGCCCTATCCGGCGGCTACACCCGCGACGAGGCCAACGAGAAGCTGAAGCACTGCAAGGGTGTCATCGCCTCCTTCTCCAGGGCTCTGCTGGAGGAGCTCCGCTACCAGCAGACCGAGGAGGAGTTCGATGCGGCCATCAAGACCGCCATCGACTCCATCTACGACGCCTCCGTCAACAAGATCGCTGACTAGTTTCTTTCAGTCTAGGAAGAGGCGGCTCTCCGGAGCCGCTTTTTCGTATGGTACAACTTCTGGATCAACCCTTAGGAAGGCTCTGATTCAGACAATTTAGAGGCTTTGAGCCAAGAAATTCAGGTCCTTTGATCAGCTGGACCTAAAGCTTTTCAACACCTTCAGTTGAACCACCCTTTAATCCTGTCTTCTTAGGCTCTGAATCCCCGTATTTCTCAGCTATGAAGTTTAAAATTACACCTCAGGAGGATCCGAGAACTGAAAGGCTCTGTATCCGTTGGATACAGAGCTTTAGCTCCTCGGATCCGATGTTCTGGAGGCTCTTTATATGTCTAAGATTCTGATCTCAGTCTCATTTAGGGATAAGGATGATGAGAAGGAGAAGGAGGACAGCGAGGAGGAGGCCCAGATAGTCAAAGCCCCTACTGTAGATTCCTCTATCCAGACCCTGATCCTGGCAATCAGGTCCCTTTACGTTAAGAACCCTTCTCTGGAGCTAGGAATCCGGGTACCTAAGAAGTACCACTCGTTCCTTTCGACTACGAAGGCCCAGGTATTCGATTCAGATGCCACCGAGGAGCCCTACTACCTGGCTCTGGACGAGGGATACGATGGAGTCCTGCTGTTCACAGACTCCATCGATATCTCCAAGCCTATCCCCAAGACCTTTTTCGAAGGGCCTGTACTAAAGTCGGTACAGCTTGAGACCGACATGAAGAACAAGACTACGTTCTGGCTCGGAGATACGGATAGGAACAATACGGATATAGAGGCTATGAGGTCTCTAGCCTCCAGCTTCTGCTCCATCCACAGCCTCGATCTTAAGCATCTGGACCTCGGAGGTGTCGAGGTCCCAGAAGAACCTGAGAAAACCCTTAAACTTGATCAGATAATCCCTGAGGCCTTCTCCGGATACCTTTTCACCTCAGGGTACGTGGCCGACATCTTCTTAACGTTGTCAGAGTACTTCTCCTCCCTGGACAAGGAGAGGGAGAAGATGAGAAGGAAGAAGGGGGGACTGGGAGACTACTTCTTCAACAGGGGAGCTTTTAAGAAAGAAGAGAAGAGCTTCGGGGAGTTCTTCAGACGAAAAGGGATCTCCCTCTTCGACGGAAGAAGGGAGATCCTGATAGCCGAGAGGCAGAAGGACCTGAAGGGGTACGAGAGCTGCCTTAGCCTCGCTACAGCCTCCTATAGGCTCGATAGCGAGGAGTCCAGGGAGTGATCCGGAGTGGTGAAGTCGATCACCCCGTAGACAGTCAGTAGCACGGCTAGGAGCACCTGGATCACGGTGAAGACGATCCCGAAGATCAATAGCCTCCGATGCTCCACCTGGTCGGCTAGCCTGACATCTCTGCTCAGGGCGTAGATGATCAATATGACGATGCCGCCGAAGAACAGCCCGGTGCCGATGAGGACCCAATCGGATACCGGATCCTTCTTGCCCCTGACACCGTCGATGTACCTCAGTCCTGCCAGGTACGTCATGAAGATACCCAGCACGAAGACGGTGTAGAAGATGATTCCACTGCTCATATCCGATTCCTCTCGAGTCTGTTAGGGTTGCCTGAGTACAGGCAACCCTTTTCCATGAAAAAGGACTGCTGTATTGTAGCAGTCCTTTCTTCCCTGAAAGAAGGTCTACTTCTTGCGGAGGTACTTGGCGCAGTCCAGGGTGACGGCGACCAGGATGATGATTCCCTTGAAGAGGGACTGCAGGTTGACGTTGAGGTGCCAGTAGGACAGGATCAGGTTGATGGCGGTGAAGAGGATGGCTCCGATCACGGCGCCGCGGACCTTTCCGACACCGCCGGAGAAGGAGATGCCACCGACGACACAGGCGGCTATGGCGTCGGATTCGTAGCCGTATCCGAAGTCGGCGTTACCGGAACCGATACGGAAGGTCTCCAGGGTTCCACCGATCCCGTAGAGGGCACCGGCCATGAGGAACACGGCCATGGTAATCCAGAAGACGGAGATACCCGAGACCGAGGCGGCCTCGCCGTTTCCGCCGACGGCGAACATGTACTTTCCGAACTTGGTCTTGTTCCAGACGAACCACATGATGACGACGATGACGATCATCCAGATGACGATCTTGGACAGACCGGAGTTGCCCATGGTACCGGCCACGGCGGTGGTGGCTCCCTCGACGAAGCGGCCGGAGGGCTGGTTGGAGGAGGCGAAGGCGATGAGTCCGTAGACGATCAGCTGGGTGGCCAGGGTCGACACGAAGGGGTGCATCTTGAACCTGGCGGAGAAGAATCCGGACAGGCCGGTGAAGAACATGCAGAAGATGATGGAGAGGAGGAAGCAGAGGAAGATCCTGCCGCCCAGGGTCATGCTGTTAGCGTTGACCACCTTGCCGAACAGGGTGATGGAGAAGGCGTCCTGCCGCTGCATCAACAGGAAGGTGATGATGGCCGACAGACCGACTAGACGGCCGACCGAGAGGTCGGTTCCGGCCAGAACGATCAGACCGCCGACACCCAGAGCCAGGATGATACGGGTGGAGGACTGGTTCAGCAGGTTGGAGATGAAGCCCCAGCTCAGAAGCGGGGTCCCGAAGGCGGGGTTGGAGATGATGCAGGCGATGATGAAGAAGGCGATGAGGATGATGTATATGGCGTTGTTGAGCAGGAAGTTCCTCAGGTTGAACTTGTACTTGTAGGTCTCCCACTTGTTGTTGACGGAAGTGCCCACCGTAGTCTTGTGGAAGAGGAGCTCCCTCTCCACTGCCAGGGACTCCTGGTAGAGCTCGTACCTGTCGTCCTTGATCTTCTGGACGGCGGAGTTGTAGGCGTTCTTGGCCTCGAAGAGGCGGTTCTTCCTGGTGGCCAGGAGGTTCTTCTTCCTGGTCTTGGCCTCCTCGGGCATGAGGCCGGCAGCGTCGACCTCCTGGAGGGCCTTCTGGTACTCGTCGTTGGCGAAGGTGACGGCGGCCTGGTACTCCTCCTTGGCCTTCTTCCTGGCCTCGGAGAAGGCGGGGTTGGTCCTCTGCTTCACCTCCCTGTAGAGCTGGTGGAGCTTGGTCACACCCTCGTGTCCGATCTGGCTGATCTGCTTCCTGACCTCGGTCTCGCTCTTCCTGTGCTCGGCGAGCTGGGTCTGGATCTGGGAGGTGTCCGTTTTGTTGGCCTTGGCGTCCTTGAGCTCCTGCTCCAGATCGACGTTGTGGCCTTTGGCGATCCTAAGCTGGCGCTTGTCCTCGGCGATGAGCTTCTCTCTGGTCTCGTCGTCGAGCTCCCTGTTCTTCTTCAGGGTTCCGATGTCGGAGCGGAGCTGCTCGGCCTTGACCTGGCGGTCGGCGCGCAGGGGTTCGAGCTTAGCGAGCTCTTCGCTCACGACATCGTGGAGCTTCTGCTTCTCGGCTGCGATGTCGGGCAGTATCGCAGCGATGGCGTTAGTGCTTTCCATTTCTGTCTCCTTTCTCTCTATAGATACTTAGCGGAGAGCCTCAAGAGCTCCTCCTGGTCGGTGTCCTTGGTCTCGACGATGCCGGCGAGCTGCTTGTTAGACAAAACGGCGATCCTGTTGGTGATTCCGAGCAGCTCAGGCATCTCCGAGGACACCATGAGGATGGTCTTGCCCTGCTCTGCCATCTTGATGATGAGCTGGTAGACCTCGTACTTGGCGAGGATGTCGATTCCTCTGGTGGGCTCGTCCATGAGGAAGACATCGGGGCTCCTCTCCAGCCACTTGCCGATGATGACCTTCTGCTGGTTGCCTCCGGAGAGGGAGGTGATCATGTCCTCGGGACCCATGCACTTGACGTGCATCTGGTTGATCTCCCTGGTGGCCGCCTGGCGCATCTTGGAGTTGCTCAGCACGAACCCGAAGTTCATGTAGTCGGAGAGGTTGGTGATGCAGGTGTTGAAGACCAGGTCGCCGTTCTTGAACATCCCGTTGGCCTTCCTCTCCTCGGTGATCATGGCGAAGTTCTCCTTCATGGCGTCGTGGGAGTTTCTGAAGTTGAGGAGCTTGCCCCTGTACCTGATCTCGGCCGAGGCGATGGTCCTGAGTCCGAACAGGCACTCCAACAGCTCGGTGCACCCGGCTCCGATCAGTCCGTAGATACCGAAGATCTCTCCTTTTCTGACGGAGAAGGAGATGTTCTTCAGCACCGGGTCGTACTTGGAGAAGAGGTTCTTCACGGTGAGGATCTCCTCTCCTGGGTGGTTGGTGAGAGGGGGGAAGCGGTTCTCCAGGGAGCGGCCGACCATGCCGGTGACCAGCTCGTTCATGTTGGTGTCCTTGACCGGCTTCTGGAAGATGACCTCGCCATCCCTCAGAACTGCGACATCGTCGCAGATCTGGAAGACCTCGTCCATCTTGTGGGAGATGTAGATGAAGGAGACTCCCCTCTTCGTCAGCCTCCTCATGATCTCGAAGAGCTTGGAGACCTCGCTCTCGGCCAGCGAGGAGGTGGGCTCATCGAGGATGATGACCTCGGCGTTGTAGGAGACCGCCTTGGCGATCTCCACCATCTGCCTCTGGGCCACGGCCATGCGGCGCATGATCATGGTGGGATCCACGTTGATGCCCAGCTCTGCGAACAGCTTCAGGGCCTCGGCCTTCTGCTTGGCCTCGTCGACCACGAGGCCGAACTTAGTCTCGTATTTTCCTAGATATAGGTTATCGAGCACGGTCCTGTCCAGGCACTGGTTGAGCTCCTGGTGGACCATGGCGACACCGTGGAACAGGGCGTCGCGGGGGCCGTTGAACTCGATGTGGTTGCCCTTGTAGATGATGTCTCCGCTGTTCCTCTGATAGATTCCGAAGAGGCAGTTCATCATGGTGGACTTGCCAGCTCCGTTCTCGCCCATCAGGCCGAGGACGTGCCCCTTCTTGAGCTGGATGTTGACGTTCTTCAGGACGAGGTTCTTCCCGAAGGACTTGGACATGTTCTTTATTTCGAGGATAGTTTCGTCTGCCATAATTCCTCCATACGTATTAAAGGGAAAGGGGAGTCACCTCCCCTTTCCCTGAAGTCGTCCAGGTCTAAAGGTCTACTTGTTGGCCTCGTACCACTGAACGACCATGTTCTTCATGGCGTCGCCCTGGCCGTCCCTGTCAGTTCCGACGAAGTAGGTGTTCTTCCTGGTGGAGATGGAGGGGTCAGCGACGGTCTCACCCTCCTGGGCCTTGGAGGGCTGCCTGTTGTAGAAGACGATGGGGGCATTGGTCTTGCCGGCCTGCTCGATCTTGCTGATGTACTCCTCCCAGGCGGTGTTGGTCTGGATGTTGAGGATGAAGGCATCGTACTGATTGAGCTGCACCATTCCATCGTAGATCTTCTGGTCGGAGTTGCCGTCGCCGTAGACGATGTCTCCACCGTTGTTGATCACGAGGTTGAAGTGCTTGCAGTACTTCTTGATGGCGGGGTAGACGTTGTTGGCCAGGAAGTCGTCGTTGGCCTTGTAGCCGCAGACGAAGACTTTCTTCTCGCTATAATTATTTGTCGCGTCGTCATCCAGGTTGATGGTCTCACCGTTCTTCAGGGTCTGAGCGTCGGCAGCGGTGGTGACGGGGGTGACCTTGGAGGAGTAGTTCTTGGTGTCGTCGTTGTAGACCTTCTCGTGGTTCAGCTTCTGGACCAGGCTGTTCCAGTGGTCGGCGTTGTTTCCGGTGAAGGTTCCGGTGCTGTCGATGGAGGCACCGTCCAGCAGGGCGCGGATGATCAGAGCGCAGAGGAAGCCCTGGTCATCTCCATTCTGGGAGATGGTCCCGGAGAAGCCGTTGCCCTCGATGATGGAGTCCAGGGTGGCGGGCAGAGCGTCGAATCCGAAGATGGGAGGGTTGTCCTGGTCCTTGTAGGAGTCGCTGTCGTAGACGGCCTGAGCCATACCGTCGTTGTTGGAGAGGATGGCATCGATTTTGTCGCCGTACTGGGTGGCCCAAGCGTCGAAGTTGTTCTTGGCGGTGGGAGCGTGCCAGGCACCGCCGTTGGGATCCCTCATGGTCTCCTGAGCCAGCTTGGCCACGTCGACGCTGAGGTCCTTTCCGATCTGGATCATGCCATCGTCGAGTCCCTCGGTCCTAGCCTCGGCCTCGGGGTTTCCGTCCTCACCCTTCATGACGACGTAGCCCAGGGTTCCATCGTGGTTCCTGTCCCAGGCGTAGGTGGTGACCTTCTCCTGTCCGTCGGGGACTTTGTAGACGATGTTCTTGTACCCGCCAGAGGCGCAGGAAGTCAGACCCAGTCCGACGATGCCCAACACAGCCAAAGGAATTAATTTCTTTTTCATTTTTCCTCCTTAATTACCTTTGTTTGCCGAGAGTAGCTCGGGGTCGTGTTCAGTTGAGAGACCCACGCACCCTGCCGCTTTCGGCGATATTCTAGACCCGGCGAAAAATAATACAAGCACTTTTTGAAAGCCCTTTTCACTCGATGACGACTAAACAATTCGACAACTTTAGAAACAGAGCAACTCCGTGAAAAATCCCATGAAAACTAAGGTTCTCCTGCAAATGCTTAGACCTCTGGGATAAAAAAAGGGTCGGATTGGAGTTAAAAGTTGGATAAAGGGTGGATAGAAACAAAACTAACTCAACGGTTTAACTATTAACTTATCCTGTGAGTTATAAGCACTTTCTAACTTATTCAATTCTTAATGTTCCTAAAAAGTTGCTTAAAATCTTTAAAAATTCATGCTTGCTAATGATCTTCTCGACTTTTAATCTAGCCCCTCCCCAGAAGTCTAATCTTTTCAGCCTCTTTAACTTACACTTGTTAAGTTATATAGCATGGCCTTATCTGTATCTGTAAGGGGTCTAAAAATTCTTTATGTTCGGGTTGTGTGCTAATCTTTCTAATGAAAAATATAGGAGTAAGGATATGGAGTTTAGAAATCACACCCCCACCCCTCACAACGAGGCGAAGCTGGGGGACTTCGCAGCCACCGTGCTGATGCCCGGAGATCCTCTGAGGGCCAAGTTCATCGCCGACAACTTCCTGGAGAACCCCGAGCTGGTCACCTCCGTCAGGAACGTCCTGGGGTACACCGGTACCTACCAGGGCAAGAGGGTCTCCGTCATGGCCTCCGGTATGGGTATTCCCTCCCTGGGAATCTACGCCACTGAGCTCTATAGGTTCTACGACGTGAAGAGGATCATCAGGGTGGGGACCTGCGGTTCCTACCTGCCCGAGGTCAAGGTGTTCGACACACTTCTAGTCGGCTCCGCCTCCACCAACTCCTCCTGGGCCGACCAGTACCACTTGGGCGGCACCTACTCCGCCGCTCCCGACTTTAACACCCTGCTGGATGCCTACAACTCGGCCCAGAAGTTGAATGTCCCTGTCAAGGTCGTCGACATCCTCTCCGAGGACAACTTCTACAGCGACGACCCCGACGCCATGAGCCGCTGGGTGAAGATGGGCATCGCCGGAGCCGAGATGGAGTCCTACGGCCTGTACTGCATCGCCAAGAGGGAGCGCAAGCAGGCCCTGACGATCCTTTCTGTCTCCGATAGCCTCGTCACCCACGAGGAGACCACCTCGGAGCAGAGGGTCTCCGCCTTCACCGACATGATGAAGGTGGCTCTGGGCTGCATCGTCGAGTAGTTAGAAAAGAACTTTAAGAAGAAACAGAAGAAGCTGAAGCTATAGAGGGGAGGGCGCAGCATGAACACGCTATTCGCCGTCTTTCTTGTCGCCGTGGGCCTGTTGGCCCTCGGCGTTCTGGTCTTCTCCCTCTACTGCTGGCTCCACAAGCCCTCCCCGGAGAGGGAGATAAGGAAGTTCACCCAGAGGGTAGGAGACGTGCTGAACAGCCTCTGCCAGGAGAAGGGGTGGGACATCGTGGACGACTTCGCCCTGTGGTTTCCCAACACCTCCAAGCAGGCCCACATCGACTACATGCTGTTGGCCGACAAGTTCTGCTACTGCATCGTGGTAGCCAAGCTCGAAGGTTCCCTCTCCGGAGCTGTGGAGGACAACTTCTGGACCTGGTACCTGACCGATGGATCCTCCAGGGTCATTCCTAATCTCTTATCTTCGAACATGCAGAAGGCCTCGAGCCTGGAGTCTCTGGCCACCTCTGGACAGAACGCCGAGTCCCTGGTCCTTCCCATCCTGGTCCTTCCGGACACTACGGCTATAGATCCAGCCCTCTCTAAGAACGACTCCGGAAACTACATCTTCAGGCTGAAGTACCTGAGGAGAGGTATCACCAACATCGAGGCCACGGCTGCAATCGATCCCATAGATAAGAGGAGCGAGAAGCTGATGGTGGAGAGGATCCGGAGGGCCAAGGAGTCCTCTCCTGCTTCGACTCCCTCCGATGCCGTATCCGAGGCTGAAACCCAGCCTCAGCAGGGAGAGTCCAGATAGTCTATGACCTTCGCCAAGTACAGGGTGGAGGGCATGACCTGCGCCAACTGCACCAGGACCGTGACCGAGGCCCTGGAGCGGATGGACGGCGTGTCCTCGGTGAGGGTGGACCTCTCCAAGGAGAGCGTCCACCTCACCTACGACGAGTCCAAGGTCGATCCCGAGTTCATGCGGAAAGCCGTGAAGAGGGCCGGGTACGACCTCATCATCGACGGGAGCCGGTCGGCCGGACTGATCAGAGCCAAGAACGCGATTGCTCTGGCTCTCTCAGCCCTCTTTCTCGTCTTCGGAATAATGATGTCTATAGCCCACATCCCCGGGGTTATGAAGTCCTCATACGGAGCCTTCTTCCACAACGACATTCTGGGATTATTTCTAGGCACCGTATGCCTCATAGCCCTGGGCTACCCCAGGGCCAAGAGGGCTGTCGCTTCGCTTCTATCCAAGCGGGCCGGCATGGATGCCCTGGTGGCCATGTCGGCTCTGGCTTCCTATGGTGTTTCAACCTATATAGCTATATCCAACCTCGTAAATGGAGCCCACAGGATGGGCTTCTACGATGCCCTCCTTATGGTCCTATCCGTGGTCTCTATCGGAAGCTTCATAGAGTCCAAGGTCAAGGCTCTATCTGGAGCCAAGGCTAAGACAGATAAAGAGGAGGCTGAGAGGCCTGCTAGGGTTCTGTATAAGGGCAGGACTGTAGAGGTGTCTCCGGAGCAGGTTCTCGCCGGAGATCAGGTAATAGTCCCCCAGGGGGAGAGGATCCCGGCTGACGGCACCGTGGTCGAGGGCACGGCCCTCTTGGACACCGCCTCTCTGACCGGGGAGTCCACCCCGATCAGAGCCGGGGTCGGTGCCAAGGTCTATGCCTCGACCACGGTCATCGAGGGGAACATCACAGTCAGGGCGGATTCAGACAACCTCGAGTCCCTCTTCGTGAAGCTGGAGCGTGAGTCCTACGCCCTCAACTACAAGAAAGGGCATCTAGGAAAGCTCTCCGACACCATCGCTATGTGGTTTGTGCCGGCTGCCTTGCTTCTAGCTATAGCAGCCTTCTTCATCGACTTCTTCGTCCCCTCCCTGTCGTATCACGACTGGGAGGAGTCCATAGTCAGAGCGGCATCCGTTCTTGTTGTCAGCTGCCCCTGCGCCTTCGGCCTAGCCGTGCCTCTCACCAGCCTCAACGGATTCTATAGGGCTTTAAAGAGCGGAGTGCTCTTCCACGACGGATCCACCTTCGAGAGGGTGAGAAAGGTCGATGTCTGCCTCTTCGATAAGACCGGGACTCTGACCGACGGGACCATGCAGGTGACGTGGTTCAAGGGCGACGACACCGCCCTGGCTCTGGCCAAGGGACTGGAGAGCTTCTCCTCCCATCCCATCGCCAGGGCGGTGCTGTTCTATAGGCCCGAGATCGAGCCTATGAAGGTGCCCGAGGTGAAGGAGATACCTGGGCAAGGAGTGACCTCTAGCCTTGGAAGCATCGGCCGAATCAAGGATTCGGAAAGTGAGGCTTTAGGGGAGGAAGTCGATAATCACTCAGGCTCCACCCTGGTGGGTATCAGGGATTCAGAAGGCAAACTGATTGGACTGCTAGCCCTGGAGGACACCGTCAGCGAGGGAGCTCAGGCTTCCCTGGAGACTTTGAGGGATCAGGGAGTCGATACCTACATCCTGACCGGAGACGGAAGAGAGGCGGCTCTGAGGCTGGGAGAAAAGCTCGGATTCAGCCCTGATAGGATCAGATACAGCCTGACTCCGGACCAAAAGATGGAAGCTGTAAAAGAGCTATCCGACGGCAAGGTTTCCGCCTACGTCGGAGACGGGGTCAACGACCTGGGAGCCATGGCTGCAGCTACGCTGTCTATAGCCTCTTCCAACGCAGTGGCTACAGCTAGGGACAAAGCTGACTGCACGTTATTAAGCTCTGGACTGAAGGCTCTCCCGGCGGCTATCGGGATATCCAGGAAGTGCTACAGGATCGTCATCGAGAACTTCGTCTGGGCCCTGGTATACAACGTGGCCCTGATCCCGCTAGCCGCCATCGGAGAGCTTCCCATGTGGTCCTGCGCCCTGGCGATGATCGTCAGCAACATCACCCTGATGCTCAACAGCCTCAGGGCTTCTAGGTTGCCCAGGGGCAACAAGGGATAAAATATCTGTCCTGAAGCCTTAATAGGTTTAGATATCCAGATAAAGAGAAAGGAGTATTCCATGGTCGATATCAAGGTACCCAATATCATGTGCCAGTCCTGCTGCGACAAGATCAAGGCATCTCTGGAGAAGGCTGGAGTCCAGGCCGAGATAGACCTGAGATTCAAGCTGGTCAGCGTCGACGATAAGGATGTCGAGGCGGCCAGAAAGGCCATCGAGGATGCCGGCTACACCGCAGAGTAACACCCTCCTGAGAGAGGGGCTTAAGACCTTCTCCAAGGGGTGGTACAAGGCTATCGGTCTCTTCGCTATCCCGGTGATCGGGATAGCTTTGATCCTGTTCCTAGGGAACATAAGCGGCTATCTATCTTTGATCCTGTTCCC
>C._urophasianus_2_cecum__coassemble_216_pt1 | contig 12947 bp, 8 predicted proteins | sample C__urophasianus_2_cecum__metabat2_low_PE_009 | metagenome-assembled genome bin C | reverse complement strand
GTGGCCAGGGCTCTGGGAGAGATAAAGAAGCTGGCTCTAGCGCACCCTCTAGAGAGCTCAAAAGACCCCTCAGGTTCTGTCAGTTGAGCTTCTAGAGTGCTAAAAGAGCTTAAATTCTAGTTAGTTAAGTTAATAAAAGTCCTTTAAATAAAAGGACTTTTTCAGTGTTTAACAGATGTTTATAACCTGTTTTGCAGGCTTTACAAATCGATGAAGAAAGCGTTTACATACAATGCATTAAACGCTTTTCCTAGAAGTGTTGACTATAATAGCCCCGGTCCACAAGGAGGACATAGGTACACACAATGTCTGAGACTGTCAAAGTAGCTATCAACGGCTTCGGCCGCATCGGAAGGATGGCCTTCCGCCGCATCTACGAGGAGAACCAGGTCGAGGTCGGCCCCAAGCTCCAGGTCGTCGCTATCAACGATCTGTCCGACCCCGCCAACCTCGCCTACCTGCTCAAGTACGACTCCGCTCACGGAATCTTCCCCCACGAGGTCTCCTACTACACCGAGGAGAACGTCGCTGAGGGCACCAACGGCGGTCTGATCGTCGACGGCGTGAGGATCCCCGTCTACGCCATCGCCACTTCCGGCAAGCCCCTCTCCAAGAAGAGCTTCCCCAACGCTGGCGACGATCCCGTCTACTTCCCCTGGAAGAAGCTGGGCGTGAAGGTCGTCCTGGAGTCCACCGGCTTCTACCTCACCAAGGAGAAGGCTCAGGTCCATCTCGACACCGGTGCCGAGTACGTCGTGATGTCCGCTCCCGCCAAGGATGACACCCCCACCTATGTCTACGGTGTCAACACCGACAAGCTGACCGCTGATCAGCACATCGTCTCCGGCGCTTCCTGCACCACCAACTGCCTCTCTCCCGTCCTCTCCGTCCTGGTGAAGAAGTTCGGCGTCATCGGCGGCTTCATGACCACCGTGCACGCCTACACCAACGACCAGACCACCCTGGATCTGATCAAGGCCAAGGACTTCCGCCGCGGCCGCGCCGCTGCCGAGAACATCGTTCCCACCAGCACCGGTGCCGCTAAGGCCGTCAAGCTGGTCATCCCCGAGATGGCTGGCCGTCTGGACGGTATCGCCATCCGCGTCCCCGTCCTCGATGGCTCTCTCTGCGACCTGACCATCAAGCTGAAGCAGCACGTCACCGTCGACGAGATCAACGCCGCCGAGAAGGAGGCCGCCGAGAACGAGCTGAAGGGTGTCATGGCCTACAACACCGACCCCATCACCTCCCGCGACATCCTGGGCAGGACCGAGGGCTCCATCTTCGATGCCACCGAGACCAAGGTCATCGAGGCCGACGGCGAGCAGTTCGTCAAGGTCTTCGCCTGGTACGACAACGAGTACTCCTACACCTGCCAGTTCGTCCGTCTGGCCAAGAAGCTCGCTTCCTTCTAAGCTAGCTTGGGCCGACGAAAGCTGCATCCAGTGCAGCACTGAATGAGGGCATCGCTGGGCGTCATCCTTGATGATGCTCAGCGTGCCCTTTTCTTTAAACCGAGGGAGTTCCCAGGGGTTCTTCGCCCAGAGTCCAGCAAGGCCCCTATCCAACTAGGAGAAAGAAAGAACATGGCAAAGAGAGATGTCGCTAGCCTGACCGAGCAGCAGCTCAGAGGCAAGGTCGTCTTCGTCCGCGTCGACTTCAACGTTCCCCACAGCGGCTCCACCATCACCGACAACAACAGGATCGTGGCCGCTATCCCCACCCTGAAGACCCTGATCGAGAAGGGTGCCAGGCTTCTGGTCACCTCCCACCTTGGGAAGATCGACTTCAAGAAGACCCCCGAGGAGATCGAGAAGGCCAAGCAGAAGGGCGACCTGTCCATCGTCATCCCCGAGCTGAAGAAGAACCTCGAGTCCGCTCTGGTCCACGAGGTCAGCGTGAGCTTCTGCCCCGCTACCAGGGGCGAGGAGCTCAAGGCTGCCGTCGAGGCCCTCCACGACGGCGATGTCCTGGTGATGCAGAACACCCGCTACGAGAAGGGCGAGACCAAGAACGACCCCGAGCTGTCCGCCGACTGGGCCAACCTGGCCGACGTCTACGTCAACGATGCCTTCGGCTCCGACCACAGGAAGCACGCCTCCACCTACGGCGTGCCCGAGATCCTGGCCAGGGAGGGCAAGCCCACCGCTGTCGGCTATCTGGTCGAGAAGGAGATCAACTCCCTCGGCCGCTGCGTCGACTGCCCCGAGGACGGAAGGCCCTATGTGGCGGTGCTGGGCGGTGCCAAGGTCTCCGACAAGATCCTGGTGCTCGAGGCCCTGCTGAAGAAGTGCGACAAGATCCTGGTCGGCGGCGGTATGGCCTACACCTTCCTCAAGGCTTTAGGCCACTCCATCGGCTCCTCGCTCTGCGAGGACGACCAGCTCGACTACGCCAGGAGGATCTACGCCTCCGGAAAGATCGTCCTGCCTCTGGACAACGTCGTGGCTGCCTCCTACCCCGATAGCGACGAGTGCGCTGGCACCATCGTCCCCTCCGACGACATCCCCGACGGCATGATGGGACTGGATGTCGGCCCCGCCACCCAGAAGGAGTTCGCCTCGATCCTCTCCACCGCCAAGACCATCTTCTGGAACGGACCCATGGGCGTGTCCGAGTTCAAGAACTTCGCCGACGGCACCATCGCCGTCTGCAAGGCCTGCGCCGAGAACGAGGGTGCCTTCACCGTGATCGGCGGTGGCGACTCCGCCGCCGCTGCCAAGAAGCTCGGCTACTCTCAGAAGTTCAGCCACGTCTCCACCGGCGGCGGTGCCTCCCTGGAGCTGATCCAGAACGACGGACACCTGCCCGGCATCGATGTGATCGAGGACCTCTAATCGAGCTCTCGTTAAATAGAGGTGATCTAGAATGCCTGAAAGAAAGAAGCTGCTCCTCGGCAACTGGAAGATGAACCACACCATCGCCGAGGCCACGGAGTTCTGCAACACCATCAAGGAGACCAAGGACCTGGCCAAGGAGAGGGGGATTCAAATCGGTGTCTGCCCCTCCTTCCTGTCCCTCCAGACTGTGAAGAAGAAGGCCCGCGGCATCGTGGTCGGAGCCCAGGATGTCTCCGCCTACGACCACGGGGCCTACACCGGACAGGTGTCCATCCCCATGCTCAGAGAGCTGGGTGTGGACTGGGCTCTGGTCGGACACTCCGAGAGGCGCGAGTACAACGGCGAGACCTCCGAGACCTGCAACCAGAAGATCAAGGCCCTGGTCTCCCACGAGATGACCGCGGTCTACTGCTGTGGCGAGTCCGAGGAGATCTACGAGCGGGGCGAGACCAACTCCTGGGTTGAGGAGCAGATCAGGACCGGGCTCAAGGACCTCACCAAGGAGGACATGAAGCACGTCGTCATCGCCTACGAGCCCATCTGGGCCATCGGCACCGGCAAGGTCGCTACTCCCGACATCGCCGAGAGCGTGATCGGCTTCATCCGCAGCATCCTCAGGGACATGTTCGGCAAGGGTATCGCCAACAGGGTCAGGATCCTCTACGGCGGATCCGTCAAGCCCGAGAACATCCACGAGATCATGCTCAAGCCCGACATCGACGGCGCTCTGGTCGGCGGAGCCTCCCTGAAGGCTGACTCCTTCAAGGCTCTGGTCGCCAACCTGTAAGCGGCTTAGTCTGAAATGAGAAGTGCCACCCATCCGGGTGGCACTTTCTTTTGCTTAGAAATAAGTTGTTAATAGAAGTATTAGGCGAAATCTTTTGCTGATGGAAGAATAGCTTAGTTCTTCTCTTCTTCCTTGTTTTCCAGCTCTTCAGCCCTACTAAGAGCCTTGGATTCATTCCTGTTTATCAGGTGTGCAGCGAGGAATACTACAGCTGCTAGGACCAGGGCTACTCCGAAGGAGATGAGCCCGGATTCGAATCCGATGCTGTAGATCGGATAGCTTCTGATGAACCCGTAGGAACTGATTATGGAGTTGTTTATACCTAGGGCCACCAAAGCTGAGACCGCCTCTCCCAGGCCGTATAAGATCAGCAGAGCAGCCGCTGTGAATCCAGAGAGCTGGAGAGACAGATTCCTAGCTGAGGAATTCTCCAGCTTGAGCTCTCTGGTAACCGAGTATGCGCTGTCCTTAGAGGTTCTGATCAGGTAGATGGATACGACGGCTACAGTGGTAGCCCAGATCAGAGCCCACAGGGTGTAGTAGAGAGCGGTGACTGCGGTCGAACCCTCCCTGGCGTATCCGCTCAGGGTATCCGGGGTCTGGAACTCTATATCCATTCCGGCCTGCTTCTCGATCTTGTCTAGCAGCTTGGAGGTAGCAGCCTTGGAGCTCTGTTTACCGATGAACACTCCGTCGAAATCCGAGCTGTAGTCGACCAGGAGCTCTTTAGCGGTCTCGCTGTCTATCGACATCGCATCGGTGACTGAGAACCCCTCGATCCTGACCTCTCTGGAGTTTCCTCCAGCATCCTTCAGGGTCAGGGTCTCAGGCTCGAAGAATCCGGGGTAGAGGTCCATGTAGTAGTTGAGCATCTCAGTCATCTGGGACTCGACGCAGGAGAAGATCTCCTCTGCGACGGGGCTATCTATAGTCAGCAGAGGATTAAGGGTCGCTCTCTCCAGGGTATCCTTCAGGCCGAAGGAGAGGATGTTAACCTTAGCTTCAGAAGGGACTTCATCCTCGGAGGTGTAGCCAAAGACCGGGAGGTAGCTGTCAATTATCGAGGTGCAGTAGGTATCAGCTAGAGCATCGTCTAAGTATGTGTTGACTGCGTAGTCCCAGGCGAAGTTGTCGAGGTCGGAGAAGAAGTCTCTGAAGTCTGAAAGCGAGTCGGCTAGGAGGTCGGATGAAGCTCCGTATATGAACTTCTTAGGAACCACTATAGCCTCTTCCTGGTTCTGCCTCTCCCAGTCCAGGCCATAGTCCTCTTCAAGGTCGACTAGACCCATGTAGGTATGAGGATTTACTACGATGCCTTCTCCAGTCTTGCTCCCAGATAGGGGAACATAGTAATCAGACAGTTGACTCGATATCGAGTATCCGACAGCATTGGCTTCGCTCCTGTAAGGGATCTCTACATCGGAGCGTATGGAGTTGATCTGAGCTAGTTCAGACGCCTCTGCGTCGCTGATGATCCCGGCTCCGGAGATGGTTCCGGATAAGAATCTAGAGAGGTATTTAGAGTCGTCGTAGTGCCCCTCCAGCTGCTTTGAGTCGAATCCGGTATCGACTATTCCGGTGACTTTGTATCCGTCGATCTCCGCTCCGATCAGGGAGGAAGGATTCCCAGCTATCTGCTCCTTAGGAACAGATGTTCCATCAGGATTATTGAGGCCGATGTTCTCGAGAAGATCCAGGTGCAGATCAGAGATGGCAATCTCGTCTCTCCCTGTCGGGAAGGCTCCGTAGAGCAGGGTGAATCCGCAGGTCCTCTCGGCATCCGACGCCGAGATTAGAGAGTCGATCTTCAGAACAGCTGAATTAGCCGAGAAGTTGGTTAAATCCACTTCTCTGCTGAAGAATCCGACAGAGGATCTGGAGGAATCGGAGTTGACTGCCTGCAGATCGTCATCTCCGATTCTGATCCTGCCTCTGATGTAGGGCTCGTAGCTGCTGACAGCGATGTTTCTGTTAGCTTCCTTCTCTATAGGTGTGGTATCCGGAAGCTTCACGCTGCTGAATCCGCTGGTGAGGCAGAGCGAGACTCCGACGAAGGAAGCGAGGAGAAGGACAGCTGAAGAGGCGGCTAGGATCGGGTGCTTCAGAAGGTGCTTTAGAGCTCTTGCAGAGTTATCTGTGTGTTTCATGTTCAACATCCTCACTGTAGTATCAGGTAAGCCCCTGTGCAGTTCAGGTTGGTGCTGCTTAGTACCATGTAATATAGCGCCCCCTTATTGAATGTGAAACTGAGAGGGTTGTCCATCAGGTTCCCGGTGTAGGCCACCCTCGAGTTGTTTACCGCATAGATGCCCAGTCTGAACGAGGGATAGGGATCGGATCCGAAGATCTGGATGCTGATGGTCGTCGACCAGGTCTGTGCGGAGCGGACCAGAAGATACATCCGGTCGATCCTATAGTACTGGTCGAGGTATACCCTGGCACCTTCCAGGGTATACCTGAGGAACGGTATGCACCTAGCTCTTATCGCGTTCGTGTAGAGCGAGCTGACCGACGGTGAGACGGAGTAGGCGATGACGTAGTAGACTTCGCCTCTGTTCATGTTGAGGTTGAGGAATCCGCCGTAGACATTCCTGTATACGAGCTCGAAGTCGGAGTTCAGAACAGCTATTCTTCCGTAGTCGGTCTCGGCCGATTTCGACGGGGAGCACGAGAACGTGTAGCTGTCTGTCACCTGCGGCAGGAACTGCTGATTTATAGGGAATCCGCCATACGAGGCGGATGTGGATACCATGCCCGACCCCGAGCCGTTGTCGCTCATCGTCTCGAAGGGGGTCCCGCTAAAGTAGATGTTCATGGTGCAGTAGCCGGATATTAGGTGAGGATTCTGGAGATACAGTTCCCTCTTCCTGTAGATGGTGATCTCGTAGGTCCTGTTTGCCGTGAGGTACGGATAGAGCTTTATGTATCTGCTGGAGGGCAGGTCTACCTCGTACTTGTAGTCGTTCTCGCTGTCTCCGACCAGTTCCGATATGGTCGTGGCATAGGAGCCGGATTCGCCTGTCACCCCGTTGCATTCTGCCACCATGGCATCGGACACGTCGTTGAAGACTATGTCGTAGTATCCGGAGACGCTAGGGGTGAATTCCATAGACTGCTTCTGTCCATCTCCGAATCGGATCTGGGTCGGATCGATGCTACGGACGGGGCTGACTATCGAGGCCGTAGCGGGCTTGTAGTCGCTGTTGAAGAAGTACGACCACTCGATGTCGAAGGTGTATAGCTCTTTAGGATTCGAGAACAGCCCGCCCTCATCGAACACCGTGGCGTTGTACCTGTGGTTGATGAGAGCGTAGTAGTCATCGGATTCCTCGGACTTCTCTATCGACATCATCGTCGTCAGGTAGTCCTTGTCGTCCTTGAGGAGCATGGGGATATCGGTGTTCTTGTATTTGGGGATGTCAATCATCACGGACTTGAAGAAGCCCAGCTTCCTCTTTGGATCCGCATTGGGTGTTTCTTGCTGGTAGACGTTGTTCTTCAGTTCGGTGAAATGCTTCTCGGGATTCCACTCGTTTCTGAAGATCAGCTTCTTGGAGTACTGCTGGCTCTTGTCGACCTCGCCCATGTCCTTCATCTCCGTGGCCTCGGCGGCCTGAGAGATCAGGTCGGCCGCCTTGGACATAAGGTCCAGCACCAGTCCTGCGGCCTTTCCGGCCGTCGGGCTGAAGGTGGATCCGACGTATCTGGATGCGACTATCGAGAGGCCCTTGAACAGGTATGAGACGGCCTCGGCGATGCCGGAACCCAAAATCCTCTCCCTCTGCGACCCACGGACATAGGTGTAGTGCGACCCGATGGTGAACCCTTCGTCGGAGGCCACCCTGTAGTCGCTGTCTCCGGGGTTGGGGTGGTGGCTCTGGGAATTCTCGGTATCGACATACTGTATCCCGTCCTCGTAACTGTTTATCCCCAGGCAGTACGAGTTCGGATTGGAGGCGTAGAGGCACGAGGTGTCCTGGGAGTAGACGTAATCGTATGAGAGGACGTTCTTTATTATCACGACATCGGGATTCCTGGAGTCGGCGTGTATGTTCTCGATATCGTAGATCAGAAGGCTGGCCACGTGGTCTGAGGATCCGTCCTGCCTCCAGTAGGTGTTCAGGTAGAATCCCCACTCCAGGCCCTGTCCGTAGTGGGTTCCATTGTTGTAGAAATAGGATTCCGGGATCAGGTTGACGATGGGGTCGGAGTATCCGGGCCTGTAGAGCTCCTCACCTGAAGAGGTTAGGAAATGGACCTCGTTAGAGTCCGGAGCAAACGTATCCAGATACTGATCCAGGATGGCCTGGTTGTCACCGTCGAAGGTGTTGGCGCTGGAGAGCATGGGTTGTATCTGAGTCTCTGGAGACATCATTCGCTTCAGTGAGTTCGCAGCGGATAGGGAAGAGACGAGCCTGCTGTATCTTTCGGAGCCCTTGGATACTTTCTGTACTCTAGAAAGGATCGACTCGACCTCAGAATCGCTAGGGACGTAGAAGGAGTTGCGTATCTCTCTACCCACCAGGTTCTGAATCTGAAGGACGTAGCCATCGGAGCTTTTGAGATCGACCCCGTTGAAGTCGAACAGATCTTCCGGGGTGAACAGTCGGATCAGGATCGGATCCCTGTCCAAGTTCTTCTCAGAGGTGTCGGCCAGGATGAATCTCTTTCCGTAGCTATTCAGCTCATAGAATTGGAGGTTCAGGATTCTCGAATCGACGGATGTGACGATGCTGTTGAATTCGGTCTGCCCGATATTCTCGGAAGATTCAGCCTTTCTCACGGCATCTCGGGATACCCTCTCTGGCGATCTCGTTCCGCAGAGGAAGGTCGGAAACAGAAGTAGGAGGGAACATAGGGCTCTAAAAGATTTTGATTTCATGTGCCTCTCCTTTATTACCTGGAGAGATTCGGTGAAACAATCAGGTAACTTATCCTTATTAAACCGCTAAAAGAAAACCCTTTCAACTTAAAATCCTTCTTCCTAAGAGCCTTTGTTGAAATTTCCTTTGATTGCTATGGTTCAGATATCAGTAGCTCGACGAGCTTATATACGCCAGTTCCTGGGCAGCCAGGTACATCTTCATCCTCGATGTCGTACTGCCTTTTTGAGTTCTGTATTGCAATAGGTATCCTTTCCTCTAGAAGATCGAAGTAATCTCCGCTTTTGGACTTTTGGAGTAGCTTGGAATCTCTTTTTTCAGTTCTGCGATTAGGCTTTCTGAATCTGAAAACTGCTTTGTGGTATATCGAAAATGGTTTAGAAACCAGAGCTCGAAACAGGGGTTCGAGAATATGAAGGTGATATTAACCTTTCTAGCCTTCACTACAAGTTCACTCCTGAGGATAACCTGCCTTTTCTCCTCCGTATCCACGTCGCAGACTATGAAGGCTCTGTCCCCTTCCTTTGCCGAGAAGTCCTGAAGCTCCAGATACTCCTGTGCGAAGGACAGGATGCCTTTGGCATCCGTCTCGTTGCTCCTCTTGAAATGTATCGTATAGCGGCATCTATTCACGAAGTTGTGGAAGTAGATCTGCTCGGTTTTATTGGTTTTCCCCTCGGAGAAGATGTAGATGATCCGACGCTTCTGTCTTCTTGGTTCTCTCATCTATATCTTGAGCTTCCCTTCATCGATATTCGGGGGTGCGATGTATCGGCCATTCAGAAATCCGTTCTCGATGTTCTCAAGCTTCCGGGCTGAGAAGTCTGATAGTGGGTACAACTTTGTGTATTGCTTATCTGCATCCCTCTCGCTGATATAGATTTCATCCCGCCTCAGGATCATCGAGTTCAGAAGGCGCGTATCGTGTGTAGCGAAGAGGATCTGTGCTCCGCTGGTGTTGATGGTGGAGTCGAAGAACAGGGAGAGAAGAAACTGGGTTAAATCCGGGTGGAAAGAGGAGCCGAACTCGTCGAAGACGATGAAAGAGCCACTTTTCAGTGCACTGTATAGAATCTTAGAAGCAGCTACAACTTTCAGAGTTCCTTGAGATTCGGCTTCCAAGCTAAGGCTGTGTGTCGCTGAGCCAATCTGATGGGTTGTATAAACTCTGAAGATATCTTTTCTATCAGGATTATCTGGTGTTTCCCCCTTCAAGTATCGGTTGGGTGATTCCTTCCGCACGGTGACATCGTCGATGCTTAAATCAGCAGCTTTCACCAGAGAGACAAGGAATTTCCTGTATTGGTCATCCTTGTCGATCAGCGCACCGATACTATGCTCCTGCGCTTCGTTCAGTCCACTGATAAATAGGAGATCGTTCTTCACGAACGAATAGACATTCTTCAGGATATCGATATTGAACTGCGCAGCGAAGGTCACGACGGGTTTATTTGAGAGATTCCTATCTCTTATAACAGACCTGATCTGGTCGTTGAAAAGAGATCTGTTGAGGGTTAGAGAACCCTCATTCCTTTCAAGCAGGATCACCTTTCTCCCGTTTGGAGAGTAGGAGAGAGTTTCAGACTCTATCCTTTCTCTGGTCAGGGCTAGGTGATAGAAGTATTTCGTGCTGTCGAACAGGAAGCAGATATCGAAGACTGTAGGTTCCTTAGACCCCTTTTCCGAGAATGCGAAGGGAACTATGGACTCGTTGGTCTGTCCCTCGGAGAAGTAGGCGCTCTGAAGAATCGTATATGCAAAGGCATTCAGGGATCTGAGGATGTTGGACTTCCCTGAAGCGTTAGCTCCAAAGATCCCGATGCCTTTCAGGATCCTCTGTTTTCCAATGTTGAAATAGGGCTCGTACTGCGTCTGATCCCGATAGCTGTTCCCGATGAAATCTATCTCCACAGGCTCACATATCGACCTGTAGTTGCTGACTCTGTAACTTAGAAGCACCGTTTATTCTTCCTTATGTATCCTCTACATAAAATATAGGTTCTAAGGATTTTATCGTCAAGATTTGCAGAAAATCCTCAAATTTTGAGTTTAGTTTGTTTAAAACCCATTTTTATCAAATCCTTTTTGATCTAAAAAACCGCCACCTTTAAGTGGCGGTATCGAATCGGATAGAGGGTTCTCTCTACTCGAATGCGAACTGGGAGTTGTACAGGGAGGCGTAGAAGCCGTTGAGGGCCATCAGCTCTTCATGGTCGCCCTGCTCGACGATGTTTCCATCCCTCATGACCAGGATCATGTCTGCGTTCTTGATGGTGGAGAGACGGTGGGCGATGACGAAGGAGGTGCGGCCCCTGGTGGCGTTGTCCATGGCCTCCTGGATCTTCTCCTCGGTCCTGGTGTCGACGTTGGAGGTGGCCTCGTCCAGGATCATCATCGGGGCGTTCTTGATCATGGCCCTGGCGATGGTGATCAGCTGCTTCTGCCCGGCGGAGATGGTGTTGGTGTCGTTGATCACGTAGTCCAGGCCGTGGGGCAGGCTTCTGATGTAGTGGGTCAGGTGGCAGGCCTTGATGACCTGCTGGATCCTCTCCTCGGGGACGTTGGGGGTGTTGTAGACCAGGTTCTCGCGGATGGTCCCGTCGAACATCCAGGTATCCTGGAGGACCATTCCGAAGATGTTTCTGACCTCGGACCTAGGCATGTCCTTGGTGGAGACTCCGTCGATCTTTATGGCTCCAGAGTTCACGTCGTAGAACCTCATCAAGAGGTTGACCATGGTGGTCTTACCGGCGCCGGTGGGCCCGACTATAGCCACCTTCATGCCGGGTTTTATCTGGGCGGAGAAGTCGGGGATGATCACCCTGGTGTCGTCGTAGGAGAAGTTGACGTGGTCGAAGGTCACGGCACCCTGGATCTCCAGGTTGCCGTCCTCGTCCAACAGCTTAGGGGTGATTCCCTCCTCGGAGGGGATCTCGGTCTCGTCGAGGAACTCGAAGACCCTGATGGCTGAAGCGGCCGCCATCTGGAGGGAGTCGAAGGCCTGGGCGATCTGGGAGAGGGGGGACTGGAACAGGTTGACGTAGATGGTGAAGGCGGAGATGGTTCCTAAAGTAACAGTGGGGTTGCCACTAGCCAAGAGCAGTCCGCCGACCACGAACACGGCGACGTAGGCGAAGTAGGAGATGAAGGTGTTGATGGGCTGCATCAGACCTCCGCAGATCTCGGCCTTGAACATGGCATCCTTCAGGTCCAGGTTGGTGGCGTTGAAGGTGGAGTTGATCCTGTCCTCGGCGTTGAAGCACTTGATGACCAGCTGCCCGGAGTAGTTCTCTTCGACGATACCTTCAAGCTCTCCCAGAGCCTGCTGCCTGCGGTTGAAGTGGGGCTGGGCCAGCATGATGATGAAGACCATGAACAGGGCCATGAAGGGGAGGGAAATCATGGCGGAGAGGGTCATCTGCCAGGAGGTGACCAGCATGGCGATGAGCACTCCGACCAGCATGAAGCTGGACTGGAGCAGCATGGAGACCGACTGCTGGAGGGACTGTCCGATCTGGTCGATATCGTTGGTGAGCCTGGAGAGGATGTCTCCGAAGGAGTGGCTGTCGAAGTAGGACAGAGGCAGCCTGTTGATCTTGGCGGTGATCTGGGTCCTGAGGTCCTGGGAGTACCTCTGGGAGACGGTGGCCATCAGGAAGGAGGAGAGGTAGGTGATGATGGCGATGGCGGCGTAGAACCCGATGAGCTCCCCGCAGATGGAGGCCACCTCGCCCATGTCGATCCCTCCGTTGAGGGAGTGGGGGCTGGTGATGGCGTTGGTCAGTTTAGTCAGGTACTGGGGTGCGATGATGGAGAGGACGACGAAGGCTATGGTCAAGACGCAGGCCAGGATCATCCAGGGCCAGTACTTCCTGCTGGTCAGGACGATCCTCTTCATCGCCTGGCCGAACTGGCCCTTCTGAAGCTTGACCTTGGTTCCTCTTCTGTGTCCGTTCATATTCCGAGCTCCTCTCTGCTCAGCTGGGACAGCGCGATCTCGCGGTAGATCTCGCAACTCTGCAAGAGCTCCTTGTGGGTGCCCTGCCCGACGGCCTTGCCCTCGGAGAGGACCACGATCTGGTCGGCGTCCATGATGGTTCCGATCCTCTGGGCGACTATGAGCTTGGTGGCGTTCTGCTGGTAGGCGGCCAGGTTGCTTCTGACCTGCTTATCGGTCCTGTAGTCCAGGGCGGAGAAGGAGTCGTCGAACACCATCACTTCGGGCTGGATGGCCACGGCCCTGGCGATGCATAGCCTCTGCCTCTGTCCTCCGGAGACGTTGGTTCCGCCTCTGGCTATGGGGGCATCGTACTTTCCATCCAGCTTCTGGATGAACTCGTCGGCGCAGGCGACCCTGGCCGCCTGCTCGACCCTGTCAAGAGAGATGTTAGGATCCCCGAAGGCGATGTTGGACCTCACGGTCCCGGAGAAGAGCAG
>C._urophasianus_2_cecum__coassemble_202_pt1 | contig 13755 bp, 6 predicted proteins | sample C__urophasianus_2_cecum__metabat2_low_PE_009 | metagenome-assembled genome bin C | reverse complement strand
ATGAAGGAAACAACCTAGTCTCCGTCGAGATCGAGATCGCCGGAAACATCGACACTGAGATTGGAGATGACTCTGGGCTCACCACGTTCGAGGCATCGATGAGCATCGAGGTGACTGAGGAGGGCAATGGGTACACCGCACCCTCGGATGCCAAAGATCTGGTAGACAATATCTAGTAGAAGCATTCAGAGTTAGAAGTTAAAAAGGGCTGGAGTGATTACTTCAGCCCCTTTTTAGGTGCTTATTGCCGAAACTTTTAAGAGCTGATTAGGCTAAGTAAATTTGGTTTTATCCTTACTTGTTAGTATGAAGCAACTCTATAATCCATACATCGAGCGGTTCCTGATGATGATATCTAGGGTAGAGGAACTAGCCCCTACTATAGTCACTGCGAAGGGAAGATCCTCATCGATATAGTAGGTGTTGCCACCCTGTATCTTGGTCGTATCGAAGCCGCTCTCCTGAAGGAGTGCGATGTACTCTTCCTGATAGGCCTCGAACTCTGGGCATCCGGTGAGGGAGTAGTTGTTGATTATCCTCATCTCCGTGATTCCGCTGCTTCCGACCTCCCAGCAGTCGTCGATGGTGCTGTCGTAAAGGAATGGAAGTTCATCCTCGTGTCCGGACATGAACTTGTTCGTGCTGATAGCCTCATAGATGTCAGGATGCGCCTCAGCCCAACTGGTAGGTGCCTGGAAGGTCTCTTCTCTTATGTTAGAGAAGTCTATGTCTGAAGGTAGGTCAACACCGTAGGTGATCACGGCTTCGTCGTCTGTAGTCACAGTATTTCGATAGCTGTACCCAGTTATCGTCGAAGACTCAGCATCGAATGAGAACTTCAGGGTCTCATCCTTCATGAATTCTCCGTTGGGACCTGTAGGTATCAGGTCTTCAAAGCCTTTGACTAAGGGCTTTACCGTTAATGTGGTTTCATCTTCGTTTAAAGAGAAAACAAGAGGTGAGATGGATGTGAAGCCTAGAAGCTGATCGATTGAGTCGTAGTCGCCTTCAGGAACATCCTTTAGGGTGGCTACCATGTCATCTCCAACGACGAACGGAGCAATTCCTCCATCCTGAAGGACGTAGCCTGAGTAGGAGTGGATGTAGCTGTGGTCGGATCCTGCAGCTGTATCGGGTACCAGTTCATCGATCAGAAGAATGTTGTCCCTAGCCGTATAGGTCGTGGTCACATCAGGATTGCTGATATTGAACGTGGATATGCTGTATCCGGTCGTCGAGTCGAATCTGCTCAGGGCAGATTCGATTCTGGGATCAGGATCACCTGTAAAGCTAGAAATCTCATTCACTTCGTCCTGTCCACTGAATGTGACTTCCATCTCGTAGCGATAGCTAACGTTTCCTACGTAGGTCGTCCAGGAATATGCCTTTATGCTCTCGATGGTTCCATCGGAATCCAGCGTGGCTTCCATATTGATGATGAGCCCCATGCCGTCGGTGTATCCGGTGAGTGTTTCAGCGATGCTCTCAGCCTGATAGCCGAAGTATCTATAGGTGTTCTCGCCGACCTTTCTGAAGGCCTTTAGATCCAGAGTATCCGTTAGTGAAGGGACCAGATCTTTGTAGAGAGCGTCAGTATCAACGCTCTCTACGACGTTGGATGGAGTGATGTACTTCTCTATAGCTTCTCCTGTTTCATCCTTCTCCAGATAGGTTTTATCCTCAGCTAACTGGTTGTAGATCTCTGCTCTGTCGTTCTCTAGGTCGCAGGTGAAGATCTTGTCAGATAGCACAGATTCGATAGATTCGTTCTCGAACCTGGTTACCTTTGCCTGGTAGCTGAGCACTCCATTGGTGAGCTTAGGGAGGTTATCTTCGACCAGATACTCTTCGGGTAAAACAAAGTCTTCGACATAGTTTTCAACTTCTTCCTGAGCGGAGTTCTCTACATCCCTGATGACACCGATAGTGCTATCCAGCATGTCGGTGATATCTCCTGAGTCGGTGAAATTGGATGCGAAGCCGATATGCAGTTCTCCATCTATGACAGGATTCAGAAATACCCTCTTGATGTTGGAGACGTAGTTACCCAGGTTGAACATGGATGCGAAGACTGTGATTGCATCTCTATCATCTACGATGAAGTAGCCGCTCTGGTAGGTCAGATTGGTCTCATCGAAAGTGTTTCCGCCATAGTCCAGGAGCCTCAGGTAGTTGAGCTCAGATGTGGAGTGGTACGGGTGACTCACTCCATCCTCGGTGTAGGAGAGAGCGTTTAGCAGCCTGTACCCGTCTTCCTGCTTCTCTATGGAGTAGAGGATCGTCTCATCCTCTTTTTCGAAGCTGGGGAGAGCCACAGAGGCTGTGGCACCGTCAGCATCTGCGAGATATGAGTCGGTTATGATCTTGGCTCCGACTAAAGATGCGTTATCGCTGAGAAAACCATAGGTGTAGTTGTTTGTGGCTTTAGCTCTATTAAGAAGGTTGACTATCTTCTGTTTTTCCTTCTCGATATCGATGCCGGGTTGAGGTGGAAGGGATGGAGAGCTGCTGGATGTCGAGCCACTTGAACTGCTGGTGACTGAAGATATCAGAGAAGATGAAGAAGCAGATTCAGATCTGCTCGAATCTGTGGTTGCTGGTATGGAGCTGCTTGAAGATGAATCGACATCTACCGTCTGGCAGCCGACTATCATCAGCATACTCAAAGCTGCTAGGCCGAAAACTTTGCCTTTCTGTTTGATCATGAAACCATTCCTTTGCTTATAACTTCAGTTCGAAATATACCGACTTTCAGGGAAGAGATAAATAGGCATTATTAGAGACGCTTAAAAACATTCACACAAACATGTGGAGATTAAGGAAACATCTTTTATAAATGGAATGTAGTTCAACAAATTGAGACCCCATGAATAGGGTAATCAGGGAGTTTGTTTAGTTACGATGGTATCTATTCTTTAGAAAGTTATGACTATAAAAGGTCCGTTGTGCACGGGCCTTTTTATCGTCTAATAGACAGGGGTGTTATCAGGGAAGTATCGTGAAGGTTGTGGATAGCACCTTTCCGTTGTCCAAACCTTTGCTGTTGAACTGGGATAGATACTTTTCCATAGAGAAGACATCGCCAGGGGAGAAGAGATAATCTGAGTCGGGGATGCTAGAGGAGCTGGCATAGTCCTCAGAATCAGCGCTGATCCAGCGGATCTCGTCAAAGTAGTTGTACTGTTTATCGTGGATGAAGTAGGACTCCTCGGAATTATTTCCAGCCTCGGTGTTGTAGAAGGCCCTATAGATGGAGCCCTGGTGTTCCTCTTTGAGGGGCTCTAGAGGGTCGCCGGGAAGAGTTAGAGTCTCAGGGTCTCCGCTATTGTCGTATTGGAGGATTCCGAGCCTGTTGTCGACGTGGTAGAGCCTGCCGCCTCTGCCCTTCGGCATGGCGATGTCGTATTCGGAATAGGGAGCCGAATTCAATCCTGATCCTGAATAGAGATCCAATACCATGTACTCGTCGAAGATGTTGAATTGGAGTTTTCCGTTGACGACAGGATATTCCTTGGAGTCTTCAGCAAATACGATCAGAGGCATATCTGAGGACTGGGAGGAAGGTAGAGTAATCTGGCAGTCTCCGGTAATCACATAGGGCTTGGTCCAGCCTAGGAGCATCTTGGAGTAGGGATTCATGTCTCCAACGTTGTGGTCCATCATGTCGCATCCACCTAAGGGTGAGTATCCGCTCTTCGTGTTGAAAGAGTAGTAGTCGTTGAGGCCTAGCATGTGCCCAGTTTCGTGGATGAGGACGTGGCTGTCGCAGGACTCGTTCTCTTCTTCACCCTGAAGGAACTCTGTCGTGGCGTAGCCGAAGGTGTTCACCTTGGGGGAATCAGGATCTCCAAGCTCTCCAGTCGAGGTCGTGAAAGCCCAGGAGTAGAGGTGGCTGCTGGACTGCATGGGGAGGACTGAGATCAGCCACAGGCCGTCGATGACACCATCGCTGTTGGAATCGTAGTCGGATCTATTGAAACCAGAGTCTGAATAGGTCTCTTCGACCCAGTCCAGAGCATCCTCGGCTAGATCATTGTAGGTTTTCTGCCTATTCAAGGCAGAAAAGCTGTATTCAGAGGGGGCGTGGAAGTAGTCGGTCACTGTTCCGGTGATATCCAACTGACCCATGGAGCTCTTGTAGTAGTAGGAGTGCAGGGACTCGAAGGGGACATCCTCGCTGTCACCGAAGAAAGCTTTACGTATGAGCTCCATGTTCTCGCCATCAGCTAGGTATTCATAGCCCCGGAAGATGATTGGAACGACTAGGAGAGGAGTCTTTCCTACTGATGGCATCTTCACCTCGTGGAAGTAGTTGCCACGGCTGTAATCTGCCAGCGTATAGGGAATCTCGACCTCGGAGGGAGAATAGTACCCCTTTTCCGATGTACTGGAAGTGTCGAAGGAGACGGTCATCGTCTCCTCTTCGTTAGGAAGGACGATAGAGTCGTCCTCGAAGGTTTCTGGAGAGAGATCTCCGGAACTTAGTACATATGGGCTGAGTGAGACGGAGAGCTCATCTAATAGACCTTGGTAGTGAATATCTATCCGATAGCTTCCGATATCCTCTAGGACCAGAGAGCCTCCCTCGATTCCATCGATGGAATAGGTGTAGTCGGTGACTGTCTCCTCCTCGGTGATGCGGTTTCGGCTATCGTCGTAGTAGATCGTAGTCAAAGTGAGAACCATGCCGTCGAATGAGAAGGTCTCTCCAGGGGCATAGGAAAGCCTAGGGTAGGAGGTGATTGCTAGGCTCTGACGAAGGTTTCTTCTAGGAGCTATATCAATCTGGAAGGAGACATCCTCAAAACCTTCTTTCTGGATGAGAACGGTCACTTCTCCTTCCATGGTCAAGGTGTCGCCATCGAAAAGACTTAAACCGTCGATGGTAATCTTGTAATCTGAGATAGCAGTGGAGCTTTCCAGATCCTTGCCTCTGTAGGTGTCTGCCATCACGACTAGACCGTTGAGATTCAAGCGCTCGTACTGCTTGTATTTCAGCTTCTCTGGAAGAGATGTTATGGTCAGTTTCTTCGTTGTTTGAATGGTGCTATCGATGCTCGAAGAAGAAGGACTACTGGAAGCTGGTGTCGGTTGACACCCGGCCAATGTCAGAAGTAGAGATACTAGTAGCAGAGAAGTCTTCTTCATCCTATAGTGTCTCGTAGAAGTAGATGCCGCTGCCCCAGGAAGGATCGGGCCCGGGGTTGGGGATTATGGTCACGTCCTTCCCGACGTAGGAGTAGGTTCCATCCTCGTTCAAGGTCTTGACGTATTCGTCGGCGTAGTCGCTCTCAAGATAGGCAACGTAGGCGTTGACGAAGGAGGGGCCGATCTCCTCGTTGTATGTGCTGACGTAGACGTAGCTGGGGATGTCGTCCATGCCCTGCATGCCCATACCGGTGAGGACGTTGCCCTCCGTAACACCTTCGACGAAGAGGAAGGGGAGGGAGTCGGCGATCTCTTTGCCGAAGATGGTTACCAGGGAGTTGTAGGCGCTTGGGCAGTTGGCCCAGGTGAGGGGCTCCTCCCACTTCTCCATGTTGTCGATGGCGTTCTGTATGTCTGCGGGGATTCCGGCATCGTCTCCGTAGTCGAACTCGTAGACCCTGGTTCCGGTGAGGATTCCCAGAAGGTCGTAGTAGTAGGAGTAGGTGGTCAGGTGGTCCTCTTTATCCAGGGTCATCGTGAAGGTGCTGGGATCCATGAAGTCGCTGGTGCTGTCCGTGAGGATGTAGGGGGCCAGATCGATGACGTAGGGCCTGGTGACCGCGGTGGATTCATCGGCTAAGGTCAGGACATAGGGGTTGAGGGTGATCTCGTAGCCCTCTTCCAGTTCACCCTGCTCGGGCTTGTAGGTCTCCCTGGCGGTGTAGTTTCCATTAGCATCAGTGGTGACCTCGAAGCGGGAGATGGTGCCGTCCTCGTTCTGCCTCCTGCCGGAGATGAGCTCTGCTCCCTGGTGGTAGTCGATGGTCAGGATGGTGTCGGAGTCGACGATGACCTGAGTCCTGTCGTACTTCTCGGGGTCGGCCTGTCTGTCCTCCTCGTCGTAGTAGGTGAAGGAGAACTCGGTCTGGGAGTTGAAGTAGTCGATGGCGTTCTTGATGGTTTCGTAGTCGCCTTCATTGGCCTCGGACTCGAAGGGCTCAGGCTCGACGAACTTCTCGTAGTCTCCGAAGGTGATGTCGACATCGAAGTAGTAGGTGACACCCAGCAGGTCTCCCTGCCCGTATCTGGCCGTGATCTCGTTTACCTGACCGTCCTCGAGGTGGAATGTGAGGTTGGAGACAGAAGCCATCGAGAGTCCGGTCAGATAGACGAGGTAGTTGTCGGCATCGGCACCGTGATAGACGTAGGTGTCCTCATCGACCTTGTAGGAGCTGGAGAGGATTTCAGGGAGCTGGCTGACTCCCCTGTCTCCGACAGCGGAGTCGTATCCTTCCTGGGCATCGATAATCACCTTCTCGTTGTTTCCGTTGATCTTTGCGGAGTAGGCGTTACCTTGGGCTATATTCTGTTGCTCTCCGTTGTTCCTGATGTAGTTGTCGTAGCTGGCTGAGCCGTCCTGCTCCATGACGGAGTAGAAGTGGTCACTGTCGAAGTTGATCAGGAAGCTTCCAAAGTCGACCCTCTCCTCCGCTCCGCTCGCCGGATCGATGGAGACGATGTCGACGCTGGTATTGATAGAGCCTTCAGTTCTCTTAAGGACATCTACTGAAGAATCTGAAAGGGTTCCGTTATCGAAGGGTTTGGAGGCGATTAGACTCTCCAGGGCATCGACTGAGGAGGTACCGACATCGCTGATGACTCCGTACAGGTCATCGGAGGATAGACCTGAACTGAGGGGAGCATTGAACTGGATCTCCAGAGAGCCATCGTAGAGTCCTGTCAGCGTGGCTCCGGTGACGTATCCGAGGATGGAGGTGTCGTAGCCTAGAACATAGCCGAGGATTCCAAGTAGAGTGACCTTATTCGTGTCGTTTGGATCGTTCTCAACAGTGAACGATCCGTATCCGTCAGGGGTGAGAAGATCAGCTGTGTACTTCTCGTTCAGAAGGGACAGAGTGTTGAAGTTGGAGTTGATGTCGTCCATATAGATGGTCGAGGGGAATACGGACTGAACCATGGCATTCCCTAGGAGGATGTCGTCCCCATCCACCTCGAAGGAGTAGAGAACCTTCTCCTGGGAAGAGGACTTGTCGATGTTGTCTAACAGGACAGCACCGGTGAAGGGATAGGCGAGCTCGCTGTAGTAGTAGTTCTCGGTGAAGACGTTCCTGTAGTTCCTACCGAGATACTTTCCCGTGAAGGTGTAGTTTCCTTCTGCAGCTGAAAGCAGGTAGTCGATGATGTCCTGAGCGCTCTCGAGGACGGGAGTATTCACCGATGATGAGGAAGAGGAGGATGAAGACGACGATGAAATCAAAGACGAAGAAACAGGAGATGAATTCGAGCTTTCAGGTGAGATCGACGAGGAAGATGAGGAAGGAGATCCGGACCCATTGCAGGAAGCGACGAGCAGAGTAGGCAACAACGCTAACAACAATTTCCTTTTTCTCATGGAGTGCTCCTTTTTAGATACGTGACTAAAAGTTTATGCAAGAGGCATCAGGGCCATTTGCCCTGATAGCCTCACGCCGGGTTAGTCTAGCACGCTTTAGAGGCTGCCGCTGACATCGCTTTTGATCCTCAAGCAAATGGATTCCTTTGTTAGCTTCGGCATGAATTCTTTGAAGGATCGGCATTAGAATCTTTCATGGGATGGTTACCTCCTGTGTGTGACGACAAGAGGATAGGGCAACCATCCTTTTTTTGCAGCCCGCCGACTGAGTTCCTCCTTCTCTTTCGCCTCTGCAGCGACCCCCTAAAGTGAGACACGATTCAGGTCATTGCTTCCAATTTAAGTAAAGAAATATTTTTATCTTGTTAGGCTCTTCTTCTCTATAAACCTCTTCGTGATATCCACATACCCTTTATCAGTCAGCTTGTATAGCCTCTGATTAGTTGTAGGACAATCCAGCGGCCCCATGGATTCAATCCATGGACCTATCTTGTAGTAGTCCAAAAGCCCCGAGTTCCATAGCATCGCATCGGCCTTAGTAGCTCCTGAGTACATAGCAGTTTTAAGTCCTGGGAACTCAGTCTTCACCAGTCTGCACAGCTCCAGAACCCTAGGATGGTCAGAATCTCCCCCGGAGAATAGGACGCAGGAGATGCCAGGATTCTTCCTGATCAGGGCCCTCAGGGCCTGATCGGTGAGAACCTCACCGATATCCTCCTGGAGATAGACGGAGTGGCAGCCCGGGCACCTGTAGGGGCAGTTGGTGATGTTGATATCCAGGGATATCTCATCCGGGATCTCCTGGAACACCACCATGGTCTCGCAGAACTTGAGCACTTTAAATATATCCAGAGTTAGGCCTTATATAGCTTGAGAGTCTTAAGGACTAGTTGTTCCCTTTGACCGCAGTGTTATTAGCCTTGACTGAGGTGGAGGGAGTTGAATCGAACCTGGCGTAGTACCTCTTGTCGGCTTCACGCTGCCTGGCTTCGGAGAAGTTGGAGACCCTCTTGAGGTATCCGATGACCCTGGTCAGGTAGTCGACGTTGGAGGAGTTGCACTTGGGGCAGTTGTGGAGGTGCTGCTTGGTGATGTACCCACACTCGTTGCACAGGGTGTTGGGGATGTTGAAGGTGAAGTAGTTGCAACCGTCCTTGATGGCCAGGTGGAGCAGCATCTTGTACTGGTCCTTGGACAGGTGCTCGTCCAGGTTCATGTGGAGGGCGGAGCCGCCGTCCAGACACCCGGTGAAGTCGGTGCCCATGAGTCTGAACTTGTCTAGAGGAGAGCAGTTAGGATCCTCGACGATGTAGAAGTAGGAGTTGTAGACCTCCCTGGGTACCCAGTAGCCGTCCTGCTTGTCCCACTTGGCGTTCTTGACACCCAGGCTCTCAGCCGGGACGAACTCGGTGTTGAACTTGCAGTGCTGGGTCTTGTGGGCCCTGTTGAGCTCCTTGATCGTGGTCAGGATATCCTGGGCGTACTGCCTGTAGTCGGGATCGTCGGGTGAGATGGAGTAGCCGAGGAACTCGGCTCCCTCCACGAACCCGTTGATCCCTACAGTCAGATACTGCTTGTCCAGGTTGATGAACCCGGCGTTGTAGATCTGGAGCAGCCCGGCGTTGTAGTAGTCCCAGATGATGCTGTTGAAGGCGTTGAGGTACTTGTGCACCCTGGTGGTGATCTCGGTGATCCGCTCCTTTAGGGTGACCTTGCACCCCTCCCTCTTCCAGTCCTGGACGATCCTGTTGAGGTTCATGGTGATGACGCCCTTGGATCCGGTCTCGATGCCTCCGGCACCCAGGGTGAAGGAGAAGGGCTCGGCATCGATGGCGTTTCTGAGTCTGCAGCAGGAGGCCAGGGCGTCGACGGAGTCGGACTGGTAGATGAAGAAGGAGTGGCCCTCGGCGAGCATCTCCGCCGCGAAGTCGGCGGTGTCCTCGTCCTTGAAGGACCCCTCTCCGTCGGAGAGGAGGTTCATGGTCTCCACGGGGAAGGTTAAGACCTCCCTGGTCCTCTCCCTGTTGAACCACTTCATGAACATCTTCTGCAGCCCGGATGTGGATTCCCAGTTGGGCCTGTCTCCGTCGGGGAAGTAGAAGCCCTTGAAGATGTTCTCGAAGTAGTACTTGTCGAAGTATGCGATGTTCCAGAAGACCGACTGATTGCCCCTGGCGGCAGCGGGCTGGTTGATGGTGTAGACCACCTGCTGGAACATGTTGTCGATCTTGTCCCTCAGGGTCAAATCTCCGCTGACCCTGTTCTCCACCACCCTGTCCAGGTGGTGGATGTAGTCCTGGCCGTAGTCCAGCCTTAAGAAGTGGTCAAGGTAGGTTAGGAACTCAGGGGTGGAGGTGGCCCCGGCGAACTGGGCGGCCACGCAGAAGATCAGGTTGATGAAGCTCCCGCAGAAGGAGTCGGCGTGCTTGGGGGCACCGGAGGTGCCAGAGAGCTTCTTCAGTCCGTCCAGAAGGAACGGATACAGGGATATGGAGCAGCAGTAGGGGGAGATGGAGGTCTCGTCGTGCTTGTAGATGGTGTGGTGCTTGAGGTCCTCGACGTAGGCGTTAGCCACATCCTCCCCGTACATGGAGGTGAGCTTCCTCTTCATCAGCTCCCTGTTGAGGTCGATGAAGTCCTTCTTGGGGAGCTCGGTGGACAGGGTGGCGATGTTCTTGGTGGTGACGTTGGCGTTGGAGTCGTACTTGCTTCCGGTGGCGGCGTTGGAGGCGGACTCGTAGGAGTCGATAAATGCGATCTTCTGCTCGACGGTCATGCTGCTTCCTCCTGCTATCGAGAGGAGCACCCTAGAGACCTTAGGATGTGCTCCGATTCCCATACTTACGAGAGGGAATATACGCCTCCGTATTACTACTCTCTTACTATCATCGGGCGGTATCGGGATACCAACCCGAAAATTTAAATGATTAGTAATCCCTACAAGCCTCTAATCTATCGACTTATATTCTATTAACCAACCCGTAAAAACTTAAAAGTTGCTTAAGGTTTTTGAAAATATTTTGAAGACCGGAAACCCCTTTCAGAAAACGTTAAAAAAGAGGTGAAAAATAAAGATTTTCAGCGGGTTGATCGGATCGGATCAGAAACTGAAAAATCCCCGCTTCTGCGGGGATTAATTCAGTTCTTTAAGAGCTTCTTAGGCCTCTTCCTCGTCTCCGGCCCTAGCCTCCTGGAAGACCTGCCTCTCGTAGTCCTTTACTAGACTGCTATCCAGTCCTTCGTCACCCAGCATGTCGAAGGTTGCGCTCATGGTGTTGGTGATCTTGAACAGGGTGCCCTGCATCCCCTCCAGCCCTCCGGAGTAGCTCTCCTTCAGGGACATGGAGACGGGGGCGAAGGAGTCCCTGGGCAGGGTGATCTCGACGGTCAGGGACTCGATGGTGATGCTCAGAGCTCCCACCGAGGCCACCTGGGCCTTCATCTGGTTGATGTAGTACTGGGCCGCATTGGCTCCCTGGGTCGCGTCGACGTTGAGATCGACCCTGAAGGTCATGGTCTCGTCGTTCTCGCTTATCAGGTCGGTGGACTTGATTGCCGTGGTGTCTGGCAGGTAGTAGGAGGAGAAGGTCCAGGAGGGGCTCCCGTTGCTCTCCAGGAACATCTGGAAGTTGGGGATGGTCTCGTAGGTGTTGGCTCCGTAGGCCTCGGGTTTGGCTCCCAGGTAGCCCGTATGGTCGGGGTCGTAGCTGTAGAAGACATCGGTGTCGGAGTTGAGCTGCGGGGTCTCCCTTGACCTGTAGACAGAGTCGGGATCGGCGTACGACACGATGCAGCTGTTGAGGTCCATGGCACCCACGGAACCTTTCTTGTTGGTGGTGATGGCGTGGTTGATGCTCTCATTCCCAACCTTGAGATTGAAGGAGGAGATGTTCTGGTCCATGGATGCGCCGACCACAGGTATGGAGATGTTCACATCGCCCAGGGTGTGGCTGATGTAGTCGCTGTTGGTCATCAGGTGGTCGACGTACAGGAGCAGGTTCCTGTCCCCGTCCTGGATGGCATCCGGAGAGGTGTTCAGGTAGTCGGTAGGAGCTTTGTTTGGCAGGTAGAAGTCCCCGATCTTCTCACCCCTGGATACCTGGGCTTGGCTGGAGGAGGGCTTGGCGCTCTCGCTGGTCTGAGGCTCGGATTTACAACCTACAAGCCCTAGGGCAGCTACCGCCAGGACGGCGGTTATGGAATTTCTCTTCCTCATGGTTTTCAACCTCTAAGCTATTCTGCATCGGCATGGCGGGCCACTATAAACCCCATGCTGTTGCACAGGTATGAATATATCGGAAATCGGAGGGTTGAAGTAGCTTTTTATCCTTGAATGGAGTCGCCTAAAAGGCTTTGATATTTACTATATAATTGCTCAATGCTGTTTTGATTTCTTTCGTGCGAGGTATACCAGCCATGATAGAGCTCAAGAACCTTAAGAAGAGATACGCCGTCGGGCACGGCAAGCCCGACGTCGAGGCCCTCAAGGGCATCTCGCTCAAGCTTCCCGACACCGGCATGGTGTTCGTACTGGGAAAGTCCGGATCCGGAAAGTCGACCTTCTTAAACGTGGTCGGAGGTCTGGACAGCTTCGAGGAGGGCGACCTGATCCTGTTCGGAAAGTCGGCCAGGGAGTTCTCCGACTCCGACTACGACTCCTACAGGAACAAGTATGTCGGATTCATCTTCCAGGAGTACAACATCATCAACAGCTTCACCGTGAGGAGGAACGTCGAGCTGGCCGTGGAGCTCCAGAACCGCACTGCGGACAAGGGAGAGGTCGACGAGATCCTGTCCAGGGTCGGACTTCTGGAGCTCGCAGACAGGCTCCCCAGCCAGCTCTCCGGAGGCCAGAAGCAGAGGATCGCCATCGCCAGAGCCCTGGTGAAGCACCCTCAGATAGTCCTGGCCGACGAGCCCACCGGGGCCTTGGACTCCTTCAACACCAAGGAGATATTCCAGCTTCTCACTGAGATCTCTAAAGACCGCCTCGTCGTCTGCGTCACCCACGATGCCGCCTGCGCGGAGAAGTACGCCGACAGGATCATCAGGATCAAGGAGGGGAGGGTCATCGCCGACCTGACCCGAAGGAGCGATGCCGGAGCGCCCGTAAAAGGCAGCACCGACATGGTCCAGCTGGGCACGGGTCTAGTGAGGATCGACAACCCCCAGGAGATGTCCCAGGGCGACCTGGAGGCCATCAAAGGTTTAACTAAAGACTCCGAGGGTCCCGGGTACTTCGCCTACGGCGACCACGTGAGGATCCCGGCCGAGCTGGCCGAGGGCGACGACTCGGAGGATATCCCCGTGGGATTCACCCCGACCATGGAGGAGGACATCCAGGCTCGGACCACCAAGAACCGTCAGTTCAAGTACATCAAGTCCCACATGATGGCCAAGACCATGGCCACCTTCGCCCTGGGCACCATGAAGCACTCCCCGGTCCGCCTGGCCATGACCATCATCCTCTCCCTGCTCTCCTTCACCATGCTGGGTGTGTCGGTGGCTATATCCACCTACGACGAGGCCGACACCTTCGCCGAGTCGGCCTCGATCTACAAGCCTGCGGCCTCAGTTCTCACAAAGACCGTGTCCGGAGAGGACCAGCCGGACCAGCAGGGCGTGTTCCTTCCCGAGGATATAGAGAGGATCAGGGACGGGTTCTCGTCCTCCGCACTCCCGGTCTACTCCACCCCCAGGCTCTCCTTAGAGAAGAACATGACCACCAAGGAGTACGACGGCTCCGACTGGTTCCCCGCATCCGGGTTCAAGATCGCACCTCTGGATTCCTCCATCGACCTGGATAGGTACGAGTTCAGCCTGGAAGGAAATCTTCCTGGGGAGGGCGAGGTCGTACTCCCCGATAACGCCCTGTGGGTGTTAAAGCGCTCTGGTGCCACCCTTGGCGATGTCACCTTCGCCCAGGGGCAGGAGATCAATGCCCAGGACGTTATAGGTAAGCCCATCCACCTGGTCTCACTCAGCTCCGTGACCGACGACGAGTACGTGATCTCTGGAATCCTCCACACCGATCTAACCGAGGACCAGATAGCTGCCGGGTTCCCCGGAGCCAACGACCAGGAGGTCACCGAGGCCACCCTGATGAGGCAGAACTGGACCAACGGCCCCTCCAAGGTGATGTTCTTCAACCCCGATGAGATCGCATCCGATACCTTCCAGACCACGTTCAGGGT
>C._urophasianus_2_cecum__coassemble_192_pt1 | contig 14202 bp, 12 predicted proteins | sample C__urophasianus_2_cecum__metabat2_low_PE_009 | metagenome-assembled genome bin C | reverse complement strand
GCAGCGGCGAAAATAGCCCTCTGGGTGAAGATAGCTGGCCGCCGCCTTTTTTTGTGCTCGGAAGAAGGCGGGAGGGGTAAAAACCCATCTTTTTTTGTCGATTTTGAGTAGTTTTTGAAGGTTTTTAAACCCTGAATCTTTATCGATTCTTGATTCTGACACCCACTCTTTTCCCACGGTTTGACATCAGGACTGTTTACTCTAAAATTTTCGTGTTTGCCCCGGTTCGGGGCGGAGGTTTAAACATGAAAAGAAAGATTCTAGCCCTGCTGGTCGGAGCGCCGATCCTCTTGGTCGGCTGCAACCCGTCCGAGGAGCCCAGCGATATCTCCTCCACCACCCCTCCGATCTCCACACCCTCTGAGAATCCCGACGACGGAGGGAGCAATCCCCCGGCTTCCAAGACCCTGACCAACTTCAGAAAGGCCGGTCACGTGGCCCTGAGCCTGGATTTCAACGCTGATCCCACTAATTTCATAGCCGCTCTGGTCCCCAGCGCCCTGGGCACCATCGACTACAGCTCGGAGCTCGAGGTCTACTACACCAAGGCCGACAACGTCTTCCAGTACATGGGTGACTACGCCAACTTCGATGTCAGGCTGTACCCCAACAGGGCCTACGTCGGTTCCGATGGTGTCGATGCGCAGACCCAGGTCTACCGCAACCTCCAGACCGTGGGCACCGCCTTCAACATCTTCAACAGGATCAACGCCGTCGGAGATCTGCTGGACATGGGTGGTCTCGGTCTCAACCTCGACATCAAGGTTGACGCTCCCGCCTACTACAGGACCGCTAACAGCTACTACAAGACCTATACCAACCTGACCGACACGAACAGGGATGACCTCGCACACCCCGAGAACTACGCCGACTACTTCGGGGTCTCCCTGCTGAACGGAAAGAACGGGTACTTCACCGACCTGAATCCCTCGATCAAGGCCTCCGACGGAGTCCACGACCAGGTCAGGGGATACGAGGAGTTCAACCTCGGCGGAGGATCCGATGGTTCTGAGGACGGCGGAGGGAACATCATTACCACCATCATCGACCTGATCAGCGGCATCGGTAGCCTGGGAATCGACTTTGAGAACCTGGATATCCCCGGTCTCATCAACCTCCTGATCCCCATGATCCCCACCTTCGACTTCGACATCGCCGACGTGCCCGTGGCCGGATACATCGGCACCGCTCTGGATGCCATCCTTCACGGCCTAGAGGCCTCCCTGGTGGAGACCGTGGACGAGGTCACTGGAGAGTCTCATAGGACTCTGACTGTAGGCATCAACGACGAAGGCTGCGCCATCCTATCCGGTCTCATCGGAGAGGTTCTCCCCGACAGCTTCAGCGACGTGCTCAGCTACGTCGGGGTGAACTACCTCGAGCTGTCCCTGGACTTCGTGAAGGGCGCGGGGTTAACCACCTATGAGGTCGGCGGGCTCTACCTAGACCTGGGTGCGGCTGTGGTGGGGCCTACTATCAACCTGATGGGTCTAGAAGCTCCCATAGCCTTCGACGACCTCCAGCTCCACGGGGAGCTGGTATTCGACCCCGGGGAGACCCAGGTCGAGGACGACTACTTCACCAACCTGGCTTCCGACATGGAGTTCTACAGGGGCATCCACGACCAGTACTGGGCCTTCTACTCCGAGGTGGGACACTACGTGAAGTTCGCCTCCTTCGACTCTCTTGACAAGTACATCGACCTGACCGATACGACCCTCCCTGCCAGGCTTGATCAGCTCCAGGAGGAGTTCGAGAACCTGCCCGAGGACGTGAAGGCGATGTTCTTAAGGTATGTGGACGAGGATGGAAATAACCTCGAGACTCCTTCGATCTCTTGGGATACCACGGCCGAGTACGATGCTGCCGTCAAGAAGTTCGAGGCTCACAAGGACTTCACCGTCAGCTCCATCTCCGACCTAGCCAGCCTCAGCGACATCACCTCCTACCCCAACTGGAGGGAGTACCTCGGGTCTCTGGGAGGAAGCGCCATCTCAAACCTGGATACCTTCATAACCTCTGCCACTTCCACCAGGTCAACCGCTGCTTCCACTGTCACCAGTGCGATCCACGAGGTCGAGACTGTAGATTCCTCCTACCTTGAGAGTGCTGTGAGCACTCTGACCAGTGTCAAGGACTCCTTCGGAAGCCCCGCTGCCTCCTTAGAGGCCGTGATGACACCCGAGCAGCTGAAGACCTGGAACGCCACCTCCATCGCCGAGGCTGAGGACCTGCTTGCTAACCAGGTTGTCACCTACCTCCAGTCCGTCACCGACTACTCCGCCCTGTCCGACCTCTACACCAAGGTCTACGAGCCCCTGGTCGGGTACAACTCCTACCTGGCCTCCGCTCTCCCCGCCGCTGTCAAAGAGGCCGAGGTCGACACCACCGACCTGATCGAGGCCGGTGCTGCCTCCCTGGTATCCAGCCTCCAGAGTGCCTTTAGTTCCTTCAACAAGGACACCTGGAACTCCGCTGACTACGCTGGGAAGCTGGCTACCCTCAAGGGCATCTACAAGAGCCTGAACACCGCTCTGTCCCACAGCGTCGACGAGGACATCGCCACCGCCGAGGTCCTGGTCGAACTCGGAGATAAGCTGGCTAAGTAAGTAAGATTAGAAACAAGTTGCATCAAGGCTCTGCTGGTCTGAATTTAGGCCTGCTGAGCTGGGATTTGAACCATAGGAAAACCGGAGCTGTTTGCTCCGGTTTTTCTGTACCTCAGATTAAAAAGCTTGCTTTAGCGGTCTAAACGGATTCAGAGAAGCTAGCGCTTCTTCTGCATCTTGCCGTCCTTCTTGTGGACGACGTAGTTGCGCTCGTTCTTGGCTGCGAGCTCCTTGACCCTAGTCAGGGCCTCCTCCTTGGTGGCGAACTTGAAGATGGCCTTGCCGCCCTCCAGGAAGATCTTCCACCTGCCGTCCTCACGGTCGTAGCTCACGTGGTAGACCCTGGCCTTGGTCTTGGCCTCGACCTCTGCGACCTCGTCCTCCGATATCTCCGTAGCCTTCACATCCTTTGCGCTCTCAGCCATGAACCACCTCCTGTACGTATATAAAAGTATACCCTCTAAATCGGATTGCCTTTTATTGTTGATCCTGAAAAGACGGGATATTTCTGTTATTAGCACTCCTGGGACAGGGCCTCGCCGCTCCGAGCCTGTATCAAAAGGGGCGAATCCTCTATAATTTCAAGTTGCTTTTAGAGGTGGTTTTAACTTGGGAACACGAGCGGCGAAGTCCCTGTCCAAGAGCGACCTTAAAGCCCTGACCGAGAGGCTCAGGGACAGGGTCGAGGGCGGGTACGGAGTGCTCGGCTTCTCCCCCGGACCCCTGTATAAGAGCCGGCTCGGATCGCACGTGTGCAACCTGGAGAGCGGGGGGCTGTGCGTCAGGGTCGATAGCCGCAGGGAGGTCTCAATAAGAGCGAGGCTGATCCTCGGCTACAGGGTGCGAGCCATATCCGTGGCACTCTCGATTAAGGAGATATCAAGATACCTTCTAAAGCCTCTTAATCTGAGGCTAAAGAGGATTGAGGTGATCGTCGAGAGTGTCAGGCTCGCCGACTGAAATCAACGTGAGGATGAGATAGAGAGATGGTCAAGATAGACGGAACGCTGCTACGGCAGATGATAATCTCCGGAGCCAACAACCTGTTCAACTGCTACCCGGAGATCGACGCTCTAAACGTGTTTCCGGTCCCCGACGGGGATACCGGGACCAACATGAACCTGACGATGTCCTCGGGAGCCAAGGAGGTCGCCGAGACCTCAGCCGAGGACATCTACTCCGTGGCCAGAGCCTTCTCCAAGGGGCTCCTGCTCGGAGCCAGAGGAAACTCCGGAGTCATCCTGTCCCAGATATTCAGGGGGTTCGCAGAGGGCCTAAACGGCAAGTCCGAGGCCGATGCTGTGGACTTAGCCGAGGCCTTCCTGGTGGGCCGTGACGTGGCCTACAAGGCCGTGCAGAAGCCGGTGGAGGGCACCATGCTCACCGTGGAGCGAGAGGCCGCCCAGGCCCTCTACGACAGGGCGGAGCCCGACATGCCCATAGACGAGGCTATGGACATCTTCCTGGCCGAGGCTCAGGCATCTCTGAAGAGGACTCCGAACCTGCTTCCTGTGTTAAAAGAGGTCGGTGTCGTCGACTCCGGAGGTGCGGGGTTCTGCAAGGTGATAGAGGGGTTCGCCAAAGCCCTCCACAACCAGATCGTGGAGAGGAACATGGCCTCCGTCGTCACACCCTCAAAGCCTGTGGATCTGAACCTTCCCGCCACCGACAACGTCCAGGCCCACATGGAGCACCAGGACTTCGGGTACTGCACCGAGTTCATCATCCAGATCCCCGAGGAACCCTCCAAGCAGGGGAAGCACAGGTTCGACGACGACAGGTTCAGATCAGTTCTGAATAACTACGGAAACAGCATCGTATGTGTAAGGGATCAGGATATCGTCAAGGTACATATCCACGCTAAGAAACCCGGTACTGTACTCAACTACGCCCAGCAGTTCGGGGAGTTTTTAAAGCTCAAGATCGAGTCCATGACCCAGCAGCACCAGCACCTCATCGACGAGGCCAAGGAGGCTGAGAAGGAGTCTGAGGAGAAGCCTCTGAAGGAGTACGGCATGGTCGCCGTGTGCACCGGGGAGGGGCTCGTGAAGCTGTTCAAGGAGGACACCGGGGTGGACGAGGTCATCTCCGGCGGTCAGACCATGAACCCCTCCACCGACGACATCGCCAAGGCCATCAGAGCTTCCCACTCCAAGACCGTGTTCGTCTTCCCCAACAACGGGAACATCGTGATGGCGGCAAGCTCGGCCGCCGAGCTGGTCCAGGACGAGGGGATAGAAGCCGTGGTGATCCCCACCAAGACCATACCTGAAGGCCTGGTCGCCGCCATGATGTTCAACCCCTCCGTGAGCCCGGAGAGCAACAGGGAGGAGATGGAGGAGGCTATCGCCTCCGTCAAGTCCGGAGAGGTCACCTACGCTATCAGGACCACCACCGTGAACGGGGTCAAGGTCGAGAAGGGCCAGTTCATGGGGATGCACGGGAAGACCATAGCCAACGTCGATCCGGACCGGGTGGAGTGCCTGTTCGGATTGATAGCCTCGATGATGGAGGAGAGCTCCTCCATCATCACGGTCCTCTGCGGGGAGGATATCGACGAGGCTACCAGGTCTCAAATCGAGACCAGGCTCAAGGGGCTGTACTCTCAGTGCGACCTGGATGTGAAGATGGGAAATCAGCCCGTCTACTCGTTCATAGTCTCGGTGGAGTAGTCCGGATCTCAGGAGGATATTTCCTTGTCTCAGAATCTCCTTTCTCTTTTATTTACTCTAGCCGACTCCTCCACCGAGGAAGAGTTCGACCCCAACGGAGTGCCTCCCTCCACCTTCTTTGCCATCTTTGGAACCATCTTTGCAGTGATGGTTGTTATAGCTCTGATCCCAGCCCTCATAAGCTTCTACAAGGATTATCAGGAGAGGAAGGCTACCAAGGCGGAGATAGAGGCTGAGAAGAAGAGGGAGATTGAGGACAAGGAGAGGAGGAGACAGGGCGGAAAGCACGAGGATCCCACTAAGTCTGAGACTCTGAACAGCATCGAGAACAACCTCAGCGGGGAAGAGGAGAAGAAAGCTGAAGAAGTGGGTGAGGCTGAGGAGAAGGACGAAGATAAAGGCGATGACAAATACGAAGAAAATTAAGTTTTCTAATATTACTTTCTCCTTTTAATTGGCCTACTTATCTTTAGAAACATTTTTTAATTTATTCAAAGGAGTGTAGTTGATACAAGCCGTCAGATTCCGTTGTATTCCCTTCGATTCAAGCAATTCGAAGTCTCACGATGTGAGTATTGAATCCATACTCTAAAAGTTAGTTGAATTATCATATGTAGAGAAAAGTTCTTTCCGCAGGAGGTTTTTTATGGCTGCTACCAAGGTCAAGGATGTGAGAGATCAGCTCCAGGGGGACGACTCTGTCATCATCGACACCTCGGCCATCATGACCGAGGGTTCCAGCGCCTTCTTCTCTGAGTTAATAGAGGCTCTCCCCAAGCTCAAGGACACCTATCTGATCATTCCCCAGGAGGCGATAGAGAAGGTCAACGCCAGGATCGAGAGCAAGAACGCCAGGAGCGCCAAGCTGGCGCAGGCCGCCGTGGAGTGGCTCCAGAAGGCCGTGAACCTCTCCGTCGGCGACGATTTCAAGGTCATCATCGTCGGGGCCAGGGAGGGAGCCTTCGAGGACGACACCATCCTCAACCAGGTCAAGTTCCTCCTCCCCAACCACGACATCATGCTGATCACCCAGGATCCCAGGATGACCAGGAGGGCCAGGGACCTCAGAGACCCTGCCACCCAGGGGAACCACAAGCTCCACTGCTGCTACATCAGGCCCGAGGGAAGGCTTGGTCTCTACCAGTTCCCCTCGGACGCTACGAAGTAGGTTTTAGATTTCTAGTTTAAATAACCGAGGATGACGAAGAGCGAGGTGATGGCTAAGCTCGGGGTCTCTACCGACCTCGAGCTGTTGGAGCACCTGCCGGTCAGGTACGACCCCATGACCGCGACGCCTGAGATCCCCATGGAGGCCATGTCCGACGGGGACAGGTTCAGGTTCAGGGTTGAAGTTACTGGGGTTAAGACCGTGCAGCGAGCCGGTCTGATCCTCTTCACGGCCAAGGGGCTCTACTCCGGCAACGTCTACAACTTCTCCGTCTACCACCAGATGTTCTACCTGAACAGGATCGCCGCTGGGAAGCAGCTTTTCGTCACCTCCGTATACTCAAGGAAGAGGCTATCCGTAAGAGGCATATTTGAGTTAGATAACAGATTTGTAAGAGCTGGAATAAGGCCTGTGTATCACCTTCCTAAGGATGTATCTCAGTCGACTTTTGAGAGGGTGATATCCGACGTTCTAGCCTCTCAGTCGATGCGGTACATCAAGGATGTTATCCCTAAGAATCTCTTGGATAGATACAGGCTAATTCCCAGAGCTAAAGCTTTCGCCTGCGTACACACTCCGTTGAATGTTAAACAGCTTAAGTTAGGACTAAGGGTATTCCAGTACGAAGAGTGTCTTGCATACTGCGTGACATCTCAGGCTAATCGAAAGTACCTGTCGTTATTGAAGAAGAACGTCAGAAAGCAGATCGACATCAAGAGCCTGAATTCTCTGGTTAAGTCCTGCGGGTACACCCTTACTACGGACCAGGTTACTGCGGTAAAAGAGATCGTCTCCGATATGAACTCCGAGAGGGGCATGTTCAGGCTTTTAGAGGGCGATGTCTCCACCGGAAAGACCCTGGTAGCCCTGTTTGCACTGTTTGCAAACTACCTCAGGGGTGGTCAGGGGACTCTGGTCGCCCCCACCCAGGCTCTGGCTCAGCAGCACTACCAGAGCGCCAGGAGCATTCTGGAGCCCGTCGGAATGAAGGTCGGGTACCTGGCCTCGGGGATGAAAGCCAAGGAGAGGAGAGAGATTCTAGATGGAATAAAGAACGGCTCTATAGACGTTCTCATAACCACCCAGGCCGGGGCCGGGGAGGAGGTCTCCTACAGAGACCTCTCCCTGGTCGTCATCGACGAGCAGCAGAATTTCGGGGTGAGTCAGAGGGCTCAGCTGGTGGCCAAGGGCGGAGCCGTGGACACCCTGATGATGACGGCTACTCCGATTCCTAGAACCATTCTAAAGCTCTCCAGCGGAGACATGGAGCTCTCAGAACTCAGGGAGTTCCCTAAGGGCATCGTGAGGGATGTACACACTAAAGTTGTGTCCTCCAACGACCCTCTGATGGAGAAGGCTATAAACAAGGCTCTGGAGAGGAACAGGCAGGTCTTCGTCGTAGTGCCCAGGATCGAGGAGTCCTCGATCTCCTCCGACGAGATGGGATCCAACGTCTCGGCCAAGGAGGTCTACGAGACCTACGTCTCGAAGTATGGGAAGGATAGAGTCCAGCTGCTCCACGGGAGGATGAAGTCGGAGGATCAGGAGAGGATACTCTCCGGATTCAGCTCGAACGAGTGCCCGATTCTAGTATCAACCTCTGTAATCGAGGTCGGGATGGATATTCAGAAAGCCGGGCTGATGATCGTGTATTCAGCCAATCTGTTCGGGCTCTCTGCTCTGCATCAGCTCCGGGGAAGAATAGGCCGTGACGGAAGCTTCGCCCTCTGCCTGTTGGTCTACGACGGCAGGGAGAAGGATACCAGGGAGAAGCTGGAGTACGTAGCCGACAACACCGACGGATTCAAGATCGCACTCTACGATGCCAAGACCAGGGGGACTGGATCCCTTTCCGGATTCAACCAGTCTGGAGGTTCCGACCTGGCCGTGGCCGACTTCGTCGGCAACCAGGCCATGCTGGAGTGCGCATCCAAGGATGCGGTCGAGGTCCTCGACCGCATGAGCTCTGTATCTGAGTATGGAGAATACGTCAGGGCCGTGATCCAGGAGAAGACGATCAGGGACGCTCTGCTCAGTTAGTCTTTACTCAGCATCCTGTATCTGTAGGCTATCGCTAAAGTCTTTCCGTCGTTGATTCTGCCGTCGGCACACATCCTGTAGAACTCCTCCAGGGGGACCTGGAAGATCTCTAGGGACTCGTCCTTGTCGAGGTGGTTCTGGCCTGGGATCAGGCCTTTGGCAGCGTACAGACCGATAACCTCGGTCGAGTAGGCCACGGTGGGGTAGAAGTCTCCGAGGTATATCAGTTCTCTTTCAGAGTATCCGGTCTCCTCTCTGAGCTCCCTTATTGCGGCATCTTTGGTGGATTCACTCTCGTCGCATTTTCCTGCGGGCACCTCGATCAGAACCCGGTGGAACGGGTACCTGTACTGTCTCTCCAGGATCACGTTTCCGCCGTCGGTTATCGGTAGGATGGCGGCTGCGTCGCAGTGCTTGGCGTACTCCCTGACCGAGGCAGCTCCGCTGGGGCACAGGACTTTATCGCTGTAGACGTGGAGCATGGTCCCGTCGAAAACCAGCTCGCTCTCAAGGGTCTTCTCTTCCATGTCCATGCATCGTTCCTCCCGGTTGACGAGACTATTTTAGAACCCCTGGGTAGGCCTCTACCCCGGGAAAGGGGCTATGCCCCTTTGGTATACTAATCTGTTTGCAGTGGAGGCTCTCTATATGTACAAGATCGCCGTGGACCTGATGGGGTCGGATCTGGGCCCTCAGGAGCTGTCGGAAGGCCTTAAAAAGTTCCTGGACGACTATCCCGAGTGCCAGGTGGTCGCCTACGGAGACGAGGCTGTATTAAAGCCCCTGCTTGATGGGGTCTCCAGGGTCGAGATCAGGAATACGGAATCCGTCGTTCCCATGGAGGTTAGTCCCTTCGAGTTCCTGAGGAAGTATCGAAACTCCTCCATGTTCAGAGCTGCCGAGGATACTGGAAAGAATTCAGATATCGACGGCGTGGTGACCTCCGGCTCCACCGGAGGGTTCCTCACCGCCTGCCACACCCAGGTCGGAAGGATTCCAGGGGTTGTCAGGGAGGGGTTAGCCGCTCCGTTCATAACTGCGGTCCCCGGATTCCAGACCCTGATCCTGGATGTTGGAGCGTCCAACTACTGCACCGGGGAGGAACTGGTCTGCTTCGCCAGGATGGGTAAGGTCTACGCCCAGAAGGTCTTCCACAGGAAGGATCCCAAGGTCTTCCTCCTCTCCAATGGAACAGAGGAGGGCAAGGGGCTCAAGGAGACCGTGGAGGCCTACGCCGCCCTGAAGGACGATCCCAGCTTTAAAGGTAACTGCGAAGCCAGGGATGCCCTCGATGGCACCAAGGATGTGATCGTCACTACAGGTTACCCCGGAAACATCCTGCTCAAGAGCTCCGAGGGTGTCGCACAGCTGGTCATGGGACTTCTCAAGAAGGCCTTCACCAGGAGCCTGAGGACCAAGATCGGGTACCTCCTGGCCAAGCCCGGGCTCAGGGAGATGAAGAAGGCTCTTGACTACAGGTCCACCGGAGGGGCGATACTTCTAGGAGTCAAGAAGGTCGCAGTCAAGGCCCACGGAAACTCCAACGCCTACGCCTTTTACAACGCCTTGAGGGTCGCATACGAGATGATCGACTCAAAGATCGTCCCCTCCCTCTCAGAGGAGTTCGAAGCGAGATGAGGGACAAACCGATACTCAAGAGCACCCAGGTACCCGGAGAGAACGCCTCTCCGATAGATGGTAGCTTTCCCGAGCAGCAGCCTAAAAAGTTCGAGACTTTGAAGGAGCTGATCCAGAGCCTGGGTATAGATCCCAAGGACATGAACCTCTACTACCAGGCCTTCACCCACGCCTCTTACTCTAATGAGCACAGAGGTTCCAAGAGCTACGACAGGTTGGAGTTTCTGGGTGACGGAGTCCTGGACATGGTGGTCGGAGACCTCCTCTACAGGGCCCACCCCGACTGGGACTCCGGCAGGCTCTCCAAGGGCCGGGCTCAGATAGTCGAGGGGCACAACCTGTCCGAGATAGCCGTGAACCTGGGCTTTGCCCCCTACGTGAGGTTCTCCGCCGGAGAGAGGATGAACGCCGCCTTTCACCTCCACATCTTCGAGGATGTCTTCGAGGCGTTCATCGGAGCCTTCTACCTGGAGGACGGATACGAGGCTGTCTACAGCTTCGTATCCTCCACCATGGCCCAGTACGTCTCCGGGGAGCAGAAGGCCGGGGTCACCGACTGGAAGAGCAAGCTCCAGGAGGAGATCCAGGCCGAGTTCAAGTCCGGGGTTACCTACAAGATCGTCTCTGAGTCCGGCCCGTCTCAGGACAAGACCTTTACCGCCGTCTGCATGGTGGACGGGGTAATCCTGGGGACCGGTACGGGCCACAACAAGAAGCAGGCGGAGACCGAGGCTGCCAAGGAAGCCCTCCTCGCCAGAAAGAGAGGATGAATCGATTATGGGTCTCATATCCTGGCTGAAGTCGAAGTTCGAAAAGAAGAAGGAAGAATTTGCTGTTCAGGTTCTCGAGCCTCAGAAACCTGAGGCTGTAAAACCTGAGCAGGCACAGGATGAAATAAAGGTTGAAGTAGTTAAGCAACCTGAAGAGTCGGCGGCTGAAACTGCTTTTGAATCTGAAGAAGTTAAACCGGCGGAGCAGCCTTCTGCCGAAGTGAATGAAACTTCGGAAACTGAGACTTCTGAGAATCAGGTGGCGGTTGCGCCTGAAACTTCCGAGGCACCTCAGCCTGAAGTTTCTGAACCTGAGGCTCCTGAAGTTCAGGTTACAGAAGAACCTGAACCTGAGAGTTCAGAGTCTCAAGTATCTGAGTCTGAACCCATAGAGGTTCCTGTTGAAGAGCCCCGGGCAGAGATTGAACAGAATGTAGAAGCTGAAGTCGATCTTAAGGCTGAAGAGGCTGCTTCAACTCCTTCTGATCAGGCTACAGAGGACTACTACAAGCAGGCTGAAGCAGAGGCTACAAATGCAACTCCGTTTGAATTCCATCCTGTCGAAAAAATAGAAAATGCTAACTCTGAAGATACTGAGGTTCAGGCTCAAGAATCAGAGAGCGAAGTCGTAGTTTCTGAACCTTCAGAGACCACTCCTTCAGAGCCTTCTGAAGTTACTGAAAACATCCCTGCTGAGGAAGTCAAAGCCGAGGAGCCCGAGCCGGTTGAACAGCCCGATTTCAAAGCCCAAGAACAGGAACTGATTCAGGCTGCTAGCGAGGCCGTCGCAGCTTCTGTGAATGTTCCTGAGGCCACTGTTGAGACTCAGACTACTGAGAATCCGGATGTCGCCTCTAATCAATCCACAGAGGAGTTCTACAAGGCTGCCGAAGATGAGGCCTCAAAAGCCGAGCCTTTCGAATTCACTCCGAGTAAGAGAGAAGAGGAGAAGGCTCCTGAAGTTCCTGCTAAACAGCCTGAAGTCTCAGCTGCTGAAGAGTCTCAGGCTCCCGAGACTGAGGAGCCTGAGCCTGAGGTTTCAAATCCTTCAGAAGGAGAGGAAAAGAAACCTAAAGGCAACGCTGATCAGCTGGACGATCTAGCTCTGTACAACCTTGGCCTCGGAAAGGCCAGGGAGGGTTTCTCCCACAGGCTCAACAGGCTGGCTAAGAAGTACAAGGAGGCCAACGCCGACTACTTCGACGAGCTGGAGGAGTGTCTGATCGAGGCCGATGTCGGAGTCGATCTGGCGCTCAGGGTCCTCGATACCACCGAGACCATGGCGGCTCAGCAGCACATCTCAGATACTTCAAAGATCAACGACCTGCTGGTGGACAACATGTTCATGGACTACGCCAGGCAGGGTAGCTCCTACAGGACCGATGTCGACTTTGATCCCTCAAATCCCACCGTCTTGATGATTGTCGGTGTCAACGGGACCGGAAAGACCACCACGATCGCCAAGTTGGCCCTGAGGTACAAAGAGCAAGGGAAGAAAGTTCTTCTAGTAGCCGCCGACACCTTCAGGGCCGGAGCGGTGGAGCAGCTGAGGATCTGGGCCGACAGGGTCGGTGTGGACTGCTACGACAAGGGGATGGGGGCGGAGCCCGCCTCCGTCTGCTTCGACGCGGTACACAAGGCTGTGAACGAGAAGTACGACCTGGTCATCGTCGACACCGCCGGCAGGCTCCACACCAAGGACTACCTTATGGCGGAGCTGGGTAAACTGGTGAGGGTCATCGGGAAGATAATCCCTGACGCACCCCAAGAGGTCTGGCTGGCCCTGGATGCCAACACCGGGCAGAACGGGGTGCAGCAGTCCAAGGTCTTCAAGGAGGTCTGCCACCTGACCGGGATCGTGATCACCAAGATGGACGGCACCTCCAAGGGCGGCATCATCCTGGCGATCAGGGACCAGCTGGGTATCCCGGTCAGGTTCATCGGCCTGGGAGAGCAGGAGCACGACCTCAGGGAGTTCGACCTCGCCAAGTACCTCTACGGCCTTCTGGTCGGAGGGGAGGAGTAGGATTGGACGAGCTGGAGAGGAAGGAGAGGTATACAGAGCTCCTGGACCTCTACGGATCCCTCCTCGGAGAGGAGCAGCTACGGAGAGCTAAGGAGTACTACTTCGGGGATTACTCACTCACCGAGATAGCCGAGAGGGAGAATAAATCCAGGAACGCCATACACCTCTCCATCAAGGCGGCGGAGAGGAAGCTGGACGAGCTGGAGTCGAAGCTGAAGCTTCTCCATAAGAAGAGAGCTATAGAGCAGGCTCTGGAGAGGATCGAGGAGAGCGGAGAAAACTCAGAGGAGTGCGACCGCATCAGGAGGATATTGACAGATGGCATTTGAGAACCTATCGGACAAGTTCCAGCGGATCTTCAAGAAGCTCCGCGGCCAGTCCACCCTGACCGAGAGGAACATGGAGGAAGCCCTAGAGGAGGTTAGAAAGGCCCTCCTTGAGGCCGATGTCAACTACAGGGTCGTCTCCGGGTTCATCAGGGAGGTCAGGGACGAGGCGGCCGGGCAGAAGGTCCTGACCAAGCTCTCCCCATCCCAGCAGCTCATCAAGATCGTCCACGACAAGCTGGAGGCTCTATTGGGTGGCGGTCACAACGATGTGACCTTCGCCTCCGGTCGCCCCACCGTGATCATGCTGTTGGGTCTACAGGGAACAGGTAAGACTACCACCGCTGGAAAGCTGGCGGGGCTCTTCCAGAGGAGGAACCATAAGAGGGTTCTGCTCTGCGCCGACGACACACAGCGTCCTGCGGCTATAGATCAGCTGGAAGTCATAGCTGGGCAGGTGGGTACCGACATCTACATCGATAGGACCGGTACCAAACCTCCCGACATCGCCAAGGCCGCCTACGAGAAGGCCTGGAGGGAGAAGTACGACGTTCTGATCATCGATACCGCCGGCCGCCTCCAGATCGACGAGCCCCTGATGGAGGAGCTAAAGCAGATCATCGCCAGCGTGCCCGTGGACGAGAGACTGCTTCTGGTCGATGCCATGGCTGGACAGGATGCGGTCAACGTGGCCTTGTCCTTCAACGAGCAGGTACCTCTGACCGGAATCGTCATGTCCAAGCTGGACGGAGACGCCAGGGGCGGCTCCGCCCTCTCCATCAGGAAGATGACCGGGGTCCCCATCAAGTATGCCGGAGTCGGTGAGAAGCTCGACGAGATCGAGAACTTCCACCCCGACAGGATGGCCGACAGGATCCTGGGCATGGGCGATGTCCTCACCCTGGTGGAGGAGATCCAGGAGAAGGTCGACGAGAAGCAGACCGAGAAGACCT
>C._urophasianus_2_cecum__coassemble_159_pt1 | contig 17272 bp, 11 predicted proteins | sample C__urophasianus_2_cecum__metabat2_low_PE_009 | metagenome-assembled genome bin C | reverse complement strand
AGGATGGCCTCCCTGTCCTTCTTATGTTCCTTGATGTAGGCCTTGAGGTGCTCGTTCAGATAGGCCCGGGTCTCTCTTCTCTCAGCCCTGACCTGTTCGAGCCTGTCCCCGTACATGGCGTGGGCGATGTCCCAGGCCGCATCGGCCTGGGAGTCGGCCTCGGACCTGACGGCTTTCTGACGAGCCTTAGCAGCGTCCAGACCGTTCTTGAGCTCTGCGATTCTGCTATGGAATTCAGGGTCTTTCTCGATCTGCTCGATCCTCTTGTCGGCCTCGACTCTGAGCCTCTCGGAATCCAGCTTGTACTGTCCCTTGATCCTGGCCCTGTCGGCCTTGACCAGAGAGCTCTTCCTCCTGATGTCGGCCCTGGCCTGGAACATGTAGATGTCCAAGGCCAGTTTGACTAAGGTGGAGTAGTACTTCGAACCCTTGTAGTCAGCTAGCTTTTCGAAGCCCCTCTGATACTTCTTCAGGGCCTTGAGCTCTTCGGACCTGTAGGAGACATCCGCCTGAGCATTCAGCAAGTTGACTTTAGCCTCGAGCCTAGCAGTCCTGTCCTTATTAGGCTTTAGAGACTCCTTCCTAGCTTCATCTACTAGATCCTTAGCCTGGGAGAGCTCATCCTCGGCTTTGGATAGGGTCTCTGGGGTGATAGCTAGAAGGAGATCTAAGCCTTTGACCGCCAGGGGCAGGTCGTCCTGGTAGTCCCTGATCAGGTCGTAGTTCTCCTCTTTAAACTGGTCGGAGATCCTGACGATGTACTTGGTCTCGCGCTTGATCTCTTTAGAGGTATCAGTACGTAGATTTACAGTGTCTTCCTTGATGACGAACTTTAGTGCTACGACCTGCCTCTTGCTCTCCCTCTCCCTGGCCTTCTCGGCCAGCTTCTCGTTGAGCTTTGTCCTTCTGATCGACATCTTGTGCTCAGCGGTGAGCCTGTCGATCTCGGCACGGGTCTCCCTGGCGGCGAAAAGCCCCTGCTCCCTGAGGTCGTCTAATTTCTTCAGGTGGTCTTCAAGGACGGAGCTCCTAGGGTCTAAAAGGACCCTGTCGAGCTCCTCCTTGGAGACTCGCTCCTTGGCGTTTTGGAAGGTCTCGCCTTCCCTAAGGGTTACCTTTTCCATCATCAGTAGTGCACCCTCTTCTTGGACACCTGCATCTCCACCACGGTGAAGATCAGGATGACTACGAACAGCAGCACCGCCGCTGCCGAGCCGTAGTGGACCTTGTTGTTTCCGATGGTGTTGTAGATGTAGTAGACGATGGTCAGCATGTTGTTGGGGTAGGAGGGGGAGGAGGAGGGACCAGCGAACAGACCCACGATGGAGTCGTACTCCTTGAAGGCACCTATGAACGAGGTAATCATGATGTAGAGAATCTGGGGGGAGAGGAGAGGGATGGTGATCTTCCTGATCACGGTCATCTTGGGAGCGGAGTCCATCTTGGCAGCGTCGTAGTACTGGTTGTCGATGTTCTGCAGTCCGGACAGGAAGATCAGCACCTTATAGGGAAGAGACTTCCAGATGATGTAGATGCATAGGGCGATCATTCCTGAAGTTCTTGTAGCTTGGAAGTTGACCCAGTAGTGGGGCTGAGGTATCCCGAAGATGGTGTTGAAGACTCCTCCGGTACCCATGAAGATGACCGAGAAGACCATTCCTACGGCGATTCCGTTGGTGACGTAGGGCAGGAAGAAGATGGTCTGGAAGATCTTCTGCAGGGCCTTGATCTGGTTCAGGCAAATGGCCATGGCCAGGGCGATGATTATGGAGACGGGGACGGTCACGAAGGTGATGATGGCGGTGTTGGGTATGGCGTACCTGATGACGTCGGTGATGTACATGTTCATCACCTCGTCTCCTGCGCCAGGAAGGCTCATGTAGGGTTTAATACCAAGAACTATTGCGTAGTTCTCGAACGTGAAGCCCTTGCTGGTCTGGGTGATGTAGTTGTAGTCCTTGAGGAAGGAGATGCCGATAGTGTTAATTAGAGGATAGAAGGTGAAGACGCTCATCAGGATCAGGACGGGTGCCAGGTAGAGCCAGGCTTTCCAGTTGTTCTTGCTCTGCATGGAAAGCCTCCTAGAGGTAGAGCCTCTCCTCGGTCTTCCCGTCGAAGACGAAGACCTTGTCGGGGCGGATGCCACACCTCACGTCGCCTCCGTCCAGCCTGGTGTCGGAGGAGAGCTCGGCCTTGATCACGGGCTTGGTGCAGTCGGGGTGGGAGGCGTTGAGAAGGATATCTCTACCCATGACGGTGACGTTGTCCACGTGCATGCCGAAGGTGTCGTACCCCGGCCCGAAGAGGAAGCCCTCGGGCCTGATGCCGACATAGACCTCACCGGGGGTGTACCCCCTGGTGTTCTCCAGGATCCTGTCGTTTCCGATGTAGACTCCATCCTCCTTCATCACGCCCTTGAAGACGTTGATGGGAGGAGTGCCTAGGAAGGTGGCCACGAAGAGGTTGTGAGGGTCGTTATAGACCTCCTGGGGAGCGCCGATCTGCTGCTGGACACCCAGCTTCATCACGACGATCTCGTCGCAGATGGACATGGCCTCCTCCTGGTCGTGGGTGACGAAGACGGTGGTGATGCCCGTCTCCCTCTGGATCCTCCTGATCTCCTCTCGGGTCTGGATCCTGAGCCTGGCATCGAGGTTGGACAGCGGCTCGTCCAAGAGCAGCACCCTGGGCTTCTTGACCAGGGCGCGGGCGATGGCCACGCGCTGCTGCTGTCCTCCGGACAGCTGCGCCGGCTTCCTATCGAGGTACTCCTCGATCTGGACCAGCTTGGCGGTGGAGCGGACCAGGGCATCTATCTCGGCCTTGGTGAGCTTCCTGGGGGAGTAGACCTGGTTGCCGTTCTCGTCCAGGACGGGTTCGCCGTTACGATAAAAACGCGGCTTCTCCACCCGGATGTTCGGCAGCGGAAAAGCCACGTTTCTATACACGGTCATGTGAGGGTAGAGAGCATAGTTCTGGAAGACCAGTCCTATGCCCCTCTTCTCGGGGGTGAGGTTGGTGACATCCTGGTCGCCGAACCAGATCTCGCCGCCGGTGGGGTTCTTCAGTCCAGCGATCATGTACAGGGTCGTGGACTTTCCGCACCCGGAGGGTCCGAGAAGACCCACCAGCTTCCCGTCGGGGATGGTGACGGACAGGTTGGAGACGGCGACGGTGTCGGGGATGTTCTTCTTGGGATCTCCAGGGAACTCCTTCGTCAGATTCTTGAGCCTGATTTCCATTGTTTAGCCCTTTCGACTGTAAGCTTATCGAAGCAGCAGGTGAAAAAAACTGCAGGGAAGGTGGAAACGGAATCATTATACAAGAAGAACCATATAGCCCGATATTTGGCGATATCTACACTTTTTCGACCTTCTTAGCACCGAAGGGATTCCTCCCTCCGAGCTATACAGGTTCTTAACGCCTAGACACCTCAATAAAGTATTATTTTCCTGTTGAAAGGAGCCGAAAGTGTCAAAGACAAGCCGCTCGGTACTGATCCTGTGCTCATTGTTTCTGACTGTTACATCCTGCAGCAGCGATCCAGAGCAAAGCGTTTCCAACACCCAGCCGACAGTCTCAAATACCCAGCCTCCGGAGGTCTCATACCCGGAGAATCCGGACTATGAGGGTGTCCCAGACACCCTCACCGTCTTCTCGATCAACGACCTCCACGGGAAGGTGGACGGAGCCAACGGATATCATTCAATACTGGATCTGGATGCCTGCATAACATCCGATCCCAGGTACGACCCTCAGACCTCGATCATCGTCTCCGCCGGAGACTCCTGGCAGGGATCCTACGCCTCAGGGTACGACTACGGAGAGACGACTACAAAGCTCATGGGCCTTCTAGGTGTCTCCGTGATGGAGCTGGGAAACCACGAGTTCGACTGGGGCATATCCAGGATTAAACAAAACATGGATATCTCCAACTTCCCGTTCATCTGCTCCAACCTGGTGGATGCAGATGGCAATAAAGTCGACTGGATAGACTCATATGCCACAGTCGAGGTCGGGGACTACACCTGCGGCTTCGTCGGAGTGATGGGCCCCACCCTGGAGTCCGACATCAAGACCGGTATGCTTGAAGGCAACAATTTTTCAGACGATATCAGCTTAGTAGAGCAAGCCTATAAGGACTGCATAGCCTCCGGAGCTGATTCCGTCTTCTTAATAGCCCACGAGGATGCCTTTTCGGGTTACCTCTCAAGGCTCACATCAACCCTGGATTTCTCCGGGGTCTTCTGCGGCCACACCCACCAGTTTGAATCCAGCACCCTAGGATCATCTCCAGCCGTCCAGGGTGGCTCCGACAACCGGGGCTACTCCTACATGGTGCTGAATACAGCCTCCGGGGACGTATCCGACTACGGATACGTCGAGCTGGATAGAGCTATAGACACAGCTAAGCCCAGCTCAAACCAAGGCCTTAAGGACTATCTAGACTGGTACCTGAACTCTCTTCCTAGACAGGTCTTCGGAAAGATCGAAGGCTATTGGACCAAGGAGACCTCAGCTAACTTCGTGCTCTCAGCGATGCTGTACGCCTACAGGGTGATCTATCCGGATATGCCTACGGACCACCTGATCTCCATCCACAACACCGGAGGAATCAGGGGGTACTACCCTGAGTACGACGAACCTACCGATTTCGATATGGACACGATCCAGATCGTGTCCCCATTCGACAACAAGTTAGTTCTTTTACAGAATAGAGCCCCCGACTACGGACAGATAAGGCGGTCCAACGGCAGGAACTACGTATCCGACTACGAATCCTATAAGTGGGACTACGTAGACATAGTCACCATCGACTATTTAGTAACCGACGAGTACTCGAAGATGTTCTCCCCCGAGGGAGCCATCTACATACAGGATCCTAATAGAGGTGGTGACTATGTCATCTACAACGTCGTAGCCGACTACGCCTCCTATCTGGACAGCCAGAACAAGGTCATCAGAGCCCAGGACTACAGAGAAGCGGTGTATCCGGATTAGAGGTCTAATCAGTAAAACTTAATCTTCAACTTTCTAAGGTTAATTAAGAGTTGCTTAAGCCAAAAAAGCTCGGCAGGGAGCAAGCCCTATGTCGAGCCTTTTATCTTAGGTTTCTAGTTTTCTCGCCAGATTTTTAACTTTCTAGTCCTACCTGCCTAGTCCTTGAACATCTGCGCCAGGACCTTGGAGGTCAGAGCCATCTGGTCAGCGTCGACGTACTCCATCCGGCCGTGGGGGTTGAAGTCTCCGTCTCCGATGTTTGGAGTAGGTAGCCCCATGAACGAGAGCTGGGAACCGGTGGTCCCACCTCTCACAGCAACGAATTCATGGGGGATGCCCAGAGCGTCGAAGGCATCGACTATGAGCTTCACGGACTCAGGGCACTCGTCGATCTTCTCCACCATGTTGTGGTAGGTGTCGGTGATCGTCACGGTCACCCGACCCTCGCCGTATTTTTCATTCAGGATCCTGGCCGAGTGCTCCGCGATCTCGGCCAGGTACCTAGCCTTGTTCAGATCGTGATCCCTGATGATGTAGGACATCTCGGCGTGCTCCTCGGAGGCCTCCATATTGCAGAGGTGTACGAACCCCTCTCTACCCTCGGTGTACTCGGGTCTTACAAAGACAGGCAGAGACCTATCGAACTCTATGGCCAGCTGGCAGGCGTTGATCATCCTGTTCTTGGAGTTTCCGGGGTGGATGTTGAACCCCTTGATATCGACCTTCATGGCTAAAGCGTTGAAGGTCTCGATGTTTATCTCCTCCAGGTCTTCTCCATCCACGGTGATTCCGAACTTCGCCTTCACCTTGTCCATGGAGACGTGCTCGGCATCCTCTCCTGTCTCTTCATCCGTAGTGAAATGAATCTCCAGGGTTCTATGCTTGCACCTGTGATTAGGAAGGTTAGCTAGGAAGTCCATCACCGCCGACATCCCGGCCTTGTCGTCTCCACCCAATAGGGTCGTCCCATCCGGGATTATCAGCTGGTGTCCTATCGACTTCTTCAGCTGGGGGTAGTCCTTCTCGTGAAGGACTACCCCGTGCCCGAAGTCGATGTCTCCACCTTCATACTTGATAACCCTAGGCTTTATATCGCTCCCCTTGGCAGCGGGGGAGGTATCCATGTGTACGAACAGGGCGACCCTGGGAAGGGTCTCCTCCTCGGAGGCTTTGAACACAGCCCTGACGACCCCGAAGTTATTCACTTCGAGCTCGTCAGGATTAAAGGACTTCAGCTCCGGAAGAAGCACCTCCCTTCCGAAGTCGTACTGCCTGTCGGTAGAGGCTTTCCCAGGTCTTATAGTCTCACTCGAAGTCGTATCGAAGCTCACGTACTTCTTGAATCTCTCGATGATATCCATACTCTTCTCCTATCAAAACAATCTCAGCCCGAGGATTGTGCTACAGGAGAGAACTTTAATCAAAGGCTAAGTATCTAAGAACTCCTATAACCAAGCTCTCAGCACAATCCTCGGGCTCTAGAAGCCTTAAAACGAAAAAACTTAAGTCGTTGTTTCTAACAGCTTCTATATTCCTGCAATCCAGATTCTTTTTCAGGTTCTATACCTCTTTCCATCATGTTTCTATATCCTTTCAGACATAGAGATGGATCTAATAACCCAGGAGGATATCCAAAGATGCTGAAGATATATGAACCTGAAAAGAAGAACGAAACCTTAAAGCAGAGGCCTCAGAGCAGCCCCGAGAGTAAAGCGGAATCTGAGGCTGAAGCATCGAGGTTGTTCAAGTACAACCTTTTCACCTCTCTGATCTGGTTCGGGGCTGCTCTGGTTCTGCTTCTTATAATCTCTCTTCCTCTGGATCTCTGTACAGATATCCCTTCAGTAGGTTGCTGGCTTCTAGGACTATTCATCGGTGTTTCTATAGCCACCGTGATCTTCTTCTCCATCAGAAGATCGTTTGAGTCTAGGAGAGCTGAAGAACTCTCATCCGGGATCCTGATAGAGACTTTAGAGAAGTCCTTCAGTGCCTCTGTAGAGTACTCGCCCAAGTACAGGATCTCGGATGAGAGAAGAAAAGAACTAGAAGACTTGAAGGTGTTCCCTATCAAATCTTTAGAAGCATCTGAACATCTTGTTGTTAAAGGATCCTCCTCCAACTTTGAAACCTTCGATCTCATAGCATCAGGAAAGATAAAAGAAGATTCTGAAGTGTCCTTTAGAAACTTCTCAGGTTCCGTATTCATCATGAAATCTGAGATATCTGAAGATGTGAGGATAGAGGAGAAGGAGATACATTCAGATACTCCTAAGAGATTTAAAGACCGGTTTGAGATATCTGGAGGGAGCCTGGATTCAGAGACTGAATCCAGGCTGGTACAGATATCCGAAACCGTTCCTGGAAGGATAGCTGGAAGAATCAAAGATAAGAAGCTCTGGATCTTCGTACAGGGTGAGACCGAGAGCATCAGAGCTAAAGGGACGGAGGGGTCTAAGGAGACTTATAGAAGCAGGCTGAACGAACAGATTGAGAGGGTGAAGAAGGTGGTGGGGTAGGTACGACTAAGAAGTAACAAACAGGATAGATAAATTGCAGAAAAGGCCAGGTTTTTTTAACCCTGGCCTATAACAGATTCGACTGAGCGAGGTCTCTACTTGGTAACGATCTTAATTGACTTCAAATACATTGCCTTGTTTTGGTTTGTGAGAGAAATGACAATGTTGCCTTCAGAAACTTCCGAATTGACTTCATAGGTGTAATCCGTAGCAGTCGTGGTGAGGTCTTTTTCGCCAAGACTAGTTTCACCTAGAGTGACATTAAGCTTGGCATCGCCGCTGCTTGCCATAGAGGCATTGACCACTATTTGAGAGATATGGCCTTGGAAATTAGAGAGAGCAGTCGTGAGGGTCCATTTTTTTGCTGGTTTGTTGCTAGAGCCAATCTGAATGCCTTTGGCTGTTGCATTGTTATCCCATCCGATGTAATCGGCAGAATCATATGTCCACTGGATTCCAGCGATTGTGATGTTTCCACCATTGGTAGTGAATTCTCCTTTCTCAAAGGTGTGCTCATATGTAGCACCAGTCTCCTCAGCATCTGCACTAGTGACTTGGATCTCTACAGAAGCACTTACACCTCCAACCGTAGCGGTGATGGTGGCAGTACCTGCTGCTACACCGGTGACGACACCGGTAGAGGAATCGACAGTAGCACAGGAGGTGTTGCTAGAGGACCAGGAGAGGCCATCGATAGATGCTCCAGCAGGAGTGGGGGTAGCGGTCAGCCGCAGGGCGGAACCTACCTTAACTGTAGTACCTCCGGAGATGGTGAGGCTCTGCAGGGTGGGCTCTGCAGTCTTGGTCAGAGAGGTCAGATAGACACCTGCGTACGAATTATTGGTGGAGTACCCACCGAAGTAGGCAGTGACAGTGTAGGTAGCACCCTCGAGGAGATTGCTCTCAAGATCAGAAGGGATATAGGTGGGCTCGATGACGGTATTGGAACCGGTGATGTTCAGAGTCCAGAAGTTATTGCTCCTACCAGCCACAGCGGACCAGGTGTACTTCTTCATGTCCGCGGTGGTGAAGCTGGTAGCAGTAGCCCAGGAGGTAGCGATATCAGCGGTCAGAGCGACAGGCTCAACAGGGGTGAAGGTGACATCGGTGAGGTTAGTGATGGTGGCATCGTTACCGAACTGGAGCATGTTGTTGTAGGTAGAGATGGCTCCAGAGACCTCGACCGAAGTCCCTACGGGATGAGCCTGAAGAATCTCTGATCCATTGCTTCCTACAAAGACGTATACGGAGTCGGATCCATCGGTGACGACCATACCCTGGGTGGTCTGAGCATCGACTACGCCGCGGATGGTGTACTCCTGGCCGACAGTGGTGATCTGGGAGATGGCGTAGTTGGTCTCGTCACCGCCGACATCTCCACCGGTGTCGCCTCCGTCACCACCATCACCGCCGTCGTCGTGGACCTCGACAGAGGTGAGGATCACGTTGGCGTAGCTATGCTTGGTCTCGTATCCGACGAAGTAGGCGGAGACGGTGACATCTTCACCTTCAGTCAGACTGTAGGTCTTCTCGAATCCGGAAGGCTCAATCACGGTGTTGGAGCCGGCGAGGTTGAGGGTGATGTAGCTTCCGGACTTTCCGACAATGGAGTCCCAGGTGTAGAGCTTGTTGTCGGTGACGGAGAAGGGGGTGGTAGCCCAGGAATCGGCTATAGCTGTCGTGAGCTCTTCGGCCGCAGGAAGGCTAGGAACATCTCCGTCCTCGACCTTCTTAGCGGTCACATCGGCGTAGGAGAACTGGAGGTAGCCGTGGTCCTTATTCTCTCCGGACTGGACGACGGTGCCGGTAACCTCGATGTAGTCTCCGACGCTGTAGGTCTCAGCGAGCTCGTAGGCGTAGATCTGGATGGCACCGGTGCCATCGGCCAGAACGATCCCGTCGTCATTGACAGCAGCTACGACACCCCTGACGGTGTACTGGGTGTTCTCCTGAGTGATCTGCGATATCGCGTAGGGATTGTCCGCAGGCTCAGTGGACGGCTCTGAGGGGGAGGAGGAAGAGGAGGCAGGAGTGGAGGAGGAAGCAGGGGTGGAGACCGGAGTCGAATCGGGAGTGGAATCCGAAGGGCTGGACTCTACCTCGGTAGGGTTGCAGCCGGCGATCGCGAAGGAGAGGGACGAGAGGGTGAGGATGGCGGATAGGATCTTCCTTGAACCTTTCATTTTTGCCTCGCTTTAGCTATGCCTCTATAGGCATCGCCTTAAGCATAATATATAAGCCCCCTGAAAGTGCTTCCATCAGGTGGCTCATATCTTCTTCCCTTAATATCTGTCCGACATTATTCCATTATTTCTTCTAAACCCAAGGAGGAGAACCCGGCCGTGAAAGGATTCAATATATCTGATATCCAGCTGAAGAACCGCTACGTCCAGGCCCCCATGGCCGGGTTCTCCGATGTGGCCATGAGAATCATGGCTGCAAAGTGTGGAGCCTCCATGGTCTACACCGAGATGATCTCAGCCTCGGCCCTAGCTAGGGGCTCTTTAGAGACTGAAGAGATGGTGAGAGAGACCAAAAGGGACCTAGTCCCTGTAGCCCTCCAGCTCTTCGGGTCGGACCCCGAAGAGCTAGTAAAGGCTATAGGGATCTGTGAATCCATAGGAAAGTATGACTTCTTGGATTTCAACCTTGGCTGTCCAGTAAACAAGGTGTTGAAGCAGGATGCGGGAGCGCATCTTCTAAAGGATTTCAACAAGCTGTACAGCTTAGTAAGAGCCTTAGTAGAACATTCCCACGCACCTGTGATAGCCAAGGCTAGGATGGGGTTCTCAGATCCTGATGACTGCGTAAAGATCGTTGAAGTACTTCAGTCCGCTGGAGTCAAGGCTATAGCCATGCACGGGAGGACCAGGAACGAGTTCTATACCGGTACTCCGCATTACGATCTTCTAAGAAAAGCCAGAGAAGCCTGTAGAGTTACCTTTATAGCCAACGGAAACGTCACTTCGGAGAACTCATTAGAAGTCCTTGAACAAACTCAAGCCGATGCCCTGATGATCGGAAGAGGAGCTATAGGTAATCCTCTGGTCTTTAAGCAGCTTCTAGCCAGAGAGGAGGGCTCTGAACTTCCTGAGATCACCCTAGAAGGACAGATAGCTCTCTTAAAAGAGCAGCTGGATCTCGAATACAGCAGGAACGTACCTGCTGAAAAGATCTCCGTGGAGTTCAGAGCCGCCGCTCCAGCCTTCTTCCAGGGGCTGAAGAACTCAAGAAAGATCAGAACTCTATTGGTGCACTGCTCATCGAAGGAGGAGTATTTAGAGGCCTTAGACAAAGCTCTGATCATCGGGAAGGGGGCGGAGGACGATGCGTAGCATCGACCTTGAAATACCCCTTCCCAAGGAGGTCCAGCTGGCTCTGGACATCCTGGATCAGAACGGATTTAAAGCCTATATAGTCGGAGGAGCCGTCAGAGATTTTCTGATGGGAAAGGTACCCCACGACTTCGATATCGCATCTCCGTCCACTCCTAATCAGACGATGCGATGCTTCCCGGGATTCAACATCAACAGGTCCGGATTGAAGCACGGTACCGTCAGGGTGATCATCCACCACAATCCGGTGGAGATAACCACGTTCAGGATAGAGGGAAAGTATTCAGATCACCGCCATCCGGACTCGGTGGGTTTCACCACCGAGCCGGAGGCAGATTCAAGAAGAAGAGACTTCACCATTAATGCTTTCTACTACCGGAACGGAAAGGTGTACGACTTCAGTTCAGGATTCGATGACCTTAAATCTAAGACCATCAGGGCTATAGGAAATCCTAGAGCCAGGTTCGACGAGGATGCCTTAAGGATCCTAAGAGCTCTGAGGTTCACAGCCGAACTGGACTTCTCCATCGATCCGGCCACGGCTAGAGCCATGGCTGAATCGGCTCACCTCCTGTTCGATATCTCCGAGGAGAGAATCGAGAGCGAGGTTTTGAGGATAGCCAAGTACCCGACGTTCTACTCCGTAATTCATAAGTACCCCGATATCTTCAAAGCCGTATTTAAAGACCTCAGCGAAGGGTTCATCGCTAGTCTTCCATTAGAAGCCTCGAGCGATCCCTTCGCCAACCTGGCCGGAGTGTTCTATGCGGACGGCATCTCCTCAGCTCAAGCTCATCCTATCCTCAGAGAGCTCAGATTCTCAGCATCGAACTCTAAAGCTATAGAGAGCCTCCTGGATATAGATGAGTCTTTTACTTTAGAGGATATAAGAGACCCTCTCAGATTCAGGTTGCTCCTCCTTCAGTCGGATCCTCTGAATCCTGAGGTCGTAGTCAGGTACCTGAAGGTCAGAGATCAGATTAACCTTAGAAATATTGAAAGCTATGAGGAGATCCTCAGCAGAGCTGAGGATCCTGAGCTCATAGCAAATATCCCGACTTCGACCAAGGATCTTAAGGTGACCGGAAACGACCTGAAGAGACTAGGATTTAAATCAGGCCCCAGCTTTAAATCTACGCTGTCTGAGCTTTTGCTCCTTGTTAATCAGCTGAAGGTCGGGTCGGATAGAGATTCACAGCTGGAGTGGCTGAAGTCCAAAAAGTGACTTCTAATCCGTAAGAAATCTGAAGCCTACTGAAAAACTCTGGCACTAGTGCCAGTATTTTCCAATAGAATTTCCACTTTTGGCTTATTTACTGGGTTTTTAGCATCTACTTTAAGACTACAAAAACCATAAAAGCGGAGGTTTTCCTCCGCTTTATTCGACTTTAAGACCCTTTTGAACCTTTTACTTCCCCTCCGGCTTCCCGTCGATTAGCTCCTCCAGCCAGAGGATCTCCTCGTCCTTCTTGAGCCTGGGGAACAGGGGTACAGGGTCGTTGACCCTGACTCCACTTAAAGCCTTTGAATCATTGAGCTTAGAGAAATCTCTTAGATCCTCAGGTACGTTCAGCTCATCCAGAGCCTCAAAAGCTTTAGTGACTAAGAACGGAGAGAGGAGCAGCGAGGCGACCCTGATGGCGTAAGCCAACGCCGCCATGGTCTCGTCGACTTTAGACTTATTTCCCTCTTTAGATTCCTTCCACGGTGCCATGTCGTCGATGTACTTGTTGGCTATGAGGGCCACCCTCATAGCCTGCTCGGATCCATTAGTGACATCGAACTGGTCCATGGAGCTCATGTAGTTATCTATAGCTAGAGAGATATCTGAAAACAGCTTCTGGGTGAAAGGATCGCTCTGGGTTGTCTCAGGTATCACTCCTTCGCAGTACTTCCTGATCATGCTGATGGACCTGTTTACCAGGTTTCCGTAGCCGTTAGCCAGCTCGGTGTTGATCAGGTTCACGAACAGGGACGGGGTGAACATCCCGTCCTCCCCGAACCTCACGGCTCTGGCTAGATAGTACCTGAGTGCATCGATGCCGTACCTGTCTATTAAGGGCTTGGGCTGCGGAGCGTTGCCCAGGCTCTTTGAAAGCTTCACTCCGGATCTGGTTACTAGAAGACCATGTACAAGAACTCTGTCAGGTAATCTGAGATTCAATGCGAACAGGAGGATAGGCCAGTAGATGGTGTGGAACCTGTTTATTTCTCTCCCAACTAATTGAACTATCTCGCAGTCTTCTCCCCAGAACTCTTTAAATAGATGGTCGTCATCAGATAGGTATCCCAATGCAGAGATGTAGTTGAGCAGAGCGTCGATCCATACATACACGACGTGCTTCGGATCCTCGTCGATGGGGACACCCCAGTCGAACGAGGTCCGGGTGATGCAGAGGTCTTCAAGTCCCGGCTTTATGAAGGTGTTGATCATCTCGTTGAGCTTTCCACCGGGTACGAACTCAGGGTGGTCTTTATAGAACTCCAAGAGCTGAGGTACATACTTCTTGCAGTTCAGGAAGTAAGCCTCCTCAGTCTCGGTGTGGCAGGGCCGGTGGCAGGTGGGGCAGAGGTTTCCGGGCTGCTCCAGCTGGGAGGGGGTGTAGAACGACTCGCAGGGGGTGCAGTACCAGCCGCTGTACTCACCCTTGTACACATCCCCCTGCTGGAGCAGCCTGGTGAACACCTTCTTCACCACGGCCACGTGCCTGGGCTGAGTGGTCCTTATAAAGTCTGTGTTTGTAATGTGCAGCTGCTTCCAGACTCCCTGGAAGATCTCGGCGATGCCGTCGACGTACTCCTGCGGGGTCTTTCCCGCAGCCAGAGCCTTCTCCTGGATCTTCTGGCCGTGCTCGTCGTCTCCGGTCAAGAAGAATACTTCTTTACCCTTGAGTCTCTCGTACCTAGCTAAGCTATCGGCGATGCAGGTGGTGTAGGCATGCCCTATGTGGGGCATTCCTGAGGTGTAGTAGATGGGGGTGGTCACGTAAAAGTACTTTCTGTCAGTCAGTCCAGCCATGTATGATGGCCTCCAATGAGTCTCAAACCTGGATAAGTATATCTTGATGGGACATATAAGAACCTGAACGGAGATAGGTGAAAGAAGATAAAGACTAGGTTTAAAGAGCTCTGTGACGAAGGGGTCAGATAAGTTCTAAGAAACGGATTAAGGTTGCAGATCCTAGAAGTAGGGGGATTGGATCGGAGGACCTAAAGCCCCAAGCCTCAGAATGCCCCCATAAAGCCCTCTAGAGCCTCTATATTCCTTCCTTGAGTTTTCTCTCCGCCCATCCCCTGCAGAGGTCTCTGGAGGGGCTGTAGAGGCCTTCTGGAAGGGCATGGGGGTAATGGGCTCGAAGAGTTCAAAGAGGCTGCTAAGAAGCCTAGTGCAGCCCCCTAAGATCAGCCTCTTTTCAGCCAGCAAGCCTCGAATTCCCCAACCCCAAGCCCCTAAAGCCTTCTTAAGTCTTTAGACCTTCTAGCGAAGACTTAAAAAGCACACCTTCTTAGGTGCGCTTCTATGTCTTCCCTGGGTCTGAGTACTACTTGTTGTTGTTTCCCTGGTTCTTGGCCAGCTTCCTGTTGAAGGCCTCGATCCTTCCGGCCTTAGCGTTCAGGTTCAGCTTTCCGGTGTAGAAGGAGTGGCAGTTGGAGCAGGTGTCGACCAGGATCGAAGGCCTGGTCGACCCTGCGGTGAAGGTGTTGCCGCAGGTGGAGCAGGTCACCGTGGCCTGGTAGTACTTGGGGTGAATTCCGTTTTTCATAGTTCTTACTTACAGATCCTCTCTCTGGTCCGTTTCCAACGGAGCGCAGCAAAGAGAATTATATATCAAGGAAGAAGGAGGTTTCAAAGAGAATGGGGACGGAGCGAGTGACCTGTCAGTCAAACTTTTCGTATCGGTCAGAATCTTCACTTGGAGCATCCTTCGGGTCTATCAGAGTTGAGGTATTGAGGTCGATAACCGTCGTCCCTGCCACAAAGTCCGTCAAAGAACGATGCTGCTTGGTAGCCAACTCTATGATTAGGTCCACAACTAGAGGAATAAAAATCAGGAAGCAGCAGCTGACATAGATGAATAGGGCCTGAACCACAGCTCTAGAAACCCTTTGAAGCGGAGTTGCGTTATAGCCATCTTTGCTGACGGCTCCGATGTGTTCAAATTTTTTTCCAAGGCTCTGACAGTGAGGTAGTAAGCAAGGAATAAGCAAATAAAAGAGGAAACAAGGAATAGCAGCGCTCCACAGGATCTGATAGGAGTGAATCTGTCTTCTTCTATCTCTGTTGGCTTTAAGGTGAGGGAGGTCGGCGTAGTCAGTTACAGCCAGATCGTAGCTTCCCTGACTATCCTCGTTGTTCATGGAGGAAACAGCTATCTCCCAATACTCGTCATCCTCGCTGGTGTACTGATTATCCCCAGAACCTAAGATGGGCAGAAGTTTTGCTTCTCTCGGGTCACAATCTATATCGCTTATAGAAAGAATGTCACTTGCTAAATTATAAGGATCTATTTTAAGTATCTCGATGTTGACGAAGCTGTTAGTTAGCTTCGCCTTCTCCTCTTTAGATACCTCGGTATCATCGAGAAACGGCTTGTACTCAAGATAGTAAATGGCTATGGCATCAAGTATTCTGTTGAACTGCTCTTGGCGGTCGGATGAAGACATATCGAACGAGATGTAGTAAAAATCTTCTCCGTCCTCGCTGATCTCAAACAGCCCTGTTTTCCGTCTATCCTCAATCTCCTCTCGATTCATCTCCGAGACACCAAAGACATCCCAAGCCCCTAGATACTGAGGAAGATCGAAGGCGAGAAGAACGAGTGCGAACATCAGAAAGTCGATGAGGTCAGCCAACAGTCTCTTCCAGATGGATGCCTGATAGATCTGATCCATGAAGTCTGTGCGAAAAGCTATTTCACCTAGAAGATGCACTTATCTGAAACGTCGTCGAACAGGTGCACGCTATCGAGATTGAACACCAGATTGCAGGGGGCGTGATCTTTAACTGAGGGATCAAGAGGGACTTTGGCAACTAGATCGATTCCATCGTAAGCGGCGTGAAGATAGTATTCAGAACCCAAAAGCTCAGCCACATTGACATACACAGTAAGGGAGTTAGAAGGGCGGGAATAATTGGATGCCAACCTGGAGATAGTCATGTTCTCCGGGCGGATTCCAAAGCTCAGGTCGAAGCTCTCCTCGCTCAGATAGCGGCGATACGTCTCGATCTGCTTGTTGTACTTTTCGATCAGTTCATCCCTAAGCTGATCTCTGGACTTCAAGCTTCTACCTGCGGATGCGTAGCTGAACCGTTGATAGAACTTCAGAGTGGACATGGTCCCTCTGGTAACAGCCTTAGCAACTATGGAGTTGGAGAGAGCCCTGCTCCTCTCCTCTTCAGTCAGAGCCACCGACTTCTTCTCTCCCTCCTCGGCAGCCTTCGCCATGAGATCTTTAGCCCTGGGCCCCAGCTGATTAAGATCATCCTGGTAGATGTCCTTAGCGATGGCTTTGAACATCGACTTGAACTGCCCCTTGGTCAGTCTCTTGGTGAGATCGAACTTGGACACGACATCCATTAGAGACGGGTAGTCCTCAGATTTCTTCCCTCGGAGGGCAGAAGACACCGTGCGGTTGCTACCATCGAGCGGTGAGGATATCTCCTCATGCTCATTCTGCTCGTCGTATGCAGCTTGAGCATCGGCCTTAGCAATATCTAGTCTAGTCCTGTAGCTGATCTTTGCAGCCTGCTCTAGATACTTTGTATAGGTCTCCTCCTGAGAATCGACTCTGTCCTGCTGAATCTGATTCTCAACCTCTCTAGCCATCTCCATGACCTTAGGATCGATCTCCGATGCAGAAATCAGATTGGAAGTACCAGTTATCTTCTCAGCATCGATGGAATAGAGAGCTTCTCTGGCGATAGCTAAAGAGGTCTCGAAGCTCTTCTTAGCAATCTCTTTCTCCTCATAATTTATGTCTTTTCTCTTGAGAATCTCCCTATAGTAGGACTCTATCTTCCTGTTCAGGAGCTTCTCTCTCCTAACTGATAAATCCTCGTCCCTCTTCTCGATAGGGTCTATCCGATGAGGGAGCATGGAGACCTCCTCATCCACCTTGGCCAACTTGGAATTCAGATAGATGATCTGAGAGCGGTAGAAATCGTTGATGCGGGATCTCTCTTCATCAGTTAAGTAGTATGAAAAGCTGTCACCGACTGTGATGTGCCCTCTATCGTAGTGGGCCTTCATGATGTTCATCGACGGTGATCCGATGAAGGTAGCCACGAACTTGTTAGCTGGATGCTCGTAGATCTCCAGAGGTGTACCGATCTGCTGCACGTGCCCTTTAGACATGCAGACGATCCTGGTAGCCATGGTCATGGCCTCGGTCTGATCGTGGGTGACATACATGGTGGTA
>C._urophasianus_2_cecum__coassemble_158_pt1 | contig 17460 bp, 11 predicted proteins | sample C__urophasianus_2_cecum__metabat2_low_PE_009 | metagenome-assembled genome bin C | reverse complement strand
CGTTCTCCTTGAGCTTGTCCAGAGCTGTGACCAGGTTCACCACCTGGACCACGGGGACCATCTCGGTAGCTCCGGTGGACACCTTTACCACGGTCGGGGTGATCCCGACCTGCCTATCCTTCCTCACGATGACGAAGTCCACGTCGAAGGCGGCTGCAGCCCTTAAAGAAGATCCGAAGTTCACCGGATCATCCAATCCGTCCAGCATCAGCACCAGGGGGTGGGGCTTCTTTAAGGACAGCTGGATCTGCTCGTCCAGATCGGCGAACTCGAAGTCCTCCACCTGGGCCAGAGCCCCCTGGTGCTTGGGGGTCCCTGCCATCCTGTCCAGAGCCTTCTTTTCGACCAGGATGAACCTGATCCCGTTCGCTTTACAGGAGCTGACTATCCTCTGGTCCGGAGACTCTTTGAGAAGGAAGACGGAGGTGGGTTTCCTGTTGCCCTCCAAAGCGTTAAGAACCGGCAGTCTGCCGTAGACGATCTGGGACATCCTTCCACCTCCGAGCGCCTAAGATTCTACCTTGTCCTATCTGCTTTATACTTTCACACAGAGCTATAGCCGAACGTGCTCATCCGGCGGAGAGGAGGCTAGAGGTGCGATACGCTTGCCTTGGCGGACGCTCCGCCTACCAGTTCGGAGAGAGCTGTCTGAGCATGGGGGACTACGCCAGGAGGGCCAAGGCTCTTGGATACTCCGCCATCGGCGTAGCCGACAGGGCTGTCGTCTACGCCTTTCCCGAGCTCTTCGATGCGGCTAGGAAGTACGGGCTCCACGCTGTAGCAGGCTGTGAAGTCAGGCTGGATCACCCACAGGGAACTAAACAAACAATCCTGTTTGTCGAAAATGAGGTTGGCTATTCCAACCTCTGCTATATCCTGAGCCTTAACAAGTCTGGATTCAGCCTTGCAGACATCCAGGGGCACACCGAGGGGCTGACTGCTGTGTTTCCTAAGGAGACCCTGGGAGACGAGGAGTCTGAAGCAAGGATCCTATTGGACCTATCTAGGCCTTTCTCCCACGTCTATATCGGAGTCACCATACGCTCCGAGGACGATATCGAGGCCGCCGAGAGGATCAGAGAATTCGCCTCCTCTCACTCCTACCTGACCATAGCTCTACCCCGGGTCTGCTACACCGGAAAGAGGGGAGCTTTCATCCTTAGGACCATAGCTGCCGATAGAGATAGGAGAGCTCTGACCAAGGAGGAGCTGGACCCCGAGAGCGAGGGCGGTCCCGACTTTCTCCTCTCTCCCAAGGTCCTGGAGAAGCTCTATCTCCCCCAGGAGATACAGCACGCCTCAGATTTGGCCTTCGGCTGCACCTTCAACCTCTTCTCCAGGCCGAGGGGCCACATGCTCTCCTTCACCGGGTCTAAAGAAGAGGACGACAGGGAGCTCAGAGAGAACACCTACAGAGCTCTGGAGGAGAAGAAGCTATCTGGGAACCCAGCCTATGTGGAGAGGCTCGACCACGAGCTTGACACCATCGCCGGGATGAGCTTCTCCTCCTACTTCCTGATCGTCGCAGACTACGTCTCACAGGCTAAAGCCAAGGGAATAGCCGTGGGCCCGGGCAGAGGCTCGGCCTGCGGCTGCCTCTGCGCCTATCTTTTAGGGATAACCCAGATAGACCCTCTGAAGTACGGGCTCTCGTTCGAGAGGTTCTTAAACCCCAAGAGGGTGACCATGCCCGATATCGACATCGACTTCCAGCACGACAGGAGGGACGAGGTGCTCGACTACCTCAAGGCCAAGTACGGAGAGATGAAGGTCTCCCAGATCATGACCTTCCAGACCTACAAGGCTAGGTCTGCCCTCTCCTCAGCCTGCAAGGCCTTCGGGATGCCCGAGAGCCGGATCTCGGGCATCAGAAAACTCATCGGAAACAGCACCGAGAGCCTGAGCGAGCTCATAAGGACCAATCCGAAGCTGAGCCAGATCTACGAGGACTCCTACTACCACAGAGCCATAGAGACCGCAGTGCACATGGAGGGGCTACCTATAGGAACATCCATCCACGCAGCGGGGTGCATCATCTCCGACAGCGACATCTGTACCTCCTGCCCTTTAAGCGAGGGGAGAATCGGAATATCAGAATACCAGTACCCCTATCTAGAGAGGATGGGGTTCCTCAAGGTCGACCTGCTCTCTCTTAACTATCTAACCACGATCAAGGAAGTTGAGAATCTAGTCGTTAAAGACGGAGGCACCATTCCCGACTACCAGTTGGTCAGAAACGATGCTGAGACCTATAAGACCATCTGCGACTTAAGGCTGATGGGAGTCTTCCAGCTCACCGGAGAGGGCATCAGAAGAGCTATAAACCAGATTCAGCCTCAGAATTTCGACGACCTGGTAGCACTCTTAGCCCTGTATAGGCCTGGCCCCATGGGCAGCATCCCCCTCTACGCCCAGAGGAAGAAGACCGGTCAGATTCCATCCTTTGGATACCGAGTCCTAGACTCGATCCTGAAGGAGACCTACGGGATCATCATCTACCAGGAGCAGATCCTGAGAATAGTTCATGAAGTGGCAGGTTTGGATATGGGAGAAGCCGACCTGTTAAGAAGAGCTATATCCAAGAAGGACGAGGCCAAGATGGCCTCGTACAGGGAGAAGTTCATCCAGGGCTGCCTGGACAGAGGAATGACCAAGGCCGACGCTGAGGGTGTCTACGATGTCATAGACAGGTTTGCGGCCTACGGATTCAACAAATCCCACTCCGTGGCCTACGCCCTCATCACCTTCCAGACGGCCTACCTCAAAACTCACTTTCCAAAGGAGTTCTTCACAGTCCTCTCCCAGAGCGTTCCGCCCTCGGCTCAGGACTTCAAGAGGATGGTGAACGAGATGGAGGCTGCTGGTATCGGAATCGAACCACCCTCAGTTCAATATTCGGAGTTGGAAAACTCTGTTGTCGGCGACAATCTCTGCATCGGATTAAAGCAGGTAAAGAGCCTAGGTCAAAGCCTTTCTGAAGCTATAGTCCAGGAGCGTGAAGGCGGAGAGTTCAAGGGTGCAGGCGACTTCCTCCTCAGGGTCAACAGGAGGTTCAAGCTCGACTCCAGAGCCATACGCTCCCTCTCCCAGTCCGGAGTCCTCGATGGCCTAGGAGCCTCCAGGAAGTGCCTGGAGGAGAAGGCGGACGAGATCGCCGAGGCCCTGGACATGGCCCTGGACGAGAGCATGCTCCCGGTCCTAGAGGACACTAAGCCTTCAGAACTCGAACTTGTAAAAGAGTTCGTCAGAGAGCTCGATTCCTCTGGGGTCTCCCTGAGAATCGACCTGGAAAAATTATTCTGCTCCATCCCCCAGGGGTTCAGGGTCGGAGCGGTGACCCAGGTCAGCTCCAGCCTGGAGCGGTTACCCTCGATGGAGGTGGCCTCACGGTATGGGAGGATGTGGTTCACCCTGCCCGAGAGGACCAGGGTGAACCCCTACGACGTGGTCGCCTTCAAACCGGTAAGGCCTATGAATAGAAACGGCCGCTGGTCGGCTACCAGGGTCGCAGTGAAGACTCCGAAGGACTAAAAAGCAGAGGGAAACAACATGTCAAAGACCTATATCGTCGACGGTAATTCGCTCCTCTTCAGGAGCTTCTATGCGACCTTCAGACCCGATCAGCCGGTGATGACAGCCAAGGACGGCACGCCCACCAACGCCATCTTCGCCTTCATCCCCATGATTCAGACCATCCACAACAGGCTGGGTAAGGACGACAGGATGATCGTCTGCTTCGACACCGGGAAGCCATCGTTCAGGTCCTCCGAGATTGAAGGATACAAAGCGCAGAGAAAACCTATAGACCCCTCTTTAAAGTCTCAGATCCCTCTAGCCCACGAACTTTTAAAGCACATGGGCATCGACACCGCCGAAAAGGAAGGCTATGAGGGGGACGACGTGGCCGGATCCTTAGCCAAGTACGCCGAGAAGCAGGGCGACGATGTAGTCCTCCTCACCTCCGATAAGGACTTCCTCCAGCTGATAGACGACAAGATCCAGGTACTCTGCCTCAGAAAGGGTCTGACCGACACCGTTACCTACACAAATTCAAACGTTAAGGAACTCTACGGTGTCAGAGCCGACCAGGTGGTCGACTACAAGGCCATCGCCGGAGACTCATCCGACAACTACAAGGGCATACCCCACATAGGAGAGAAGACAGCCAAGTCTCTTCTTGATAAATACGACCACCTAGAGGATATCCTGGAGGCCTATAAAGACAAATCCGACACAGCTCTAGCCAGGCACATAAACGAGGGAGCTGAGGAGGGTAAGCTCTGCAAGGTCATAGCCACAATAGTCACCGACCTGGATGTCAGAGACTTCTATGACAGAGCCCAGGTCAGAGAGCCCGATACCCAGGAGCTTCTGAGCTTCTACGAAAAGTTAGACCTCTACAAGTACGCCAAGCCCCTGAGAGCCAAGCTGGCAGCACAGCAGAAGGAACCTGAATCTGCGAGGGTTTCTGAGGCCCAAGAAGGAGCTGAATCGGCAGAAGATGTAGTTTCTGATGAGTCTCCATTAACCGCTGATATTCCGGCTCAGATCGAATACGAGACAGTCGATGACATCCCAGATTCAGACCGTCCAACCGCCTTCTCGGCCATCCTCTCCAAGGAGAACGAGAACATCGCTGACATCCTGGGCTTCGCTGTCGGATACCCCGGCGGAAAAGTGCTGGTAATCAGTTCTGAAAACTTGCAGTCAGCTAAAAACTTTATAAAGTTTCTAGAGGATGCTGACTACAAAAAAGACTGTCTGGATATAAAAGCCTCTGTGGTCGCAGGAAGAAGATTAGGCTTTGAACCTAGAGGTTTCGACTACGACTTCATCCTCGCTTCCTACATCCTCGATTCAGATTCCGCTTCCACCCTGGATGCCGCCTTCTCACAGCTCGGAGTAACCCTCCCTGAAGATTCTATCCAGAGGTACGCTCTAGCCACCTCAATCATGGAGAAGCACAAGGCTGAGATGCTTGAAAGAATCAAGGATTACGACTCCGAGAAGCTCCTCTCCCAGGTCGAGATACCCCTGGCCTACAGCCTGGCCGACATGGAGTACGAGGGACTCCCCTTAGACCTCGGAGAGCTCTCCAGGATCGGAGAGGACTACAGGAAGCTCTTGGATTCTCTGGAGTCCCAGATATACGAGCTGGCGGGCTCCGAGTTCAACATCAAGAGCCCGGCGCAGGTCTCGGATATCCTCTTCAACAAGCTCGGGATCAAGAAGGGGAAGAAGGAGTCAGGGACCTCGGTGGAGGTCCTGACCAACCACCTTCTGGACCACCCAATCATCCCTCTAATTCTGCAGCATAGAACCTATTCAAAGATAGTTTCAGGGTACATCGATGCCCTGCCTAAACATGTCCTTAGAGATGGAAAAATCCACGCCAGGATCAACCAGACCCTGACCTCCACCGGCCGGCTCTCGTGCTCCGAGCCCAACCTCCAGAACATCTCCATCAGAAAGGAGGAGGGGAAGGAGGTCAGGAAGGCCTTCTTCTATCCTGAGGAGGACTACGAGTTCCTGAGCTTGGATTACTCCCAGGTGGAACTCAGAGTTCTAGCCTCCCTGGGAAACATCGAGAACCTGATCCAGGTCTGCAACTCCGGGGAAGACATCCACGCCGCCACGGCGGCCATGGTGTTCGGAGTCCCCATCGAAAAGGTCACCAGCGAGATGAGACGGCAGGCTAAGACCGTGAACTTCGGAATCGTCTACGGGATCTCCACCTTCGGCCTGAAGGAGAGGCTGGGCATCAGCTTCAAGGAGGCCCAGGACATCATCGAGGCCTTCAAGAGGACCTTCGACGGAATAGACCAGTACGAGAAGGGAGTCATAGACTTCGCAAGAGCCAATGGTTATGTCAAGACCATCCTGAACCGCAGGAGGTACTTCCCCGACATCAACTCCTCCGACCCCAGGAGGAGAAAATTCTCTGAAAGAGCTGCAGTCAACGCCACCATCCAGGGCTCGGCGGCCGACCTGATCAAGGTGGCCATGAACAGGGTGGCGGATATCCTGAAAGGCAGGAAGACCAGGATGGTCATCCAGATCCACGACGAGCTGGTCTTCAAGGTCTACAAGCCCGAGGAGAGGGAGCTCATCCCCCTGATATCCAAGGCCATGGACGAGGCTCTGCCCCTCAAGGTGAAGCTCTCCGTCGAGGGTACCACCGGCCACAGCTGGTTCGACTGCAAGTAGATAGGAGCTTAAGAGGATGCCAGAGCTACCAGAGGTGGAGACGGTGAGAAGGATCCTCTCCGAGAGGATCCTCGGAGAGACCTTCAAGACCGTCGTAGTCCTATCCCCGCACCAGGTGGATCCCACCGCTTTTCCGCTACATGAAAAAATCGAAGGAAAGACTGTTCAGAAGATCGAGCGAAGAGGCAAGTTCCTGATCTTCGACCTGGACGATTTAAGCCACTTAGTCTTCCACCTCCGGATGGAAGGGAAGCTGTTCTTCATCGAAAAAGGTGATCCCTGGTCGGATGCACACGACAGAATCATCTTCTCATTCGATTCCGGAGACCGTCTGATCTTCAACGACACCAGGAGGTTCGGAAGGGTCTGGTACTACCCGGCTGGAGAGCCTATAGAGTGCATAAAAGACCTAGGTCCTGAAGCAAATCACCTAGATTCGGAATATGTATCTAAAGCCCTATCCTCACACTCGGAACCCATCAAGGAGCTTCTGACCGACCAGACCGTCTTCGCCGGCATCGGAAACATCTACGCCGACGAGATCTGCTTCAGCTGCGGGATCAATCCGTTCCTTCCAGCGGGCAGGATCGAAAACCGAGAAGAGGTCTCCAAGTCCATCGCAGCTGAAGCAGCCAGGATCCTGGACCTCTCGATCAGCCTCAACGGCTCAACTGTTAAGACCTATAAGGCCTCGCCCCACGTGTCCGGAAGCTTCCAGGACCATCTCATGGTCTACTCCAGGGAGGGAGAACCCTGCCTGAAGTGTGGAACCACGATCAGGAAGAGGGAGCTCAAGGGCCGAGGCACCTCCTTCTGTCCCAGGTGCCAGCACGTCCCCCAGGTGATCGGACTGACCGGAGGCATCGCCTCCGGAAAGTCCTCGATCTGCCAGATCCTCAGAGACTCCTACGGCTACTCCTACATCTCCACGGACCAGCTTTCGAAGTCTCTGTACCAGGATGAATCCGTAGCCAAGGAGCTCAAGAAGATCGATCCTAAGGCATTCAAGAGGAGCGGAATCGACAAGGCCTACCTGAAATCTAAGCTGACCCAGGACAAATCCTTCAGACACCGCTGGCTCACGAAGCTCTACTCGGCCCTGAAGGACAGGGTGATCAAGATCCTGAACTCGAACCCGGACAAACCCTTCTGCATCGAAGCTCCGCTTTTATTCCAAGCCCACCTGGATACCCTCTGCACCCTGATAGTCCAGGCTCGAACCGAGGATCCTCTACAGAAGCTGATAGAGCGTGGAGACCCGGAACCGGAGAGGTCCCTGAAGCTTGGAGAGACCAACCAGTGGCAGAAATACACATCGAAGTGCGATGCGATCATCAGCACGGACTCCCCGAAGTCAGAGCTGAAGAACAAGGTGGAAGATGTGCTGAAGAGGTTCGGATTGCTGGATAGGTAGTTCTATCAATAAATTAAAGTTGTTTAATCCGACTTTGCCTTAGAAAATCACAATTATTCAGCTACTTAAATTCAACCACGAGAAAAGGGCGAAGGCATCGGCCTCCGCCCTTTCTCTATCCTGAAAGTCTATCCTATGTATTCAGATAGATCGACCTTGGACGCATCGATCTGAGAGATCTTGTCCTTGGTCTGGAGTATGTAGGTCGAGACCATCGAGAGCTCGTCGATGCCGATGGCACAGAAGAAGGGGAGGAGGTAGGCATCGTGCCCCAGCTCTCCGCAGATGCCGACAGGGATACCCGCCCTGTGGGCGTTCTCGGCGGTCAGCTTCATGAGCCGCAGCACCGCGGGATGGTGCGGATCGGAGAACCTGGCCACGTTCTGGTTGGTCCTGTCGATAGCGAGGGTGTACTGGGTGAGGTCGTTGGTCCCGATGGAGAAGAAGGCAGCCTTCCTGGCCAGCCGGTCGGAGATGACCGCAGCGGCCGGAGTCTCCACCATGATCCCGACCTTCATGTCGGGGTTGTATGGAACACCCTTAGCCTTCAGGTCTGACTGGGCCTCATGTACGCAGTCGAGTGCGTAGTCGAGCTCGCTCTCGTCCATGATCATGGGGATCATGATGGCGAGGTTGCCAAGGGCTGAGGCCCGGCATAGGGCTCTTAGCTGGGTGGTGAAGAGCTCCTTCCTGTCCCGGCAGATCCTGATGGACCTGTATCCCAGGGCGGGGTTGTCCTCGTCGGGGAGGCCGAAGTAGTCGGCCTTCTTGTCGGTACCTATGTCGAAGGTGCGGATGATGGTCCTCTTGGACCCCATGGCCTTCACGACCTTGGAGTAGGCCTGGAACTGGGTCTCCTCGTCGGGGTAGTCGCTCCGGTCCAGGTAGATGAACTCGGACCGGAACAGGCCGACCCCGTCGGCAGCGGAGACCAGGTCGTCGGTGCAGTCGTCGGGAGAGGCGATGTTGGCGCAGACCTCCATCGGATGGCCGTCCAGGGTCTTGACCTGGACTCCCCGATAGCCTTCCAACCTTCTCCTCTCGTCCTTGAGAGCCCTATCCTTGCCCCTGAAGGAGTCTTCCTCCTCAGGAGAAAGGTCGGTCAGAAGCTCTCCGGAGGCCGCATCTAGGACTGCTCTCTTCCCCTCCAGTGACCGGTCCGGAGTCCCCTCGCCGATGAAGCAGGGGAGACCCAGAGACCTGATCACGATGGCGGTGTGGGAGGTCTTTCCGGTGTTGTAGAGGACGATACCTTCGAGGAGCTTCCTATCCAGGGACAGGAGGGTGGAGACACCCAGCCCGTCGGCTAGAAGGATAGTGGGCTCCTTTAAGGTCAGAGTCTCCCTTCCGGAGAGCACCCCGACGATCTGGGAGGTGATCTCCCTCACGTCGGCGCTCCTGGCGGCGATGTACTCGTCCCCGGTGGCCTCCAGCATGGAGGAGAGGCTATCGCAGGCCGACTGGATGGCACCCTCGGCGGTATCTCCGCCCTGGAGGGCTCCATCGACCAGGTCGGCCAGGTCGAGGTCATCGAGCATGGCCAGGTGAGCGTCCACGATCTCCAGGTCGGAGTCCTTTAAGGATCCCTCCTCCCTCTGTCTGAGGGCTTGGGTATCCTCGATGACCCTCTTCCTGGCAGCCTCGTACCTCGCCTTCTCCACCTCGTAGCCCTGATAGGCCTGTTGAGGGTGCGATTCCCCGGTCTCGGAGTAGCAGTGAACTATACCGAAGCCGTAGCCCTCGAAGAGGCATGAACCCTTGGCGGCTGTCATCCTAGAAGTGCTCGCTGACGAACTGCTGGATCTGCTGGCAGGCGACATCCTCGTCCTCTCCGTCGAAGGTGAAGGTCACCTCCTGTCCCTGTTTGGCTCCCAGGGACATGACGGAGAAGATGCGCTTGGCGTCGGCCTTCTTTGTTCCGCAGTTTATGGTGATGTTGCACTTGTACCCGTGGCACTGCTGGATCATCTGGGTGGCCGGGCGGGCGTGGATGCCCGCCGGGTCCTTGAGAACGTAAGAGAAGCTGGTCATGGAACTCTCTCCTTGCTGGTTCGGCGGTCGGATCGAATCTTATAGATTACTTGACTACTCAGCGGCCTTGAGCATGGCCTTGAAGAAGACTCCGGAGGAGTAGGAACCCGGGTCGATGTGCCCGATGGAGGCGTCGCCCAGGTAGCTGGCGCGGCCCTTCGTGGCCTTGATGGGGACGGTGGCGTTCACGAAGGAGTCGACCTTCTCCTCAGTGAGGTCTCCGGCTTTAAGGCTCCTAGCGACCGGAGCCCAGACGTCGACCATGGTCTTCTCGCCCTCCTGGGCCTTGCCGCGGGACTGGATGGAGGCTAGCCCCGCCTCGACGGCGGCGGCCAGGTCCTCAGCAGAGAACTCGGCCTTGCCCTTGAGGGCCTTGCTCACGCCCATGAAGGCGGAGCCGTAGAGGGGCCCGGAGGCACCGCCGACCTTGGAGAGCATGGCCATGGCCAGCTTCATGAAGGCGTCGGCGGGGTCCTTGGGAGCGGTCTTGGCGATGGTGGCCTCGTAGGCCTCCACGCCCTTGGCCATGTTGAAGCCGTGGTCGGCATCGCCGATGGCCCTGTCCAGATCTGCGATGTACTCCTTCTCCGCCTTGATCTGGGAGGCGAAGAGGGCGAGCCACCTGTTGACGAATTCGAGATTCATGGCTCTAGCCTACCTGATGGTCCAAGCGGGGGTCTGGCAGGGAGCGTTGAGAAGCTCCAGCCACTCGGGGTCGGCAATCCTGAACAGGGTCAGGGACAGACCGGTCATGTCGAGAGAGGTCATGTAGTTGCCCACCACCGACTTGCAGACGGTGACGCCCAGCTTATCAAGGAGCTTGTAGGTGTCGTTAGCGAAGATGTACTGCTCCATCAGAGGGGTGGCACCCATGCCGTTGACCATGACGACGACCCTGTCTCCAGCCTTGAACTTGAACTCCTCGTTGAGCTTCTCGACCAGCTCGGCGGCCATCTCGGCGGAGGTCTTCATCTTCTCGCGGCGGTAGCCGGGCTCGGAGTGGATTCCGACGCCGTACTCCATCTCGTCCTCGGCGAGGTCGAATCCGGGCTTGCCCATGGCGGGGGTGGTGGCGGCGTGGAGGGCGACACCGATGGTCTTGATCTCGGGGTGGAGCTTCTCGGCGGTCGCCTTGATGGCCTCCAGGGAGTCTCCCCTCTCGGCCATGGCACCGAGCACCTTGTGGAAGAACAGGGTTCCGGCCACTCCGCGGCGGCCGGCGGTGTAGAGGGAGTCCTCGACGGCGATGTCGTCGTCGACCACGACCTCCTCGACCTTGATGCCCTCGTCCCTAGCCATGTCGCGGGCCATCTCGAAGTTCAGGACGTCGCCGGTGTAGTTCTTGATGTCGAGGAAGACTCCGGCTCCCTTGTCGGCCGCGTGGATGGCCTCGAGGATCTGGTCGGGGGTGGGGGAGGTGAAGACGTCGCCGCTCACGGCCGCGGAGAGGATGCCCTGTCCGACGAAGCCGGCGTGAGAGGGCTCGTGCCCGCTGCCGCCGCCGGAGACGATTCCGACCTTGCCGGCGCCCTCGTAGTTCCTGGCGATGACGCGGGTGCCCTCGACGCGGTGCACCAGGTCAGAGTGGGCTCTGGCCAGTCCGTCGAGCATCTCCTCGACCACGTCGTCCACGGCGTTGATGATCTTCTTCATACCCTTTTACATTCCTTTCTGTGTGGGTCTGTCGGATCGTACCTACTCGAACTTCCTCTGCTCCCGGGAATCCAGGGCCTGAGCCACGATCTCCTCGGGGTCGGAGGTGGTGGTCGCCACGACTCCTGCGGCGAACGCCCCCTCCACCAGGGGGGCATCGACCAGGCGGATGCGGCTCCTGAGAGCCTCGTCCTCCACCATGTCCAGCGCCGCAGAGGCGGACATGATGGAGCTGCCGATGTCGGCGAAGACCAGGCAGGAGTCGCCCTCCCCGGTCCTCTGGTACTCGCTGAGTATCCTCAGCGGGTCGGTCCCCAGCTCGCCCTCGCTCGTCCCGCCGACGGGCACGATCTGAACCGCAGACTCGTCGGAGGCCATCTGGCGGATCATCTCCGCCAGGCCGTCGGCGAGCTTGGGCGAGTGGGAGACCAACAGGATTCTCACCATGCTCCTTGACACCATCCTTTCTCCCCGGAAGCACCCGGAGAACCGCAAGGGATAGATAGGTTAATCGAAGCCCTTACAGGCCCTCTTAATCTATCACTTATTAAGCGCTTTGTAATGTGTCAAGCAAATTTAATAACCCACATTTGGCAAAATATGGCCATTTTGCCCATATATAAGAGGAAAGAGGCCAAAAAATTTTAAGTTTTGTGGTGTTATTTTCGTTATCCTTTCTGAAACCGCTTTATAATGAGCGTGCTCTTCGGAGCAACAATCGGAGGTCTAAGCTCAATTATGGACGATGTCGAACTCGAAGTGACTCCCGAGGAAGAGACCGCTGTAGCTGTCAAACCCCTGTGGTTCAAGGCTCTGGCCGAGCTGGTCGGAACCTGCCTGCTGGTCTTCTTCGGTGTCCTCTCAGCTCTGCAGTTCTCTGGTGATCCAACTGTTAATGACCTGTGGGGCAAGCTGATCGCCGTCTCTCTGGCGTTCGGTCTGATCGTCATGGTGCTGGTCTACACCATCGGCGGAGTCAGCGGCGCCCACCTCAACCCCGCTGCCTCCATGGCCATGGCCATCGACGGCAGGCTGAAGTGGAAGGAGTACGGATTCTACGTTCTCGCCCAGGTCATCGGTGCCTTCCTGGGTGCCCTCTTAGTCTGGGCCTTCCTGGGGCAGAATGCCGGTAATATCGTCTCCACCACCTTCAACCAGGATATGATCCAGGCCTCTAGCTGGGCCGCTGACGGCGTCCTGGCCATCATCCTGGAGGTCTTCGGGACCGCAGTGTTCCTCTACGCCGTCCTGGCCGTCACCGCCGACCCCAAGAACGGCGCCATCGCCGGTGTCGTGATCGCCCTGGCCCTCTGGCTCTCCATCGCCGTCCTGTTCAACCTGACCGGTGGATCGCTCAACCCCGCCAGGTCTCTCGGAACCGCTCTGGTCGCCCTGTTCAACGACGAGACCGAGCCCATCAAGGAGATCTGGGTCTACATCATCGGCCCCATGGCTGGAAGCGTCCTGGCCGCCTACACCTACAGATTCTTCAACAAGAGCAGGTACGCCCTGGCTGCCTAGTCCCGAGAGGACTAACCACTCCGAACCGCCCCGCCGCAAGGCTGGGCGGTTTTCTTTATGCCAACAGCATCCCCGGTAGTACCTAACCCTGCCGTAAGCCCTTACTGCCCTATATAATTTTCAGTGGATAGGAGGTTCCCCAGATGACCGCAGGAGAGAGGATTTCCACGCTGAGAAAGAGGGTCGGGATGACCCCGAAGGAGCTCGCTAGACACCTCCACCTCCAGGAGAGGGACATCCTGGATGCCGAGAGCGGGAAGAGGACCCTGAGCAGGAAGCAGCTGATCGAAGCCGGAAGGATCTTCGGGGTCAATCCCGACTACATCGCCGGGAAGACCACGGACCCCACACCGATAGCCGAGGTTATCCCCTCACCTCAGCCCAAGAAAGAAGAGGAGGAGAAGAAGAGACCAGAGTCTGAAGAGGAGGAGAAGTCCAAGGTTATCCAGGCCCTCCAGGCCGCAGTGCTTAGGAAGGTTCAATACCTCTACATCGCAATCCTGATCCTGGGAGCTGTAGCCTTAGGACTATTGACCCTCCCCTACACCATGGGTGCCGGAGGGAGCAGCCCTCAGTCCTTCTACCAGGTCCTGAAAGGCCCCTTCCAGGAGTGGTTCACCAACGGGCTGGCCAACGCCGGGTTCACCTTCACCCTGCTATTGTTCATCGGGATAATCCTGGAGATGCTGATGGCCATAGTCTTCTTCTTCACCGACAACGTGGAGGAGTCCTCCACCTGCTACAGGTCGACCATAGCAGTTACCGTAGTCATCTCAGCTGCAGCTGTCATAGCCATGATCCTGACCGGGATCGGGCAGTCCCAGATGGGCTACTCCCTGGGTGTCGGAGCCTTCATCACCCCATGCCTCCAGCTGGTAACTCTACTCTTCCCCCTGGCCTACAGGATCATCGCCCTGTCAGCCAGGAAGAGGAGAGACGACACCGAGAACCAGTAGGTTCTCATCCTCAAGAAAGCACAAGAAAGCCTGGGCAGATTCACTGCCCAGGCTTTTAAAGTCTTACAGAATAAAGTCTTCAAAGACGAAGCCTTCTAAGACAAAGACTTCTAGGGCCTAGAATCCCTAATCAATCTCTTGTCCCGAACTTCTCCCCGTACTTATCTATGCTCCTCCTGATGATCCCGATAGCAGCATCGGCTCCAAGGATGGAGTAGACCTTTGTTTTCTTGTGCTCCAGCTGCTTGTAGATGGTGAAGAAGTGCCTGAGCTCGCTCAATAGATGAGCTGGAAGCTGATTTATATCCGTGTAGGAGGTGTAGGTCGGATCCCCGAAGGGGATGGCGATTATCTTCTCGTCGTTGTCCCCCTCGTCCTCCATGGATATAACCCCTATGGGGTAGCTGCGTACTAGTGCTAGAGGTTGGATGGACTCAGAGCATAGAAGCAGCACATCCAGAGGGTCGTTGTCGTCGGCGTAGGTTCTGGGTATGAACCCGTAGTTCATGGGATAGTGGGTAGCGGTGAAGAGGATTCGATCGAGCTTTAAGAGCCCCGTCTCCTTGTCCAGCTCGTACTTCTGCTTCGATCCCTTGGGAATCTCCACAACGGCGATGAAGTCCTTGGGCTGGATCCTCTCCGGGGCGATGTCGTGCCAGATGTTCATTCCTGTCTCTCCTTTTAGCGGGTATGCATACCCGGAATCTAGAATGAGGTCTAAGTCTTCTCTAGGCAGACTAGATGGAGTTTTGGAGGTGCTGGAGAGCAGCTATTCAGCTATTTAAAACTGAATAGCTGCTCTCCTATCGCATCTTCGGCAGAGATCTGGGTGTCCAGTCGAAGATTGAGCTCTACTAAATGGTGCAATGAATCTATCTAAGGTCTCTTCTTTTTAGCTTTTTTTGAAGAGCTCCTAGACAGATTTACACACTCTAGCAGAGCGACGTATCAGCCGAATTGCCAGGATTGTAATCCGCTATAGGACGCACCGCAAGGCAGGGGGTAAGCTGCTAACTAAAGATCAGCCTGATCAAGTGGTTTGATTCAAACAAAGTAGTGAACAAAAGCATAAAAGTCTTCGCCTCACAAAACCTATATGAATAGCCGATTAATCGATTAATAAGCTATTCACCTTAATCATTTAACTTAACCAACTTCTTCTAAGGAATAAAAATCAGAGCTGGATTGCTCCAGCTCTGATGAATTCAACTACCGGAAGCCTAGATTAGGCTCCAGGCTCAGCGGGAGCCTCGGTCTCGGCGGGGATCAGAGCATCCCAGTCAATGGAGGTGGTGCCGACATCCTTGACCTCGATGGTCATGATGTCCTCGACGTAGACGATAGTTTCATATGAGCTATCGGTGTAGAAGTACCCACTTCTCAGGTCGTACTCGATGGTGAGGGTGTTGTTGGTCTCATCCAGCTCGAAGGTAGCGTAGGTGGGAAGGTAGTAGTCGCCACTGACAGGGAAGGCGACCATACCGATATTCAGCAGCGTATCCAGCACCTCAGGCTCGGTGCAGATGTAGTCATCATAGGTATCGTCCCAAGTGAACTGATCGTATCCGGCCAGGTCGTAGAGGCTGTAGCTCAGAGCTGTCCAAGGTGCTTTGTAGGTTTGGAGGTATCCGAGAGCATCGGGGTCATCTGCAGGAGCGTAGTCGTTGGCATACAGGACGCTAGTCCCCTCAACCCTGTTGTCGATCAGCTGGACTAGAGGTTTCTGGTCATAGGTCTGCAAGTAGGAGTAGAAGCCTCCGGGCACAGCCTTGGAGGTGCCGGTGCCGACGACGGTGCTGGTGGGAGTCTGGTTGGTGATCTTGGGGTTTCCAGACTCATCTAATCCCGCCTCATAGGTGTACTCGGTCACCGTGAAGTCGGCGGTGTAGTTGATGGTGCTCCGGTCGGAGAACTTCTCCTCCAGCCACTTGGACAGAGCGGTCTCGGGGTAGTAGGTCTCGGGTGGGTAGATCCAGACCCTGAGGGTACCGTCGTAGTAGTCGTCTAGGGTGATGACGTACTTGATTCCTTCAGTCTCGTCGATGTAGTTGTACTCGGGCTCGCCGTTCGAGGCTATACCGACGTAGGTCCAACCGGCAGCGACCAGCTTCTGCCCGTATTCCTCCATAGCCTCAGTCGCATCCATCTCGCTGTCGTCCAGCCTCAGGCCGATGAAGTTGTATCCGCTCCACCACTCTCCGCCGTCGTCGGGGAGCCAGAAGGGGATGCCGATGGAGGGGAGGTTCTCCCCGTGGTCCTCCTCGAACCAGTCGACATCGTTCCAACCCTCCTGCCTCTTGATGGGGACGAAGCTGTCGACGGTCACTCCGGTGGTAGTAGTCCCGATATCAGAGATGGTGATGGTGTATTCGTCCTTCATCGGTCCGAACATGTCGACCACGGAGTAGGAGAACTCGATGGTCCAGGTGGAATCAGCGTTCTTGGTGAAGGTCAGGGTCCCCTCGTCGAAGGCGGAGTAGTTCCACACGTCGGTGGCTGCGAAGGGGACGTAGGCATCGAACAGGTCCAGGTTCAGACCCGTAGCCAGAGTCCAGGTGTTTTCTCCGGTCTTGTCGAACATGTAGTCGAGAGCGTAAGTGGGGAACAGGTCTCCCAGATTCTCAGCGTAGATGGAGTTGGTCTGCTGGGTCGGGACCCCGTTCTCGATGGAGAAGTCCTTGACTCCGGCATCGGTCTGGATGAATCCGGCATCTCCGCCCAGCTCGTTGGCGCTACCGGACTGGATGAAGGCGTTCCCGTCCACCTTGTAGGTGGAGGTGTAGTCGGCCGTGGATCCGTAGTCGAGAACGGACATGATGTTGACTATGGTCTCGGTGAAGTTGAGCTGCTGGAGCTGCTCGAATAGCTCCTTGATCTCTCCGGTCTCACCCTTGTCCTCCCTGGGCTCGATCGTAGGGATTCCCAGCTCCTCCTTGGTCGAGACGGTGTACTCGGCACTGAAGGTGACATCGTAGGATCCCAGGTAGTAGTCGAGCTGATCCTCGGTGACACCGTAGAGACTCAATCCTGTGACGTTGTAGTCTCCATCCACCAGGATGGTCAGGTCCTGGAAGCTCAGGCTGTACTGGGTGAGGAACACTCCGAGCTCGGTGATCCCAGCCTCGTCCAGGTTGACCTTGATACCTTCCGGAGTCTCCAGAAGGTCCGTGGTCTTAAGACTCGGGAAGGGGTTCTGGAAGGACTCGAAGGGTATCAGCTGGTTGTAGTCGTCAACCAGCTCCAGCACCACCGGGGTGTTGGTGTAGGGATCAAGGGCTGCGACTCCGAGGTTTCCGTTCTCGGACCTGGAGAAGTCCTGGTCGTAGAGGACCTCTCCCTGATCGTCGTACTCGACGTTGTAGTACCTTCCGTCCCCGAAGTACTGCTTCGTGGTGGTGACATCGGTCTCCTCGTAGCTTAGGCCCTCGAAGTTGAGGACCTGGGTCAGAGTACCCGAAAGAGCGATGTCGTCCAGCTGTGCGAGGACCTTCTCCAGGCCGGTGGGTCCCTCAGGTTTAGGATCGGGCTCAGGCTCCGGAGTAGGCTCCGTGGTGGGTGCGGGCTCCGTGGTTAAATCCCCACCGACGGAGGAGCTCACGGAGGAGGGCTCTGAAGGCTCTGCTGGCTGGCAGGCCACCACTCCCAAAAGGCCGACGACAAGTAGGCTCAAAAAGCGTT
>C._urophasianus_2_cecum__coassemble_155_pt1 | contig 17668 bp, 15 predicted proteins | sample C__urophasianus_2_cecum__metabat2_low_PE_009 | metagenome-assembled genome bin C | reverse complement strand
CACAGGTCCGAGCCCTGTAGCGCCCACCATGCTAGAACATCTGAAGCTCCTGCAGGAATGCAGGGGCTTTTTTCGACTCCTACGCTTTCTGTTTAGAACTTCATGGAGAACTTGTATAGGTCCCCGAAATCGCCAGTTAAGGGTATGTTTTTGGCTTTGACTTCAGAAAATATTCCCTTAACTGGCAATTTCAGATATAGGGATGGTATGCGGATAGACAACAGAATCATTAAGAAAGCAAAGCTTTGCCTCGGTCTTTTTTAAAACCTGCAAGGTTGCTAAACTAGATTCCGCTCCGGAGCAGTACCCAAGCGGTTCAAGGGAACGGTCTTGAAAACCGTCAGTGGGGGAAACCTCAGCCAGAGTTCGAATCTCTGCTGCTCCGCCACTTCGTATACAGGGCCCGAGAGATCGGGCTTTTATTGTTGGAGATTCTCTCAAAATGCTCGAAGGCGATTGCTAAGTTCAGTCACGCCTTACCAGAGCTTTGCAAGGATATCCATACCAGATGAATAAATGTGTGGAACCTGATGAACAAAAAGTTCCAATTTTCTTAAATTATTAGAGATTTATTAGTTAACTCTTTTAACTTCTTGTATCCGAATATTGCTGTTCTTTATCCTATAGCTAGAAGGAGGATACTCAATGATAAAGAGGACTGTCCTCGCACTGGGGTTGAGCCTGATGAGCCTGGTTGTTCCAGCTTTTTCCAGCCCCAGTGGAAACATTGAGTCTTCTTCTGAAACGACCACCTATTCCGAGATTCAAGAGGGCGAAGGAAGCGAAAACAGCAGCATAGGAGGTCCCTTCCTATACTCCACGCTTCCTAGCAGTTTTCATCTCGACGGGAGGCTGTATGTTTCCGATGATTCGCTGGATGGCAAATCCTTAGATCTGGATACCCTGATCGGATACATGGTGCACGAGGACTACAGCGGAGAGATCGAAGAGGATCTCTTCTACGTCTACGCAGACTTCGAGATCTCCACCGGTCAGGATCGCCTACCTCTGTACTCTGTGAAGGAGAGGCCCATCTGTGAAAGCTTAGTGGTCCACACCGAGGTGATCGACTCGGTCTACACCGAGATAGGGAGGTTGGTAGACCGCTTGCAGTAAAGGTTTCTTCCGAATGGGTAACAATAACATGATCTGAGGTGGCACACCATGAAGATCAAGAAGCTTTTCCTAAATCCCCTGTTTCTATCGATGGCTACTGCCAGCTACACCTGTGTCTCCTGCGATACAGGGCCCAAGTACTATTCCCAGTTCTCGGCGTATTACGATCCGGCCAATATAATCCTAAAGGGTATTGAGCTCTATGTCTGGAAGGATGACTCGGAGTGGTTTTCGGGGCTGCTGCCTGGAACTAACCGGACCAAAACGGTGGATGAGATCATCGCTCTGCAGGATAACCCGTGCCCTATAAGTCTGATGAACGAGATAATACACACATATCCCGATTGCTATTTTGATGTAATCCACCTCTTTATCGTATCCAAGCCACCCCTAGAATCCGAACTTCTCCATCTACCGCAGAGAGATATGGAGGAGTACAAATATCTTGTCGATTACTTTGGACTAAAAACTTACTCATAAAGAATTCACAAAATTTGATTAGCAACTTGTCTGTAATCATTAAAAAGGCTTTCCGACGGGTTGATCTTATGCTGATATACACATCTTTTCTGCCATGTCTTTAGTTGCGGTTACCCTTTTGAATTTAGATGCCTTTTGCGTTCACTTTTGTTGCTTTGCGTTCAAAAAGACAATAGAATGAACGCAAATATATAGGTATGAGAAAATTTGACTATTCAAGCTTGAGCGAGGCGCACTGGGGCAACAAGGTGGTATCGCTCCTTTCCAGGATCCACGAATTCAGAGGAAAGCAGGAGCTTCTTCTCAAGCAGAAGCCTGCGGCTCTAGAGAGGCTTTTAGAGACCGCTAGAATTCAGAGCATCCAGGGGTCTAACAATATAGAAGGGATCCGTACTTCTCCATTTCGACTCAAACAGATCGTGACTGAGAGGATCGCTCCGCACAGCCGCAATGAGGCTGAGATAGCTGGGTATAGAGATGCTCTGAATGTTATCGATGAGAGCTTTGAGGATATTCCTCTGAAGTCTTCCTACATTCTTCAGCTCCACCGGATGATGCTGTCTCAGACAGACTCCCCCTTCGCAGGGAGGTTCAAAACCGGTCAGAACCTCATTGTGGGAGAGGGAGAGAGCGGTGTTCAGAGAGCTCGCTTCACACCGCTCTCCCCTGTCGAGACACCCATCGCTATCCAGCAGATATGCGACAGCTTCAACAGCGAGATAGATAGAGGAGAGGTCGATCCTCTCATCCTGATTCCATCTTTCGTACTGGACTTTCTGTGCATCCATCCCTTCGATGACGGGAACGGGCGCATGAGCCGCCTTCTTACGGACCTGCTCCTCTATAGATCCGGATATTTGATAGGAAAGTATGTGAGCTTGGAGCACAGGATCGACAGGACTAAAGAAGCCTATTATGCAGCTCTAGAGGATAGCGACCAGAGCTGGAATACCGGAGAGAACGATTCGACTCCGTTCATCGAATACATTCTTGGAGTCATCCTCTTCTGTTATCGGGAACTAGATTCAAGGATGGGTTCTAATGAGGAATCCATCCCCTCTTTGGAGCTGGTACGGAGAGCTGTCAGTAAAAGGATTGGAAGATTCACCAAAGAGGATATTCAGATCGCAGTCCCTCAGCTCGGTAACACCTCTATAGTCAAAGCTCTGAACCAGCTGATCGAGGAAGGCTTGATCGAAAGAAGAGGAGCAGGAAGAGGTATCTATTACGTGAGGAAGGATTGAGCAGAGGCGAGGATCCTTTTTCCGGATTTGTTTTCAAGCTGAATGCGGCGGCTCGATAGAGCCGAATGTACTCAATATTTCGCAGCTTATCGTCTGAGCTTAGATCGTTTTGCCTCAGATTCCGCTTCAGCCAGGTTACCCGACCTCAGTTTGCGGGAAAACCAGGTCATGGTTTGCTCTATATGTTGAGTTTCTAGGTCTCTTTGACCGAATCAAATAGCCTTTCTTACAGAGTCTATCTATTACCGCTTTCCTAAAGTATGTTGAAGGTTGGACCTTCAGATGATCCGCTATCTCAGCTATGGTTCTAGCCCTGTTGTAGCAGAGAGACAGGATCTCTAGATCCCTGCTATCCAGAGATTCATTCAGGACGGAGACCTCAGGGTCGCTGCTCTGATCCACAGGGCCACCTGCGAATGACAGGTCTGGAAGATCGAGCTCAAAGTAGGTGTTGGTGGAAGAGACGTAGGGGGAGTATTCCTTTCCGTATCTGCTGTACTCCTGATAGATCCTTCCCAGACCGCTTCCGCTCTTCTCGGTGAGCCTAAGCATCCTGAAGACCTCGCAGATGACCTCGTTCCTCCTGATCGGAGGGATGGACGGAAGATTCTTCTCTTTACTCAGATATTTAGAGCCTATCAGGGAGCCTGGAGACACTATCTGTAGCCTATCTTTGAACAGATTGATCTCTATCTGGCTCCCTCCGATGAAGTAGTTCCTGTGGACTATGGCGTTGATGATTCCCTCGTTCAGAGCCCCGACAGGATACGAGACCAGTTCTCTCTGATCCTCGGATCCTTTCCTGAATCCGTTGTGGGACCTGGAGATCACAAAGCTTCTGATCTGTTTGAATTCCTCTATGAGGTTCCCGGAGAACCTCTCGGTGTAGGAGAAGACCCTGTCGGATTTTTCGAATCCCAGGTACTGGGTGCAGACCGCCAAGGTTCTGGGAGAGCTGTAGCTGTCCAGGAAGAGCTCCGCTCCCCTGGATAGCTTTTCGTCCACGGATATGAATCCGATCGAGGTCAGCTCCTTTTCTGTGAGCTCTCTGTGGTTGGCCTTTCTGAACTCCTCGTAGAGGAGGCTGAAGTCCTTGGGATCGAAGTCTCTATCGATAAAGGTCTGGTCGAAGGAGACGCTCTCGCTGTTCATCACCAGGTCCCTGATCTCCTCACCCCTAGCCGGCTCTGCTATTCCCATGTGTCTTACGAATACGGAGGAGTATTCCCTGAACCTGAGGGCTATGGGAGGATTCTTAGATTTGGCTATATCTATTCTCAGGACGTACTTGGATGGAAGAGAACCAGGAATCATGATAGGGATGACCCTATAGGTCATCTCCGGCTCGACGTGCTCCCTGATCAGCCTCTGTATGGTTAGAACCAGCCTGTTTACCGAGGCGTGCTCTATCGGGCACAGCTCGTGGGTGACAGGGTCGACACCGACGAGCAGAGATCCTCCGTAGGAGTTAGCGAAACCCACGAGCTGCTTGAGCCACTCGAACTCCAGCCTCCTGTCGGGGCTGGAGGTGTCTCTTCCCTCACCTATCATCTCCCTGTACTCGGTCGACTCGGCTCTCAGCATCTCTGGAGGAATCAGGTCCTCGATCTTCATATGCTAGACCTCTTTGAGGCTGATTATATCCTTAGTGAAGTGTAGTGAAGTAAAACTTCACTAGTTGTTCGCTATCTACATAGATTTCACATACAGCCTATGAAAACTTTAGCTTATAGAGTCTTTAGACTCTAAGGGTCATGAAAGCATGAGCATGCTTGCTGTTGAGGGATGAATAAACCGGCTGAAACCCTTGTCAGCACTTCGGGGATGCTTTGATATCCTGCTCTATCGGATCGCTATCTCCTGATCTACGATTTCCTTTAGCTGGCTGATATCAGAGTGGGACACCACTGCAAAGCCTTTCCGGTAGGACTTCAGGAATTCGACTATATTCGCCTTGGACTCGGTATCTATGTTGTTCAGAGGTTCGTCAAGGAGTACGAATTTGGCTCCGGATAGGATCGCCCTGACTAGGGCGATCCTTCTCTTCTCACCTTCCGAGCACTCTGTGACATCGCTCATAGCTGATATCTCACGGATTCTTTCCTCGGAGAACCCCAACTCTGATAGCAAGGAATCGGCTCTCTGTGAATCCTGATACATGAGATTGAATTCAAGATTCTCGTGGAAGATGTACGGAGACTGGTCCATGTAGCTGATGCTTCCTCTAGGCAGGGTTATCACCTCTCCTGTTGTCGGTTTAACCTCTCCGAATATGAGCTTGAGCAGGGTGGATTTGCCGGCTCCGTTATCCCCTGTGATTAGATATTTGTTCTTCGAATCTAGTTCTAGATCGTATTTCAGGGTTACATTCTGAAATTCAACGGATACGTTGCGGAGGGCGATGAAGTCGCATCTCTCTTCGTATTCATTGCTTTTATCTTCTTTTTTATCGAAGAGAGAGGCGACGAATTCCCTTCCGTAGCGGAGGTCGGTTACGGAGTCTAGAAGCGTCTGGCAGGCGTTCGAGATGAAGCCCTGAATCAAAACGTATATAGAGATCAAAGGAAGCTGTATGTCTCCGTTTAGAGCTGAGACTATGAAGAGGATCAGGAAGGCGCAGTCGGAGAGGAACGAGGGGAGATATATGACGTTGCCGTAGGAGGTCATCCTGTCCTCCCTCCAGACCTTGTCCTTCCTGAGCTTCTCTGTCTCCTCCTTAGCTCTTCCTCTCAATCTCAGAGAGAATATCGAGGACAGGAGAGCGAACTTCCTCCTCTCTAGAGAGGAGACGAAGTCGATGAAGACATCAGTGGATTTTCTGTCTCTGTCAGCTGTGTTTCCTATTTCTTTCTGTATGAGAAAGTAGGTCAGGGAGGATAGAACCAAAAGAGCTGCCATTATCAGCAGTGACCAGAGGCTGATCCAGGCGAGGATCCCTGTGCCCATGATTACCAGGGCGACTGAATAGAAGATGTTCAGGATCGGGGACACGTAGGAATCAACGATGGTGGGTACGGTATAGGAGACATCCGACGATAGCGATGAGCTATCGCTATCGTCTCTTCTCTGTTTAACAGCGTGACGGAGAAGCTGATCCTGAATCCTGTAGTCGAACGCTATCTCCAGGTGGTTCTCAAGCATCAGGAGGATAAAGGATAGAAGATACAGAGCAGCGAATATCCCTAGATTGATCCAAGCCTTATCGGTTAGTTGATCCTCTACAGCCGACAGGAAGGCATCAGAGAAGTAGCCCGAGAGGCAGGCTGAAGCTCCGCTGAGGACCAGGGTGAGGAGGATCGGGAGCAGATATCTCCACTCCTTCCATATCAGCCTACTCATGCTCCACCTCCAGTCTAACCGTCGAGGTTGGATGAAACTCTGAACTTCTGTGGTCGACTAGAATCATGGCCTTTTCGCTCTTTTCCACCATCCTCAGGACTTCAGCTCGCTTCTCTGAATCCAGGTCTGTGAAGGCCTCATCCAGAATCACTATCCTGTCATCGCTATTCAGTGCCTCTCTGGTGACCTCGAACTGCTTTTGTCCCAGGCTATCTTTCCCTTCCAGATAGATATCCTTTCCGCAGTAGTAGGAGAGGCCCTGAGGGATGAAGTTTTCTGGGAGGGGATTTTCTCCAGAAAGTATTTCGCCCCCTCTCGGAAGGGCTGGAGCTCCTGCTATTGCAGTGAGCAGAACGGTTTTCCCGCTTCCGTTGGGGCCTTCGATAAGGATTTTGTCACCCCTATTTAGGGTAAAGCTCACTGGGCTGAACAGCTGTTTCCCATCTGCTCCTGTGAATGAGACTTCTCTGGTATCCAGGTCTTCGACAGGCATCTCTTTCCTGTCGGAGACGGAGAGCTCTCTCATCTTTTGGAAGATCGGATTCGCTTTGAGTATCTCGGAGAACCTTTGAACTGAAGTATCCACGCAGTTGGTAGCCATCAGGAGGAGCTGGAGGAGAGCTAGGATGACTGGAAGACCTATTTCTCCTGTGAGTCCCAGATACACAGATAGGCCTATGAGTCCGCAGATCAACAGCTCCGATAGCAGCGTTCCCGAGAAGGTGAGGGCATTGGCCTTTCTCTTGAGCTTCCTGGATTCAGATATGAATCTCTTCTCTTTTTTCTCGAAGGCTTCGATTAGAAGGTTTTCTCTAGAAACGTGCCTGAACTCCTTGTATCCTGAGGAGTAGTCGTCCACCTTGCTATACCACTCGCTCTCGACCCTGTTCAGCCTAGAGTAGACCCCGCTTAGAGCCCTGTTAACTAGCCAGAGTACTGGAAAGAGTATCAGGGCTCCAATGAGGAATCCAAACCCGAACCAGACGTTGAAGATTGCCATTGCTATGAGGGAGGCAATCAGATTTAAAAGCGCTCTTACCAGAGCGAACAGCGAGGGGAAGAACTGGTTTCTCAGGGTGTTCATGTCGTTGGTGGCGAAGGAGAAGAGCTTGTCTCCGTTGCCATCCGAAAGGAGCTCTCTCCTTCCGAGCTGAACGTCGAAGACCCGATTCTCGAAGGAGGAGATCAGATTCTCGTAGACCCGGTGGTAGAGCATCTGACAGCCCCAGTCCAGGGCTGTGATACCTACCAGACACACCACATATACGATCAGCCAGATCCAGGTGTTTCCATCCAGGTTCAGGGCGTATGAAAAGGCGAAGGAGGAGAAGGCGGAGAGAGCGGCCTCCAGAACCAGGAGGAGGGCGGTGAGAATCCTATAGATAGTGCGTGTCATTGGAGTAGCAGTATATCTTCCGATCGCAGAGTTCCCTCCGCAGAGGGCAGCACCTGTTCATGCAGACCAGGCACATAGGACAGTTGAAGCACTTCGGCTTCAGCGCATCTCCGGACCATACGCTGTTCTTTGAAGCGTCGATGCCAGTCCCGAGAGAACCGACTCTGTTGAAATCGGATCTCAGCGCGATCGTGCACTTGTTCAGGTCTCCGTTTTCCCGGATCACGAAGCCGTATGGATGGCTGGCATAGCAGATGCCCCCAGCAGGATAGAACTCGGTGGTCTGGGCATCGAGTTTCAATCCTGCACCTAGAATTGCCTTTTCATGTTCATTGAGAAGATTATCCGTGGAGGACAGAACCTCGAACTCTTCATCGTGAGGGCCACCCAGGTGGGCGACGGGTATCACGCTGAACACGAAGCATGGGTTGTCTCCAACTACGGTCTTCATAAAGCTATACCAGGAAGTATCGGTATCTCCGGGGAGGAGATTCCTGCGGATCAGGATCTCGTAGCCTCCGATTTCGCTGTGAGCTATATCAGAGATATTTTTCAAAATCCTCTTTAGGGTTCCCTGCCCACCGGCCAGGAACCTGGTTCTGTCGTGATTGAAACCGTCGATAGTCACCTGGAAATTATTCACTCCGACAGCCAGCAGGCGCTCCAGATTCTCCAGGGTCAGAAGGTACCCGTTGGTGACCATGGCGGTCCGAAAATCTATGCCGTGCTCGGAGGCTATATTCCGGCACCAGGTGGTGAAGCTGAGGACTAGGTCGAGACAAAGAGTGGGCTCACCGCCGAACCACGAGAGCTGAAAGACGTTGAATTCATGCTCGGCTATTAGGCCGGTTATAAACCTTTTGCAGCGCTCGATCGTCTCCTCGCTCATTATGCCGGAAGGGTGATTCTCGTAGCAGTATGGGCACCGAAAATTGCAGCCCTCGGTGGGCAGAATGGTTATGAATAGAGTCTTTTCCTCCTGCTCAAGGAGCTCTTTTGCCATGCGCCTGTTATAGGCGGCATCCACGAGGCAATCCTGGTCTATCAGCTGATTGACCAGTGGAGTCTTCTTGACCACATACTTTCTTTTAAGAATCCTCTCGAACTCTCGGATCTCCTCCGGATCATCTATCTGTACCTCTGCTCCATTTAGCCTGTTCCGGATATAGAAAAACCCGCCTTCGCAAGCAGGGTTTTTCCTTCTCGTAATCTCTAGATAGGCCGGCAGAAAATACCTGGCCATCCCGTTCTGTCTCTCCCGGTCTCTAGAGGCGGCAGGATGGAGAGCGGTTGTTCATGCCGCAACCGCCGCTCACGCGGGTGGCGATATTGCCTTTGATTTCCTTGCTCTTCGGCTTTATTACTTTCATTCCTTTTCCTCCAATCTCATTATATACGGAGGATAGTGATGAAGGATGTTGAATCTGAAAGAAAGTTGGGTTTCAAAAGCCACATGTTTTCAAGGCTGTTGGAGCCTGTGAAAAACTTTGACGCAAGGCTGTGTTGCAAAGGAAAAATAGTTTTGGTCCGTTTCATTAGTAACCCATTGGATTGATCACTCTTTAATATTCAACCAATCAGAGGTAGTCTTCAATCCAGGGAGGATAAGGACGTGCAAAAATCAAAAACTCTGTTTTTGCTGTTTACTTTGCTGCTATCTGGCTGCTCCCGATCTAGAGAGCTGGTAGAGCGGGTTAATAATTCCCTATTGTCGAACCAGATAGAGAGCGAGGCCATAGGGAATCTGCTGGAGAGGTTGAAAGGGGGGACTCTCACTGAGGAAAGCTCCTCGGACAAGGGAGTTCTATATAGCAACCTGTCTAAAGGGATCGAATATCAGAGTACGAGTTCCAAAGAGACCTACGACCTGTTTCTTAACGGCTATCAGGTCGAGACCGAGACCGATGCGATCGACGGGTATCACGGATTCTCCGAGAGCAGGGATGCAGACCATAACATTCAGACCGTCTATTTCGAGCAGCAAGACCCTTACAGCTACGAGATCTACTCCCGGAAGGTAGATCTGGAAGGGGAGAGGAATGGATATGAGTATGGTCTCAGTACTTCTCAGCATGATCCTTCCGAGTCTTTCGAATCATATGTGCTGGGTCAGTTCTCCTGGCTTCTATCCCAAGCGACCGATAACTGCTATCTCTATCAGGATGGAGACAGCTACGTATTCGCTTCGGAAGTTGTTACTCCGGAAGAGACTCTGAGCAATCCTCTTCTAGATACAACCGGAGATTCAGTTCAGGTCTATCAGAGGGTCAGCATAGAAACCTCCGTGGCCGAGAGCGACTACGGATATGTCTTTACCGAAATCGAATATATCCAAGAGAACTTCGTAAAGTCGGACTTCTACGGAAATCAGCTGAAGGACGAGATCATCGATAGCTTGCATCGCACGCTGAGCCTAGATTATGGAAACAGAGAATATTGCCAGGGAGGATTCTCGTTTTACTGCGATTATCGAGCCGCACATATTCCCGAGCTCGATATCGATAACGGATACTCTGCTGGTGGCGAGACACTGACTTTTTCTGACCGGTCGTATGAATACACGAAAGCCCTGAAGGCTGATAAGCCGAACATTCTCTTCTTCATGTTGGAACACACCTTCACTTCGGACCAGAAGTTATTTCTCTACACTGTTGACACCAGGCAGACCTCGAGAGCCAGGACATTCATTGAACCTGAAGATATTCATACCGGACCAGGTCTGAGGGTAGCGATCGGTGACTCCTATGGAGTTGGATCATTGCGCTATTTTTCAATCCGTGACGAAGAAGACGATAGTGCCTCAGTTGATGTCCAGCTCTCTGTTGTAGTGGACATGTATTCGGGTTCCGCCTCGATCCAGGCTGATAGGATCTGGGGTTAATAGATATAGACTTGATTGAAACTCACCTCATTAGAGGTGAGTTTTCTTTTGACTACTAATCACGATCTTTTTGGACGTTTGAACTTTGCTGCTAGATTAGCTTCTTTTCGCACCTCTGCTAACCCTTTATTTACATGTGCTTCCATCCCTCGTATGAAAGCTTGAAAACGATGGTACAGAGAGTAGCCTCTAGGTAGGGAGGAGAGAAGAACATGAGAAACAAAAGGATGTTGGTTCTTTTGTTGCCTCTGATCCTAGCAGGGTGCAACACCAACAGGTTAGAGATTCCTTCGACATCTTCCAGCACCGAGAACTATCCGATAGATAACCGTCTTTTTCAGGACAGCATCCAGGATGAGGCGGTCGACTACATCTACGACCGCCTCATAGGTCTGACTGTGGAGGAGGAATCCACCAGCGACGAATCTGTACTCTATGGGGTTGCCTCTAGGGGAATACCCTACGAGAGCCACAGGCAAACTGATACCTATACGCTTTATAGTGACGGTTTTATCCAGGATACTGAGTCTGAATCGATTCAAGGATATTCAGGGATAGGAGAGACTAAGTCGAAGGGTCACTCCTCTGTCGATAGTTACTTTCTGAAGTTCAGGGAGTACCCGGAAGATAGTGTGGACGAGGATGAAGGCGGTACGCCGGAACCAGTAATAACCTACGAAACCTATCGGAGAGCTAGAGATCACATCGACGAGGATTCCGAGACCTACGACTACAGGCTGACCACCTCGAAGACCGATCCCTGGTCAAGCTATATCTCCTACATATTCGATCCAATCTCCTTCATCTTCAGCGATCTTGATTATGTATGTGATCTGTATAAGGTCGGCGATGACGGATACGTTCTGATTTCAGACTCCGTCGTTGTCGACGATTTCATCTCTAATCCCCTCCTTCCTCAGACGGGAGACCCGGTACAGGTCTACGAGAGGACCAGCATCAGGGCAGAGCTCGAAGAGACGGTTGCTGATAGAGCAGCGTATATCAGCATCGCCTACCTAAAAGAGGACTACGTAAAGACCGACTTCTTCGGCGATCCTCTAGACGATGTCATCATCAGTTCCAGCTCCTACACCGTGACTTTCGAATACGGCTCCCGAGAGGGATACGACGGGGCCATATTCGGATCGAAGTGCAGGTACAAGGCCGAACATGTGCCTGAGCTATCTATAGGTACCTACAGCTATTCGACCATGTATGACGATGTCTACTCCTGGGAACCAGTAAGCTTCCAGGACATATCCAGGGAGTATTCTGGAACTTTGAAGGCTCAGAAGGATAGCACCCTAGCCTATGAGACAAGGATCTACCCGACCCCTGATGAGAGAATCCGGATCTATCCTGATACCTACGATGAGGAGAAGGCTCAGGATGAGGATTACGAGTGCGAGTACCTGTCCTCCCGGGACATGATATTCGACAGCGATGTCTATCGCACCTTCAACGACGACGGTTCGTTCTCCGTTTTCGATGCCGACGGAAACCCGATCGTTTTGGTGATAACCCTGGTCTACAAGATAACCAACAACGACGTTACTGCATATATTGATAGAGACCTGAGCCTATAGGTCAAAGCGTTTAGAATCGATTAGGCTTATATGCGTCTAATCTCAATCTAATAAGCTAAATTTAATTCAAACCAACTTTTAAGGACCAAGTAAAAGTTTAAATTGAAAAGCAAAGAAAAAACAGCCGCTGCATCACAGCGGCTGTTTCTATTCGTGCAGGCCTTCGCCTACTTGTACATGTCGTATACGGGGGAGATGGACTGGCCGTTCTGGATTCTGGAGATGACCCCGGCGATCATGGGGGCGATGGATACGACCTGGATGTTCACGTCCTTGAACTTGGGAGAGATCTCGATCGAGTCGGTCACGATCAGCTTGTCGAAGTCGGAGTTAGCCAGCCTCTCGTGGGCGGGGTCTGAGAAGACGGGGTGGGTGGCGGCCATGGTGACCGAGATAGCTCCCTTCTCCTTGAGGGCCTTGGCGGCCATCACCGCCGTGCCGGCGGTGTCGATCATGTCGTCGACGATGTAGCAGCGCTTGCCGGCCACCTCTCCGATGACGTTCATGGCCTCGGGGGCGTACTTAGAGTTCCTTCTCTTGTCGATGATGGCGATGGGAGCGCCCATCCTCTCGGCCACGGTCCTGGCCCTGACCACGCCGCCGTGGTCAGGGGAGACTATCACGACGTTGGAGTAGTCTCCGCCCAGCTCCTGGGCGATGGTGTGGGCTAAGAGGGGCATGCAGGAGAGCGAGTCGACCTGGCAGTCGAAGAAGCCCTGCTCCTGGAGGGCGTGGATGTCGAAGGTGATGACCCTGTCGGCTCCAGCGGTGGTGATGAGATCCGCCACCAGCTTGCAGGTGATCGGCTCTCTGGGGTGGGACTTCCTGTCCTGCCTAGCGTATCCGAAGTAGGGGATGACGCAGGTGACCGAGCGGCAGGAGGACCTCTTGAGAGCATCGATGAAGACCAACAGTTCCATCAGATTCTCGTTCACCGGGGGGCAGGTGGACTGGACGATGTAGACATCCCGGTTCCTGACCGAGCAGGTGGGGAGGATCATCACCTCTCCGGAGGGGAAGCGGTGGATCTCCCTATCCGAGGGGGCGATGCCCAGGATCGAGCAGACCGACTTGGTCAGCTTCACGCTGGCGGAGAGGGAGAAGATCAGGGTCGACTCTGAGAGCGCATTTGGCATTTCTATCGATGCCTCCGTTCCTTAAAATTTTAACATCGCCGAGGGCCCCAGCCCGTCCACGCAGGGCTGGCTGTAAGCACTTTTAGGATGAGATTTCTTCTAGCTCTTCAAGACTGTAGAAGTTAATAGGGTTGCATACCCCTCCCTGTCGAACTCATCCCTGGCTCTCTTGAGGGCCTTCCTGTCGTTGGAGAGGCAGAAGCAGGCGCTACCGGAGGAGGACATGTTGTAGAGGGTGAATCCGAGCTCCCCCATCCTGGTGAGGATCGTCCTCACCTCGGGGCACATTTCGATGGCAGGCTTTAAGAGAGAGTTTCCCAGGTTCTCTGCGATCCTCTCCTCGTCCTTATCCCTGAGCCCCTGAAGGAGGGCATCGATGTCAGGGTGATACCTCTCCTCGGGTGGGATCATGTCGTAGTTGGCGTAGATCGTGGCCGTATCGATGCCCTCCTTTGGTTTGACCAGGAGGACACCGTATCTCAGGTCGAGGTCTGGCAGGGTCTCCACGATCTCGTGGCCGCCCCTAGCCCTGGCGGCCACCCTGGCCAGGGCCAGGTTGACCCCGGCTCCGATGCTGGTGCAGACCTCGCTGACCCTGGGGTCATCAAGGGGGATCCTATAGGCCCAGCAGATGGACCTGATGACCCCAGCTGCATCGGCGTATCCGCCGCCTAGCCCAGCCTCCGAGGGAATCCTCTTGAAGATCTTGATACCGATGCCCCTGTCGAGCTTGAACCGCTTCTTGAACTCGGAGAAGGCCCTATAGGCCAGCTCGGTCTCCTCGCAGATCAGGGTGGGGTCGTTCTCGGTGAGATACGTGTCCCTTGATCCGACCAGAGCCTTGACCTCCAGCACGTCGTGGAGGTCTAGAGGGACGGATATCAGGTCCACGTCGTGATATCCGTCCGCCCCCCTCTCCCTCACGTCCAGAGCGAGATTTATCGAGGCGTTAGCTTTGAAGATCATGGAATCCTCCCTGCCACCTGCTTATATGTCTGCAAGATGATATCCCTAAACCTAGAGGGTGGAACCGACAGCCAGGGCCAGGGGGAGGAGCCTTTCAGGCTCCACCTGCCTGGCTCTTAAATCTAGAAGGTCTCTGTATTTGCCTTCTAGCTTCTGGAGCAGGTCCCTGTTCTTAACTATCTGAGGTAGGACGTTTGAGAGCTTCTTGTTCGGGGTTAGAAGTAGTTTTTTGAATCCTTTGTAGGCCTTGAATGGTACCTTCTGTTTGATCTCGATCTTCACGAAGGTGGAATCCACTCCGGGGACCGGGTAGAAGGCTCCTCTGGGAACATCGACGCTGTCGCTGATCCCACCCAGCAGGTAGAGGTAGTAGCTGAGGGGAGAGTGGTCGGTATCCTTTGTTGAGTAGGTGAGCTTTTCAGCTACCTCCCTCTGGACCATGAATCCCAGGGTGTAGGAGGAGGTCTGAACTGCAAGCTCTAGAAGCTTCGAGGTCAGGTTGTAGGGCAGGTTTCCGATGGTGCAGAGCTTTCCTTCAATCCCCTTCTGATCCCAGTGTTCAAAGGGGGAAGGAACGACTGTGACGTTGATTCTCCCCTCGAGCCTCTTGGTCAGAAGGCTCACCATGTCCCTATCGGCCTCTACGGCTATGACTCTCTTAGCTTTGTCGCTGACCGGGAGGGTCAGAGCTCCTAGTCCCGGCCCTATCTCGACCACGGTGTCGTACTGAGAAAAGTCAAAAAGGTCGACTATGGACTCTATGGTGTCTTTGTCTATCAAAAAGTTCTGGCCGAAGGCTCTCTTGGGGTGGATCCCTGCTCCGTCGAGCAGGGATTTAATTGCTTTGTATTCAGTCTCTATCTCCATGTTCTGAGAGGATCCTTTCCGCCTCCTGAGGTGCAATCCTCAGGAGGCGCATGCCCTGGAGGAAGTCTTTGGCATCAGGGAAGAAGACACCGAGTTCTTTCTGAATGGTTTCTCTTTTTACTTTCGATCCCGGGCCTATCAGCTTCAGGTTGAACATGTCCTCGGATGTGAAGGTATCAATCTCGTTGCAGCTGAGGTCGTAAGTTAAGAAGGACTCAATGACTTTATGCAGAGTATCCAGGGAGGTTTCAGCTATTCCAATCTTTCTTCCATTGAAGGAATCGGATATAGAGGTTCTTATTGAAGAGCACCTATCCGATCCGCAGGCCTGGACTATCCGCTCTCTGATCTTTATCCCAGCAGGGTCGGGATCCGTGCAGATGCAGATCCTGCGAATCTTCGATACGGCAACTATCAGCTTCAGCTGATCCGGCTGTATCAGCTTGCCTCCAGTCTTCAAGACGTACCGAGCCCCGAGCTTTCTGAGCCTGTCCTCGTCGGTTTTACCCTCCACCACGTAGCAGAAGCGGAGCTTCTCACTATCTGCCATAGAACCTCCTGGCGGTGTCGTATACAGCCTCCTTCAGAGTCTCGATATCCTCGCCTCTGACCTCGGCTAGCTTCTTCGCTACCTGTACGACCCTGGTGGGTTCGTTCCTCTTTCCCCTGAAGGGTACTGGAGACAGGCAGGGGCTGTCGGTCTCGGTGACTATGCGGTCTAAAGGCAGAGCTTTAGCGGTCTCTCTCAGTGCTTCGGCACTCTTGAACGTGATGATCCCGGTGAATCCGAAGATGACATCGTATCCTTGATTCAGAAGCCTCTCTGCGAACTCTGCATCCTCCTGGTAGCAGTGTAGGTAGATCTTCCCTAGGCGGTGCCTGGAGAGGATCTCTAATAGATCCTCTGCCGCATCCCGGCAGTGGATCACTATCGGTAGGTGATGTGTTTCAGCGAATTCACACATGGAGTCAAGGATGAATCTTTGGATTCTGTGGTTCTCTTCTCCGACTCCGTAGTGATAGTCCAATCCGACCTCGCCGACAGCGGCCATTCTGTCGACGTTCTCGGTCATCCTAGCCAGGCCCTCCCTGTAGGAGACCTCTCCTAGAGGGATGCTGTCCGGGTGGAGACCCAGACAGCAGAGGCAGAGGTCTGGATATTCGGAGCTGATCTTCAGGGTCAGGTCGAAGTCCTTCACCGTGTCGGTGCAGTTGACTATGAGGCCTACTCCAGCCTCTTTAGCTCTCTCGATGACCTGGTTGTAGTCCTCCGAGAAGTCCTTGGTACCTAGGTGTGCGTGGCAGTCGACGTATGGAGCCATATCCTTACTTTCCCAGGCAGAAGTGGGAGAAGATGGTGGAGTAGATATCCTCTCCCGACTGCCCCTTGCTGTTTCCCAGCATCTCGTCCAGGGTCCTTATCCCCCGCTGCAGCATGTCGGAGAAGGCATCGATGTAGCCGTTCTCCTTCAGGGCTCTTATTCCTTCGCTCAGATTTTCTTTCAGCCTCGTCAGGTAGGTTATATCCCTATCCGACAGACAGATAGCCTCTGAGGTGTCGCTTAGCTTCACCACATCAAGGAGTTTTTTCTTCAGGTCCTCGATCTGTCCCTTCGCTCCGGATGTCTCAACTTCAGCCCCTTCGACATCTCCGACCAGATCCTGCTTGCTTCCTACTCTGATGATGGGCTTGGATTCAAATTCCTTTAAATCATTTTTATTTATTGTTGAGAAGTTGGAATCTGATACCAGAAGTATTACATCCGCCGATTCTGCAGCTTCCTTAGCCTTCTTTACCCCGATGCTCTCCACCGGGTCCTGGGTCTCTCTGATCCCGGCGGTATCCAGGAAGGTGAAGAGGATCCCACCTATCTCCACCGATCCCTGGACCACGTCCCTGGTGGTTCCGGGTATCGGGGTCACTATGGCTCTATCCTGACCCAGAAGAGCATTCAAAAGTGTGGACTTTCCCACGTTGGGTTCGCCGTAGATGGCTACTGTGATTCCCCTGTTGATCCTTCTGCCCTTCTCGGCTCTATCGAGCTCCGCCTGAACCAGGTTCAATGTCCTTTCGGCTATAGGAAGCGAGCGCTCTTCGACCTCGGCTAAAACCTCTTTGTCGTCTCTGTCTGAGATGTCATCCTCGAGGCAGTATTCAGCCTCAGCTACAGCCTCTAGAATCTGGGACTTTATGTCTTCTATACCCTTCGTGGTCTCGCCTCTCACCCCCTGGAGGGCCAGCTTCCTGGCCGAGGTGGAGGACGCTCTGATCAGAGCGTCGATAGCCTCGGCCTGAGGCAGGGAGACCTTTCCGTTCACCGCCGCCTTCATGGTGAACTCCCCGGGCCTAGCGGCCCTGGCTCCAGCATCTATGCAGGCCCTTATCAGGTCGTCAGCTATGTCCACGGAGCCGTGGATATAGAACTCGACCGTATCCTCTCCGGTGTAGGACCTAGGAGCTCTAAAGACGGTTATTAAAGCTTGGTCTATCAGAGACGAAGAATCGTCTCTGTCCGAGTAGAGATTACATAGGGTAGCTTTGTTGGATTCGATCTTAGTGACTTCTTTTCTTATCAGCCTCTGAAGCACCTCCAGAGACTGAGGGCCGCTCAGGCGGACCGCGGCGATAGCCGAGGTCTGCCTGGGAGTGGCTAGAG
>C._urophasianus_2_cecum__coassemble_154_pt1 | contig 17735 bp, 11 predicted proteins | sample C__urophasianus_2_cecum__metabat2_low_PE_009 | metagenome-assembled genome bin C | reverse complement strand
GCTTCCAGCAGGACGTCTACAGGTTCACGACCACGTACAACCACGAGTTCCTGGATGCGTACAACGAGCAGATCGCTAAGCCCGAGGAGGGGAAGCAGTACGCCTCCACCGACATCGTGGTCGGGGTCAGGATCCAGAGGGACTTCTACGGCAACGGTTTCACCATCGATGCCGACAACCTGGCTAGGCCGTCACTCACTACGACCGCATCCGAGAAGGAGTCTCAGGTCGATGGGGACAACATCGTCTACACCCTGGCCCCCGACGACCTGTTCAGGGGACCCAGGATCTTCGTATCTTTGGGTGTACCCAAGACCGAGGCCGAGAACATCTATCCAGGGAAGGAGTTCCCCATCTTCGCCCTCTACGGCCAGGACAACATCGGGTTCTACGTGGACGGAGACGACATCCATCTGGAGGACGTGAACCTGAAAAACGTCACCACCTCCGCCGGGAACTACATGAACTTCAAGTACGCCGGTACGGTGTTGGAGTTCAACGGGGATGGAGACTCCATCTCCAACTCCATAGTACAGAACGGGAGAAACGCCATCAGGGCCTTCTCCTGCATGGACCTGACCATAGATAACTGCCTCATACAGAACGCTATGGAGTTCCTCTTAAGGCTTGGATCCAACGAGGGGAGCAGGGTGAAGTCGAGCAGGTATATGACCTACCAGAACGGGGAAAGAACCAGCATCACTACCGTTGGTTCCTATCTGAGTCCGATCAACATCGACAGCCCCAACAGCTGGAAGGACTACAGGGGCGACTCCATGCTGAGCTTCGGGATCATCAGCAACACCCAGGCCGGGGAGTTCCTGGCTCAGTATCTTCCGAATGCTGACGCAGAGAAGCTCACCAACCCCTACACCCGGGACGAGCTTGAGACCGGGGTAGCCACGGTCAGGGAGGCTCTGACCAACACCGAGGGGATCCTGGACGAGGACGGCAACGTCCTCCCCGAGGGCTGGGGAGGGTCCTGTGTTGTCAGGGACACCTTCTTCTACAGCTGCGGGCTGTCCCCGATCTGTCTGGACTCCCTGCCCCAGGGAAGCTACCTCTACAACAGGACCTCGACCCTGTTCGGAACAGTTTTAGCCCCCTACATCGACCTCTATCCCGACGACATGGCCATGACCGGGAAACCTGTGCACCTGACTATCTCCGGGGACACCAGGTTCTACACCTGGAACGATCCAGATTCCCTGAACTACTCCACCCTGATGGAGCAGAACCTCAACGCTTTCATCATCGCCCACGGCGGGGTGGGTACAGATGTCCACATCACCGACGACGACTACCTGCCCCTGAGGAAGATGATCCAGGAGGAGCACTCCGACTGCATCGCCACATACCAGGATCAGGACGGGAACTCGAAGCGGGCCATCAACCTCCCCGTGATGTTCATGGGAGGCGGGTTCAACGCCTCCCAGGTCGAGATCGAGTCCGACACGGTGGAAGAGGCCCTGGGAGACGAGATCTCTTTAGACCCCTACGTCTACAGCCTCTCCTGGTCCGTGGAGCACACCGACCACTTCAACACCGACGCTGAAGCCAAGTACGAGACCATGAAGGTGGTCATGGGTCGGGCCGCCTCCTGCGTGTTGGGTTTCAACCCCTACAGGTATCTGACCCTATCCCCCACAGCCAAAAAGTGGCTGGGTGAGACCCCTAGCTCCTCGGAGCTAAGGTCCCACCTGGCTGTGGGGGATGCCGAGTGTTCCTCCAGCCAGAAGCTCGACTCTGAGGCCTATGGCCTCATCAGGCGTTTCCTCCCACTTTGTCGGATAAGGAGGACCAGCGGGGGGCTGGTCCTCCTGTAGAAGGTCTACCCCCATCCATCAGAACCTTTATTTGAAAGGAGCAATTCGATGAGAAAGAGATTGTGTCTGTCGCTTCTTCTCTCCCTGTCAGTCGCGCTGCCGGGATGCGAGGCCCTGCCTTTAAACCCGAACAGTTCATCGAGCTCGATCGCTAGCCAACAGAGCAGCGAGAGCTCGATCGACAGCTCGGAATCCTCCTCCGTGGACTCCGAGTCCAGCGTGGACTCCTCGTCTGTCGATTCTTCCATTGACTCCTCTTCAGTCGACTCATCCTCGATCGATTCTTCTTCAATCGACTCCTCTGTGAGTTCCTCTTCCAACGATTCTTCGTCTTCCTCCTCATCCTCCGAGGAGCCCGAGATCACCGAGGTGGTGATCTCCGGGCCCACCACCGTGGAGGAGGGAAGCTCCATCCAGCTGACTGCTACAGTCTCTGGAGACCCTCTGGACCAGGTCGAGTGGAAGAGCCTGGATGAGGGTATCGCCTCAGTCGACCAGAGCGGTCTGGTCACCGGAGTCGCAGCCGGAGAGGCCACCATCGTGGCTAAGTCGGTGCTGGACTCCGGGGTGTACGGAAGCTACACCGTCACCGTGACGGAGAAGGAGGAGCCAGAGGGACCCGATACCGGGGACGGGAACCAGGGTGGGGAGACCCCGGATCCCGATCCCGTGGATCCTCCTGTCCCCGACCCTGAGCCCGAGGTTCCCGAGGACCCTGATGTAGCTGACGACTCCGTCCTGGTCAGGTTCAGCCTGGACGGGAGCGTGGTCGGGGAGAAGACCTACAAGGTGGGTTCTGTACTCACCCTGAAGGATGCTCCCATGACCCTGTCCCAGGACAGGAGCCAGTACATCCTCTGGTCGGTATCCCAGGGTGCCGGAGAGGGGGCCAGGGCGCTCAACGAGCACATCGCGCTGGATGAGACTCAAGGTGGGACCATCCTCACAATTCAGGGAGAGCGGAAGGACTTCGACAACACCATGGCCGGAGAGGTGTATAGGAAGAAGCAGGCCGATGGCACCGTATCCGGTACTACGCTCTCTGGAAATGATTGGAATGATGTTCTCACCGAGGACCTAAACCTCGGGAACGAGTACGTCGGTACTCCGGACAACCTGATTACCTTCAACGGGTACGGGTACTCTAAAGACCTCAAGGCCGAGATCAAGGCGGTGAAGGGTAAGAAGACTACCTATACTGGCGGCTCCTACGTCGAGGGCGAGTACTACGACACGGTCTCCGTGGACCAGGACGACGCTGCCTCTTTAGACCCCGAAACCAACTACGGCATCGCCGCAGCCAGCTCCGTCCACACCATGCTGAGGCAGGACGGCCACCACTTTGGGACCTATCAAAGTCAATACCCGGAGAAGCCTGTTACCTCAAACGGCGACTCGACCATCGGTCTGGAGAGGCCTTATTCCGATACTCTGGTTGGGGGGAGCGACGAGGGGTCCTACAAGCCCGTGCAGAGGGATTTCGATACCGCAGTGCCTAGTGGCGGAGAGAGCAAGGACGGCGGCGGGCAGACCAACTACTGCGTCACCAGGATCACCCTGACCCACGACGTGGTCTGGACCGGAGAGCTGGACCTCGGCGGCTGGACCGGCATGTACGGCACCAACCAGGACTACCACCAGTTCAACATGCAGGGCATGATCATCGGAAGCTACTGCGAGCTGGACCTCAACGGGTACAACATCATCTTCGAGGACAGGGACGACAACCACGACAACGGGTTCACAACCCCCGACGGTCAGCACCCCTTCGGTAAGCCCGGAGCGAACTTCTCCGGCCTCAACTCCTTCGGCTCCATCACCGACACCTCGGCCGGGAAGACCGGCTCCATCGTGATGGAGGAGGGGACCTCTCTCCTCACCCCGATGGTGCTGGAGGACTACCAGAGGCCCGAGGGTCTAGCCAACCTCTACGCCTCCAACATGGCTCCCTTCACCTCCTACAGGGCTCCCTACCTCAACGCTACAGCCACCTTCATGGACGGGTCGAACCTCCTCTACCACATGAAGTTCGACTGCTCCGGCGGCGGGTTCACCGGGATCAACGCCCCCTTTGCGGTGCTGGGAGACCTAGAGGGGTACGACGGAGCCGAGCCGATGTTTGCCACCTCGGCCAAGGATCCCGATAGCCCCTCCTACGTGACCGTGAAGGCCACCTGGGACGGCATCCCCGACCTGACAGAGTTCGAGAAGAACAACATCGTGAACCAGAGGTTCACCTTCGACCTGGTCAACACCTCCGCACGCTACGAGGGCTGGAGATTCGTCTTCTCCTTCTCCGGCATCGACTTCTCCTTCGACTTTGCCAAGACCGGATTCTTCATCCCCCACTACTTCCACTTCGACCTGTTCGACTCCGACCTCTCCGTGGCTTCCCTCCTCACCTTCCTCCCCGGATCGTCCCTGTACACCGACGAGGAGAGCTCGGTCACTCTGACCGCTACCGAGCAGAGGCACGCAGATGCGGTGAGCACCTTCGCTCCCGAGTCCGACTACCAGGGTGTCGGAGGTCTCATTATGGCCGACAGGGTGGCTGTCGGAGAGAACCTGATGAGCGCCAAAGTCCCAGAATACATCTTCATGAAGGCCGAATCCACCGGACACGTCCAGAGGTACTACAACGGATATCCTGCTACCTTCACCTCTAAGGGTTCCATCGACTTCGACCTTGATGCCGTGAGGTCCCTCCAGCTCCACCCCTACCAGCTGGGTGGACACATCGACGGCCTGGATATAGACGAGTTCTCTAACAATCTTGAGAGCTTCAAGTCCAACTTCACCACTGCGGACATGACCAAGAGGGTGAGGCTGTACGGCTCCACCGTCCTGGGTCAGCCCAAGGCTGACGATACGGGAACCGGAAACATATACAGCACCAACGCTCTGATCAGGGCCTTCGTCAACGTGCCCATGATCGTGGGCGACCAGGTCATCGGGGACTTCGCTTCGGCCTTCACTGACGAGACTATCGACCTGTCCTCGGTTGCCGACCAATCCATCGAAGATGTTACCTACAACACCACCTGGGACCCCGTGGACAGGGTGGTCACAGCCACTATGACTTTAGGCGATGTTACCGACTCCAGGTCCTTCATGTGGGCTTTAAACGACTACTCCAACTGCGACAACATCAACCTCAATGACTACGTCCAGCCCGACCTGGACGGTCTCCCCGTGATCGGAGGCAACCCTCAGGACTCCCTGGATGGGGGTTATAAGGAGGTGTCTCCCGTAACCACCTCTGGAATGGAGGGCATCTACAAGTCCGGAGAGATCCAGGCTACAGTGGGTAATGAGAAGTACGTCGTCAGCTTCAAGGGACTTCCCATCCCGGTTCTGGGGTACATGGGAGGACAGCTGTTCCCGATTCTTTCTACGGATAGATCCATCAGTCTGACTAATGACTACGGATCATATTTTGGCATGCCTGATGGTTTTACCGGCTCTGAGTACATCAGAGCCTTCATGGGCTCCGCCTTCACCCCCGGAAGCAAGACCACGATATCCCGTCAGAGCTGTTACACCTTGAATTCTGAAGAGCTCAACTGGGAGTTCAATTAGACATAATAGTCGATTAGAAGATTTAATCTCTTTCTCATTCGTAATTAGAAATACAACCTCTTCACGACAGGAAGAGGTTGTTTTTTATGTTATGAATTGATTAACAGCTTTTGAATGCGATAACGTTGGATATCATTAACCAGGATATTGTTATGTCATCGATGAAGTTATGTCCATTTTCCGCAAGTCTGAAATCGTCTAAACCTCCGTTTTCCGCAAATACCATAGCGCCTAAACCTCCAGCTTCCGCAAGTTCAAAATTGCTCAAACCTCCACTTTCCGCAGATTGAAGCGACTCTGAGCAGGTACGTATTTGGTTGCTTCACCCACATTAAAAGCAGCCCGGATCCCCGGGCTGCTTCTTCTATCCAGGCGCTCGGTCTGAATCTCATCATCAGATTCAGACTGAGGTTTCTGAGACTGAGGTTTCGAATCGACGAATCGGCTACCCGACGTTGACCGGAGACCAAGGAGGCAGGACCACGGGGTCCTTCTCCAGGGCCTTGAGGAGGTCCTCGGGGATGTACTTCTTGTTCACAACGGCTTCGTAGACGTAGTTGTCGAAGAACCTGTCGGTCATGGTCCAGTAGCCGTCGTACCCTACCTTCTCTCCCCAGGAGTTCTCCACCTTCCACTTGTCGACGGAGCCATCCTCTTTGATGTTGGCCCCGGTGAAGGTCATGGCGTGGTTGCACTGGGATGCCCTGCAGAGGAGCCTCTCGCCCTTGTCGAACCCCAGGGTGGTGTCGAACAGGGTGTCCAGGTCGATGAGCTTCGTATCCAGGATGCCCTTGTTCCTGTAGAGGTACGGGGTCACATCGCAGGCGAACCAGACCAGGTCGCCACCCTTCAGGGAGGCGACTATGGCATCCTTGAGCTCCTTGAGATCAACAGTCAGGCTCTTGTGGAGCTTTCCTCCAACCACGTTGTCGCAGAGCTCGGAGGTGTAGGTCTGATGGAGCTTGAAACCTCTGATGGGCCAGTTGACCAGGTCGACGTAGTCGTCAAGGTCGGCTCCGACGTAGGTGTCGAAGAACTCCTTGGGGGTGGTGTGGATCCTCCTGAAGGTCTCCTCCTGCTCCTTCTTCTCCTCAGGCTTCTCTTCAGACTGGTCCTCACCCTTCTTGGGTGCATCCTCCCGGTACTCGTAGGTGAACTCGGTCACGGGCTTTCCGATGCAGATGGTGAGGATCCTGTAGACCTCGGAGAGCATGCCCTCCTTGAGGGCTCTTAGCTCCTCTACGGTCTTACCCTCCCTATAGGCGGCCCTGAGCTGAGATACGTCCCTGGAGAGCACCTGGGAGAGCACGTCGTCCATCTCCGAGGAGGCGGAGGTGGGGACGGTCTCCAGCTGGGCAGATTTCGGGCAGACACCGTATTTCCTCACCAGCTCGGTGAAGAAGTGCCAGTAGCCGCCGTCCTCGCCTCCGCCCAGGCGGTAGATGGTGGCTAGAAGCCTGGAGTCGTCATCCTCGTCGATGTGGTCCAGGGCAGCCTCCAGCTCGAGGTTGGACTTCTCCAGCTTGTCGAAGAACATCAGGTAGGATTCGGAGAGCTCCAGGTTCTTGACGTGGAGCTTTTTCATGGCGATGCTCCTGATGACGTTGAGCCCCGCGAACATCCAGCACCTTCCGGAGCTCTTCTGGTTGGCGACCGACCCGGTCTCCTTGACCTCTAGTGAGAAGGTGGGGGTGATCTTGGACTCTAAAGCGGTGTCGTAGGCTGCGGCGTAGACACCGTTGTGCCCGGCGGCGTGCTCGGCGATCCTGTTGGCGGGGTTCGAGTCGTAGGCCCTCTCGAAGGCCTTCAAATCCTCTAATGTGATTTCCTTGTTCATTCTCTTCTCTGATTCTCCTTTCGCTCTATCAGTCTTTAGAACACTGTCTATACCACCTGAAAGGATTTTCTCTTTCAGGTGGAGAAGACACTCCGAAGATTATAAGGAGTTCTCTAATAAAACCTATCCTGTTGCTACAGGGGGTAGAGGGGTGGAACAGAGTTCTTATGAACCTGTTTTGAATCCTTCTGATAGCCTATGAAAAGTTGAGGCTGCTCAGCAGCCTCAACTCAGATTTGTCTTCAGGTTCAGTCTTAGACTTTTATCCGGCCTCTAGCAGCTCTTTACCTACTCCAGATACATCTCCCTGAGCTGCTCTATATCTCTAGTATCCAGGCCCATAGCGTCCCTCAGGTAGCCCTCCAGGCTGCCGTAGAGGCCCTCTATGGTCTGGATAGCCAGGTTCAGCCACTCTATGGATACAGACATCGACAGCTTCACCTGGTCTATAGCCCTCTGGTCGGAGATACCCTCAGCTCTGATCTTCCTCTCTGCATCCTCCATCCTTAAAACTACTGAGGGATCCCTATTCGTCTTCAAATAGTCCTCCACTATGGCCTCTCTATCCACTCCCAGGGCGGAGAGGACCAATAGGGCCGCCAGGCCCGTCCGGTCCTTCCCTGCGGAGCAGTGGAGGTAAACGGATCCCTCCCCGGTGCTAAGGAGGATCCTGAACATCCTGGAGTACCCCGCCATCCCGATGCTGGAGGAGACAAAGCCGATGTAGGACCTCTTGAGCATCTGATCTATATCGACCTTTCCGGCCATGATGGCTTTGGCCATCCTGGTCGGATAGGACAGGGAGGTGGACTCCTCGTCCCCGGGGACGAAGCTCTCCAGCTTCTCCCTCACCGGGCAGAAGAAGTACTCCGCGCCCTCGGGTATCAGGTCTGGCTTCTCCAGAGCCTCGTCCCGGGTTCTGAGGTCGACTACAGCCTTGAGCCTATAGTCTTCTTCTAAGGACTTCAGATCCTCGGGGAGAGTCCTGTTCAGGGCTCCTCCCCTGAGGATCCTCTTTTCCTTGACCCTTCTTCCGTCGGCTCCTATGAGACCTCCCAGGTCCCTGAAGTTGGATATAGCCTGCATGTGGAATGCTCCTTTAGCCTCTAGAGAAATCTAGCATATACGGAAAGGATCCGGTTCTCTGGAACCGGATCCCATATCTCATATCAGGCTGCTAGAGGCTCTGTCTTCCCAGCTTTAGGTCTCGATATCAGTATCGCAGAGACCACTGGAGCTCTCCAGCTGTAGGCCTTGGCTATTGAGATCTCTGCCGCATAGAAGCTCACGACGATGAGGAGCAGCCCGGAGATCACAGCTAGCCCCAGTGGGCTGGATACGAAGGAGATGAGTACTCCTAGTCCATAGCTGCTGTATCCGGTATAGATCCCCACCAGGTCGGACTGGGTCACTCCGATCTGGTAGTCGTAGGAGGAGGGGACAGCGTCGAAGCGGCAGACCAGTGCGACGCTGTCCCCTTCCGTCTCATAGACCCTGATGACCCTGGACAGGACGATCCGGTCGTCTGGAGCCCTTATAGCCACTATCTGCTGGACCAGGACATCCTCGATAGAGATATCAGTATCTATCTCTACCAGATCGTACTGTCCAGGATGCTGTGAAAACGAGGTCAGGTAGTCGTTGGCCTCGTCTCCGTAGGCCATGTTGTCGTCTCTCAGCACCTCATAGTGCTTGGATCCTATGGTGAAGCTCTGATCCTGGCAGTGGAGGTAGACGGCCCCAGCCAGGATCAGAGCCAGAAGCACGGCCAGGATCCCGAAGACGGCACCGAGGGCCTTAGCTGAACCTGATGAACCACCTTTAACAGCCGCTCTGTTAGATCCCTTAACCCAGTAGTTTCTTCTGCGTCCTTGAACTCTAGAGGCCGAGGCGGAGAGAGGGGAGGCTGAGAGCCTGGATGCAGGCTCTATAGCCTCTACCTCCTCAGAGCCCTCTAGGGCTTCGTCTAGGGACTCAGAGAGGTCCTTAGACAGATACTGATCCTCCAGCCCCTTCTGGATATTTAGTGCCTTCCTGTGGGCATAGAGAGCTATCGCTACAGCGAAGCCTGTAGCGATAGCGGCTATGACCACTAGAGAGACTATGAATATGGCCTTTGAGGTCGGGTTATCCAGGTTCATATTAGAACTCCTCCTAGGAAGGAACTTTCGAAGATGCCTATAGATTCTATAACCTAGGTCAAATAGAAACTAAAAAGGGTGCTGGGCGCACCCTTTTTATCCTGGTTATAGGAGGGTTTATGGGAGGTTTTAGAGACCTAGGAGACTGAAGAAGGATCTGAAGGATCTATAGAGGTCTTTGCCTGTCTGCTAGTTTGAGCCGTCTTGGCTCAGGCTCACAGTGGCGTTGAACTGCAGTTTGGAGTTGTCGGCCTTGGCCTTCAGATCCCTGTAGGAGGGCATGCAGGTGGGCTCTGAGACGTAGGAGAGGATGGGGAGGTCGTTCCTGGAGAAGGAGGGCTGAGACTCCTCATCCAGGTAGGCGGTGCTCGCAGTAGTTGTGGTGTTCTTGATATCCAGCCCGGAGATGGTGACATCTCCGGTGGAGGTGGGGATGGACACCTGGCAGTTGAGTGCGGACTCTATCGCCTGGTACACGGTGTCGGCACCGGTATCGTTGATGTTGGTGTAGATGTAGGCGTAGATAGCGAAGGTGTGAGAGGACTGGGTGAAGGTGTAGAAGAACTGGGAGGAGGGATTTGAGCTGGGGCAGATGGTGATATCGGAGGTGGTCAGGTGGTTCGGGGTCTCTTCAGTGACTACAGCATTTTCGGTCGAATCCAGATTTTCGGTCTGCTGGGTCGCCCCGTTATTGTTCTCATTCTTAGCCGCCCAGTCGATGCTGACCGAGATGTTAGGTTCCTTGGTAACTCCACTTACATACTCAGTCACGTATCCAAGAACAACGTAGGTGTCCTTGGAGTAGGTGATGCCGGTACCTCCGCTGGTTGTCCCCTGGTCCAGGGTGATCTTGGAACCGCAGGATACAGCGCTGAAGGCGACTCCAGCGTTGTAGGCATCGGAGATTTCGACATCGAGAGAAGTGGAGGAATTGAACGAGCTGTCTCCGAAGTGCCAGGCGGAGAATCCCGCACCGACGATGGCGATGCCTGATAGCACAGGTAAGGTCACGGCTAAAACTCTTCTTCTTTTCATAGTCTCTTATGTCCTCTTCTGAAAAATGCGGCATAACCTAGCAACCCATCAAGGGTCTGTCAATCTCCGGTTTCGTCTGCTTCTACTCTCAGTACCTCCCACACCCTGAAAAGTTCGGAACTTTTGAACCCTTCAGGGTGTGAGAGGATTCTGATACAGACAGACTCAGACTGGTTTCAGAGGTTTGGACCCTCAAAAATCTCAGTATTCATCAGAAGGATTTAAATGCAAGGTTACGGATTCTTGGTGTCTTTGGAGATTAGGGAGAGGCAGAACAGAAGAACTAAAGGCAGGGTAGGGAATATGAGAAATCTGTTAGGCCTCTGTCGATGCCAATAGGCTGAAAGTGCTCTGTATTCGGATGGATGTACAGACTCAGAGCACTCGTTTGATTCAGAATTTAGATGTGCCACGAACATGTTGTTGTCTTACGTTGTGAGATATAGATATTGCAGGCCCTACTTGAAGTCGGTTTTTGTCCCGAAGCTCTCACGACTGGATATTTACTTGGAGAGGATCGAGAGGAGAGGGGATGAATACTGGTCTATACGGGATAGAGAACTCGAACAGAGGATTGGACGACCACTGGAGCAAGAACAGCTTCAGCTCCAGTTTTCCGGCCTCTATTGCAGCCTATATGCTGGACAGAGGGATCGATGCTGTCTACATGTATCTTGATAGAAATTCAAACGGAGAGCTCGAACTGAAACACAGAAGCGTTTCTGTGTCTGAAGCGTTCGGCTGTGGAAACCTCAGGTCCAAGGATCTGTGGTTTCTATTCGAGACTCCGTATGAGCCGTATAAGAGATACTGCTCAGATAGGTTGGATGGAATCGACCTGGTGATAGGAACATCAGAGAAGGATCAGCTCAGACCTCTAGAGATCAAGCTCACAGCCTATCCAGACAACAAGACAGCTGACCTTCCCGAGAGCCAGCAGGGGGCAGAGCTGGTGATCAGATCGGCAACCACGGAGTACTGCGCTCTGGGCATGTTCGATTCGACACGAAAGTCTAGAGAGGATGTTAGAAAACTATTCGATAGCAGCTGCTTTAAGGTCGACGATTGGAACAGCGAACCTCAGGTATCCGAGATCTTTCCCGGGCTCTATAGGGGCTTCTCGAAGTTTCTAGAAAGATATTTCAAAGCTCAGAAACCCATTCTGATGCAGGTGCTGTGGAAGACCGAAGGCAGATCTCCTATCCTGGCCGAGGATGCTTTTCAGGTCATCTTCTGGTCGGACTTTGCAATCTCTTGGGCCATGCTGAAGAAGTGTATGTCTTCTAGAAGTTCAATGAGTCGTCCCATGAGGGCTCTAGCCAAAGTGGCTAGAACCCTCTGGGAGCTCTCGAAGAGCGAGAGCATCAACCTGAAGAGAATCTACAGGGAGATGGCCTACGGCGAGCAGACCGACAAGGAGTTTTCAATCTCTGGGAGAGAGTGGAGGAACAGGCTTGTAAAAGATCTTGATCTATCTAGGTTTCCTCTTAGCAGAGATGTCGTCAGAGAGATCGTCTTCGACGGCTATATCCACAGGCTAAAACCTGAGAGAAGACTAGATCAGACCTTGTACTTCACCTTCAGCTAGGATCGATTCAGATTGGAGTCTGATAAAGAGTTCTCCCACTGGCAGTACAGCCGTATCGCATGCTTTATCTGAGATCTGACAGAGGCAGTCAGTCCTCTTCCCTCTGCGGCTGAATCAAAGTCGTAGCAGGCCTTTCTCTCTGTCTTATCCTCTATAGGTCCAGCTATCCTAACAGCTCTCTTGAGCCTGGATATCACATCGCTTCTAGCCCTCGAAGCGATGTTCTGGTCCTTCTCTAGCCACTGAGAGAAGGATTCAAGCTTTTGATTGAACTCAGATATCCTCTCTGGCTCCAGGGCATCCATGAGGTGTAAGGCCACGTACCTCGCCAGACCGACCGGGACCGCATTCCCGATCATCTGCTCTACATCAGTCCTGGTACCTACCCAGATGAAACTCTCCGGGAACGTCTGGATCCGGGAGCGGTCCCGGGATGTCAGAGCGTGGACATCGGGTCCTATAGGGCAGGCATCCTCCGGATGCCCCGGATAGCCCTTAGGGATAGGTCTATTGACCCCTCTGACAGTAGGTGCAGGCTCGTCTATGGAGAAGACAGCCCTGCGGCTGTAGTTCCTGGGGTGGCGATAGTAGTACTGAAAGCCTAAAGAATCTCCGAAGTATTCTCTGAGGGTCATCTCATAGTCTGACAGGTCTCTTTTGAGAGCCTCTATAAGCTGATTATCCTTACCACCTTTTATCCCTATGCAGAAGAACCTCTTCCGCCTCTGCGGCACCCCGCAGAGGGCAGCGTTGAGTACCACCTCGGTCAGGCCGTAGCCTGAATTTCTATAGATCCTCTCAGCCTCTGCAAAGGCCCTGCTGTCTTTGGCTCTCTCCACGTTCTCCATCACGAAGGCTAAAGGCCTGACCGAGGAGATAATCTCTGCAAAACAGACGGTCAGGTTAGCTCTATCCTTCTCCTCCCTCTTTCCAGCCGAGGAGAAGTCCTGGCAGGGTGGACCCCCGATGATCAGGTCAGGACTGAAGCCTCTTATGAACTCCGAACTGGATTCGACATCGCTCAGGTCGCATCTGAAGACGGGGTGATCGAAGTTTCTTTTGTAAGTTTCTATAGCTGGTTCCCATAGCTCGAAGGCGGCTACGATGTCGAATCCAGCCTGCTGAAAGCCTAAACTCAGCCCTCCGCATCCGGAGAAGAGGTCTACGACCTTTAGGTGTTTCATTCTGCAACCTCCTGAAGTCCTGTCAGAAAGGCTTTATCACTTCTTCGTCAATAAATTGACGTCAGATAGATTCTAATCCAACGCATGGGGCTTATTGAGAGCTAAGTATCTTCGATACCCTGGGTCTCTGACTATCAGTTCTTAATAAGCCGGTAAGACTAATAGAAGTTGCTTAGAGGTCACTAGAAAAGCTTTTAAACTAGGACGAAAAGCCCCTAGCATGCTAGGGGCTCTTCTTTGAATCCGTTTCTTCTAGATCTCAGTATCGTCTACATCCTTCCTTCTCTCGGGATGCTTTCCCATCTCTACAGTTAAAGGAGATACGGAGAGTACTTCAGAAGGCTCTTTAGATACTTCATAGGGTCTGTACCTGTGATTGGAGTTGTACCACTCCGCCAGGAACATACCTAGGACTATGAAGAAGATGACTAGACAGACAGCTAACATACCGTAGGCGGACTGGAGGAACAGGATAACTGTTCCTACTTTGGGTACTATCCTGATGATCACACCTTTGACGTTATCGAACGGCATGGGGGTATCGATAGCGGAGTTGGCATCGCCCCTGGTGACCACCATGGGCACACCGTCGTCGGAGATGTGCATCTCCACCAGGCGGTGACAGATCAGGGTGCCACCGTAGTCGACCAGGAGGATGTCGTTGATATTCAGGTCCTCGTAGGAGACCTTGGTCTTAGCGATGACCACGTCGTTCTTATCGAACTGGTCGTCGACTCCCTTCAGCTCCTTCTCGTTGGCCGGGTTCACCGTCGACATGGAGTCGGATACTATGACCGCGAATCTGTAGCCCAGGATCGGAGCGCTGTAGTCGGTGGCCCTGTCGACCCCGTTCCAGATGCCGACTATCAGGACCAGGGCCAGGATGATCACGACTACAGCGCTCACGATCTGGCCCAGCACCATCCCGGCCCTGGTCGGGGGCTTCGGGTTCTGCTCTACGGTCTCTCTATCGATGCTCAATGGTCTGCCTCCTATATAGAGGTTCTTATCGGATCTGAAGGATAGTATAGGAATAGTTAAAGGGTTGAGACTGAAGGATGAGGTGAACAGGGTTAGACAAGAGATCGATGGATCGAAAAGGATCCATCGATCTTAGAGGCTCTAGAGATATCAGCTCTGGAATTCAAAGATCCAGAGCTGATATCCGGTCAGGGTTGGTCTTGATTACTTGGGTTTAGAAGATGCCTGGGAGTTATCGGATATCAAAGAGCATCGAAGGTTTTAGTAAGGTCTAGTTGCCTCCGGTCTGGTTGGAGTAGCCGCACTGGCCTTCGGTGAACTTCCACTGCTGGATGTCGGTCGAGTTAGTTCCAGTCCACCCGATGGTGTCGAAGTTGTTGCCGGAGCCTCCAGTGTTGCTCTGATCCAGCTTGTGGTTGTTTGTGTTGCTGTCGCAGTAGACATCTGACCCGCCGCTAGCTTGGGGCTTCACGCACTTCCATTCGTCCCCGGTGTTATCGGAGGTGTACGGAGTGATCAGATCCGACTTGTTGTGTGTGCTGTAGATCCAGACGAAGCCCTGAGTAGAGTTGGCCTTGGGGTCTGGGACCATCTGGTACTTGTCCTGGTCCTGCCAGTTGTTCATAGATCCTCTGACGTAGGCTAGCTGGTAGCTGTCGTCCACCCTGGAGAGGTCGATGGAGACGGAGTAGTCGGCACCGTCAGTAGCTCTGGTCAGATTCACAAAGTTCTCTGCAGTCATCTCACCTAGCGACAGCTTCGCAGTGGCTCTGAGGACGGTATTCTCAAGATAGCTGGTCACGGGGAGGACGACGGTGGTGGAGCCGGAGATGGAGTACTGCAGCGAGCCTTCGTTATCTAAGGACTGCGGAGTCTGTTCTCCGGAGCTTCCTCCAGCTCCGTCTCCTCCTGTATTAGGCCCTGTAGCTGTGGCGGAGCTGTACTCTATCTTGGCTCCGTTGCTCTTCCAGTAGTCTCCGTAGAAGCTGGTGTAGGTGTTTCCGTTCTCTCCTTCGTCCAGAGTCTCGACGTAGCTGAGGCTGGTACCTTGAGTTTCATCACCTGAACTCTGTTCGTTCAGCCCGTCCTTGTCGATCTCGACGGTGGAGGACTTGAGGGCGGTGATCAGTTCGTCGGAGTTAGCATTGATGGTGACCGTGAGCTTGGCCACGAAGTAGTCCTGGTACCACTCCGATTGATCTGAGGGTCTGGTGGCCGACATGTCGAAGGTGAAGACGTCGGGGTGGTCGGGGGAGATGTAGGCATCGTTATCAGATGCTCTCTTTATGTTGGTGGCGTTCAGGGTGATGTCCTTGTCGGTGTGGGCGGAGATGTTGATGGTCTTATCTTCAGGTGCTTTGGTGTACAGAGCGTAGGAGGTGGAGAGGGCCAGAGCCGACCCGGCGACGGCCACTATAGCTCCCAGGATGGCTCCCCTGTTGATTCTGAATCTCATTCTATCCGTGCCTCCCTACCTAGTTGCTGGAACCTGTACCGCCCGACTGAGTAGCCTCAGCGTGGTAGCTCAGGGTCAGTACTCCGTCCAGGACGTAGCTGCCTGCGGAGGAGCCATCGAGCTTATCGATGTAGTAGCTGTTGTAGGCCTGTTCCGAAAGGCTCACCTTGATGTAGAAGGTGGTGGCCTCAGTCACGTCGACCGAGGCGACGTAGTTGCCGCTCTCGTCGGCGGTGTCTACCGAGGTCGAGGTCTCGGCCAGGGAGACCCGGCCGCTTTCACCTTCGTAGCTGAGTCCTCCGTTTCCAGGTGCGGACGAGGAATCCGGTGCCGCCGAGGTGGCATCGATGGTGATCACGGGAGAGGGAGGGGTGAAGGAGGAGGAAGAGTCGGGTCCTCCTCCCTCCTGGGTCCAGGTGGAGGTGGCTATCTCCACCTTGAGGCCGTAGATGGCACCGTTGGTCTGACTGCCCTTGCTGAGCTTGGCGGTGAACACCGCCTTCTGGTTGGCGTTCGTAGAGATCTTTGGCGCAGCGACCGAGACCTCCCTGTAGGCCGGGGTGGAAGGGGACAGGTCGGAGATGTCGGTTACAGTCGAGGTCTCACCCCAGTCTAGGACGATGGCAGCGTCGAGCTTTCCCGAGGTCTCGGTGTGCCCCTCGTCGATGAGGAATGCAGCCGCCGTCCCCGCTCCCGCCAGGGAGCCTACCAGCAGGGCCGACAGCAGAGCGACTCTTCTTTTCTTCATACTGTTTACCTCTCAGGATCCGGTTTCCCGGGTCTTTGGCCCTTTATATACGTTAAGTTAAGCGCTTTCAATATGCCTAGGATTTAAACCCCTTAGTTTTTTTTTTTTTTTAGAAATAAATTTGCAAATATAAAGATTGAATTAAAGCTATGTCAAATCTAAAACTTCATTTATTTTAATAACTTTCTAAATTCACAACTTCTAGTTTTTAAATAAAATGCATGTTTAAAAATCACTTGCTTAAAAACTTTCAGTTATTTTTTCCCTCTTGTTAGCCCTTGCATCCTTGTGACGCTATGGAGGCAGAATCAGGACACAGGTAAGGCCATCAGGATTTTTTGATCCAAGACTTCTGGATACGATCAGAGGCCCCCTCTGATCCTTCCTTCTCTGATTCTTCCTGGATCTCCTCTTTCTTCGTCCCCTGAGATTCGTCCGCAAAATTCGGGGATAGGTCTCTATAATTACTCGGACTTTCCAGAGAAGATAGACAGAGAAGAGAGAGGAGATCAAAGAACAACATGGTCTACACGGTCACTTTCGCCCCCTGCATCGACTACAGGCTGACGCTGGGGGACAAGCCCATCAGGATCGGAGGGGTCAATAGGCCCTTCGCCCGAGAGGAGAGGCTCGGAGGCAAGGGCATCACCGTGAGCAACATGCTCACCAACCTCGGGGTGGAGAACTTCCCCGTGGTCGCCGTCGGAGGCCCCACCGGCCAGAGGATCAAGGACATGATGAACCGGACCTACGGGACCGACGGAGCCCTCTACCTGGAGACGGAGGAGGAGTCCAGGATCAACGTCGTGATCCTGGCCGACACCGACACCAGGTTCGACCCCTCCGCTCCCAAGGTCAGGGAGGAGGAGGTCAAGCACCTCTTCGAGTACTTGAGGAACAACCTCAAGCCCGAGGACGTGCTGGTCCTCTCCGGCTCCGTGGGGCAGGAGAGGCAGAGCATCTACGCCGATCTGATGAGGGAGGTGGCAAACCCCGCCGGCTGCACCACCATCGTCGACTCCACCGGGGATGCCTTGCTGGACACCTTCGACCAGCACCCCTACTTCATCAAGCCCAACGACGAGGAGCTCGGAGACATCCTGGGGAAGAAGATCGAGACCGACGAGGACATAATCTCCGGAGGTCTCGAGCTCCTCTCAAAGGGGCCTAAGAACGTGGTCGTCTCCATGGGCGGCAAGGGCTCCTACTTCTTCGCCGGAGACGGCTCCGTCTACCACGTCGGGGTGGCCAAGGGCTACCCCTTCATCAACCCCGTGGGCACCGGGGACTCCTCCATCGCCGGGTTCATCAAGGGCCTGGTGGAGCACAGGCCCATCGAGGACTGCCTGAAGCTCATGGC
>C._urophasianus_2_cecum__coassemble_144_pt1 | contig 18621 bp, 14 predicted proteins | sample C__urophasianus_2_cecum__metabat2_low_PE_009 | metagenome-assembled genome bin C | reverse complement strand
CTCATCGTCGTCCCATCCGAGGAACTGGAGGATGATGTCGGGGATGAGGATATCCCTGTTGAACACGATGTCGTTGACCGTGATCAGCATGTACGGATCGGTGGTTGCATCGAGTCCGAGAGGCTTTCTCTCACCCTCGTAGATGGTGTAGGTGGTTCCGCTAACCTCGACGCTGAACCCCTCAGCCAGGATATTCAGCAGGTTGTATTCGGTGCCGTTGTATTTCACCCTGGCGGCGTTGTAGACGCCCCTCATGATCCAGACCCTGTAGATGCTCAGAGCCTTAACCTGGGATATAGCGTTCTTCAGAGCCTCGAGCTTTTTCAGAGTCTCCTTGGTGATCAGCTCGGTCAGGTCCTCGGGAATCAGTTCCACGAAGACCTGGTCCAAGCTCTCGGCTCCGGAGATGTCCAAGAGGGTCGTGAACATCCCGAACAGGCTGTCTATCTCTCCGTCCAGAGCATCGCCCTCCAGGTCCAGCCCCTCGATGTCGACGGTGGTGGGGATGATCTGAGAGCAGTCGGTGTTGAGGTTCTGGATCATGGTGATCATTCCGCCCTGCTCCAGAAGGATCTTCTCGAACTCCAGGGAGGCAGAGCCGACCACCAGGGACCTGGCCAGGTCCTTCAGCATGGGGGCGAAGATCTCGCCGACGACGTAGTGGATATTCGATGGAGTGATGTACTGGGCAGGAGCGTTCATCAGCTCGGTGAGGTCGAAGCATTCAGTGCTCTGAACCAGGGCCAGGAGGGTGATGAGCATGTCCTTCTCCTGCCCCAGCTGTTCGGCCGAGAGAGCCGAGCAGGTCTCGACCAGGGACTCGAAGATGGCCCGCTCCTCCACGTCCTCCCCGGTGAGGAGGGCGGAGCCGTAGCCCATGGAGATCTGGCCCAGACGGGAGACGTGGTAGGCCACCGCCATCACCTGGGCGGTGAAGGTGGCCTCGTACCCGTCCCTGAAGGTGTTGAAGAGGCTGGAGGTGACAGCGATGTCCAGCATGCTCTCCAGAAGCTCGTGGACCGAGATGTACTTAGGATTTCCCTCCTCGTCGGTCCCGGACTGGATCTGGGTGGGCTGGTCCCAGTGGGTCAGGGTCTCCAGGGAGAAGGCCGAGGTGAGCCCGTCGGAGACGGCGTAGCCGTAGATGGTGGAGATGTTCTTGAACTCCTTCTTCCTGGCGTTGTCGTCGAGCTCGTACAGGATCGGGAAGTTGATGTCGGAGAAGTCCAGGTAGGCTCCGCTTCCCACGTCGATGTTTCCGAGGTTGTCCAGGATGCTGGAGAGCGCACCGGAAAGCAGGGAGCTTCCCAGGTGCGAGTTATCCAGGTCGTTGAGTATGTTGTATACCTGGTCCGAATCCAGGCTCTCCTTTATGTTGGAGAAGTCCACACCCTGGATGTCGTGTAGGGCGGAGCAGAGGTAGGCGATCTCTCCGTTGGAAGAGACCGTAGCCAGGAAGGGCTCGTCCCTTCCGGGGATGGAGACCTCGACTTGGCCGGTCTCTCCGACCCAGTCCCATTCCAGGCTGTCCCCGGTATCCCGATCGATGGACCAGAAGGAGGAGATGTTGGGAGCCATGCCGAGCTGCTCGAACACCCCGGCCTTGTCGATCAGGCCGTAGATGAAGGATCCGAAGGGGTCGGTGTAGGTCCCGTCGGCCGCCAGCTCGCTCTCAGGTATGAAGCCGGAGCTGAACAGCGCCGTGATCAGGGCGTTGACGTACTCGTAGTCCAGGTTCTTGTAGTCGATATCGATGTCGTTGAGAAACGGGTAGGCGAGGTCCCAGATGTCTCCCAGGGCCGCAGCGGCCTGGGTCCAGCCCTCGATGTCCTTGAACTTCTCGAAGCTGAGCCTAAGCCCTAGCATCTCCTCGGCCCTAGGGGAGATCTGGGTCTCCAGGAACTGGCTCAGCGACGAGGAGAGGAGCTCGGACCTGGAGACGGAGTTGACCAGGTCCTCCAGGCCGTCGGAGGTGACCTTGGAGATGTCGACTCCGCCCTCTGGGGACAGGATGTCGATGTTCTCCTGGAAGGTGGAGAGGATGTCGGCCAGCCTGTCGGCCTCGTCCTCCCAGTCGATGTCCTGAGCGTTCTCGGGCAGGCTGAAGCCCAGGTCGGCCAGACCGAACTGGTCTATCACGGAATTCAAAAGAGTTACAAGGTTGGTGTTGCTGACGATGTTCCCCTTCACGATCCTGTCGGGGTTGAAGACCTGGGAGTTGACTAGAGCCTTCAAGACCCTGGAGAAGCTCTCAGGGTCTATGGAGGCGATCTTGTCCGCAGTGGAGCCCTCCGCGGTCATGGAGTCGACGATGCCCTTGATGTCTGGTGCGACATCCAGGAAGCTGATCAGGTCGTCGAAGAAGCTCGGGCCTCCGGTGAGGTCGAAGCTGGAGGCGGAGAGGCCCAGGAAGCTGGACTGGCCCAAAAGCTTGTTGAGGATGGAAGGAAGAGACTTGCCCAGGGCCAGGGGCAGGACATCGGAGATGATGACGCTGCCGGAGGCCTTCCTCAGAGCCGACTTGATGGCATCCATCTGCCTCTCGTTCTCGAAGTCGATGGAGATGTCGGTCCAGTTCCCGGTCTCGTTGTTGGACTCCTTGGCCAAAGTTCTGACATCGGGGAGGATGTCGACGATGATCCCCACGTCGCTCTTGAGCTGCTCGGGGGTCAGGGTGTCAAGGACATCGGTGAACTGGGACTGATCTATGTATTCAGCCAGGGTGGGCACCCTGGTGAACAGCAGGCTGGAGACCTGGCTGTAGTCCAGAACACCCCTGGAGACTATCTGCATTCCCAACAGTCCGCTGACACCCTTGGACTCGTCTCCGACCAGGGCCTCTCTGAGCATGGCCACGTTGTGGTCGTCGTTCATGGCCTCCATCACCTGGTCCAGGATGGATGTCTCCCCGGTGAAGGCGGAGAGGGAGAGGTCGATGTCGGCAGCGTCGGCCAGGTCGAAGGCGACGTTTCCCAGGGTAGCTAATTCTTCGCCCCAGTCGATCCCCTCGTACTTGGACTGGTCCATGGAGAGGATGGTGTAGCCGGTGGCGGACTGGACGTACTTGGCCGAAAGAAGCATCAGGGAGGGCATGTTCCTGGAGATGATCTCCATGCTGCCAAAGTCTCTCAGGGCCGCCACTACGGCATCCCTGTCGTCCTGGGTGAAGGAGATGTTCTTAATATCTCCTCCGATCAGGTTGTCGAACACCCCGGTGGAGTAGAGCTGGTTGTAGGCGTCCTTTATGGAGGTCAGCTCGTCGGAGAAGTCGATGTCCTGGAAGTCGATGCTGGATAGATCGATCGTGGAGGAGTCCGACACCATGGTGACGGCCGCCTGGCACAGGGCCGGCATCAGCCCCATGATCAGGTTCGAGTCGATCAGGGCATCGAAGATGACGTTGATGCTCTCGGTCGGAGATAGGAGCAAGGTGTAGTTGAACCTGTCGGCGGCATCGGTGGAGTTCAAGGCGGCGGTGAAGGGACCGGAGATGCCGCTGATCAGGTTAAGAAGGTCGGATATGGAAATCTTCTTCCCGCCGAACCTCACGGTGGTGGCCGTGGTCAGCATGCTGTCGTCGATCCCGAACAGCCACCCCTGTCCATAGGGGCTCTCCTGGACCTGGGTGATCATGTCCATGAGCTCCGAGGGCAGATAGCCCTTCTGGCTCAGGTTGTTGAGGGCTGCCGTATTCTTCTTGGTGAAATTGACCACTGAGGACAGAGGGGCGATAGCTAAGGTGGAGGCGAAGAGTCCCATGACGGCACCGGAGAGAGCTCCTAAGGGCCTAAGAGGATGCTTGAGCCTGATCCTCCTGGGGATGAACCACTTGACCAGGGTGTGATAGAGAAGGGAGGCCAGGATCCAGGAGAGGAGGATCGAGAGGAGGCACATGACCAGGTAGGAGACCAGAGAGAGTAGGATGTCAGTGACGGCTAGGGCCGCCTGGTAGATGGTCTGCCCCTGGACGGGGGAAATCAGACCTAAAGAAGCGATGACATCGCAGATGGTCTGCCTGATGGAGGAGATCTGGATGGTCGACCCTCCGATGGTGAGGCCACCGAAGTCTCCCAGGCTCGCCAGGTTGAACCCTCCGATCAGCCTTCCGACAGCCGGAGCTGCAAAGACGGATACGACCATCAGCACAGCCTGGATCAGGGTAGCAAACAGCGTCTTCCAAAGGCCTTTAACCAGGCCTATGAGAGCGAAGATCAGGATCAGTCCCACGCTGGCGAAGAAGACGATATTCACTATCAGCGATATATCCACGAGTCCAAGCCTCCTTCGCCCAAGTCTTCAGGCTGAAAAAATCAAGCTAGTATTGTAAACCCAGAAATACCTAGTCTTCATAGAAGACTAAAGAGCAGTGCAAATTTAGGCACAGAACAGGGTGATCCGCCCTCGCATCAGTATTCAATCGAGGGGCTGTTGCGAGCTTTACCCTCGCCAGAGACCTGGATTATCAGCCGTTATGTGCCGTCTGGCTCCACCCCTCCAGGCATTACAATACGTCGGGCGGGCGAATCCAGGATTCCTTCAAACTGAATTGCCTGACACCTAGAGCAAAAGCATGAAAGAGAAGCTAGAGAACGCCAAGAAGCGGATAAAGGACTCGATGAGCCACTTTTCTTCTGAGATCTCAAAGAGTGTCGAAACTTTTAAAGCCCGTACCGAGAAAGCTAAAGAGACTATCCAGGGTTCGAAGCTCAGCCTCTGCTACGACAGAGCAGGATCCGCCTGTCTGAGCTTTCTCTACAGGCACATTCACATCATTGCCATACTCGTAATAACCGCTATAGCTCTGACTGTCAGGTATCTGTTTGCAGAGTACGAAACCAACGATCTGACCGGCTTCGTATTACCGTGGATGAATGGAATAAAAAAAGTTGGCTTCTCAAATTTCTACAAGGTTAATGCCGACTATTCGACATTCTATCTCTTCATAATCGGAATCCTGACTCTGTTCCCAGACTCACCTAGAACTATCAGCAACGGATATCCAGTCTCCTGGATCTACGAGGTCAAGACCATCTACTTCATATCCGATATCCTGCTAGCCCTAGCCGTCTATCTAATCCTGAAGGAACTCAAGCAGTCGAAGACTATCTGTACCATCGGATACACTGTGGCCGTAGTGCTGCCGGTACAGATACTGAACTCCTCCGTCTGGGGTAACTGCGACACACTCTATACAGTCACAGCTCTGTTCTCCCTGTACTTCCTGCTCAGAGGGAAAGACTTCACCTCGATGTTCTTCGTGGGTCTTGGACTAATAATCAAGCTCAACGGGATATTCATCATCCCCTTCTATGTCCTGATGCTGCTGTATAGGAAGGCTCATCTCCTATCCGTTCTGATGATCCCTCTAGCTGTACTCATATCCTTCCTCCCGGCCTACATCTGCGGAGCTGGGTTCAAGGAGCCCTTCTCCTACATCCTGGATCAAACCAGCGGGTACAAGGATTTAACCCTAGGATGTGCGAACTTCTGGCACATCTTCGGGTTCGGAAATCTTGACATCATCAACAGGGGTTCCACCCTGTTGGGCCTATCCCTGATAGGCCTCTTCATGGTCCTGATAGTCCTACTCAGGGTGAAGATGGATCAGAGAGGCATGGTCGCTACCTTCGTATTCCTAGCCGGAGTGACCGTCTTCTTCCTTCCCCACATGCACGAGAGGTACTTCTACATCCTGGATGTGGGAGTGCTCATATACGCACTGGTGATGAAGAAGAGGTACTGGTTCATAGTCGGAATGCAGGTATCCTCCGGCATCGCCTACTACCACTACCTCTCAGGAAAGTACTTCATCGAATCCATGGAAGAGGACTCCGTGACCATAGCTGCAGTAATCAATCTGATCATCCTAGCCGTAATGTTCTACGATCTTGTCAAATACGATAAGGGTCCAACATTCCACGATACCATCGAGTCGCTGACGAAGAACCACTCTGAAAGTAAGGAAGAAAATCGGAAGTTAGAAAGCGAAAGCAAAGCCGAAGAACCAGAAGCTGCTCCGGCCCCGGTTTCTGAAGGTGAACCTCCCGTTCAAGAAGAGAGTGCCCAGAGCAACCTGTAGTCAGTTTCAGACCTCAATTCATACGGCCGTTTACCAGAAGAACCCATCTTTAAACTTCATATCCGATCCGTTTCTGTCCCATATGTCCGCCCCACACACCTTGATAGAACTTCTAAATGCTCTTCAAAATCTGTCTCTAAATCTCTGTTGGTTTAGAATTCACCCCGCAAGATGAACAAGTACCTCAAGAGACCCCTGTTCCAGATGGTGACCTCCCCCTGGGAGAACCTCTTCCTGTTCCTTTTCGGCTGGCTGGGATTCCAGCTCTTAGGCCTTCTGGTCTCCCTCTGCTTCAATGGTGCTATATCCTCAGGAAGCCTGAACTCCAGGCAGGCTGACATGGCTGTGAACCTTCTGGTCTACGCCATAGTCTTCCTGGTCTTCTTCTGCTACCTGAGCCTGTATAACCGAGCAGCTAGAACCACCATAACGGTAGGGTTCACCAAGGCCGGTGGCGGGATCGCCACCGGGTTCTACTGGTTCGTGGGATCGCTGATAGTCTCGGCCCTCTATTCCCTAATCGTGAGCGCCATACCCTGGATGACCGTGAACAACAACCAGGCGGCCATAGAGTCCAGCGGAGTCCTGTTCCCTATCCCAACCTTCGTCTTCACCGTGCTCCTAGCCCCCTTCTGCGAGGAGCTGACATACAGGGGAGGACTGAACACCCTGATCGGAAGGTGGAACAGGATAGCGGGGCTCTTCATCTCAGCTGTGATCTTCGCCCTGATCCATTTCGATCTCCAGGGGATTATCACAGATGCTATCAAAGGCGATATGTTCACCCTGTACAGGGAGCTGTTGAACCTGCCCACCTACATAATCGCCGGGCTGGGGTTGGGTATGGCCTACCAGTCCACCGGAAACATCACCTGCAGCTGGTTCTGCCACACCTTCAACAACCTGATAGCCTTCATAGGCATGGTAGTATAAATTTTTCCTATACTACCAGGAGAAAAGATTCAGAGATACATGGATACAGGTACCGAGGATACGATCGAGAGGGTAGACCCCTTCAAGATGGCTATCTACCCTAAAAAGAGGCTGGATGGCCTCTGGCTCAAGGTCATCGGTTTCATCCTGACCCTACTCGATCATATAGGCCTGTTGTTCCAGGCCCAGATCGGGGATCTGGCCTACCAGATCCTGAGGTGTACTGGAAGGCTGGCTTTCCCGATCTTCGTCCTTCTGGCCGTGGAGGGTGTCTACCACACCAGGAACTACTGGAAGTACTTCGCCAGGCTGGCCGTCATGGCCATAGTCCTGGATGCCTTCTGCTACATCACCTACTACGCCTTCCCGGAATCCGGTGTAGCCATACCTCCAGGGAACGTATTTACTGACTTAGCTTTAGGAACTCTAGTCATCTACCTGTTCAAGAGGAACGACCCCTGGACCATGTTCGCCCTGCTTCCCATGGCCTATCTGGTGCTCTCGGATTTCACTCCGTACAGGCAGGGAGTCGATAGCTCCTACGCTTTGATAAAAGCCGGCATAGCCTCGGACTACGGCACCTACGGCCTGGTGATGTTTTTAGCCTTCTACTTCGCATACGAGATAGCTAGAAAGATCATCACCTCTCAGGCTGAGAAGAACAACCTGGACCTGGCCACCCTGGCCAGCTCCAGGATGAGGCTGATCCTCAACTCCGCCGTGAGCATCGCTCTCTTAGCAGTCGGCTGCATCTACCAGGTGATCAGCATGCTTGTTTCCTACAACCCCTGCCAGCCGGCGGTCGGCTGGGCCATGGAGAGCTGGAGCATGCTCTCCATCGCCTTCATCATGCTCTACGACGGCAGGCCCGGAATAAAGTCCAGTCCTGTCAGGTACTCCCTGTACCTGTTCTATCCGGTTCATCTGATAGTCCTCTATCTGATAACGTTGGCCTTCTAAGTCGCCTCTAAGATCGACACCTCTTCCTTTCGCACTCTCTACGTAGCGTCTTAGAGGTCTTCCGCGTATCCCCGGGGATATAATCTCCCCGCTAGGAAGAAGGAGCAGAAAAATGATCAAGGTTCTCGAGAACACCCAGGACTTCGACAGCGAGGTCTCTTCAGGCAAGGTCGTGGTCGACTTCAACGCCACCTGGTGTGGCCCCTGCCGCATGATGGGGCGCATCATGGAGAGCATCAAGGGCGACTACCCCGATGTCACCTTCCTCTCCGTCGACGTTGACAGACACCCCGAGATCGCCAACAGGTTCCAGGTCTCCTCCATCCCCGCCATGCACTTCTATAAGGACGGGAAGCACATCGATGTGGTCACCCCCGACGGAACCGAGGACTACCTCCTCGGCTCTCGCCCAGAGGACGACTTCAGGGACATCCTGGACTCCACCTTCAACGGGTAACAAGGGCTTAGAATCCTAAAGCTGAATCCTTCATAAAAGGATTCAGGCGAAAGAAAAGGAGCGCAGCTGCGCTCCTTTTTCATTCTGAAATAAACAAATTAAATTCTAATTAACAACCTTATAGATCTAGAACGTTATCACATCTATATAGGTCAGGAATGTAAGGAGGAAGACCGCTATGGGGACTATGGTCATCAGCAGGATGATCATGGCCCGGGAGACCTTGCCTGGAATCTGCTTGGACTCCTTCTTACCCCGCATGGATGACATCCTCGATGCCCTCGTAGTACATCTCGGAGGCCACGTCCCTGCAAACCTTCTCACCGCAGGTGGCCAAGAGGATCGAGAGACCGAAGGTGACGGCAGCCGCAGGGCCGTCTCCGGTGATCAAGTGCCCATCGATCACGGCGTATCTTTGGATGAACGTCCCCCCGAAATCCTGGTTCATGCTGGGGAAGCAGGTGTACCTCCTGCCCTTGAGAAGGCCCATAGAGCCAAGGATTGTAGGAGCTGCGCAGATGGCACAGACGTACTTCTCTGGCCTGTCATAGAAGGCTCTGATCAAGTCAAGAACCTTCTGATTCCTGATCAGCTCCATCCACTGGGCCCCTCCGGGGACCACCAGGATGTCGAAGTCGTCGACCTTGGCTTCGGAGAGAGGGATCCTCTCGACGATCTCGGCTCCCTCCCTTCCGTGGATGATGGAGCTATCAGGATTGATCCTGGCTTCGGCAGTCACGGTCTCTATACCGCCTCTCCTAAGGACATCCCTGGTGGCGTAGTACTCCATGTCCTCGAATCTGTCAGCCGCTAGAAACAGAGCTCTCATGCGTTCCCTCCTTCGACTTGTAACTAGATTCTATTCTACTGATCTTCCCTCTGTACCCTGAATTCCAGAGGCGACTCAGACCTTATGCGGTCCCAGTCGAACCTCGAGTGGGCCCTGAAGGCCCTCACCAGGTCCATCCGGTCGAAGCTGTCGATGAATCTGGAAGCCAGGTCGTAAGAGATCTCTAAAGGTGCAGATCCAGACTGCACTACAGACTGAAATCTCTCCGAGATCTCAGGGTCGTGGCAGAGAGAGTCTTCAGCAGGATCGAATGGGTCCATTCCGACTAAGAAATCGGAGATTGTAGGATATGACTTCTCAGCTTCTTTCAGGGTGTAATAGAGGAGTAGAAAAGTTCCATTCACAGCGTTATAGGATGCCAAGTACTCCCAGGTCTCCTGGGTCGTGGAATCCATGGCTTTAATACCAGCTTGGAACCTCATATCGGTCTTCGGAAGCAGGGTGAAGAACCTCTTGGCGAAGGTGAAGCCGAAGTTGTCGGTGGATGGTGTGTATTCCGTCCCCTCGCTGGTCCAGAGCTCGGAGTACCTTTGGTAGATGTAGATGTCCCTAGAATCCTCTGTCCCGTACCAGAAGGGATCCATATCCCTAGCGAGGTTCGCTAGATCCTGGTTCTCCGGATCGAGGCTGGAGGCGTAGGAGACGGCTGACCAGGTGTTGAGGTAGGCCTCGAACCTGGTCATCCTAGTTTCTCCTCACCAGGCTGGCTACGGTCTCCACGTGGTGGGTTCCAGGGAACATGTCCACACCCTGTACGGACTCGAGAGCGTAATTCTCGGAGAACAGCTTCAGGTCTCTGGCTAAGGTTGAAGGATCACAGGAGACGTATACGACCCTCTTGGGGGCGATCCTGTTGACAGCCGAGATGAACTGAGGGGTGGTACCCTTTCTGGGAGGATCGAGGAGGATCACCTCGAACTTGGCCCTCGTATTCATCAGGAACTGCGTGCAGTCAGCGTTCCTGAAAAACGCATTCTTTATACCGTTGATCCTGGCGTTCTCCTTGGCGTCCTCATACGACGAGGTCTCAGACTCCACCCCGGTGACGTTGCGGCACCTGTCAGCCATCGAAAGACCTATAGTCCCAGTTCCACAGTAGGCATCCAATACTCTTTCAGACCCCGTGAGCATCGCACAGTCGATAGCGGTCTGATAAAGGGTATCTAACAATACTGGATTCGTCTGGAAGAAGCTCTTGGAAGAGATGTTGAAGGTCTTTCCCAGGACCTTCTCCTGGATCTTGGGTACGCCCCAGATCAGCTTCTCCTTCACCCCCAGGATCACGTTGGTCCTGGCGGTGTTTATGTTCAGGATGAACCCTTTTACCTCGGGCACCTTCTCAGCCAGCCGCTTGGCCACCAGCCCCAGGTTCTCGATCTGGGGGTCGGCTGAGACGATGGTGACCAGAGCCTGATCCAAGGCCCTGGAGGTCCGGACCAGGATGTGTCTGAGCTGTCCCCTCCCGGTGTTCTCGTCGTAGGGGTCGTATCCGGCCTCGTTCAGGATGGGGAGAAGAGCCTTGAGCACCTTCCCCGAGAGCGGGCTCTCGCTCTCGCAGGTGGTGCAGGGCACCAGCTGGTGGCTGAAGGGCTTGTAGAAGCCTAGAAGCAGGTGACCCCTGTGCCCTCCGACGGGCTTCTGCACCTTGTTTCTGTATCCGGTCAGCTCCGGGCAGGGAATGGTGGGGAGGACTGGGATATCCAGCCCCCCGAACTTCTCGATCAGGTTCCTTATGGTCTCCTGCTTGTACTCCAGCCTCCTCTGATAGCTGAGGTGGGTCAGGCTGCAGGCGCAGTAGGGGTATCCCTGGCAGGTGGGTTTCAACCGGTCCTCGGAGGTCTTCAAGAGCTCTCTGACCTCTCCGAAACCTAGGCCCTTCCTTCTATGGGTGATCCTGGCCTGGCACCTCTCTCCCGGGAGGAGCCCCTCGATGAAGTAGGTGCAGCCGGGGGTGCGGCAGACACCCCGGCCCATGTCGTCCAGTCCGGCGCACTCGAGCTCAACGATATCTGCGCTCTTTGCCATCATCCCTTGTCCTCCTCTTCCTTCAGGATCGGGCCGGGGTGGTTGGCCCCGTAGGGGCCGATGTCCTCCGACACCCCGGTCTTGATGTCTCTGTCGTCGTCGGTGATCACGCTGATTCCGTAGATCAGCTTGAACCTCTGAGCCTGGTCGGAGGACATCCTCCGGCACTCCGTTACCAGCCTCTTGACCATCTCGGCAGTCACCGGAGATTTCCTGAACGACTCCTCCATGACCTCGACGTACATGTCGACGACCCTGAAGGATAGCTGATACAGAGCCACGGTCGAGAGGTCGAAGAAGAACTGGTCGTTGGCGTAGAAGAAGACCGGGGAGGAATGTGTCACCTCGGAGGCGGTCTCGTACCACTCGGAGTACCTAGCTAGACCTGCTAGGGACTCTATCCCATCCCTGAAATTCAGTTTGAAGTCTTTTAACCTGTCGTGGTTCCAGGTGGAGAGCACCTCCTTCCTGGACTGGAACTCGGCGTAGTCCTCATCCTTGGGCTTGGGCCCAGGGCCCAGGGCGTACAGAGTCTCTTTTCCAGGAACGGATTTGACCGGAACAGCGTATTTCTTGAACAGAGCTGAATCTCTCTCCAGCTGTTTGTATGCAGAAGTGGAATACAGCCAGCCGTACTCGATGAACTTCTTCATGTCCTTGGCCTTGAGGTCGTGCTGGTGCATCTCAGACTTCATCTGCTCGAAGATCTTATCTACGGTTTCTGTATCTTCTATGGTCTTCCGGTAGGCGTTGTTGTAGACGATGTGCTGGACGTAGGTGCGGCAGAGATCCTCTCCGTCCTTCACCAGGAAGGAGAGGATGCACTCCGCCTCGTGCATGGTCCTCCACGAGGCGTAGGCCTCGTTCCCCAGGCCCATGGAGAGCATCTTCAGGGTTCCGTGAGCCTTCCTGAAGACCCGGTCGAATAAATCAAAAACCAAACTCTTCTGCGGATCGTTCTTGGCCATGGGGGAGTTCAGGTTGATCAGGAGAACTAAAAGAGCTTTTAAAGCTGTATTGACTGGAGAATACGGAGACAGAGACGAGATCTTGAGCTTTCCCTGCCTCACTCCTCTGACCAAAATGTTGAACTTCAGCGAGACCCTGGAGGCCACGGAGTCGACGAAGGCGGAATCCAGGGCCAGCTGGATCCTCTTGGTCTGGGAGGCTATATCCCTTATTGCGAACCACCACTCGCCGTAGGAGTAGTTGGCAAGATCGAAAATCAGGGAGTAAAGGCTCTCCCTGGAGCCGATGACTCCAGCCTTGGTTAGCCGCTCTAATACCCTGGACATCACCCGGGCCGTACCCAGCCTGTCCTCCTCGGGGATCCTCTCCTTGAAGTAGTTCTCGAAGAAGGGGGCCGTACCGGTCCCGAAGTACTTCCTGAAGATGCTCTCGATCTCGCACTTAAGAGCCTCCTGCCCGCAGGGGGACCCAGCCTCTTTTTCCTCTTTGCTCGCCATAGCTTTTTCAAGTCTACAAACTAATTTTTTCTATTTCAAGGCGGAAGCGGCGGAAAGGGCTTCGACTATGCACGAACCGATGTTGTATCCCCCGCAGGGCATGGAGGCATCCAGGGTCTCTCCCAGGCAGAGGAACCTGGGGTCGGATTTGAACGTGAAGGACGGAAGGTCGATAGAGTCTAAAGAGACTCCACCCTTGGATACCTGGGAGTTTTTGAAATCGGGAAGACCGGCAACCTGGAACCTCAGATCGGAGGCTACCGACCTCAGATCTGAATCCGCCGACCTGTAGTGGAGGTACTGTGCAAAAGCTGAAGGGAAAATGTGGGTGAGGGGGTACCTCTCGAGGTCTACCTTCTCCCCGTCGTGAGCGGTGCAGTCCAGGCTCAGCTGGAAGTCCTGAATCCTCTTCGAATCGATCCTTATGGAGCAGTCGAAGGCGCAGATTCCGGAGATTTCTTTCTTCCTGAACAGGATCTCTCCGGGCTCGGAGTAGACCCTGTTTCCTCTATCTAATAGCGACAGGGTCCCCTTGATTCTCACGCCCTCAAGTCCCTTGAGGTTCTCCTTCACCGGGATCGGCCCCAGAGCTGGAGTGAACGGGGTGATGTCAGCTTTCAGCCCATCCAGGATGTTCCAGTCGAAAGCGGGGTAGTTGAGGCTGCTTCCACCCAGGCAGACAGCGGTCCTATCGGCCTGGATAAACTTCTTTTTACCCCCGGCATCGATAAGGGCTCCGCCCTTATCCCTATCTATCTTTATCGCAGTTCCACTTTCAAGGATAACTCCGAGCTTGGAGGCTTTATCCAGCATGGCCTGCCAGACGGTATCGGAGCGATTTGAAAAAGGATAGCAGAGGTCCCCCTGCCAGTAGACGGGGACCCTGAACACCTCCATGAAGGTGTCCAGAGCCTTCTTGCCTAGTCCCGGAGTCAGAATCCTTCTTAAACCATCAAAAGCCCTGTCCTCGGGCAGGGTGTTCTCATAGATGTTCCGGTTGTAGATGTTGCAGCGGCCGTTGCCGCTGACCAGGATCCTCCCGATTGCCTTCCTCTCCCTCTCGACCACGGTGACCCTGATCTCGGGGTGAAAGACCTTTGTGAAGCAGGCCAGGGTCCAGCCGGACACCCCGCCTCCCAGAACCAGGAGGCTATGGACTCTATCTGACAATGATCCTCTCCTCGTCGGGGGAGTTGGGAGAACACTTGGTCTTGGGGTATCCGACCACCAGGCTCTCCAGGACCTCATACCTATCAAGAGGGAGCTTCAGCTCCGAGAGCTGAAAGCTCCTCCCCTCCATAGAGGCGAAGAGCCCCCTGGCCAGGTGGAGGTTGCAGATGCCGTAGCCCATGTCGCAGGCGACCAGGTACATGTTTTCAATGGCGCAACCTGCATCCAGGTCGTAGAGGCCTCCCTTCTCAAGATCCCTGGCGACTAGGATGATCGAGGTTCCACCGTAGTAGGCATCGCTGCCCTGGAGCTTCCTCACAAGCTCCAGGTAGTCTTTTGCGACATCTCCGGCCAGTATGACGAACACCAGCTCGTTCTTCCCCAACCCCGAGGGGGCGACGGTAGCCGCCTCGGCGATGGTCTTGAGGTCCTTGAGAGGCACCTCCCTACCGTCGAACTCCCTGCAGCTTCTCCTACAGTACACCAGCTCCCTGATATCCATGCTTCCATCCCCCGGAAATCTATTCTGAATTATAGGTTTTACAGGCCATATAAAACCAGGAAACTGAGACCAAAAAAGCTCCGGTCTCCCGGAGCCGAGCCGTCTAGCTAAGCCTACTTGAGGCCGAGCTTGGACTTGACCTCCGCCAGCCTGGCGGGGTCCTTCCTGGAAAGGTACCTGACCAGGGCGGAGCGCTTGGCCACGTCGATGTTCAGGGCCCTCTTGGCCTGATAGTCGTGCTTGTTGGCGATCAGGTGGGCGGTCAGAGCCTTGATCTCGTAGGTGACCAGAGCGATCTGGACACCGGTATCACCGGTGTCCTTCTCGTCCCTTCCGAACTCCTTGACGATCTCGGCCTTTCTCTCTGCGGACAGCATGCTGTTTCCTCCTAAGGTGTTGTCTCTTCCGGCTCGGCAGGGCGGGAACAGAGGATGCGTTCACCGCTTTGCCGGCTGGCCATGAGAATATAAACCCTCTCTATATCTCTTGCAATAAATCCCACCCTGTGATTTAATTATCGGGCGCTCGGCAAAACCCGAGCCAAAAGACCCGGATCTATGGTGTAGTGGTCTAACATGTCTCCCTGTCACGGAGAAGACCGCGGGTTCAAATCCCGCTAGATCCGCCACTCGAAAGATAGAGCGCCCGAACGGGCGCTTTTCTTCTTTCTGGGCTCTCTAATTCTTCCTTGATTTTGATAGTTTCCCCGTGTAATATCTCTCCCGCACTGCAGGCGTAGTTCAGTGGTAGAACTTCAGCCTTCCAAGCTGACTATGCGAGTTCGATTCTCGTCGCCTGCTCCACTAGGCAAACCTGGGCCGGTACTGAAAGGTACCGGTCTTTTTTCTAGCTATAGGAGACCTATCTCGAACTTTCTGAGATTGGGACAACCTGAGTTTGAATGTGAAAAGTAGTGAAGTAACGCCACTTAAAAATTAAAAATTCTAAGAGATTAACTAAGGTTGCTTACTTCAATTTGTCTCTATCTTCTCTGAATTCCATCCACCTTTGGGCGGTATGACATATACGACGGCAAGAGAAACTACGATAAATAGCGAGAATATCAGGGGCAGCAGGTACCCAACCCCGAATTCGAAGCTTCCACCCTCGCAGGCTCTAGTGAACGAGAGAATCGTGAGAACCGGTTGAGTAGCCACCAATACGAAAGCCAGAAAAGAGCAGATCAAGCAGAACAGAAGAGGTTTCTTATAGAGCACGAGGAATGGGGTAAACCCCATGAGGAACGCCACGACATACCCGATGAACGCCTGCCACCCAGCCGAGGTAGCGACCTCGACCCCAGCGATGCTGAACCCCGATCCGAATATCTCGGAGGCTGACGACAGCTCCACCGTCACACCCTGGAAGCTGTATGTGCAGCTAGGCAGAGACAGGAAGCAGAACATCAGCAACGAGAAGACGATGCTTGCAAGCCTAAACCCCGAGCGGTAGACAGAATCCGTCTTTACCAGGTTCCATCTCTTCTGAAAGAAATCTCTCATACCCGGATATTGTAAGCTCCAGGATACGGAGTTTTCTCACTTCTACATATAGCCTTTATTTATAGGTTAAACTTCTTAAGCAAACATCTTTCTCCGGAGGTTTTCCATGAACATCGATGGCAGGATCTTTCACGTCAGCAGAGACCCCTACATGTGGCAGGACGAGGACGGGAGCGTCCACGTCAGGCTGGACGCGTCGAAGGGACTGATAAAGAGCGCCGAGGTGATCTTCGGCGACAAGCACGGGCTCGACGGAGGCGGAGACTTTAAGAAGACCAAGATGACTCCGTACATCAGCAGCTCCTACCTCGACACCTTCGTCGGAGTCATCAAGCAGGAGGAGAAGACCGTCGTCTACTGCTTCAGGATAACACTGAAAGACGACTCCAAGGTCCTCTACACCACCCTGGGTGCAATGAGCGAGCCCTCCGCTCCCCTAAATCGGAGCCTGACCGATGCGATGTTCCAGGTCTGCTGGAAGTTCCCCGGGGAGCGGATGGCCCTGCCCAGGATCGGAAGGACCCAGGGGGTCGTCTACCAGATATTCCCCGACAGGTTCGCTGTCGGAGAGCCCAAAAAGAGCTGCATGCAGGACGCGAACCTCAAGGTCGGCGAGAAGCCGATCCCCAGATCCTTCTTCGGGGGCGACCTCAAGGGAATCGAGGAGAAGATTCCGTACCTGAAATCTTTAGGAGTAGGTACCGTCTACCTGACCCCGGTTTGGAAATCCAAGTCGAACCACCGGTACGACGTGGAGGACTACCTCCACGTCGACGACAGGCTGGGTGGCGACAGCGCCCTGCTGTCGCTGTCCAAGAAGGTCCACGCCGCCGGGATGAAGCTGGTCCTGGATGCCGTTTTCAACCACACCTCCTACTTCCACCCATTTTTCCAGGACGTGGTCAGCAACGGAAAGTCGTCTCCGTACTACAGCTGGTATCTGATCCAGGGAAACAAGCCGGACCTGAAGAGGAGAAACTACGACACCTTCGCCGGTGCCGGATACATGCCCAAACTCAACACCGAGAATCCTGAGGTGATCAAGTATCTCTGCTCCACCATAAGGGAGCTGACCCTGAAGTTCTCCGTGGACGGCTGGAGGTTCGACGTGGCCGACGAGGTGGCTCACGCTGCCTGGTTCGACATAAGAAGAACCCTCAAGTCAATAAATCCCGACATCGTGATGGTGGCCGAGGACTGGTTGGCCTCGGACAACTTCGTCGACTCCTACCAGTTCGACGGAGCCATGAACTACGTGCTAAGAAAGATCATCCTGGATGCCGTCGCCTCGGATAAGCCCACCCCGGCCAAGGTCGTAGCCAACAGGCTAGTCAACTTGCTCCTCAGATACTCCTGGTATTCCGACCTCTCCATGTTCAACCTGGTCGCATCCCACGATGTACCTAGACTCTATTCGATGACCAATGAGAACTCCGATAAGACCCTTCTAGGTACCGCCATCGCTGCCGTATTCCCCGGGATGCTGATGGCCTACTACGGGGACGAGCTGAAGATGATAGGAGGGCCTGATCCGGACAACCGTAGACCCGTAGATTGGGACTCCTCCCACTGGGATGCCGACTACTTCGATAGATACAGGGCCCTCCTCCACCTCAAGGACTACAGCTGTGCCAACCTTGGTAGGGCGGAGATAAGAGCTGAATCGAATCTCCTATTCATAGTCAGGTACGACGAGTCTCAGACCCTGACCCTGATCGCCAACATCTCCGACAGGAACGGGTTCTACACGGCTTCTAGGAATGAATCCGCAGTCGCATCCAACGGCGTGGATAAGAGGAAGATCAAGCCCTGGGGATACCTGGTGACCAAGGTCGATAAGGGAAGGAAGTACTAACCATATTAAGAGTCCAGAATAAAAGCAGTTGGAGCCTGAATCCAACTGCTTTTATTTAGCAATCCTTAGTTTCTTGAAAAGATTGTAAGTTAGAGTTTCTTTAGAATTCAAAGTCCTTGTTTCCGGCATCGGACTTGTCGATGGTCTTCACCAGAGCCTCGGTGACCTTGTCGACTAAAGCCTTGGGGAACGGATCGAAGAGGACAGCCTCTCTGCCCGAGGCCCTGACAGCGTCGAACAGGTCCTCTCCGAAGCAGAGGACAGGGAGGTTCCTGTCGGAGGAGAGGTACCTGACCAAAGTAGGAAGGTCATCGATGGAGATGGCCTGAGGGAAGGCATCCAGCACCCTCTTGTCCAGGGCGCTGTCCTCGTTGGGGAGGTAGAGGACATCGAAGGGCTTGCCGGCGAAGTTCTCCCTGGCCATGATCTGCGCCCTGGTCATGGAGGTGTTGATCTGGAAGAACAGGGGGTCGTTGATCAGGACGTTGACTCCGATCAGAGGAACGAAGTTCGAGTTTCCGATGGAGCGGAAGGTAGAGGGGGAGACGTTGTAGGCCACTATGGCGTCGGAGAAGTTGACGGTGGACCTGAGCATCCTGGGCTGGACCATCATCTCCTTGCCGATGCCGTGCAGGGCTGCCGAGAGCTCCTCGAACAGCCTGAGGTCCAGGGATTTTCTCAGGGGATTATCAGTAGGTGTATAGAACAATGAAACGTTGTTCGACTTCTGGGATATCAGGTTCTTCACCAGGGAGGAGTGCATGTACCCCAGCAGGTTGGATATCTGCAGGACCTTCCTCCTGGTGGGCTCGCTTATCTTCT
>C._urophasianus_2_cecum__coassemble_142_pt1 | contig 18867 bp, 17 predicted proteins | sample C__urophasianus_2_cecum__metabat2_low_PE_009 | metagenome-assembled genome bin C | reverse complement strand
TCTTAGCTAGTGATGTGCTGTTCTGTTCCGCCGAGTTTTCAAGGATCGATTTCGCCCTGTCGGAGCGCCCTCTCTAGGGGGGTATCTCCGGCCGGCAAGTGGTAATTAAACCACCTCGGAAAAATTAGTGCAAGCACTTTTTAAACTTTTTCGCATCTTTCTCCGAAAGGGCTGAATTCTTACCTTATATAAAGATAAAAAAGAGCGGCCGGGGGGGTAGACGACCGCTCTCAATTTGAGATACGGGCGCTGGTGGAGCAGATCCAGCGCCACACCTAACTATCCCCTCACCTGAGGATCGGGGACAACAAATCTTCGATATTTCTTCTACAGCTTCTCGCCGCCCTCGACGGAGGAGATCTCGTCCACTCTCCGCTGGTGCCGGCCACCTTCAAACTGTGAGCCCAAGAATATCCTGATTCTGTTGAGAATCTCCTCCGCCGACATGAACTTGGCCCCGAAGCAGATGACGTTGGCGTCGTTGTGCTCCCTGGCCAGGGCGGCGACCTGGTCATTGTACAGAAGTGCGGCCCTGATCCCGGGTACCTTGTTGGCCACCATGCACATCCCCTCTCCCGAGGAGCAGATGAGGACGGCCAGGTCGGCTCTGCCCTCAGATACGTCCCTAGCGGCCCTGGAGCCGAAGACGGGATAGTCGCAGGAGTCGAGGCTGTTCGTACCCTCGTCTATCACCGAATAACCTTCTTTTGTTAATTCCTCTATACAGACCCTCTTGGCCTCATAGCCCCCGTGGTCGCTCGCAAATGCGATTCTAGTCATCGCTTCACCTCCTGTTCCAAGCCTCTATTATGCTCTCCGAAGATACTTTTCCCTGCCTCAATACCACCGGTTCCTCCCCGGTGAGGAGTACCACGGTGGAGGGAATAGAGCCTTCAGCCCTGCCTTCTATCACTCCGTCCAATTCATCTTTGAATATCCTCTTCACCTCGTCCGAGTCGGCACAGGGTGCCTCTCCAGAGCGGTTAGCAGAAGGTACTAATAGAGGTACTCCAACCTGAGACAGCAGATTTAGAAGCCCCCTGTGAGCCGGTACCCTGATGCCGATGGTATCCCCTCCTAGAGTGACAAAGTCTGGAATACTCTTCTTCCTTTTGAATATGAATGTCACCTCTCCCGGCATGAACTCGTCTATCAGCTTTTGCTGCCTAGGAGTCACATAGGCGTATTCAGATATCAGAGAAGAATCCGAGAGCATCATGGTGAACGGCTTGGTAGCTGGGCGGCGCTTGACACTGACCAGCCTATCGAAAGCCTCTCTGGAATCGAACCTGCACCCGATCCCGAAGACGGTCTCCGTGGGGAAGGCCACCAGGCCTCCCTCGCGGAGAATCTCTGCCGCTTTCGTGCAGTCCTCGAAGCTGTATGTCTCCACGCTCCACCTCCCCGGCTCACCCCCTGTAGGGTAGACCTAGAATATAATCATCTATCAGCCTTACAAGGAGCGGGGATGGGAATCAGAGAGAGGTTAGCCAGAAGGCGAAAGAGGCGCGCCGAACCCCGCTTCGGGGAGAGCAGGATAAAAGCCTTCCTGAGGATGATGAGGATCGTCCTCTGGGTCTACATCGCTGTGGTGATCCTGGCCGCAGCGGGGTTCTTCCTCTGCATGGAGTTTCTCCCCTCCGGGCACTTCTGGACGGCGGGGTGGATCCTGGGAGTCACCTTCGCCATGTGCGGGGTCGCCATCATCGGAGGGTTCTCCATGGCCCTAAAGCTCTCCAGGGACATGGAGATGGCCAGCGCCGACATGACATTATCCGCCGGTGTGACCGAGGTGGCCGCCAAGGGCCAGTGCGGGATCATCGCCCTGGACCAGGAGGACAGGATCGTCTGGATCTCATCGTACCTTATAGACAACGAGTTCAGCGGGGTCGGAGAATCCATAGAGACCATCTCTCCCGAGCTCAAGGAAACTGCCGATAAGGGGCAGACCCATCCCCTGGAGTTCGAGAGGGAAAACAGGAGATACCTAGCGGAGTACTCCGCCGAGGATTCCTGCTTCTTCATCTACGACATCACCAGGATGCACAACCTCAAGGAGGCCATCAGGGCCGAGAGCCCCTTCGTGGGCACTGTCCAGGTTGACGACTTTGCCGCCCTGGGAAAGGGCGGAGAGAGCTCCGAGGAGGTCAACGCCGCCGATTTAATGAGAAGAATAAGAAGCTGCTTGGAGGATTACGCCAACAGGTACCGGATCTATATCTGCCAGAACTCCGAGGACAGCTTTTTGATGCTGGGGCAGGCTAACTGCCTCAGGGGGATGAGGGACGACGGGTTCTCGCTCTGTTCGGAGTTGAAACAAGCCCTCGACGGCAAGGCCACGATCTCCGCCGGTGTCGCCTGGGGATACGAGACTCCGTCACTTCTCTCGAAGAGGGCCAACGAGATGCTGGAGCTGTGCAAGTCCAGGGGCGGAGACCAGTTCGCAATCTCCTCTCCGGAGGGCAACAGGATCGTCGGCGACGACAACACCGTGAGGTTCAGCGCCAGGGGCGTTCTGGCCGAGTGGTGCCACAGTTTGTTGGCCGAGGTCAGGAGCTCCTCCAACGTCATCATCGTCCCGCCCCACCGCTCCGGGTTCGACGAGCTGGGAGCCACCATGGCCCTCTTCGAGCTCTGCCACAGCACCGGGATACCCTCCTACTGGGTCTACGACCTGGACAAGCTGGACAGCGACGTGAGAAGCTCCACCTCCAAGGCCTGCATGAAGGCTAAGGCCGACAACGAGGCCAAGGAGCCCCAGGATGCCAAGAGATTAATAAACTCCGACACCCTGTTCATATGCTTAGGCTTCTCCCACCCCGAGGGCTCGGCCGCTCCGCTGCTGTTCAACTCCGAGTACGGCTTCAAGTCGATCCTGATCAGGGGCAGGAATCCCATCCCCACCACCCTAGAGCGGCCGATCATGACCCTCGACCTGGGGGAGGCATCCTCCTACTCCGAGCTGGTAGCAGGGATGATCGAGACCGGAGCCTCCAACCTCGCTATAAGACCCTTCACCGCCACCCTGCTCTACGCCGGAATCATCGAGTCCACCTCCAGCTTCACCGTGAACACCAGGAGCAACACCTTCCTGGCTGCCGCCTTCCTAGAGAGGCAGAAGGCCAACAGCACCCTGGCCCAGGACCTGCTGAGAGAGTCCGGAGACGACTTCAAGGTCAGGATGCAGATCCTCTCCACGGCTCAGACCCCGTTCCCCAAGATCATGGTCTGCTACGACCCCGGCTGGATCTCGGGAGCTCTACTGAGCAGGGATGCGGCCGAGAGGGCCGCAGAGACCGCCATGAGCATCTCCGAGATCAAGGATGCCTTCGCCCTGACCAAGAGCGGGGAGCAGAAGATCTCAATCGCCGCCAGGTCCGACGGATCCATGGATGTGCTATCGATCCTCAAGTCTCTGACCGATTCGGTGGACGGCAACGAGAGATCCTGCCAGGCCAGCGTGAGCGAGTCGGACCTGGAGGCTGTGAGAGAGGACCTGATTTCGGCTATAGCCAAGGCTCTCGGAGTCAAGGATCCGTACGAGAAGAAAAGAATCGAAGCCGAAGCGAAGAGAAAGACTGAAGATTCTGAGGCTTCAGAAGTTTCTGAAGACTCAGAGAGCTCCAAAGACTCCGAAAACTCCGAAACTTCAGAAGCTGAGGATTCAGAATCCGAAAATTTTGAAACCAATCCTGAATTAGAAAATCAGGATGGTGAAGTTGAAGACTCTGATGGAGAGGAGGGGCAGGCATGAAGAGAATCTATACCCGCATGGCCATAGCCGCCTCCACCCTGGCCCTAGTCATCCTGGTTTCGTCCCTGTCGATACTGCTATGCGCCATCTACGTACCCTTCGACTACTACTGGGCTCTAGGCCTGGGTCTAACCTTCCTGACCATAGGAGGAGCTGTGGGGATCCTCAGCTACTTCTACTTCAGGATCAAGGGATTCCACGACACCGGAGACCTGAAGCTCGAGAGCATCTACGGCCCCCAGGTCTCCAAGGCCTTCACCAGGGCCGGGGTAGGGATACTGATCGCCGACAGGCAGGGTATAGTCACCTACCAGAGCGACTATCTGACCCGGTGCGGATTCCACGCCCTGGAGCGCTCCGTACAGGACCTGAACTCCGAATTGGCGGACAGGTACACCAAGGCTCTTAACGGCCTGGACCAGCCCTCCTCCTTCGACAACTTCAGCTCCGACTTCGAGATCACCTGCTACGACAGGATCTTCAGCGTGGAGATGATCCCCCAGGCCGGGGTGTTCATCCTCAAGGACCTGAGCCTGTTAAAGAGGACCCAGCAGAGCTACGAGTCGGATTCTCCATTCGTCGCCTTCCTAAGGGTCGACGACTACGACGACAAGCAGACCTCCCTGGGAGAGGTCGCTATGACCAGGACCATGAACAAGCTTAGGGACCTGCTGTTCGACATCTCCGGAGACAAGTACTTCATCTCCTCCATCAGCGAGGACACCTACATCATCATGGGGAAGAGGAAGGACATGCTCCCTCTCTCTGGAGACGAGCTGGAGCTGGTCTCCAGGGTCAGGGGCCTGGGGGACAGCTCCCTCACGGTCTCTGTCGGAATTGCTCTAGAATTCCCAGACCTCGCCTCCGCCTGCGAGGTGGCCTTCAGGAACATGGAGGGTGCCGGAGAGAAGGGTGGGGACCAGGCCATGGTCACAACCTACCCCGGAACGAATAAGTCGCTAGGTGGAAAGACCGAGTCCAGAGCCAGCATCAACAGGGCTCAGATAAGAAACAGAGCTGCCGAGCTATACAGAGTTATAGGCGATTCAGATCTAGTCCTGACCCTGGGTCACATCGACTCCGACTTCGACAGCATCGGATCCTGTTTAGGGATCTGGCAGATCTGCCAGACTCTGGGGGTGAAGTGCAGGATCGTCTACTCTCCCGAGAACACCGAGAAGGAGTGCAGAAAAGCCTTCGAGGAGTACTACGGAGATAAGCTCGACGACATGACGATAAACTTCTCCGATGCCCTGGACTGCATCGACTCCAGGACCCTGATAGTCCTGGTAGACGTGACCAACCCCGACAGGATGGTCTACCCCAACTTCATCTCCTTCGACTCCAGCGCCCGGGTCGCTGTCATCGACCACCACAGGATCGAGGAGATCAGGTACAAGAACCTGGTGTTCAAGGGCTCGGAGTCCTCGGCATCCTCCGCCTGCGAGCTATTGGCCGAGTACATCGAGAACGCACCTAAACCCACGACTCTGGACAGCAGGATAGCCACCCTGATGCTGGCCGGGACCATGGTGGACACCACCAGGTTCCGCTCCAAGGTCTCCGAGCCCACCTACAAGGCCATGGCCTACCTGATGAGCTGCGGCGGCTCCACCGACATCGCCGCCTCCCTCACCAGGGAGGACTACGGGCAGTTCCAGACCAAGATAAGGTTCCTCAAGGGGGCGGAGTACCCCAGGGCCAACATCTGCGTGGCCGTGGACCCCGACCGGAGCGAGGTGGTGGATAGGACCATGCTCTCTCTGGTGGCCAACCAGGCCATGACCATCTCCGGGATCGATGCCGCCTTCGCCATCGGAAACCTCGGAGAGAGCATGGTCGGGGTCTCTGCCAGGTCCAACACCAGGTTCAACGTGGAGGCCGTGATGAAGCAGATGCACGGCGGTGGGCACTTCTCCGCCGCTGCCACCGCCATCAGCAACACGACGATTCCGGAGGTCAGAAAGATGCTCCTGGATATCCTCAGCGAGATGGATACCGACAGCAGAGAGACCAGAAGAACGGATAATAGAAGGCGCACTTTAAGCTAGGAGGTACCCGGGATATGAAGATTCTGCTAAAGAAGGATGTCAGAAAGGTCGGAAAGGCCGGGGACGTGGTCGATGTCTCAGACGGATACGGAGCTAACTTCCTCATCCCTCAGGGTCTGGGGGTTCTCTACACCAACCAGGCCGTGAAGGAGAGGGAGAAGGAGCTTTTAGCCATCGCCCAGGAGAAGGCTAAGAGGACCGCTGAGGCCCAGGCCATCGCCGAGAAGCTGAAGGGTATCACCTTCAACTTCCAGGCCGCAGTGGGAAACCGCGGAGCCATGATCGGGACCGTCTCCATCAAGGAGCTGAAGAAAGCCCTGAAAGAGAAGCTCGGAATCAGCGTGGACAAGGACGACTTCCCCGAGCACAACGTGGTCAACGCCTTCGGACTCTCCCACGTCAAGGTCGAGCTCTACAAGGGCGTGTACGGGATCATGAACGTCCTGGTGGAGCCCAAGCCCACTGTGAAGAAGTAGTTCTAGTTTTTTAGAAGAGAGAAGAGACCCTTTAGGTCAGAAACGATCCGGAGGTAAACGCCGTGGAAGAGATCAGCGCTTCAGCCGTCGCCGAGCAGGCCGTGCTCGGCATCTGCCTGTTGAACCAGGAGGACCTCCTGGATGCGGTTAGCACCCTCAAGGAGAGCGACTTTACGACCCGACAGAACCAGCTGATCTTCCACGCCCTGTCGCAGATCGTCGACAGGCACATCCCCGCCGACCCCGTGATCGTCTGCCAGATCCTCTCCGACGAGAAGACCCTGGACCAGGCCGGGGGCAGCGACTACGTGAAGACCCTGATGCTCAACGTCGACGACACCTCCAACTACAAGGATTACGTGAGGATCATCAGGGAGAAGAGCTCCTTAAGACAGCTCTCCGACACCTGCCAGAGCATCATCGACACCATAAGGAGGGGCGGTATCAACGACGTTCCCGCCTTCGTGGCCAAGTCCAGGGCCCAGGTCAACGAGATCACCGAGGAGCAGCAGGTGGCGGGTTTTCGTAGCGTCGGTGGAATCCTCGAAAAGGTCATGGGCAAGTTCGAGACCGAGATCGAGAGGATCAAGACCATCAGGGACCCCAGGGAGAGGGCCCTGACCGGACTCAGCACCGGGTACCCGGACCTGGACTACATCACCGGAGGATTCAACCCCGCCGAGCTGATCATCATCGGGGCTAGACCCTCGGTGGGAAAGACGACCTTCGCCATCAACCTGGCACTCAACGTGGCCAGGAGGGGCACCCCGGTCGCCTTCTTCTCCCTGGAGATGTCGGACAGCGAGATCGTGAGAAAGATGCTCTGCAACTCCTCCAACATGTCCGCCGACGAGATCAGGGATATCGGCTTTGTGGCCTCCACCGACCAGAGCGGGAACAGGACCCTGGTCCTGCCCCCGGAGAAGAGGGGAAACCCCGACAGCATCTCGAAGCTCAAGGACCTCAAGACCGGGATGCAGTCCCTGAGGGGGCTTCCCATCTACATCGACGACAAGCCCGGCACCACGGTGTCCGCCATCTCGGCCGAGGTGAAGAGCCTCTCGTCCAGGGTCCCCAACCTCGGCCTCATTGTCATCGACTACCTGACCCAGATCCACTCCGCCGATAAGAGGTACAACAGCCAGGACTCCAGGTCCACCATCGTCGGAGATATCTCCAGAGCTCTGAAGCAGGTGGCCAGAGACTACAACATCCCGGTGCTGACTCTGTCCCAGTTCTCCAGGGACCCCGACAAGAGGAGCGGGCACCACGAGCCGGTGATGTCGGACCTCAGGGACTCCGGAGGCATCGAGCAGGACGCCGACCAGATCTATCTGCTCTACCGCCCCGACTACTACGAGACGGAGGCGAACAAAGACGGCACCACCGACCAGACCAGCGTCGTGGACAGGGATAGAGAGAATGCCATCTCAACTGCTGTTGTGAAGATCGCTAAGAACAGAAACGGAAGAACCGGAAGCGTAAACATGATATTCGATAAACCCAAGAGCATCTTCTGGCAGGCCCAGAGCGATCCGATTGAGATTCCAAACGAGGAACAGGAGACACCGCTGTGAGATACCTCAACGTCGGCTCCGGCTCCAAGGGCAACTCCACCATCGTCTACACGGCCCACACCGCTATCCTGATCGACTGCGGACTCTCAAAGAAGAGGGTCACAGACTGCCTGAAGACCATCGGGTTGAACCTCGAGGATCTGGCTGCGCTGCTAATAACCCACCGCCACTCCGACCACGCTGGGCACCTGGATTCTTTCAATTGCCTCAAAGATAGGACCTACAGCGGCGATGCCTTCGTGGTCGACCAGGCCTACAGGTCCACCAACGTCATAGGGGCCTTCCAAAAGATCTCTATAGGCGACTTCGACATCACCGCACTTCCGACCTCCCACGATGTCCCCGACTCCATGGGATACCTCATTGAGGATAGAGCTAAGAACGAGCGGATGATGTACATGACCGACACCGGGTACATACCCTCCAAGGATCTGGACTGCTGTGTCGACTGCGACTTCTACCTCCTGGAGAGCAACTACGACCCCGAGACCCTTTTGAGGTCCGATAGGGACAACAGGCTGAAGATGAGGATCCTGGGTGACAAGGGCCACCTCTCCAACCAGCAGTGCTCCCACTACCTCTCCGAGATGGTCGGCCCCCACACCAGGGAGGTGGCCCTGGCCCACCTCTCCGAGGAGTGCAACACCCCGGAGATGGCCGTGGATACCTTCAAGGCTCTATTCAAAGCTCAGTTCGATAAAGTACCCGACCTGATCCTTAAAACCCTGAAGCAGAAGGAGCCCACCAGCGGCGGGGACACCGTGAACTGATGGGAAGGATCAGATTCGTCCTGGTTGGTAAACCCCACTCCAGAGAACTTGAAGACCTGTATGAGGAGTACAGGAAGAAACTTTTGAAATTCGCCGACGTGAAGGTCGAGTACCTCAAAGAGGCTAGGCTACCCAACCGCCCCACCGAACCTCAGATCAGAAGGGCTCTAGACGAAGAGGCTGAAACGGTTCTGAAGACTTTAGATAGAACCGATGGACTAGTTCTTGTTGATATCAGAGGTAGATCTCAAGACAGCCAGGGGTTTGCAAAAGACCTTGGCAATCTGACAGATAGGTTTGCCTCTCTATTCTTCGTCATCGGAAGCTCATACGGACTGAGCGACAACCTCAGAGCCAGAGCCGACTACCTCTGGAAGCTCTCCGACCTCACGTTCACCCACCCTCTAGCTCTACTGATATCCATGGAGCAGGTCTACAGAGCCTTCAAGATAATCAGGGGTGAGACATATCAGAAGTAGCACTGATCCAGTTTGAAAAATCCCGTTCAAAGCTAGTATATTAGTGTGCTCTCCGGGGATTGGCGCAGTTTGGTAGCGCGCTTGGTTCGGGACCAAGAGGTCGCGGGTTCAAACCCCGCATCTCCGACCATTTAGGAAACACAATCCAGCCCAAGGCTGGATTTTTATTTATGAGTTAGTCCTCCTTTGTAGAGGCTGAATCTTCAATTCAGACAAGGGTAGTATTGAAAAGTTTCTTTTCGACAGGTGAAATGCTATTCTAAAACAAGAAAAAGGACGACATATGGAAAAAGAAAAGCCACTCAAAAGCAGCAATAAAATCGAAAAGTATTGGATTCTTTTGCAGGTAATTTTTATAGCGATCTTACTCATATTGACCGTTCTATATTTTTGCCCACTTAAATATGTTCAGGTTTGGGTACATCCTGGCAAACGATACAGTGTTTTGCACCAAATAAATCTTGAATATCAGTGGATTCTTATTACATCTATATGCCTTAATATTTTGTATATCCTATTTTCATGTTTTTCTATTATTAAATTTAGAAAAAGAAGCAAAACAGTCCTTAAAGTTCTTTCATTAATTTTATTCGTCATATGTGTGGTTTTCGTAATTCTTACTTTTATCTTTGCATTTGTTTATTCACATAATTATCCTAAAACCTTTTAATAAAAATTCTAAACCTAATTGATTGTCCCTATAAGTCAAAGAAGTTCGCTTTAATTTTCTTGCGAAGCATCACTCGCTATGACTGCTCCCAGTGACGAAAAAAACGCCGATCACTCGGCGCTTTCCTATTTTCGATGGCTGGGGATGGTGGGTTCGAACCACCGCATGCTGGTTTCAGAGACCAGAGCCTTACCGCTTGGCTAATCCCCAAGTGCGAAGCGTATTATAGGAACTAGAAAAAGCTTTTTCAACAGCGCAGACACCTTGAATTTACCTCTACTATGCTCCTTAATGCAGTTAAGGTTTGTTAAAGTATTTAAGCCGTGTTCTGGACCGTCCAGCACCGTGTAAAAGCTGGTGAAGACGGTCGAGCAAGCAGAAAGGAATCCAGCATGAGCGAACAGAGTTCACCAGAGCCCAGATCCAAGCAGGTCTCCAGCTCGGAAAGGGCCCTGCAGAAGGATCCCGACTACCGCAAGTACCTGGCGGAGAAGGAGTTCCTCGAGGGATTCGATGCCGCCTGCGAGACACCACAGGCGACCGCAGAGAAACTCAACGTCGACCCCGAGGTGGGACTCTCCGACCAGGAGGCCTCGCAGAGGAATCGGAAGTACGGGGCCAACAAGCTCCTGGAGGCCAAGAAGGAGACCGTCCTCCACATGTTCCTCTCCGAGTTCAAGGACCCCCTGGTCCTGATCCTTTTGGTGGCGGCTCTGATCGATGCGGTCTTCGCCATCATCAACACCGTCCAGGGTGTGAGCGATGCCGAGGACTGGGCCGAGATGGGAGTCATCCTGGCCATCGTCCTCTTGGATGCCGTGATCGGTACGGTCCAGGAAGCCAAGGCATCCAAGGCCCTGGATGCCCTTAAGAAGATGTCTTCTCCCAACTGCACCGTACGAAGAGACGGAAAGATGCGGACGGTGAAGGCCGAGGAGGTCGCTTTGGGCGATGTCGTCATCCTGGAGGAGGGCACCATCGCCCCGGCCGACATCAGGCTGACCAAGGCCGTGAATCTCAAGTCCGATGAGGCCTCTTTAACGGGAGAGAGCGTCCCGGCCGAGAAGGAGGTCGATGTAGTTCTCAAGCCCGACCACGCCCTGGGGGACGAGTCCAACATCGTCCACTCCTCCTGCCCCATCTCCTACGGCAGAGGAGAGGGAATAGTCGTCGGCACCGGGATGAACACCCAGATCGGAAAGATTGCCGGGATGCTCTCCGAGTCCGACGAGGAGACCCCGCTCCAAAAGAAGCTGGCATCCTTAGGCAAGATACTCGGAATCATCTGCGTGGCCATCGTCGCCGCCATGTTCGTGGTCGGAATCCTCTGGCTGATCCCGGACATGGTCGCCAACACCGTCTCCGGCGAATCCATCAAGTCCCTGTTCATGCAAGCCATCGCCCTTGCGGTAGCCGCCATCCCCGAGGGACTTCCCGCCGTGGTCACCATCGTCCTGGCCATGGGCATGTCCAGGATGGTCAAGGTCAACACCATCGTGAGGAAGCTCCCCTCGGTGGAGACCCTAGGATCCGTCACCGTGGTCTGCTCCGACAAGACCGGAACCCTGACCCAGAACAAGATGACCATCATGAAGGTCTACGCCGACGAGAGGATAGTCGATGCGGACCAGGTTGATGTCTCAATCCCCGAGTTCGAGATGCTCACCAAGGGCATGATGCTCTGCTCCAACGCCTCCATCAACGGCGACAGGTACGGGGACCCCACCGAGCTCGCCCTGCTCGACTTCGCCCAGAGGTTCGGGTGGATGAGGGAGGATGTCGAGAAGGCATCTCTCCCCAGAAGGGACGAGATGCCTTTCGACTCCGTCAGAAAGATGATGTCGGTGAAGTCGGAGATACTGAACGTCCCCGAGAACTCGTCTCTTTCCAACTACGCCTACACCGGTGTCGACACCCACCCCTCCATCATCTTTACCAAGGGTGCCTTGGACTCCATCCTGGCCAGGGCCGACAGGATCATGGTCTCGGGAGAGATAAGGTCCATAACTCCTGAAGATATCCAGAGGATCAACGAGGCCTCCAAGGCCCTGGCCGAGCAGGCCTACAGGGTTCTGGCCCTAGCCATCCACGGGGCCGAGGGGATAGACGAAGACCACCTTATCTACGTCGGCATGGTCGCCATGATCGACCCTCCCAGGCTGGAGGCCAAGCCGGCCGTGAGCAAGTTCCACACAGCCGGAATCACCACCATCATGATCACCGGAGACCACGCCGACACCGCCCTAGCCATCGGTAGAGAGCTCGGCATTGCCACCGACATCTCCCAGACCATGACCGGAAAAGAGATAGATGAGTGCACCCCTGAGGAGCTCCAGGAGAGGGTGAAGACCACCAGGGTCTTCGCCAGGGTCTCCCCCCAGAACAAGGTCGAGATAGTCAAGGCCCTGAAGGCCAACGGCGAGATCGTGGCCATGACCGGTGACGGCGTGAACGACGCACCCTCCCTCAAGGCCGCCGATGTCGGTATCGCCATGGGAATCACCGGTACCGACGTGGCCAAGGGTGCGGCCGACATGGTCCTGGCCGACGACAACTTCGCCTCCATCGAGAAGGCGGTGGAGGAGGGGAGGGGCATCTACGCCAACATCAAGAAGACCATCTTCTACCTCCTCTCCTCCAACTTCGCCGAGATCCTGGTGATGTTCCTGGCCACCTGCGCCAACATCATCCAGCCCCTCTCCGCCATGCAGCTGCTCTGGATCAATCTGATAACCGACTCCCTCCCCGCCATCGCTCTGGGCAGGGACGACAAGGATCCCAACATCATGCAGGAGAAGCCCAGGAATCCCAAGGACGGGGTCTTCGCCCACGGCGGCTTCTACTTCTGCCTGTTCTACGGATTAGTGATATTCGTAGTGGTCTTTGCAGCATTCCTTATTCCAGTCTTAATCGGCATCACCCACACCTCCTACGCCACCTCCAACATGCCTGGGATCGACTACTCTGACGGTCTGACCTGGGCCCAGCTGATGGAGGCCGAGGACCTCAAGGAGGCTGTGACCAACGCCTCCGGAACCGGGTGGGAATCCCTGGTGAACAGCGGAGAGCTGAGCGGCGACCTATTGAACTCTATCAGCCAGCATCTGCTCCAGTCCGGAGACAAGTACGCCATGTACATGGAGAACGGTCTCCTCCAGTGGGATGAGGCTAAAGCCGCCGTCACCATCTTCGAGGATGCCAGGACCATGGCCTTCACCACCCTGGCCTTCGCCGAGCTGTTCCACATGCTGGGCATGTCCAACCTCAAGAGGTCCTTCCTGGCTGTATTCAAAGGGAAGAACTGGTTCTTCATCGTGGCCTTCGCCGCCGGCGTCATCCTCCAGGTGATCGTGGCCGAGGTGCCCGGCCTCACCAACCTCTTCCTGGGCCACTCCAAGGGCCTGTGCGGAGAGTACTGGGCCTACTCCATCCTCCTGTCCCTGGTCCCCCTCATCGTCCACGAGCTGGCCGTTCCCTTCTTCAGGAACAGGAACGTCATCTAGAGACTGAAAGCTCTGATAAAAGCAGCCTAAAAGGCTGCTTTTTTGAGCTGATTCCATAAAAGGACACCTCGGATCAGTCGGAAATTCAGATCTTTTTAGACTCGGATTACCCCGGTTTTAAAATCCCCGGGTAATTACTACCGGAGAACATACTCCAGCTTTGACAGAGTGCGGTCTCTCTCCTATAATTCATAGGCTTTGACGGAGAAAGCTGGCTTTCTCTTGGCAAAGCTCTCTGCTGCGCGCCTCCTAGGAGCTGCACGCAGCCGACGACCACAGGGAGGTAAAAGCCCAATGAGAAAGTACGAGATCATGTACATCATCAAGCCCACTCTGGATGCCGAGGCCACCAAGGCTGAGAACGCCAAGCTGGCCAAGATCCTGACCGACAACGGCGGGAAGGTCACCAAGACCGACGAGTGGGGCCTGAGGGACCTGGCCTATCCGATCAAGAAGGAGACCAAAGGCTACTACGTCGTCCTCGAGCTGGAGCTCGAGGAGGGTGCCAAGGCTCTGACCGAGTTCGGCCGCATCGTCAGGCTGGATGCCAATGTTCTCCGCTATCTGATCACCAAGGCTCACGAGGTTGCGGCCCCCGCCGCTCCCCGCCAGCAGAACGCCTAGTGATCCGAAGGAGGAACAATGGCTGTTAACAGAGTCGTCCTGGTCGGGAGGATGACCAGGGATCCCGAGATGCGCCGGACCACGTCCGACATCCCGGTCGTCTCCTTCACCCTCGCCGTGGACGAGAGGCCCCGCAAGGACGGGACCACCAACGCTTCCTTCATCCCCTGCCAGGCCTGGCAGAAGACCGCTGAGAACGTGCAGCAGTTCTGCCACAAGGGTAGCCTGGTCGCGGTCGATGGCCGCCTCCAGCAGCGCTCCTATCTGGCCAAGGACGGAAGCCGAAAGTCGACGATCGAAGTCGTCTGCGACCAGGTTCAGTTCCTGGAGAGCAGGAAGGCGGGACAGGAGGGTGCCAGCAGCTCCTACCACGCCGAGTCCAAGGCCGATGCCCCCATAGAGGGGATCGACTCCTCGGACGACGATCTGCCCTTCTAGAGCTCCCTCAGCAAGAAAGGAAAAGTTCTGAATGATCGCTAGAAAGTACAAGCCCCACCGCAAGGTCTGCTACTTCACCAAGAACCACATCAAGTGGATCGACTACAAGGATGTGGAGCTGCTGAAGAAGTTCATCAGCCCCAACGGAAAGATCACCCCCAAGTCCACCACCGGAACCTCAGCCAAGTACCAGAGGATGCTGGCCAAGGCCATCAAGAACGCCCGCTACATGGCCCTGCTCCCCTTCGTGGCTGAGTAGGGTTAGACCTGAAGATCAGAGCGCCGGAAATCCGGTGCTTTTTTCTATCTTCAGGATCCGACTGATTCTCTGGATTAATCTATACTTTTCTCCGTTATGGCAACGAAGATTCAAAGGTACTCCAGAGGCTGCGGCTTCTCGTACACCGCTGGCTTCTTCCCGACCCTCTGTCTGATCCAGGACAGGCCCGACCTGGTTAGAGTGATCTACGCATCCAAGGATGCAGTCGGAACCGATGGGCTGAACAGGATCATCTCCCTGATCGGAGAGGATAGAGTGGTCGTATCCGACCCGGCTGTCGAGAAGCTGGGAACCAAGGAGAACGACCACGTCATCGGGGTGTTCACGACTGAAGAGCAGACCCTGGATCCAGAATCAGACCACGTAGTCATGGTCAATCCACAGGACATGGGAAACGTCGGAAACGCCATGAGGACCATGCTGGCCTTCGGCTACAGAGACCTGGCCCTGATCACCCCGTGCGCCGATCACGACAACCCCAAGGCGGTCAGAGCCTCGATGGGGGCGTACTTCTCAGTCAGAACCCAGCTGTTCGATTCATTCGATGAATACATCAAGGCTTTTCCTAGAACCTACTATCCCTTCGTCCTCCAGACCGACAGGACCCTGTCAAAGCTGAAAGAGATCCCGAGCGAGAGGATCGCTCTGGTCTTCGGAAACGAGGCCAGAGGCCTGGATCCGAGTTTCAGAAACAAGGATGCCATCAGGATCGAGCAGTCCGACGACGTAGACAGCCTGAACCTGACCACAGCCATCGCCATCGCACTTCACGACTTTAGGTACAGGATTGTGAAGAAATAAGTTGTATATGATGAAAAGCTGATTTTTAGCCTTATTTTAAGGTAATCAGCGGTCTTTTCTGATTAGGAGAAACTAGATGAAGAGCTGAGCCTTCAACTCAGCTTTTTTACCTGAAGAGATCACTGTGAGAGCCTAAAGAAAACAACTAAAGAATATCTGATTTGAAATATCTCCGGTAAACCATCAAAAGATCAAAGTTAAAGCCTCTTTAATACCTCTCTTCATCCTCTTTTGGATTTCTTTCTTCCGCCTTCCTCGTGGTCCAACTCGGAGAGGATATCCCTGATCATCTCTTCGGCAGTGTTGTAGGCCTTGTACTTGCTGGGATCCTTCTCTATCTCCTCGACTTCCCTCATAGCAGCCAGGGTCTCCTCGTTGGGAATCTCGATATCGAAGGGAAATTCATGGTCCCTGACTACCCTCTTGACGAAGACGTTTATGGCTGTGGTCATGGACATCCCGACCTCGTCACAGAAGGCCTCGAACTGCTTCTTCAGCTCCGCATCCATGCGGATATTCAGGTTTATGTTTGCCATTTTCATATCTCCTTCTGAAGCGGATTTAACCCCATATCTATCGGAATCGTCTTACTCGTCTATCACTCTGAGAGGATGTCTTTAAACATCTGATCGACATCGGTATACGCCTTACCCTTGCTGGGGTCCTTCTCCATATCCTCGACTTCTTTTATCGCAGCCAGAGTCTTTTTATTAGGGGTCTCCCCCTCTATCCTGAAGGGAAATCTGTTTTCTCTGACAACCCTCTTCACGAAGATGTTGATGGCAGTAGTCATAGACATTCCGGCTTCATTGCAGAAAGCCTCAAACTTTTTCTTCAGCTCTGCATTCATGCGTATGTTCAGATTTATGTTCCCCATATTCACCTTTCTTTACATTGAACAAATTTCGCCTTTATTTCTAATGGCATTATCTTTATTTTCCTATCTTTTGTCAATATATTGCCTTTATATTTGATGTCAAAATCAATAAAAGAAATGCTATTTGGGTGGCAAAGTCAAACGGCACAGGAAAAGAATAGATTCTTGTAAAAGATCCGTGATTTACTGACGGTTCTACCTTCTTTGCCGCATTTAAAAAGCCTGGATCGCTCCAGGCTTTGATCTATTCATCCTTATCCTCGTTCAGGATATCTCCGATCTTGGATAGGTCTGCTTCGTCAATATCAGAAGTCTCCTGTTTCTCTTCCACCTTCTGTTTCTGAGTCTTCTCTTCGACTTTATGCTCACTCTCTTTCAGGTCGATCTTCTCCTGCTTCTGAACCTCGACGACCCGGCCTCCGACGATATCCTTCTCGATCCTCTCCTTCTTATCTGGAATCTTCTGTATGAAGGTCTCAAAGACGAACACAGCCAGGAGGAAGACAGCCAGAAGATAGAAGCAGACCAGGGTTCCAACCTCGTATCCGGTCAGAGCATTTCCGTCGGCATCGGTAAAGAATGGAATCCCTTTAGACATATCTACAGAGAACATCACGGCGTACATAAAGCAGATCACCCCGACCAGAAGGAGACACACGCATCCGATGTACCTCATCGGGGTGAACTGCTTGAACCTCGAGACGAAATAGCTCTTAATCTTCTCGATGATATCCAGGATCTTCTGCTTTCTATCCATAGCGGTGAAATGATACCCCACCAGGCCTAAATAGAGCATGGCACTCATTTGAACTTGTAGAGGTGAAAGGCTCGAAAAGCCTCGTCAAAATCGAACTGAGTACAGCTGCACAGATTCAAAAAGCCACGCTTGATGCGTGGCTTAATTCATAGACCAGTCTGCTGGCTAGTCAGCCTCCTCGGCGCTGGGGTCGAAGTCGGCATCGGTGTAGACGTTCTGGACGTCCTCGATCTCGTTGAGGGCGTTGACGAAATTGATTAGCTTCTGCCTCTCCTCTCCCTCGACGTGCTTCTTCTCGTTGGGGATCCAGCAGATCTCGGACTTCAGGAAGTCGGTGATACCAAGCTTCAACAGGACATCGTGGGCCTTGGAGAAGTCCTTCCTGTCGACGGTGATCTCCAGGGTGCCATCCTCGGCGCTGTAGGTGGCGTTCTCCTCGATGTCGGCATCCATCAGGGCCAGCTCGATGCCGTCCTGGTCCTCGGCCTTGCAGTCGAAGATGAAGTCGCCCAGCTCCTTGAACAGGAACATCACGGAGTTGGTGTTCCCGATCCTTCCGCCCTTGTGGGTGAAGACGGTCCTTACCGAGGCGAAGGCCCTCTTGGGGTTGTCGGCCAGGGTGTCGACGATGATGGCTACGCTTCCTGGGCCGAATCCCTCGTACCGGCTTGAGACGTAGGTGGTGGCATCGCCGCCCTTGGCCTTCTGGATGGCCCTGTCGATGACGTCCCTGGTGACTCCCTGTCCCTTGAACTTCTCGATGGCCGCCCTCAGCGAGAGGTTGGACTCAGGGTCGGGGACACCGGACTTGGCCGCAAGGTAGATCTCCTTGCTGGCGCGGTTGTAAAGCGCCGACTTGGCGGCGTTGGTCGCAGCCATCTTCTTGGCTCTGACCTCGTGTGCTCTTCCCATATCCGTTATGCCTCTCTGTAGCTCTCTTCTGCGCATTAAAAAACAACGCAGAAAGCGTTGCTTATTTTATCCCTGTGAACAGGCAGGTTCAACCGAGTAAAAGTAAGGATGTTAAGAAGGAATACTGAGCTTCTTAAGACCCGGAAGATGAAGACTGATATCACGAAATCTTCGGTTTGGTTAGGTTGATCTTTCAGATTCTTCAGTCTGAAGACACCGATTCTCGATTTAAATTGCTAAAAATAAGTTGGTATCCTGAAATCCAGACCTATAAAACAAAATTTGTGTGGACTGAAAGCAAACAAAAACTGCCTGCTTTCGAGCAGGCAGCTCTCTATTCAGATCTACTCCTGACCCTGGGTGGGAGAGGAGAAGCTCAGCTCGGGGAGGCGGAAGCTGGGCTTGACGGCCTTCACGCTGTCGTAGGCCAGCTTGTAGTACCTCCTCTCGGTCTTGAGCTTGGTGGAGTTAGCCTCGGCGGGGAGGATCCTGAGCATGGTCTTGACGTTGTCGATGGCGGTGTCCTCACGGCCCACGATGACGCCGGAGACCAATAGCGAGGTGCGGAAGGAGGAGAGGGTCTCCGACCTCACCACCTCGCTCTTGATGGTCTTGGGGAGCTCGATGAACAGGCTGTCGGCTCCAGCCCTGTCCTTGAGGAGAAGCAGGACGAACAGCCTCTCTCCAGCGATCTGGGCCTTCTCCTCCTCGTTGAGGTAGGCCGAGACCTGGTGGAGCTTGGTGAAGGTGGATAGAGCTTCTTCAATCTCGGAGGAGACGTAGAGATGGGAGCGGAAGACGTAGATCAGGGTGCGGGCCTTCCAGTAGGAGTCGTAGCTCTCGAAGTCGGGCACCAGCATCTCGACATCGGCGAACTCGTTGCCCCTGTTGTAGTAGT
>C._urophasianus_2_cecum__coassemble_133_pt1 | contig 19777 bp, 12 predicted proteins | sample C__urophasianus_2_cecum__metabat2_low_PE_009 | metagenome-assembled genome bin C | reverse complement strand
ATAGAGGGTGAAAGATCCGGGGTCAGCTTCTACACCCCGATCTACACCGGGTCGGATATCGAATCGATACTGAGCATAGGGATCTCGAACACCCAGTCCTGGGACCTGGTGTTCGGTCTGAAGAGGTCCGATCAGAGCTCGAATTCAGATATTGCGAATCTGAGCTTCAACGTCGGGCTGAGCGTGAGGAGGGCCAAGGTGAATGACTAGAAAGAGAACAGTCTCCGCCCTGATAGGCGGATCGGTAGCGGCGGTGGGGCTCTCCCTCCCCGCCGCTGTGGCCGCCTTCGACTTCACCACCGACTACGCCGCTATCGATAGCGCCCTGGCATCCAATACCCTCGGATCAAACTACGACTACACCGTGAGCTTCCATGAGGGAAGCAGCTCGTCCTCTGATAGTGATGCACCCGCCATCCTTCCTAAGACTGTCGGGGTCGTCAAAGGTGAGAAACTCACCCCCGAGATGATCGATACGACTCCTTCAAAGACTGGATACACCTTCGCTGGATACTACTGCGAGGAGTCCTGCACAAACACTTATACCTTCTACGACGAGATAGACAGCAATATCACCCTGTACGTTAAGTTCGTACCCTACAACAGCTACACATACAAGAATTCAAACAGTGAGACAAAGACCCTGGATGGATCCTTCAATCTAGAGGAAGATACTGAGACGGATTCAACGGATAGCTCTCTTCACGTATTCAAGTTCCAGAAGGAAGAGAACAATTCGACTAGTGTCAATGCTGGGGTGAAGAGCACCGACGGAAACTACAGGCTGAAGCTGGAGAACACCAGCCTGACTACCCCAGGGACCTACTCGCTGCAGGTTTATGGGCTTCCAAACGACCCCACTTTTAAATTCCAAAACAGCGGATATGCTGCCGACTGCTACAAGGTAGGGGCAGACACTTCCAAGGTCTTCGACCCAACCGCCAAGCTGTTCACCCTGGTGCTGGAAAATGATCTAACCATCGGCGACGGAGTGACCCTGGATCTGGGTGGAACCTCTCCCGTGTTTAACAACGGATTCTACGGAGGGCTAAACGGAGACAGCTTCGCTCTGGACCTCAACGGTCACAACCTGACCGTCGAGAAGGGTGGAACGTTCAACGTCTACGGATTCCTAACCGATTCCACCCACAAGGGGATGGTACAGGTCGAGGACGGTGGAACCATACAGCTGAAGATGACCACTCTCACCCTGGGTGGAAACACACTGCTTCAGAAGGTCATCTACAAGGATGTCCTGTTCGACTACTACGGATTTCCGATGGTCGATGCCGACGTGAGGGTCTACGCCGGAGGGAGGATGTACGGGCAGGTGGCGGCCGGAACCTCTCAGGGCACAGGTACCTCCGCCGTCTTCTCCTTCGAATTCCTGGGGCCGGAGTCCAGCGACGAATCGACTGCCCCCCTGATCGCCATGGAGGCCAGAGACTCCAGCAAGCCCGCCTACATGGACTTCAGGCACAACATGATTCCGAAGGCCATGACTGTGGATGGAACATCCCTCAACGTCAGGGATGTCTGGGACCTCTACTACAGGGAGTACTTCACCTTCAACAACTGCAGGATGACTCTGGGAAGCCTGGTCGCCGGACTTGGAGACATCGCTCAGATCGACTCTGCAACCCAGCTCTGGTACCTCCCTGGAAACTGCGATATCAAGCTGGTGGGAAGCGACCTGACGATCCTGGGCCAGTTCCAGCTGATGCCCGGGTTCAACTTCTTCTCCGACCAGGACTCCAATATCATCTTAGCTAAAGCTGAAGAAGAGGAAGAAAAGCCATCTCTGCCTGATGCTGGAGAGGATGCTGATACAGAAGGCGAGAATCAGGAAGGCGATGAATCCGGGGACTTCGATGACGAGACACCCTCTGGAGCCCAGAACACCGGAATCGTCTCCTGCGGGAGGATGTACACCTCTCTCAAGGCGGTCTCTCACAATCAGAACATCTCCCACAACATGGAGTACGTCTGCCAGAAGCCCCAGGCCCAGATCACGGTCATGGGAGGTATGTCCTTCGATGGAACATCGGCTGACAACACGTTCCTAGGAGGCTACTTCAACCTCTCCGACAGAGCTCTAAACGCTGTTATTGAGGCTGCTAGAGACAACAAGGTCAACCTTCTAGCTAGAGGTGAATTCACCTATCTCTACTACGAGGGCTTCAGCGGCACGAAGCTATATCCCATGGCGTTCTTCGTCTATCCGTTCATCAACAACGGCACGGCATACACCAACGACAACCTGACCGGAAACCTGAAGGTCTACCAGAGTCCCTCCACTCTGATCTACACGGATGGGACAGACTTCTACACCTACTTTGACGAGGATGTATCCGTACACGAATATCTCGGTGGAGGGACCTTTAAACTCGAAAAGATCAATATAGATAGCTCCGAAACCAGAGGCTTAACCTTCTTCAAAGCAGACGATACCGATCAAAAAACCAGATACTTAAACTTTGCTGGAATCGCCGTACAAGCCGAGTATGAGCAAAGCGACGACAGGTACGCAGTCCACAACAGCGTATTCGTCCCCTCATCGGAGCCGAAAGCCAACCACTTCGTAGCCGAGTACGACCAGGATCTAAAAGCCTGGGTGAGATCAGAAAATCAAGTCATCAGTTTCAGCGATGTCTCATACACCATCACTCTAAAACCCGGAGAAAACTGCAACGGAGCCGAGACGACCATAAGCAATATCGCCTATGGAACAACCCTGCAGAGCATCCTCGATAGCAATACCGGCTTCACAGCTAACGAAAGCGGAGATTCAAGCAAGCTGACTGCTATGATAACCTTTGGAGATGAAAGATCTATCGAGATCGACGACACCAGCACCAAGCTGGATATCGACCTCGACGAGGCCTTCTCTCAGTCCGGTTCCTTCTCCATCACCATAAACTACGGAACTAACGATGGAGGAGATGGAGACTCATGCATCTTCGCCGACACCCCGATCCTGATGGCTGATCTGACATATAGGAGAGCCGATCAGATAAGGGTGGGTGATCGAATAATGGCCTACAACTTCGAAACTGGGAGAATAACCCCTTCGACAGTCTGCTTCACATTCTTTCATGGTATGAAAGAAATTGACATTTTTGCGCTACACATCTATCTGGAAAATGGAGACATACTCAAATTTGCAGTAAATGAAAAAATGGGTGAAAGTTTTTTCGACCCTGAAAAAAAAGAATACTTCGAGCTTAAGGAGAATAATTATTCTCAGATGGTCGGAAGAGCCGTAGCGACCTTCCAGGGAGTCGAAAAGAGACTGGGAGTAACTAGAATAAAAGCTATAGAAGGCAGGCGTGAATCTCAAGTTGTGGGAGACATCATAACCACCCACACCATGAACTTCTTTGCCACCACAGCTTTAACTGCAAATGCCATAATCGCAAACAAGGTCTACTTCGAAATAGATGATGACCTCAAATACGCCCCTGAAAAAAAGAAGCAGGACATCGAGAAGTATGGATTGTTCACCTACGAAGACTTCAAGGACTTCCTCTCCGAAGAGGTGTTCGACAGCTTCAACTGCCAGTACTTCAAGGTCGCATACGGGAAAGGAGTATTCACACCTGAATACATCAAGGAGAACGCTGATCGCTTCGGCCTCTCCAAGAAGTAGTCTCCTCCCTGTAAAATCTCCTATCTGGATAGGAGATAGATAGCATGTCCTACACTGACCTGATATCGCTGGAGGGTAGCCACAACACCAGAGACCTCGGAGGATATGTAGGACTTGGCGGAAGAAAGGTCAGAAGAAGCCTTCTGTTCAGGTCGGACTCGCTGTCTCAGATAACCCCCAACGACTGCAGGATCCTCTCTGAAGATCTTCACCTAGGCTACTGTGTGGATCTCAGAAGCGACAGCGAGTCCTCGAAGAGCCCAGATGTGCAGATACCGGGCTGCAGCATGGTCAGGATCCCCATAACCTCCAAGATCCTCCAGGGCTCCACCATCCAGGCTCCGGAGTACCTTCAGTCGGATCCTGACATCTCATGGCACTATCGAAGGCTCTTCTCCCTGGATTCTCACGGAGATGCGATAGAGGGTATGAAGAACCTCTATCTCCACTACGTGGAGATGGAGACCAATCAAAGAGCCTTCTCTGAATTGCTGAATCTGATAGCTGAATCCGATAGACCCCTACTCTTCCACTGCGCGGATGGAAAGGATAGAACCGGGATGGCTGCAGCCTACATCCTCTATATCCTGGGAGTGGACAGAGAGACCATCCTTAGAGACTACGAAGCCAGCGCAGATAACCTTTCTGTGAAGGTGAAAGCCAGAGAGAGAAGACTCAGGGAGTTTGGGATCACAGACGAGTACCTGATCGAGAACCTCTGCCTGCTAGCTTCGGTGAAGCGGTGCTGGATGGAGAGCGCTCTGGACAGGATCGATCAGAGGTACGGAGGAATGGATAGATACCTGAAAGAGGTGCTTAAGGTATCTGAGGACGAGAAGGAAAAGATAAGGTCTAAGTACTTAGAGAACTAAAGAAACTTTTCATTCTTAAACTAGATTGCTTAAACGCAAAAACGATGGCACTAAGCCATCGCTTTTAATATCCGAAACTAATCCTACACCTAGGTTCAATCTTGCGACAGCAGGAAGTCGATATCGGACTGGGTGATGTTGGACAGGCTGTCGGCATCCGGGATGAGGCTCTCAGAGAGCTCTCTCTTGATATCCTGAAGCCTCACCACCTTCTCCTCCACGGAGTCCTTGCAGATCAGCTTGTAGACGGTGACGGGACGGGTCTGACCGATTCTATGAGCTCTGTCTGAAGCCTGGGATTCAGCCGCCACGTTCCACCAGGGGTCGAGGTGGATGACGATGTCGGCCCCGGTGAGGTTGAGTCCGGTACCTCCAGCCTTCAGGGAGATCAGGCACACTGCGACACCTCCGGGCTGATTGAAGTCCTCGGCTATCTCCAACCTCTCTTTAGCCGAGGCATCTCCGGTGATCGAGTACCACTTGATTCCTCTGGAATCCAGCTCCTTGTACATCAACTCCAGAGCGGATTTGAACGAAGAGAAGAGAAGTACCTTGTGACCTGACTCCACGGCGGTGGAGATCACGTCTGCAGCGTACTCGATCTTCTCTCCGGCCTCGTCGTAGTTGTCGATGAAAAGCCTCGGATCCACGCAGATCTGTCTGAGCCTGGTAAGGGCCGCCAGGATCATGATCCTATCCTTAGGATTAGTCTTCACCCTGTTCCTGGAATCCTGGAGGTAGGAGTCGTAGAGCTCCCTCTGCTTGTCCTTCATGCTGACAGTGATGTAGGCCTCGGTCAGAGGAGGGAGGTCCGTCAGGACCTCCTCCTTGGTTCTCCTCAGAATGAAGGGCTTGACCTTGGCCTTCAGCCTCTCTAGGGCCTTATCGTCGACCAGGTTCTCAACCCCGGCGTAGGAGCTCGTGAAGCTGGCTTCGCTCATCAGGTACCCCGGCATAAGGAAATCGAATATGGACCACATGTCGACGATGGAGTTCTCGATGGGGGTTCCGGTCAGCACAAACCTCTGGTCAGCTTTCAGCTTCTTGGTAGCCCTGGTCTTCTGGGCCCTGGTGTTCTTGATGAACTGGGCCTCGTCCAGGATTACAAGTCCAAAGTCGATCTTGCTCACTGTATCGATGTCGGATCTAAGAGAGTCGTAGGAGATGACGTACAAAGCCTTTCTGTCCGGATCGATGGTCTTCTCCGCGGTCTTCCTGGAGTCCTTGTCCCCGGCGATGATGACGACCGGGAGGTCGCTGTCCCAGCGCCTCACCTCGGCCTGCCAGTTATAGATGACAGACTTGGGGCAGACCGTGAGCATGGGCTTATCGACCTTGTAGGAGCACATGAAAGAGATGGTCTCCAGGGTCTTTCCCAGGCCCATGTCGTCGGCCAGGATCCCACCCATATGGTACTTAGCTAGAGTCGAGAGCCACTTGTACCCATCGACCTGGTAGGGCCTCATGACCTTGAGGAACCTGTCTTCAGGGGTATAGGAGGAGTTCTTGTAGTTGGCGATGTCCCTAATCACCTCCTCGATCCTCTCGTCGGTGGTCACGGACACGTCTCCGGGAGCGTTTAAGAGCCCGAAGATCCGATAGAGGGGAATGTCCTTCCCCTCGTCCTCCTCGTCCATGAGCTGGGCTATCTCTCTGAGGTAGGCCGCATCGGGGCTGGACTGGTCCACCATGATCACGGAGCCCTTGAGCCTAGCGAACCTCTTCTTCAGCCGATAGGCCTGGAGCACCTTCTTGACCTCCTCCTCGCTCAGTCCGTCGGAGGTGACACGAAGATCCAGCCAGTCTGAATCCCTGGATACGCTGATGCTTATATTGGTGCTGCTCTTCCGGTGCTGCAGTTCAGGAGCCAGGAAGAACTCGCAGTGCCTCTGGAGAGGACTTAGATCTGCCTTCAGAAAGAGAGCTATCTTATCTGAATCATCCACGGTACCTCGGATCTTCAGCCCCATCTGGGAGGCTAGACCCAGAAGCTTAGACTCACACTCTTTTATGACTGAGATCTTCTGAGCTTCCTCTTTGGTTAGTACCTTCCCGTCCTTGGTGTACTTCCAGGTGAAGACCAGATCGTCTCTAGCATTCAATTCGACATAGATGGAGATAAACCCCTCTCTATCTCTCATCCTCCTCCTGAAGACCGGATCGACCTCGGAGTAGGGGGCTGCGATGCCGTAGATTCTCTCCTTCACGGCCTCCGGAATCCTGTCTCCGCTGAGCTCCTCCGAGAAGGAGAGAGCTCTGACGATCTTAGAGACGCTCTCAGCTCCGAGGTCGAACAGCCTCACGGTCCTGGTCCTGTCGTCGAACAGGGCCGATATCTTTCCCAGGTCCACAGCCTGGGCAGGGACCTTCTTGGGAACGCTGATCCTCCCCTCGGCATCGAAGCTCAAGCCGATCTTTCTGACCTCGGGGTCGACTGTATAGGTCTTACCCTTTACGTCGATCTCACGGCCTTTCAGGGCCACGAGGATCTGAGCCAGGCTCTCTGGGTGAACCCTGAGGATGGCCGAGGAGTGGTGGTAGCCCCCGTACCTGGCTGCCCTGTCCCTGGAGACGATGGTGGAGAGGACGTAGAGGAGCTGCTTGTCCTCTTCAGATAGCCTATCGAAGTCCTCGCTAGGGAACCTCGATATGCTGCTGGTGGTGTTGCTTTCAGCCTCGAATCCTGCACCCCTGTCCACCATGAGCCTGATCCCGTAGAACCCGTCCTTGCTGGGGACGATAGAAGTCAGGTGTGCCATGATCCTGACGGTACCAAGATCCTGGGCTGAAGAGGTGGAATCGAGGATTGAGTTCAGGTTATCTAACTCTTTGTTGTATGTGCTGTATCTGTCCTTTCCGATCTCTTCGAGGACTTTGAGCTTGTTTAAGGTCACTCCAGCCTTGTCGGAGGCTACGGTCTGGACCGTAGCGGCCTCCAGCCTTCCGGCATAGGCCGCTAGGGCCTGCTGGTCTGCAAGAGGGGTGGACACAGGAGAGGGAGAGACAATCTTCCCGTCCGAATCTATGGCGACCGAGAGGACCTCCCCGGTGAATGGGTTCCAGGCGTAGTAGCACATGGCGACCCTCTGGTCGTCGAACTCCCTGAAGATGGAGAAGTCTCCCATCTCCAGGGAGGCTGAGAGCTTGGTGGGTTCAACGCTCTCGGTAAAGCTGCTAGCGAACATCGCCATCCTCCCTCTGCTCGAGTCTCAGAAAGCCGTAGTGCTCCAAGCTCCCGTCCCTGACCATGACCTTGAAAGCGAAGCTGGCGAATCTCCTTTCCATCTCCTCCCCGCTCTTCCTCTTGCTGAGGATCATGTCCACATACTCCCTTCCGACGGTGGGGAATATCGGATCCAGGGAGATGATGATCTTGTGGCACTGGTCGCTCAGACCGTCCCACCTGTTAGCCAAGCGGGCGATGTCTTTGGCAATCTTCTCTCCCGTCTTATTCAGCTCCGCAGGGGAGAGCAGCTTGGCGTAGGCTTCAAGGATCGAGATGGACCTGCTGTTGAATGACCTGACATCGTCGGCTCTGAACCAGTCGCTGGAGAGCAGGGTAGCCACACCGGAGGCCGCCTTGTCATCGGCTCTGGTGAAGTTTCCCAGCCCCTCCCTCCCGTATTCGGAGAGGCTGTGGATCAGCTCTGCGACATCGTCGAACGACCCCTTCCTCACCAGAGCCTTCCAGACAGCCTTGGTAGCGTCCTCGCTGAGAGTGGAAGCACTCAGGGCTTTGAGAACCGGGATATCCAGCTCCGGGATCCTCTCGAGGGGAATCTTGGATATCAGCTCTCTGTCCTTTCTCTCCAGAGCCTTCTGAACCACGTCGTTCAGGGCTGTAGATGAGGTGGCGGACTGCAGGTCCCTGATGTCCGCCATCCTCTTGAGCCTTGTGATTCTTGCCTTGACTCCGTCAGCCATATCGATCAGCTTCTCGATCGGAGCCCCAGCGCAGAGCAGTCCGTTCAGATAGGCATCGAGGTTTTTCTCCGAGCTCTCGCTCAGCAGCTCAGGGAAATCTGTAAATTCCTTCTTCTGAACCGCACTGAATACAGCTGGAGCCACTATCTCCCCTGTAGTCTCACGGCCTATCCCACTGCACTTTTCCAAGCCGTCAACGAATCCGGTAAATAGTTCAGAGCACTCGTTCAGGTCTTTGGAGGTCTCTAGGATGGTCTGCAATGAATCCGAGAAGACGCCGGACCTGACGCTTCTCACCTTGCAGGCGATCTGGGTAGATACGAAAGCCTTGACCAGATCTCTGCTGGAAGGAAGTAAAGACTCTGCACTCTTAGCATCTTTTAATTCACTTCTATCTTTGAGTACCTCAGCGAACCTCTTCGTCGCCTCTTTGAGCTGCATCTCTCCTGATCCAATCAGGGTCAGATTCTGATTGGAGGCATCGTTGAGAAAGATGGCGCAAGCCAATAGAGCCCGATCTTCTAACAGCTCCTCTTTCCGAATATCTATAACTCCCTCGGAGCATCTGAGCCAGCAGGTCTTATCTCCGACTCTGAAGAAGAATATGTCTCCGACTTTAACTAGAAACGCCCTGTCTTTATCGAACTCCCCTGCCTTCTTTATGAGCTCGGATTCATCCTCATCCTTTAGAGGTTCCAGTCTGAATCTGATTCCGTCAGTCTTTCCTCTGACGAAGGAAATAGAGGTAGGATAGGCATAGTCCAGCGACTGGTCTGTAGCTTTATCTGCCTCCTCGTAAAAATTGAAGTACGGTCCCAGCTCATAGAGAACTGCAGCGGCGTGCTTGCAGCCCCTGCCTACCGGGCATGAGCACCTAGAGGTCGAGTATCTTCCAAAGCTGTCGAAGTAGATGATGACGTTGTAGCTGATGCTGGGAGTATGGCCTATGACCGTAGCCTTGACCACCCTCTCGTTGGGGAGCAATCTAACAGAGTAGACGTGCCCGTCTCTCTGATAGTTTCTTCCCTTTCTCAGGGTTGTATGGAGGAACTCGGATTCCCAGTCATTTACCATAGGAAACCTCCTTCTGCGTAATCCGCCTATTTTACAACTGCAAGGCTTACAGAAGTTTTTGCAGAGAGGCTGATTGGAGTTTGAAAGGGGCACATTTTTACCCAATCTATACGTTTTATTTACAAAGAATTAGGTTGGTAATCTGTATTTATAGGTAATCCGATTAAACAAAAATGCATTTTAGTGATTTGAACAACCCTGACCTAAGTAAAGCTTTGCTTCGGTGGTTCAACTCTAGATTTAACCCGACAGCAGAAGATCACGGTCTATCGTTTCATTAACTCTGATCCATCAATGCCTTACACAGACCGACCTCTAGATATTTCACACCTGAGTTAGGTTTACAATTTTTCATAACGAGGAGGCCTTTCTAGCATGGGAATAGAGAGCACTAACCGCAAGAAGCTGGGCTTCGGTCTTATGAGGCTACCCAAGATCAACGGTGTTATCGACTATGAGAAGGTGAATAGGATGGTCGATGCCTTCCTGGCTGACGGCTACACCTACTTCGATACTGCCTACGTCTACGAGGGATCCGAAGAGGCCTTCAGGAGGTGCATCTCCTCACGCCACCCCAGGGACTCCTACACCGTGGCCAACAAGCTCCCGGAGTGGAAGCTGTCGGACAAGGTCTCCTGCGACGATCTCTTGAATGAATCCCTCCGCCGCTGCGGACTGGACTACTTCGACTTCTACCTGGTCCACAGCGTGGAGGAGGGCCACATGGCCGACGTGGAGAAGTACGACTGCTTCGAGTTCATGAAGAAGGCTAAAGCAGACGGTAGAGCCAAGCACATCGGCTTCTCGTTCCACGGAACTCCGGCTCTGCTAGAAAAACTACTAACCGAGCATCCCGAAGTGGAGTTCGTCCAGCTCCAGATCAACTATCTGGACTGGGACGACAAGGACATCGCCACCGGGGAGTGCTACAGGATCGCCATGAGACACCACACCCCGATCATCGTCATGGAACCGGTGAAGGGCGGAAAGCTCGCATCTCTAACCCCTGAACAGCAACAGGTCATGGAGACTTTCGAGGAGAAGGGCTCTCCTGCCTCATTGGCTGTGAGGTTTGCAGGAACTCTCCCCGGAGTCTTCACCGTACTCTCTGGAATGTCCACCCAGGAGCAGGTCGAGGAGAACATCAAGACATACGATCATCTTGATCCTCTGACTCCCAGGGAGAACATCCTGATCCAGAGGTTGGTATCCCTGTTCAGAGGAACCGAGAGCATCGGCTGTACCGCCTGCCACTACTGCACCGCAGGATGCCCTATGGGGATAGGTATCCCCGATATCTTCGCCATCTACAACAGGTATCTCTACGACCACAACCTGGAGGAGGCTAAAAAGTCCTACGAAGCCCTGATACAAGAAGGCTCTGGAAGAGCCTCCGACTGCATCCAGTGCGGTCAGTGCGAGGGCGCCTGCCCTCAGCACCTGCCCATCATCTCCCTGCTGCAGAGGGTGGCGGCGGATCTTGAGTAGAAGCAATCTTTAATAGAATAAAGAAGTCGTCTATTATTCGGAAGACATGGATATAGCTGCAATTTTTAGGCATCATTGCCAGGCTAAATAAGATTCTTTGCCAAACTAAATATCTAGACTTAAATGTGTCGATGAATCTTCGACCTCATATATGGATTCCGAGAGTGCTCCTCGGAATTCATTTTTTTGGCCTCAAAATTGCCTCTAAAACCCCGTAGCTTCCCGGCTGAAAATCTCCTGGAACGCTTTAGAATTTCTCCGATTTTTCACTTGGTGGGAGAGCCCGCACATGAACAGCGACCAGAGCGACAGTACCGATCGAAGCGATACTGAGGATATCGAGAAGAAAATAGAGGACCTGGAAAGCGGCAAAAAGCCTGAATCCAGAGGGGTTCTCAACAGGATCAGGACCTGGTACTACAACCGCGGAACCTACGCCCCTGAAGACGAGGTCAAGGATGCTGAGGTCCACAGGAAGGCCAAGTTCTTCAAGAGGGTCGGAAAGCCGGTGCAGATCAGCCCCGTAAAGCTCAGAGTGGTCAGGGCCCGAAACAGCGTCAGGGACTTCTTCCAGGACCACCCCAAGACCAACTTCTGCACCGAGCAGGTCCTACTGATCGTTCTCGAGTTCGTCTCCGCCTTCATCTTCGCCTACGGATTCAGGACCTTCATCTCCCCCTCCAGGGTACCCTGGAGCACGGCTCAGGCAAGCCTAGAATTACCACCTTATAACTTAAGTGAAGTCTCCTACAACTCCCTACCTCTAACCGAGGCTGCTTCTCTGATCTCCCCCAGCCACCTGGTCTCCGGAGGAGCCTCAGGTATCGGTCAGGTATTGACCAGAATCTGCCTGCTCTTCGGCCTTCAGTCGGTCCCTCAGCAGACCCTGCAGTCGATCTTCTACTTCCTGGTCAACGTGCCCATCATCGTCCTAGGATTCCTCAAGGTCGGAAAGAAGTTCACCTTCTACAGCCTGATCAACGTCATATTCACATCGCTACTGATAGATGCCATACCTCAAGATTGGTGCGAGCTGATCAACATCTATGAAGATCCTCTGGCTAGGGCTCTAGCCGGAGGACTGACCACAGGTCTCTCCTCCGGACTAGCCTTGAGGATCGGAACATCGACCGGGGGGGTGGACATCCTGTCCATCTTCATCGCCGAGCACAAGGGGACCACGGTTGGAAAATACTCCCTGGCCATCAACGCCGGGACCGTCATCGCCTACACCGTCCTCTCCTTCATCCACGCCCCCGTCGATGCCCTGTCCGCCATCGATAACGGCTCCACTCAGTTAACTATGTCCCTGTACACCATCATCTACTTCTTCACCTCGACCTTCTTCGTCGACTTCCTCAACACCAAGAACAAGAAGATGGAACTCCAGGTCTTCACCACCTCCAAGGTCATGAACAAGGTCCTGGTCCACGGCTTCCCCCACGCCTGCACCCTCTTGGAGGCTAAGGGTGGGTACTCAGGTACTCCTCTAAACGTCATCTACATCGTGGTCTCCTACTCCGAGACCAAGAAGGCGGTGAGGATCATGAGGCAGGTGGATTCCAGGTGCTTCATATCAGTTCTTAGTACAAAGCAGGTCTACGGGAAGTTCTACATCAAGCCTCTGGAGTAGCTTGAGTTATCCGCAAAAGATATGGGACAGGCGCTAAAATCTTCAGCGCCTGTCTTTTATTATTTTTATTGTTGTAATCATTGATTATTCCGGAGGTTTCATATGGCACACACCCTAGAGGAGCTGGCTGAGCTCATATTCCCCGACGTGAAGGAGACTGTGGAGGACCTCGATAGGAGGTTCCCTCCTAGGAACCTCCCCGAGGGTGCCCTGGTAACCAGGTTTGCCCCCTCCCCCACCGGGTTCCTCCACACCGGGTCTCTGTTCACCGCCCTGGTGGCATACACCGTGGCTGAGAGGACTAAGGGCATCTACATGTTCAGGCTCGAGGACACCGACCAGAAGAGGGAGGTGGCCGGGACCTCCAACCAGCTGGTGGACCAGCTGGAGTGGTTCGGGGTCAAGCAGGACGAGGGCTTCATGGGGGACGATAAGCCCGAGGTGGGAGCCTACGGACCCTACGTCCAGTCCAAGAGGCAGGCCATCTACGATGTCGTGATCAAGCACCTCATAAAGACCGGCAGAGCCTATCCCTGCTTCTGCTCCAAGAAGGACCTGGATGACCTCAGGGCCGTCCAGGAAGCCAACAGGGTGGTCCCAGGGTACTACGGAAGCTACGCCAGGTGCAGGAACTTGAGCCTGGCTGAGCAGATCAGAAGGATCAAGGCTGGAGAACCCTACGTCATCAGGTTCAGGTCGATGGGGGATCCGAATAAGACCTTCGTATTCAAGGACCTGGTCAAGGGTACTCTTACCCTCCCCGAGAACAACCAGGACATCGTCATCAGGAAGTCCGACGGGCTTCCCACCTACCACTTCGCCCACCTGGTCGACGACCACTACATGGGGACCAACTGCGTGACTAGGGGCGAGGAGTGGCTCTCCTCGCTCCCCATCCACGTCGAGCTGTTCAGCTCGATGGGATGGAAGGCTCCCAGGTACGCCCACCTCCCCGTGATCATGGTGACCGATTCTGAGACCGGGAACCGGAGGAAGCTGTCCAAGAGGAAGGACCCCTGGGCGGCGGTCAGCTACTTCATCGAGCAGGGCTACCCCAAGGGAAGCATCATCAGGTACCTTCTCACCATCGCCAACTCCAACTTCGAGGAGTGGTACCGGGCCAACCCCAGGACTGACCTCTCAGAGTTCCCCTTCACCTTCGAGAAGATGTCCAGGGACGGAGCCCTGTTCGACCTTCCCAAGCTCAACGATATCTCCCAGAACTACCTGGCCTACATGTCGGCTGAAGAGGTGGCTAAGGACGCTAGAGAGTGGGCTGATAGGTACTCTCCTGAGCTTAAGAACTTTATAGATCAGGACCCCGAGAGGTTCGTGAGGATCATGAACATCGAGAGGGACCAGCCCAAGCCCAGGAAGGACTACATCAAGTACTCGGATATCTACCCAAAGGTCTCCTTCTTCGACCCTGAGGTCTACGATGCTATCCCCGCTCCTCTCCCCTTCGACGAGAAGCTGGAGAGAGAGGACAGGATTGCAATCCTGGAGGGGTTCTCCAAGGACCTCGGCCTAGAGAGGTCCTCCGACACCTGGTTTGGGCTCATCAAGGACCTCGGAGCAATTTTAGGGTTCGCTCCCAATCCTAAGGAATTCAAGGCATCACCTGAGAAGTACAAGGGTGTAGCCGGGGATGTCGCATCTGTTATCAGGGTCGCAGTTACAGGATCCAGGAACTCACCCAGCCTCTACTTCGTCCTGCAGATTCTGGGTAAAGACGAGGTCGAGAGAAGGCTCAATAGAGCTATCCAGAGCCTGAGATAGGAAAGATGGTAGTCGGGATATTCACGGACACCTATCCACCCGACATCAACGGGGTAGCCACGGCATCTGAAACTCTAGGGATAGAGCTAGAAAAGCTGGGATGCGAGGTGATCGTAGTCACTACCAACCTGGCTGGGCACTCAAAGATCGAGAGAGAAGGCAACGTCATCAGGATCCCTGGAATAGTGATCAAGAGCCTCTATTCCTACAGGATGGCTAGCCCCTTCTCGGTGAGGGCCTACGACCTTCTGAAGGGCGTGCATCTGGATCTGATCCACGTCCAGACCGAATACGGGATAGGGATGTTCGGAAGGCTTCTAGCCAGGATCAGAGGGATACCTCTGGTCTACACCTATCACAACCTCTATAGGGATTTCACGTACATGATCTCCAAGGGCAACAGGGCCGTGGACTGGGCCCTGCAGAGGTTCATCTCCGTCTTCTCCAAGAACTGGGCCGAGGCCCCGGCCGAGTTCACCACTCCTTCTAAGAAGACTGCGGATATCCTGAGGTCCTACGGGATAGACAGGTATATCAACGTGATCCCGAACGGGATCGATCTGAGCATGTACACCCCGACTCCAGAGCTTGTAGAGAAGGCTAGAGAGCGTAGAAAGAACATGGGCCTAGAGGACTATGAAGTCCTCTCGGCCGTGGGAAGGGTCGGTCAGGAGAAGGGGTTGGACTTCGTCTTAAAGTGTCTAAGAAGATACATAGATGAGACCGACGACGAGAGAGTACGGCTACTTATAGTCGGGGACGGACCCTACGCCCCTCAGATATCCCAGTGCATCAAGGACCTCTGGCTGGACGACTACGTCACCATGACCGGAAGGATACCCCACGACCAGATCCCAGAGATCTACGCCATGTCGGACATACTCATAACGGGATCGAAGTCCGAGACCCAGGGTCTCACCGTCAACGAGGCCATGGCTTCCAGATGCCTGGTACTAGCCAGAGAGGACCTGAGCTTTGCCGACTCCATCGTCGACGGTGAGACCGGGTTCTACTTCTCCGATCCCGACACTTTCACTGAAAAACTGAAACACATCCTCGGGATGTCTGAGGAGGAGAGGGAGAAGATCAGGGACACGGCTCAGAGAAGGGACCTGGACAGATACTCCCCAAAGAGGTTCGCTGAGGAGATGATGAATGTCTACAAGAGAGCGCTCAGGAGATACTGGTAAGGTATCCGTAGTCGATCTGAAAGCCGAGAAGAAGAACTACTCGTGCATCCTGTCTGACGGAGAGAAACTGGAGCTCTCCGTGGAGACGGTGAGCGAGTTCTCGCTCTACCAGGGAAAGGAACTTTCAGAGAACCTGCTGGATAGGATCAGGAGGTATCAGAATCTCCAAAAGACTGTTCAGAAGGGGAGGAGGATCCTCTCGACCAAGCCTTTTTCCAAGGATGAGATGGCTTCCAAGCTCAAGAATTATGAGCAGGTTGGCAAGGCTCTAGATCAGCTTGAAGAAGAAGGACTTATTGACGATGATTCTCTAGCTAAGCTCCTGGCCGAAGAGTACTCTGAGAAGGGTTTCTCAGCATTCGGAATCCAACAAGAACTCAGAAGGAGAAAGCTGGATCCTGAGTCGATATCGAAGGCTTTAGAAGGCTTAGATACAAATCAGGATTCAGTGAAGCAGATAGCCCTGAAGGCTTTAAAGTCCGGGAGCGGAAAGGAATCCTTAGCCAAGCTGAAACAGCGAGCTATCAGAGCTCTATCGAGGAAGGGGTTCTCACTTTCAGAGTGCTCCAGGATCGTCGATGATGCTGTTTCAGAACTGGGAGAGACCCTCGGAGAGAGCCGAGAAAGGGACGCTCTGATAGATAATCTTAGAGAGCTGAGAACCAACCTGGAAAAGACTCTTCAAGACAGCTTCGCTCTGAGGATCAAGCTCAGAGCCAAGCTGATATCCAGAGGTTTCGATCCCGGGATGGTCGACTCCGTCATGGACGAGGAAGGAGTGGGAAGATGAGATCAGTCAAGGATCTGATGGAAGAGGATGCGTTGGGGGCTATAGACCAGCTGTTCCTGGTGAAGTCCTGCGACCAGGGAGCCTCCAAGGACGGGAGGCTGTACCTGAACCTCGTCCTGGCCGACAGGACCGGCACCATCGACGCCAAGAAGTGGGAGGTCAACAAGAAGGACCTAGAGATCCTAATCGCCGGAACCGTGGTCAGAATCAAGGGCACCGTGATCAACTACAGGACCAAGAACCAGATCAAGGTCTCCTGGGTCGAATCGGTGGATCCTAACAGCTACGACAAGGCCCTGTTCATCCCCACCGCTCCCGTGGATATCGAGACCCTGAAGAAGGAGGTCATCGACCTCGTTAACTCCATCGAGGACCCTGAAATCAAGGCTGTAACCCAGGGGGTTCTCAACGACAACTGGGGCAGGTACATCACCTACCCCGCCGCCGTCACCGTCCACCAGAACTATCAGACCGGACTGATCTTCCACTCCGTCTCCGTCTGCAAGGTGGCTCTAGCCATACTGGATCTCTATCCTGGAACCTTCCACAGGGACTTCGTGATCGCCGGGACCCTGATGCACGACATCGGAAAGGTACAGGAGCTAACTGGACCTGTAGGTACCAAGTACACCAGGATTGGAAACCTGGAGAGCCACATCCAGATCGGGGCCATGATCGTCAACAGGAAGTGCCTGGAGCTGAACATCGACCAGGAGAAGACTGATTTATTAACACATATCCTCCTGTCCCACCACGGGAAGCCGGAGTACGGCTCCCCCGTGGTCCCCAAGACCGCCGATGCCTTCCTGGTCCACCTGGCAGACGACACCGACGCCAAGATCAATGTCATCCAGAACTTCGTCGGTGCGGTAAAGCCCGGAGAGTTCACCCCCAAGATTCCCTGGATGGACAACATCGTCATGTACCGTCCCACCTTCGACAAGGACAAAGAGGATTAATTCGGTTGAATATCAGCTAGGTTTCCAAGGTGATTCCAGAAGGTAAAACCTACACAGGAAAGCGCAGGTTGGAGCGTAGGAGAGCCGTGATCTCCATCGCTCTGGCTGCCGTTTTCGTCGCACTAGCTATCGCCCTTGAAGCCCTGGCTAAAGCCATACCCCACATCGAGCTGCCACAGGGTGGAACCATCTCTCTGACCTGCCTGCCCCTGATGATGTCTGGACTGACCCTAGGCCCCGGATGGGGAATCCTATCTGGAGCCATCTATGGGGTATTCAACTTTCTCCTGGACGGGTACGGATTCTCTTGGGGTTCCTTCCTGTTCGACTACCTGATAGCCTTCGCACTAATCGGCCTCTCTGGGATCTTCTCTAAAGAGTTCTTAAGAGGCCGGATATGGGCGTTGATCGCAGGGGCGGCTATAGGGATGCTAGGAAGGTATCTATCCCACTGCATCTCCGGTGCGGTGTTCTTTGCCGACTACGCTCCAGTGAATGTGAATCCGGTGCTGTACTCCTTCGTCCTCTACAACGCACCGTACTGCCTCGGGAGCTTAGCGTTAGACCTCGTAGTCGGCCTAGTGATATTCAAACCCTACCAGAGCCTCCTATCCCTCAGCGGACTGGATCCGCTATTCCTTCCAATCAAAAGATCGAGGGTCAAAGACCCGGCAGCTCTAGCCATCAGAGCCCTGAACTCAAAGGATTCAGAGGCTTTGAAGGCATCTCTGAGCAAGCTGCTTCAGAGAGGTGAAATCGAAGTATCTGAAGCCTCTGAGATCCTGAGGATCTCAGAGGGTGGGACACCCTCCCAGAAGTCTCTGAAAGCCGTAAAAGACTTGATACGCCGAGGCGGAAGATACCTGGTGGCATCCGAGGTCGAAAAAGCCTTGAAAGAGGCTTCTCCCAGATAGGGTAATCCTATAAATATCAGGGATTACTCAATATAATCGCTTCGGTATTTTTTCGTGTCCGAAAGAGAGGTGCCTATGAGTCAGGAAAAAGAGAGAGTCCGCCCCTCCGACAGGGAGGTGAGCTACTGGTACACCAGGGCCATAACCGACGCTGTCCCCACCGACATCGAGGAGGGGTCCTACAACCCTCAGCCCGAGAGCAGAGCCAAGGCCGTCACCAGATTCAAGCCCGTGAAGCCCATACCCGAGGGTACCCCTCTGGTCAGGGCCATCGAGGACGACAGGATGAAGTTCCGGGAGGCCTACAAGACCAGCCGAATCTTCAGCTACGTGATCATCGGGGTCCTGGTGGCCCTGATCGTGGCCACCATCGCCGTGGCGTTGGTAGCCAACCTCACCAAGGCCACCTGGGGCAACTACGTCATCTGGCCCCTGTTCGCCCTGGTGATCGTGGTCTTCGTCGTCAGCGTAATCTTCTCCTCGGTCAGCAAGAAGAAGGACAACTACAAGCTGTCCCTCTACCTGGACAGCTGGGAGAACGACATGGCCGCCTCGGCCTATGTCGGGCAGAATGGCGTAGCCGACCTCCAGTACAGCATCGAGGCCAAGGTCAGGGACGCCGACCTGATCAACACCCACTACTGGGCCGTGATCAACTCCATCGACTCCAGAAACAGGGTGGTCTTCACCCTGAACGGTGTCGCCTGCTCCGATACCGAGGTCATCGTCGAGACCCCGGTCTACTCCGGCTTTGCCGAGGAGATCGAGGAAGCCAAGGCCAACAGCGACACCGAGAAGCCCTCCGAGAGGGAACCTGAATTCTGGTACAGCAACGCCGAGGGCAAGAGGGAGACCCAGTCCGAGGACTACGGCATCCTGGACAAGGTCAAGAAGATCTCCGAGAGGGCTCCCAACATCGGAGCCTTCGGAAAGTTCATCGCCTCCGACTTCAGGTCCGACGGCGGGAGCCTCATCGTGGTGAGGAAGGTCTCAGACACCTACCTTCCCACCCACGTGAAGGGCCTTAGGTTCCTTCCCGACGTGGCCGAGTCCCTTGGCGAGGACTTCGTCGTCTGGGCCTCCGACAGGGAGTTCGCCAAGGATGTACTGACCCAGGAGGTCAGAGACCAGCTCCTCAGTTTGGAACCCAACGGGATCCTGGTCGACTGGTTCCTCTCCTACAACCCCCACGGCTGCTACGCCATGCTCAACTACTCCGACGACATCATGGAGCTCCCCTTCAAGGGTACTCCCAAGGCCAGCAGGCTGAAGAACTACTCCGACGATGTCGGATACGTCCTCACCGTCCTGAGAAACCTGAGCCGGAAGGCTCAGTAGGAGGAACCTATCATGGGTTTCTCCGAGGAGATCCTCGGGGAGTTCACCCTGCCTAAAGCTGAGGATACCCAGGCCCTGGGAGAGAGGATCGGAAGATCCCTCTGTGGGGGCGAGGTGATCCTCTGCTTCGCCCCCATGGGGGCGGGAAAGACCTGCCTGGCCCAGGG
>C._urophasianus_2_cecum__coassemble_131_pt1 | contig 20156 bp, 15 predicted proteins | sample C__urophasianus_2_cecum__metabat2_low_PE_009 | metagenome-assembled genome bin C | reverse complement strand
CCGGAGGAGATGAAGGACTACGCCGAGAGGATCAGCCAGGTCACCAGGGGTCTTTCGACCCTGGTGACCAACATCCTCCAGCTCTCCAGGCTGGAGAATCAGAAGATCCTGGTTCACAAGGCCAAATACAACCTCTCGGAGCAGCTGTCCAGGTGCATTCTCTCCTTCGAGACTGTATGGGAGGAGAGGAACATAGATATAGAACCAGACCTGGACGAGAGCATCCAGCTGGATACGGACGAGAGCCTGATGGATATCGTCTGGCACAACCTCCTCTCCAACGCCCTGAAGTTCACCGACGACGGAGGGAGAGTTTCTATCAAGGCCTATAGAGACGGAGACTCTGCCGTAGTCTCCGTCTCCGATACCGGGTGCGGCATCCAGGAGAAGGATATCCGACACATATTCGATAAGTTCTATCAAGGGGATACATCCAGGGCGACTAAAGGAAACGGTTTGGGATTGGCCCTAACCAAAGAGATCGTCGAGCTTCTCAAAGCCGATATTTCGGTCTCTTCTGTAGTCGGAGACGGATCCACCTTCACGGTCAGGATGGAGGCTGTACCTGAGGAGATCGAGGGCTAGGAGCTCTTAAGAAGCGAAGTTTTGAAAGACACATAGGAGGGGAGTGGTTCCCCTCCTATGTTTTGTACTTTCTGATTCAGGCTCTGAAAGAGCCGGGATCTTAATGTGTGCTCAGAACTTCTTAAAAGCCTTCTTCTAGGCCTTTTTAAGTGGCTTTAGTCCCCTTCATTTCCTCTATATCGAATCCTCATAGAACTCCAATAGAGCCTTAACAGAAGCTTAATATCCGGCGGACATAATCCCGGCAGTAGGAAGGAGAAACGGGATATGACCATCACGATAGCCTGCGACGTTCTGGGAGAGGAGAACAACGGAACCTCCATAGCAGCTATGAACCTCATAAGAGCCATGAGGAGAAGAGGACATACAGTGAGGGTCCTCTGCGCAGACCAGTTCAGGAAGGGAGAGAAGGATACCTACGTGGTACCCAACATGAGCTTCGGGAAGCTCCTGGACAGGATCGTGGAGAGGGCTGGGGTGACCCTGCCCAAAGTCGATAGAGATGTTGTAAGAGAGGCTATAGAGGGGGCTGATGTCGTTCACGTCATGATGCCTCTGCCTCTGGGACTGGCCGCCTGTAGGGAGGCTAGGAGGCAGAACGTCCCGGTCACTGCTGGGTTCCACATGCAGGCTGAGAACATGACCAACTACTTCAAGCTGGGATGGTGCAAGCCTCTGAACCACCTCGTATACAGGTTCATATACCAGCACCTCTACAGGTACTGCTCGGCTATCCACTATCCGACAGAGTTCATAAGAGATCTATTTGAGTCTGAGATTGGGGTCACCACCCCTGGGCACGTGATCTCCAACGGGGTGCATCCGTACGTGGAGAAGAGAGAGGTAGAGAAATCCGAAGAATTTAAAGATAAGTATCTGATCGTATCCACCGGAAGGTACTCCAAGGAGAAGTCTCAGGATACCCTGCTGAAGGCTGTGAATCTGTCTAAGTACAGAGACAAAATCCAGGTAGTCCTAGCTGGGCAGGGGGTGCTTGAGAGCGAGTATCGAAAGCTTGGAGACAGGCTTCCCAACAAGCCGGTCTACAAACTCTACGGAAGGAACGAGGTCATCGATCTGATCAACTCCTGCGACATGTATGTCCACCCTGCGACGGTGGAGCTGGAGGGTATCGCCTGCCTGGAGGCCATCGCCTGCGGGAAGCTCACCCTGGTATCCGATTCTCCCCTCTCGGCCACCAGGAACTTCGCAGTCGATCCCAGGTGCGTGTTCAGCTCCAGGGATCCTGTAGACCTCGCTAGGTGCATCGACTTCTGGATCGAGAATCCAGAGCTCACTGCCCGGGTGGCTGACAGGTATCTGAACAGCTCCCTGGTCTACTCCCAGGCCTACTGCATGGGCCGGATGGAGGAGATGTTCCAGAGCGTGGTCTCCTCGAAGAAGGTCGAGGAGATCCTGGCTCCTCTGCCCTGCTAGGGCAGAGGGAAGGAGGAAGGATATGGAGCTGCTCTATTGGTTCATTCTGATCTTCGGAGGCTTCTTCCTAGGAAGCATCATGTTCTGTCAGATCATACCGATGAAGGTGTGCAGAATAGACGTTTCTAAGGTCAGTCCGGACCACAACCCCGGGGCCTTCAATGTATTCAAAATATGCGGGGCTAAGGTGGGTATCCCCTGCGTGACTCTGGATATTCTGAAAGGTCTGATTCCGGTGCTTCTCTCCAGCCTGCTGATGAATACGAACTCACCCCTATATATACTCTCAGTTATCGCCCCGGCTCTGGGGTGCGCCATCGGGGTGTTCAACAGTCTCAGGGGCGGAAAGTGCATTGCGGTGAGCTTCGGGATTCTCGCTGGGATGATCCCGGTGACCTGGATCCCCTTCGTCACTTTAGCAGGCCTATATTTGTTCTTCAGTTTGGTTATCAGGATCAACCCGGGGAGCAGAAGAAGCGTGGTCGTCTACTCTCTGCTAGCAGTAATAAGCCTCGTGGTGCTTCCGATACTAGGCCTGTACATAGCTGCACCGGCCTGTGTGCTCCTAGCTTTAATTCCTATCCTTAGGTTTACAGTCTGGAAGCCTAACGAGGATGGGGGAAAGGTACTGATATAGTGAAAGATCTCCCGGGTCGGATGATAGTAAAAGAGGGTTTTATTAACCCTCTTTTGATCTAGATAAAAAGTTGGAAGCCATAAATTTCGCACCTAGATATGTGATTTATCAGGTGTTTTTAATTAGGATTCAGCAAGTGGAGAAATCGATAGAATCCTCGTCGGCACAGACGAATGTCGCTCCGCCCTTCCGGCTGGGATCGTAGAACCTCTGGTGGTTATCTCCCTCCTCATCTCCGCTGTGCCAGCCGTCGTCGACGGAGAGTATCCACTTGGTGCTGGTTGACTTGAAGATCCACCAACCGGTCTCCTTCTGGAGCTCGATATAGCCGTTCACGGACATGGCGTGGTTGCCGTAGGTAGGGGAGTTGGTCACTCCGACGACCACGGGGATGTTGTCATCTACCAAAGCTTTCATGGTCTTGAAGTTGCCGGTCTTGGTGAACGTGGTGCCGTAGCCATAGTATTCCTCGACATCCTCGATCATGTTCTTGACCTTGGCGAGCTTCATCCCATCCTCTTCATCGTAGCCGTAGGAGCTGATTGCTCTGCTTCTGAGCCTCAGATAGAGATCGGGTATGTGCTCCAGGGTTCTGACACCTTTATATGGTCCCTCGCTCTCGGTCGAGGCGTTGACCTCCCAACCCTCGGAGAGAAGGTAGCTGTGAGGATCGCCATTCTCGGCTGCGCTTACGTAGTTGACTCCGTAGTCCTTGAAGTAGAAGTTCCTGTCCCGGTTGTTCTTCCCCATGTTGTGGAGCATGCTGTAGGTGGCGGTCAGGATGCAGTTTCCCTCGGAGCTGACCATTCCTCCGTCTGTGACCTTGGCGTAGACGCTGGTCTGGAACTGGTTTATGTAGTCGTATGAGGGGATGTAGTACTCGTCGACTATGTCGTATCCAGAATAGTTGTCCAGGATGTAGCTATAGACATCGGAGATTCTGATATTGCCGTCGGGGACGGTCTCAGCATTGGACAGATCAGCGGAATCCTCGAGGCCCTGAGGTAGTCCTGCTATAAAGTCGCTATCATCCAGCCCAAACTCTGTTCCATCCTGATCGAAGAAGGCGGTCCCGCTGAAGTAGATATCGCCATCTGTTAAAAATAACTCATTCTCATAGGTGGGGTCATAGTTACTGATGAAAAAGATGTCGTAGTCGTCGGTGGCGACCATGAACCCCTTGTCGAAGTCGAAGTAGTAGCCAGTCTGGTCATCATTCAGGGCTAGGGACCTGGTCCTGACTACTCTGGAGGCAGTCAGACTATCTTCATGGTACCTGTTGTACTCGCTCACGAAAGTGCCGAAGTTGTCGGTGACGAACTCGACTATCGGAGTTTTAGGGTAGTCGATCTGGCTGACCGGAGCTATCCCTGCGGTGCTGATCAGCGAGGCCGCAGCTAAACTTAGGAGGCCTAGCATATGGGTGTGCCTCCGAAGTCGTGATATGCGTAGAAGCAGCCTCTGAGCACCATGATTCCAGGAGTCTGATCATTCTCTACGAACAGCGAGAGATCGATATCCAGAACGAAGGAGACGCAGCGCTCCGTATCGACGCTTAAGAGTCGCCAATAGACAACACCGTCGTCGCTGGAGACATATGTCAGCTTACCGGTTGAAGTGGGGCCTTCTTCGTTCGAGTACAGGGTGATCGAGGTCAACCTTTCCTCGGGGCCGTTCAATCGAGCTTCCAGTTCGCCTAGCGTCTGATACTCCTCGTCGTCAGGGAGAATAAAGCGACCACCTATGACCATGTCGTTGCTCTCAAAGTCACAGGAGTCGAAAGCTAAGGGCCAATTGGATCTGTAGGTCTGGACGAACTCTCCGTCGAAGTCGATCCTATAGATCCTTTCGGGAGTCTGAGGCTCGTGGTTGGTGCTGCACCCGGATACAGCAAGGAGACTAAGTAGGCCTACAGCTGATTTTCTCAGGGCTTTAATCACGTCTGTACCTCCTCTGCGATCCGGCGGTCATATTGGATAGAAGTCAAAGACAGGTCGGATATTTACCCTGCATTTTATTCAGGCCTATAGAGTTTGTTAACAGGTGCAACAGGGAATGCAATCAAGGGCAGTTGAAAATCGTGATTCGTATATGCCAAAATGCATCCCAATCAAAAAGCTGCTCCAGATCGGTGAAAGACCGATATATGAGCAAAATCAAAAAGTCTCAGAACGATATTAATCGAGTTTATGCTTTCGAAGAGAGAAAATACTAGATAAACAACTTTAGATAAAGCTAATAAGTCGTTTAAATATTGCTCAGCTTCTCCACCATCTTCCTAACCGCTATAGCCGCCCCGTCATGGTCGTTGTCGAAGTCGGAGATGACGCTGGCTCTCCTCTTGACCTGCTTCTCCCCGTTGCACATGGCGATGGAGTGGGGGAAGTGGGTCAGCATCTCCACGTCGTTGTCCCCGTCCCCGACGACGATGACGTGATCCCTATCCAGTCCTAGATAGTCCTTGGCTATATCTAGGCCCGTAGTTTTTGAGGAATCAGGGAAATACAGCTCCGAGAACCTTGATTCGGTTCCGCCCCAGAACCTCAGACCTATTCCTGGGTACTGGAAGGCGCACTTGATCAGCCTCTCGTCCCAGTCGTGGTCATCCATGCCTATGACCACGATGTAGCAGTCTCTATCGATCAGATTGGGAAGATCTCCAGTCACTATCCTCATCCCCTCGGGGTGGTAGAAGCTATCCAGTACCGGGCTGTAGGTGTTGACGAAGACGGTATCCTCGGCTTCGGCCATGATGTTGGCGAACTTCTCGTATCCGAACGACTTTAAGAAGTCCCTGATGATGTCCTTTGAGATCAGCTTCCTGTAGACCGGGAAGGCTCTATCTCCGGGGATGTAGACCTTGCTCCCGTTGTAGGAGACCACGGGGCCGTTCATGTTCAGGTCTCTATAGAAAGGTGTGATTACCCTGTCAGGTCTACCTGAGGCGATGGTGACGTAGTGCCCCAGGTTCTCAAGTTCCTGGATTATCTTTTTAGACTCCTCACCCACGGTCCCATCGGACCTGAGCAGGGTGCCATCCATATCGAAGGCTATAAGGTATCTGTCAGACATCTTCGCCTCCCTTCTTCCTATATTGTCTAAGACTAATCTTAACCCGATATCGGATAAAGGCTGTTCCGGGATAGGAATGAATCCTCTGGATCTAAGGCACTACTAACTAATAAAAACGCTCACCCTCTCGGGTGAGCTCCTGGTGGTGTAGAGACTAGTGGCGACGGCGGGCCTGCTGGGCCTTCATCTTGCGCTTGAGGCTCTTCTTCAGGTAGACCTCGTGGCGCTTGTAGTCTGCCAGAACACCGGACTTGTTCACGCTGCGCTTGAAGCGGCGGAAAGCGTCGTCGATGTTCTCGCCATCGCGGATCACGATCTTGGGCAAGTTTCTATCACCACCTTTCTATTGTTGTGCCGGGAGATTATCCGATAAAGGGAACCCGTTTTCAAGCGGTTTTACCCTTGGGCTGGATGATGAAAAGCCTCCTCTTTGGCAGGGGTATCGGCATACGGTCGATGAACTCCTCCTGCTCGCAGACACCGATGGGCATGGGGGCGAGGGAGTCCTCGACCCCGATACCCACCCTGTCGTGCCTCTCCGTCACGATCCTTATCAAGCTTGATAGGAACCTCTTCTGACCCTGGAGGGTCTCTAGGCTCTCGATGGCCTGCTCTATGGACTGAATCTTCCTAGAGAGGGTAGGGGGGACTATGCGGTCGTAGGCGGTGACGAACTCTCCGCCCTCCATCATCCTTTTGGCCTGAGCCTCGGTGTCCGGATAGCTATCGGCCTCTAAAAGGTCTCTTCCGGAGGCGATGAGCTCGTCTTCCCTCTTCACTTCAGCCTGGTACTCGGGGCTTGATTTGATCAGGGTGTAGAGATCCTGAAGACCTTTCCTGTCTCTCTTGTTCTGGTTTCTCCACTCCTCGGAGTAGTAGTTGTCCGGGGTCAGATACTTCTGTGCGAAGTCCCGGGCGGGCTTTAAAAGAGCCTCCTTCCGCTCCTGGACCTCGGATAGCTCCTGCTTTAAAGACCTTAAGCGGAGCTGGTAGTCCGGAGAGGATTTGAGCTGCTCCAGCTTCCTGTAGTGTGCCATGAGGTCCTTGAGCCAGAGCCTTCTTGAAAGAAGGTCAGGATAGGGGGTGACCCGGCTAGAGTCGGCGAAGTAGGTCATGTCGGAGTCGAGCTTCCCGCACCAGAGGAAGCCCATGTCCTGCATCCAGTAGGCCGTGTCGACCTGGGTTATGTGAGAGAAGGGAGCGGATGAAAACTCGACGTAATCGGGCACTTCGTCTAGAAACAGATAGATTGCCATTCTAAAAGTGAGCCTTAAAGGTGTCTAGTTGTGGCTCAGGGGCCTAGAGACCACCCTCTTGATCCTCTCCACCGCCCTATCGACGGTGAACCCCATCCGCTGCAGGGCGTCGGATGCGGGGGCGGAGAGGCCGAAGGTGGAGATGCACATCAGGTCGTCGGCCAGAGAGTTGGGCCCGTAGGGAGTCCCCATCTCGATGTAGATCCTCTTCTCTCTAGGATTGCCTAAAACCTCATTCTGATATTTCTTGGGCTGCGAGAGGAACGTGGTCAGTTCAGGGATGGAGACCACCCTGACATCGATGCCTTCCTCCAGCAGCTTCCTCTGAGCATCGATAGCCAGGGAGACCTCGGATCCGGAGGCGATCACCGTGGCCATGGCCTGCTTGACCTCCTTGGAAACCACATATCCTCCCTGCTTCACACCATCCACCGAGGAGTCCAGAAGCTGAGGAAGCTTCTGCCTGGTGAGGATGATGCAGCTGGGGTGGTCGGTGGCGGTGAAGGCCTCCTGGTAGGCGGCAGCGGCCTCCCTGTTGTCGGCGGGTCTATAGACCTTCAGGTTAGGGATGGAACGGAGCATAGCCAGCTGCTCTACGGGCTGATGGGTGGGACCATCCTCTCCCACGGCGATGGAGTCGTGGGAGAGGAGGTAGACCACCGGGAGCTTCTGCATGGCGGCCATCCTGATGGCGGCCTTGAAGTAGTCGGTGAAGACCATGAAGGAGCCGCAGTAGGTCTTGAGGCCACCGTGCAGGGCGATGCCGTTGCAGATGGCGGCCATGCCGAACTCCCTGATCCCGAACCTCATGACCGTGCCCTCAGGGTGCTCGGGGGAGTAGTCGACTCCGTCCTTGATCTTGGTCTTCACCGAGGACTCCACGTCGGCGGAGCCTCCTATCAGGGTAGGAATCTCCTGCTGGATCAGATTCAGAAGGCCCTGGGAGACATCCCTGGTGGCCTCGGGCTTGGACATGTCGAAGGTGGGAACCTGCCTGAAGACCATGGTGGAGTAGTCTCCGGACAGGGAGATGTCGATCAGGTTGGCCTTCTCGGGGTGCTTGACGAAGTATTCGTCCTTAGCCTTCTTCCACTCGGCGTAGGCCTTCTCGCCCCTGAGCTGGAAGGACTCCCTGAAGGTCATGTAGACCTCGTCGGGGACGGTGAACGGAGGGTAATCCCAGCCGTAGACCTTCTTGGCGTGCTCTCCGTCCTCTAACCCCAGAGGGGATCCGTGCACGGTGTGAGACCCCTGGTTGGCGGAGCCGTACCCGATCAGGGTGTGCATCCTGATCATGGTGGGCTTATCCGAGTTTCTAGCTTTCTCTATAGCCTCAGCCAGAGCCTCGATGTCGTTCCCGTCCTCCACCTCCAGGACGTCCCATGCCAGAGCCTTGAACCTGTCGTTTACATCGTCCTCGAAGGTCCAGCTGGAGGGGCCGTCCAGAGTGGAGGTGTTGTCGTCGTAGATCAGGATCAGCTTGTTGAGCTTGAGCTTCCCGGCCAGGGTAATAGCCTCGAAGGAGACTCCCTCCTGGAGGCAGCCGTCACCGCAGAGGCAGTACGTGTAGTGGGAGAACAGGTCGTCGGAGTCGGGATAGATAGCTCTGAGGTGGGTCTCGGCGACAGCCATGCCCACGGCCTGGGCGATGCCCTGGCCTAGAGGCCCTGCGGTGCAGTCGACCCCGGGGGTGTGCCTGTACTCGGGGTGTCCCGGAGTCAGGCTATCCAGCTGTCTGAACTGTTTGAGGTCGTCCATGGATATTCCGTACCCGGCCAGGTGGAGGACGGAGTAGAGCATGGCCGAGGCGTGGCCGGCGGAGAGGACGAACCTGTCCCTCTTGATCCAGTCGGGGTGGTTAGGATCTGCCGTGATGAAGCGGGAGTAGAGGGTGTAGACCGCAGGGGCGGCATCCAGGGCCATGCCCGGATGCCCGCTCTTGGCTTTGTTGATAGCATCTATCGACAGGGCCCTGATAGCCGACACGCACAGATCGTCGTATTTCATCATCTACCTCCTTGAAAGGGTTTTACTATTCTAAATCCTAGAGTTTAGTTTCACCTATCTTCCGATAAGAGACCTCTGAGTCGTAGAAACAACTTTATTTTCTAAGTTTGAAATCAACAAGTAGAATTCAGCTAATAAAAATGCCTTCGGATTGCTCCGAAGGCATTGCTTCGTTCTGATTCAGCTTAATTCGACTACCTGTGCAGGTGCTGGGTGGTGCCCAAGAGGAAGCTCTTGAGCTCGGGGTCGCTCTCGCACAGAGGAAGGAGCTTGTCTCTGCACAGGTCCTGGTACTCGTTGATCCTCTGGATCTCGAAGTCGGAGAGGATGGAGGGGTCGATCATGGGGATCTGGAGGGGGCAGTAAGTGATGTTCTCGAAGGCGTTGAAGTAGCCGTCCTCGGTGTGGTTGAGCCTGATGGTGAGGAGCTCGTTCTCGATCCTGATCCCGTACTTTCCGGCCTTGTAGACCCCGGGCTCGTCGGACTGGATCTGTCCGGGTAGAAGCTCGTGGGAGTCGTCCCTCTCGGGGACGACCTTGTACCTGAAGCCGTTGGGGGACTCGTGGACGTTGAGCATGTAGCCGACGCCGTGCCCGGTGCCGCACTTGTAGTCCATGCCCTCTCTCCACATGTTTTCCCTGGCCTTGATGTCCAAAGCTATCCCGGAGCAGCCCTGGAGGAAGACGGAGGAGGAGAGGTCGATCACGCTCTTCACCGTCAGGGTGTAGTCGTGGCGGTACTCGTCGGTGGCTTCACCTAAGCACCAGGTCCTGGTGATGTCGGTGGTGCCTCCGTAGTACTGACCTCCGCTATCCACCAATAGGATCGGGTTGAGACCCTGGCTGTTCACGGGGCTGGAACCCTCCTCGGTGGGAGCGTAGTGCATCATGGCACCGTGGCCACGGAAGGCGGCGATGGTGGGGAAGGAGAGCTCGTAGCAGTCGGGCTGCTCTCTCCTGTATCCGTCCACAACCCTGGCGATCTCTATCTCGGTGTAGGTCTCCTTATTCTTCACGATGTGGTCGTCGAGCCACTTCCAGAGCCTGAAGACGGCAAAGCCGTCCAGGACGTGGATCCTCTTGGTCTCTTCGATCTCAACAGGACCCTTCACGGACTTGAGGATCTGAGAGGGGTTGGGGGCGAAGACGGGGAGCTTGACGTACTCCATGACCCTCTGGTTGGTCCTGAGCCTGTCGATCAGGGTGGGGACAGGGTGCTCGTTGACCTTTCTTAGGAACTCCCAGACGGTGTCGTAGTTGTGGACACTGAGCCCGGGAAGGTCCTCGGGCACCCTGTCCGTCTTCACGAACAGGTCGGCCTTGCCCTCGGCGGTGATGTAGAGATAGGACATGAACAGGGGCGAGCACTCCAGGTCGTCTCCCCTCCAGCCCAGGATGTAGGCGATGTCGTCTAAGCTCGAGATGAAGGTGGCTTCAGCCTTCTTCTCCTTTATTCCCTGGCAGACCTTCATCAGCCTGTCGTAGTATGTGTCGGATAGAAGCTTTGGATCCACCTTCCAGATCCTGGAGAGGGGGATATCCATCTTCCCGCAGGTGATCTCTCTATAGGAGCGGTCGACGATCTTCCCCTCGGTTCCCAGGTAACCTTCGAAGTCTGTAACCGACATGGTGGAGAAGTCCATGGCTAGAGGAAAGAGATCATTCTCCTTGATGTACTGGGCCATGGTGGGGACCCCGAAGTCCCCCATCTTCACCAGCTGGGTATCGGTGCCCTCAAGCTCCTCCAGGGCCTCGACCCAGTACCTCCCGTCGGCCCACAGAAGCGACTTGTCCTGGGTGACCAGGAGGAGTCCGTCGGTCCCTCTGTAGGAGGAGAGGGCGAGTCTCTCCTCCAGGTACCTGGGTGCTGCCTCCTCCGTCTGGTGGGGGTCGGTCACCTGGACCACGTAGGCCTTGATCCCGTCCTTTTTAAGCTGCTCCTGGAGTCTGTGAAGCCTCTGATCGTACACGCTGTTTCCCATGCTCTATCTCCTTCGATTCTGAAATTGAAATCTTGAATCTGAAATCTTAAGCTTGAAGTCTAGTACGCCCTGTCGAACAGAACCACGTATTTGGCCGGCTTTCCGCAGATGCAGCAGGTGTCTGAGAAGGGAGTCTGGTCGAAGGGCATGCACCTGGAGGTGGCGGCCACGTCGGTCTTGACCCTGACCTCGTCCTCGTGGTCGCCGCACCACATCACCCTGGCATAGCCCTTGCCGCTGGTCACCACGTCCCTGAGCTGGTCGTAGCTCAAGCAGGTCACGGTGTGGGTGTTCACGTAGTCCAGAGCCTTGTTGTACATGGTCTCGTGGATGTCCTTGAGGATCTCAGGCATCCTCTGAGCCACCTGGTCGATGGGGAGAACCTGCTTCTCCCCGTCGCAGCGCCTGGTCAGGGTGACCTGACCCTGGGCGGCATCCCTGGGTCCGATCTCGATCCTCACGGGTACTCCCTTCATCTCGTACTGGGAGAACTTCCATCCCGGGGACTTCTTGGAGCTGTCGGTTTCCACCCTGATCCCGGCCTTCTCCAGCTCCTCCTGGAGCCTCTGAGCACCCTCGGCTACAGCAGGATCCTTGTCTTCTCGTATGGGGATGATCACGACCTGAGTGGGGGCGATGTAGGGAGGGAGGACTAAACCGTTGTCGTCGCCGTGGACCATGATCACGGCACCGATGAGCCTGGTGGAGACCCCCCAGGAGGTCTGCCAGGGGGTCTTGAGGGTGTTGTCGCTATCCAGGAACTGGATCCCGAAGTGCTCGGCGAAGCCCTGGCCGAAGAAGTGGGAGGTTCCCGACTGGAGGGCCTGACCGTCCTTCATCAGGGCCTCGATGGTGTAGGTGTCGACGGCCCCGGCGAACTTCTCCGACTCCGTCTTTCTCCCCGAGGTGAAGGGGATGGCCAGAAGCTCCCTCCCCATCCTCTCGTAGAGGTGGAGCTGTCCCAGGGTCTCAGCCTCGGCCTCCTCCCTGGTGGCGTGGAGGGTGTGACCCTCCTGCCAGAGGAACTCGGATCCTCTGAGGAAGGGTCTGGTGGTCTTCTCCCACCTGACCACGGAGCACCACTGGTTGTCCTTGACCGGCAGGTCCCTGAAGGAGTGGACGATGTCCCTGTAGTAGTCGCAGAACAGGGTCTCGGAGGTGGGTCGCACGTAGAGCTTCTCGGCCAGGGGCTTGTTCCCTCCGATGGTGACGATGGCGCACTCGGGTGCGAAGCCCTCGACGTGCTCCTTCTCCTCGTTGAGGAGGGACTCGGGGATCAGGGAGGGCAGGTAGACGTTGTGGTGTCCGGTCTTTTTAATTTCTTTGTTAAACCAGTCCTGGATGGCCTCCCAGATGGCGTAGCCGTAAGGCCTATAGACTATGAATCCCTTGACCCTGGCGTAGGACATCAGCTCCGCCTTGAGGCAGATGTCCGTGTACCACTGGGCGAAGTCGTCCTCCTGCCTGGTGATGCTCTGGTTCTTGACGCTCTTCTGTTCCATGGCTGTATCCGATCCTTTCTGATCTAGTTTTTAGTTTCGTCTCACTGCGATCCTGGCGTTGACCTTGGAGATTATGCCCTGCCCCCTCTCGTCCAGCCTCTCGAAGATGCTGGACGGAGGGCAGAGGGCATCGGAGGAGACGCAGGCTGCGCCGTGGATCTTTGCAAAGTAGCACTCACCCTCGTTCTCGAGCCCCCTTAGGGCTATCGGCTTACCGTAGTGTTTGAGGTAGTTCAAGGTCGATAGAGTATTGGCTCTGGCGTGCATGTCGGCCACCGGCGATTCTCCTCTATCCCCCTGGACGATGAAGATGGAGAACAGCTGCATGATGGAGCTATCGATGGCCGGGGGTCTGTTCTCCATGGACAGGGCGGTGTAGATGCCGTTGGAGTTCACTCTAGAGATGGTGTCTATCAGCTTCTCTCCCCCGTACCTCTCGATCTCCCTGGAGGAGAAGGAGAGGCAGAGGTCGGCGTTTCCGATCTTCTTCTGGAACTCTGACTTGAGCAGCGCGTCGGTGTATCCGAGCTTCCAGGGAGCCAGGATGGTGATCCTCTGGCCAGCGGGCTGCCTGAGCCTGATCCTCTCGGTCACCCCGTCGGCCATCTCGTCGAAGAGATCCAGCCTTAAACACTCCTCCACCAGCTGCTCCTGAGTGAGCTCGCCCCTGCTTAAGAACGGCTCCATCGTCATGAGGTACATGTAGGCCGAGCCGTCGGGGCTGTAGTCCAGCGAGAAGAACGGGGTAAAGTAGAGCTTGTAGGTCCTGTTCTTCATGGCGTTCTCGATCAGGGTCATCCTGGCCTCCTCGTTCATGGGGCCATCCTTATCCAGCCCTGATACCGGGGACCTGCCGGCTCTGGATATAGCGTCCTCCCTAGCCTTCCTCACATAGTCAGCCAGCGGCTTTATCACAGCTCCCTTCTCGTGGATGGTTCTACCTATCAGAGGGGTGTATCTATCCTCCATGGAGTTGAAGGAGAGGAAGTAGTAGACATCGTCCCTCACGGCCTTGAGCCTAGAATCGTAGCTCTCGTCGCTCCGGCTCTTTAGGGAGACCATCAGTATCGACCTGTCGTCGACCTTGATCAGGTAGGAATTCCTGGTCAGCCTCCTGGCCAGGAAGTCGGCTATGAGGCTGGTCTGGTACTCCTGCTCGTCCCTCTCGGAGGCGAACTGTCTGGCCTTCTCGTCGGGGTATAGCCCGACGTAGAGGAACTGACACCTCCCCCCGTAGTCGATCATCAGCTTCCTGAAGCCGGCTAGGAACTGAGGGTAGGTCATGAACCTGGAGGGATTGCTCCTCCTAGCCCTGGAGATGTGGGGCATCATCCTGATGGTGAATAGGGCATTTCCGCTGGCGGTCTCGCCCTTTCCTTCATACAGGACTGCGTTATCGGGATGAGGATATCGGCTTTTCCTGAACAGGATCTTCGACTTGGAAGGATTCAATTTGACAGGCAGCTGGTGAGGTTGGTCGGAACCTCTGGCGATACCCTTGAGCCAGGTCTCTACCTTAAGGCCTTTAGTCGTGCAGGTATCCGAGGTCGAGAAGATCTCCAGGAACTGGCTCAAGGGTATATCAAAACCTCCGACGTACTCCCTGTCATCCTCGGCATCCCCCTGCTTGGAAAGCCTCTGCCTGGGGATGATCCTGACAGTGTTGTGGGTGTAGTCGTACTGGCAGATGTACTCCTGGACCAACAGAGCGGCGGAGAACCTTTTGAGGAAGTTGTCCCTGATGATGTAGATGGCAGCGGCCAGGCAGTTGGCGATAGCCAGGGCTAAGAGGACCGATAGGACAGCGATGACCCAGGGCTTCTGGGCCATCTCGGGGTCGATCTTCCCTCCGGCGAAGGCATCCTCGATGGAGCGGCACACGCCGTCAGCTAGAGCTCGGACTGTCTGACCCATTTCCATCTATCCCTATTTATACAATTTAAAAGTATAACCTCTACCCGATACTAAAAGGCTAAATCGCTCTTGAATCGCAGTCCGAGAGGTGTTTATAATCCCTTTCGCTCTCGTGCTAACTTAGCTCAGTCGGTAGAGCTCCCGGCCGTTAACCGGGTGGTCGTAAGTTCGAGTCTTACAGTTAGCGCCACGGATAGCAACCCCGAGCGGTCCCGCTCGGGGTTTTCCTTTCCTTCCCCTCTGCGTTAGAATCTTCAGGCTCTCGGCCCGTTGGAGAAGCGGTTAACTCAAAGCCCTTTCAAGGCTTCATTCGCCAGTTCGAACCTGGTACGGGTCACCAAACGAGGATGATACCCGGCCTTATAGGCTGGGTATTTTTCTTTATGATTATTCAACAACTTTTAAAATTTAAATAAGGATTGTTCTTAGAAAACTAGGCTTTTAAATGGTAGGTTTACCTATTTTGTCCTCATTAACATTTAAATGAAAATCCCCTTATATCTTGAAATCTTCGGGGGGGGTATCCTACGGGGTAAAAGAGGTGCAGGAATATGAAAATCGGAGCGTTCATCTTCGCTTTACTGGACGTTATCGCCCTGGCTCTGGTCGGGATCATCTTCGCAGCTATCGGAGTCTATGTCGGACTTATCGCCCTGATTCCGCTGGTGTGGATTCTCCCCATGACCATAAAGATGTTCAGGTACTCTAGAGGGACTACCACCTGCGGAGTTGGGTTCAAGATCTGCACCCTGCTGGTGGTCAACCTGATCAGCGGCATCCTGTTGCTCTGCGCTGACGACTAGAAAGAAGACTTCACAGTCGAGTGATTCAAGGCTTAGGTTTGAGCACCCCGAGCCTGTTTTCAGCTTGTATTCTCTTTTCTTGTATAGGAAAGAATTATTCTTTGATTTATCAAAGAATGATTACGAAGGGATTTTAAAGAGCCTTTATACGGGCATAAGTTTCTAAAAAGTCCGATAAACACTTGACTTTTTCGAGGAAGTGTGCAATTAATATAGCACTCCTGAAATTATCAGAATTTCCAGCATTTCTTGCAGATTTTCGGGGGGGTATTATTGCCCCTATACGAAAGATCGAAAGGGGGGTGGATCTGGTAAGCAGCTGAACTTCTAAGAGAACAGAGATGTCGTAGTCAGAGACGATCCAAGAGCAGTCGTAGTGGTAGAGCAAGCATAGGGCGAAACGTCGCTTCCGTAACATTACATCAATTCGACATAGGGAGCCTATTAAAGGAGCAAGTATAGGGGCGCAGCTCCAGTGTTCTTAATTTGGAACATTGATAGTTGCATAATCAAGCATTCCAAGTTTTCGTTCAATGTGCGCTCTTGTAGTCAAACAAACAAATGAAAGGGGGCATGGTAGAAGATGGATTCGAAGAAGGGATCTCCGCTTTACATCCTGAACGTTCTTAGGGAGGAGACGGACGGCGAGCACTTTCTCACCCAGAACCAGATAAGGGACCTGGTGGAGAAGAGGTACGGCATCCACGTAGAGCGGAAGTCCATATCCGACACGCTGAATCTTCTGGAGGAAGCTGGTTACGACATCAACAAAGCGCCCAACGGAAAGGGCGTGGCTCTTATTTCCCATCTCTTCGACGACTCCCAGATCGCCTTCCTGGTCGACTCCATCCTCTCCTCGAAGAGCATCACCTCCAAGCAGGCCAGCGAGCTGATCAAGCAGATCTACGCCACCTGCTCTAAACACTCCCAGCACGACCTGGAGTCCATCCAGAAGAGCACCGACACGTCCAGAGCGGTGAACGAGCAGCTGTTCTTCAGCATCGACCGCCTCTCCGAGGCCATCAGGGACAGGAAGATGGTGAAGTTCGACTACTGGACCTACGACATCTCCGGAAACCTGGTGCCCCCCACCGAGAAGAAGTACTACAAGGTGAATCCCTGCTTCCTGGTCAACAACTTCGGCTCCTACTACTTCATCGCCAACTACACCAGACATCCCGGACTAGTGAGCTTCAGGATCGAGTTCATGAGGGAAGTGCAGGTCCTCGACGAGCCCGCCAAGAAACTCGAGGACATACCCGAGATCGGAGTCAACTTCAATCTCTCTCAGTACCTCAACGAGCACATCTACCTCTTCGGCGGGCAGGTCGAGGATGTCACCTTCAGCTTCCAGAGCGAGTACATGTTCCGTTACGTGTTCGAGTGGTTCGGTAAGTCCGCCAGGATCAAGAAGGACGGAGACCATTACGTTTGCTCCGTCAGGTGCGACGACAAGGCCTTCTTCTACTGGGCCATGCAGTACGGAGACAACATCGAGGTGCTCACTCCCAAGAGCCTGAGAAAGGACCTCCTTCAGGCCGCAAAGAACATGCTGGCCAAGTACGAGACCGAGCCGGCTCAGAACTAGGCTGAAATCCGAAGAAGACAGGAAGGATGCACCCGGTGCATCCTTCCTTTTCTCTATTCAGGTATCATCTTTCAAACCGTCCAGGAGGTCTATGCATGGAGGATATTCTCAAGAGGATTCCCTACAGCGAGAGGGGGATTCCCGCAGTCGTAGCAGAGCCCTATCTCAAGGTATCGGATGAATTTCTTCAGCTGGAGGGGCTCTGCTTCGACAGAGAAGACAATCTGGTCTTCTGCGATGTCTTCCAGGGCGGAATCTACCGGGTTAAGAAGGGGACTAAGGACGTTGAGAGGATCCTCTCCCTCCCTGGGAAGAACCCCTCTGCGGTGAAGCTGGGACCTGACGGAAGGCTCTATATCGCCTGCCTGGGGGACTTCAAGTCCACAGGCAGCCTCTTGGCATACGATCCTGATACCCAGAAGCTGGACCAGATCATCGGACCCGAGGAGGGGTTCGTCATCGACGACCTCTGCTTCAGGTCCGACGGGAGCTTCTACTTCTCCAACTTCATCGGTGGAGGAACCAACAGGGTCGGTGGGATCTATCACGCCGGGCCCAGAGGGAAGATCATCAGACCGGTCTGCAGGAACCTGGCGGTCCCCAATGGCCTGGTCCTGACCCCGGACGAGAGGGGGCTTTGGATCACGGAGATGGGAGCCTCCCAGCTCCACTTCCTGGAGCTTCTAGACGACGGGGTGAGCATCGCAGACTACGGAGACCTGATCCCGTACAGGTTCTCCGGGCTCAACGGCCCCGACTCCTGCTCCGTGGATTCTGAAGGCAACCTCTATGTTGCCATGTACCAGCAGGGGAGGGTTCTGATCTTCTCCCCTCAGGGAGTTCCGGTCGAGCAGGTGCTGCTCCCCGGAAGCTGGAACGGAGAGTTCCTCCGCTCCACGCATCCGAAGATCGTGCCAGGCACTGATCAACTGCTGATTTGCTCCAACGACTACACCAACGGCAAGGGAGCTGCCATATTCAGCGCTAAAGCCCTGGCTAGAGGTTAGTTTGAGATGAGTGGAAACCCTCTAGGGAATTAGAATATTCAGCTGTTCTGGAGGTCGGTAGCATGGCGGTTAAAGACAGCGCCCAGTACGATGCCTGGGCCCAGGGGTACGACGACTACGTCAGGGAGAAGGACGAAGGGGGTAAATACCCCTTCGCCGGAAGGACGGTGGCCCTGGATACCCTGACCAAGACCATCCACAGGTTCGATCCTTCAGCCGAGGTACTGGATCTCGGCTGCGGTACCGGAGACCTGGAGAAGTCTCTGACCGACCTTGGGCACAGGGTCACCGGGGTGGACTTCTCTAATGGGATGTTGGACATCGCTTCGAAGAAGTGCCCAGAAGCGACCTATGTTCAAGCTGATCTTTCATCGGGCCTGCTGCCTGAATCCCTGAGGGGAAAGAAGTTCAAGATCGTCGTATCCTCCTACTTCCTTCACAGGATTCCAGCAGAGATTCGGTCAGCATTTTTGAAATATATCAACTTCGAAGTCTTAGATGAGGGTGGTATGTTCTTAGCCACCGATATCGCCTTCAAGCACGCATCTGATTTAAACGCTGCCAAGACCAGCGTCGGAGACGGCTGGGAGAGCGAGGAGAACTACCCCGTATACGACGACCTGAAGGGAGAGATCCCTGGCCTGGTCTTCCAGCGGGTCTCCTTCTGCGCTGGAATCCTGGCGTTCAAGAGGTTCAAGCCTCAGGACGAGCCGGCCGAGAAGGAGCAGAAGCAGGAGCAGGAGGAAGCGGCTCAGCCTGCGGCTGATCCTGAGGCTTCTGATAAGAATCCTGTCGAAGGCTCTGATAGCTCCTCCAGTCAGACTCAGGTCCACCAGTACACCACCGAGCAGATGGCTAAGTGGAAGAGGGTCAGGGATATCCCTGGGGACACCATCGCCGACTTCGGGGTCAACTTCATCAGGGTCATGTCTCCGTATGAGAAGAGGGTTCTAGATAACTGGAAGCTGATGGGTCCCAGGCTCTACAACCTCTTCGGAGGAACCTTCTCCAATAGGGATATCCTCAACTTCAGGACCCAGGCGGTCACCTCATATGTGACCAACACCCACTCCCTTCCCGATAGCGACAGCGAGGTGGAGATGCTTAGCTCCCTCTGCTCCGCTAGCTTCCTCCACAACCGCTTCCCATCCGAGAAGATCGGGGTGAACCTCTACGGCCTCTTCTACTTCCTGAACGCCGACCTCCTGGTCGTGTTCAGAAACCTAAAAGAGGCCTACGGCACCTCGGCTCAAGGATTGGAAGACGACCTGAAGAACCCTGTGAACACCAAGCTGGCCAGGATCCTCACCGAGGGCCTCAGATAGGTCAGAGCGGAGACCTGGAAAACTCCAGCAGCCGTCTCGCCTCCTCCGGCGGGACGGCTGTTTTTTCTGAGCACTCCCTGAAGGTCTTTAGAAGGCTCATCCTCCTGGCTCTGGACTCGTCTGTGAACCTGGGATTGGTCAAGAAGCCGTCGATCGACCCGCGGTCGATCTCGGTCCCGCCCCTGATCAGCATGGCCACATCTCTATCTAGAGGGTAGGCGGCGAGGTATTCGTGGCCCTCGAACCTGAACCTCAAGCCCCAGCCGGATATCAGCTTCACTGCGATGTAGGTGTAGCTGGGATATATCGGTGTCTCATTCGAATTCAGCTCCAGGAGCACCGGATTGTTTCTGTCGACTTCATCCTCGAACAGGAACCAGGAGTCGGAGAGCAGCCTGAAGGCTGCCTTTCCGATCCTGGAGGTGTAGGTTCCAGGGTTCTCCTCCCTGATCAGAGAGAGGATGAAGTCGAAGTCGGAGGAGAAGTCTCCCAGCTCCGACCTGATCCTGGAGCTGATGGTACCTGAGGATATAGACTCGATATGAGCTATCTCCTCTTCGATTCCCTCAGGGTCGGATTCGGATTGGATTCTCCTTAGAAACCAGAGAAGCTCTCGCTTCATCTGGTCGGCTAGAAGCCTCACCGCTGCGCTCTGGTAGTCTGATCTGGACATGCGCTTGGAAAATATCCTGGCGGCCTTGAGGTCGGGATCGATGCCCCAGTCGGAGTCGGTGGGACGTAGGACATCCTCGTCGTAGAGGGAGTTGGGGGCCTTTCCGGATAGCCTTCCCAGGCTATCCAGGAAGGACTGGGCGAAGCCGTAGCCGAAACCCTGAGGCTTAAAGCCCCTCGAATCAACGAACTTCTTCCAGAGGAGGGTTATTTCTTCGTCCTCGCTCTCGAAGATCCCGTACTTCAACCCATTCATCCTGACGTCCATCCGGGTCAGAAACCTCTGGAAATTTCCGCTTGGGTCCTCGCCCTCCTCGGGAGCGATCCGTAGCAGGGCGCTCTCCAGCGCCAGGTAGGTCTGTCTCTCGG
>C._urophasianus_2_cecum__coassemble_123_pt1 | contig 20788 bp, 17 predicted proteins | sample C__urophasianus_2_cecum__metabat2_low_PE_009 | metagenome-assembled genome bin C | reverse complement strand
GAAGGACCTCTCTCACGGTGTCTGACAACCCTCAGAGGATCGATCTGAACAGGAGAATGAGCCTCCCTCTGGGAGCTCACGTCTCCATGAAGAAGCCTAAAGGTCTTTTAGGCTCTGTCGAATCGGCTCTAGCCATGAATGCCACGGCTTTCATGGTGTTCCTAGGGCCTCCAAGGTCGACACTTCAGACACCTTTTGAAAACCTGCACTCCGAAGAGGCTCTCGAAAAATGGAAAGAGGCTGGGAGGAAGTCTGAGAACATAGTAGTCCACTTCAGATACGTACTCAATCCGTCGTCTCCGGAGCGGGAGACCAGAGAGTTCGCAGCCGAGTGCTTCGAAAAGGAACTCTCTCTGATGGACAAGGCTGGGCTGAGCCTGTGCTGCTTCCACCCGGGGAGCTCGAAGGGCGAGGATCGACTGAAGTGCGCCGCCCAGGCGGCGGATACATTGAAGCCAGTATTTAAAGCTCATCCCGGAATAAGGATCGCTATCGAGTGCATGGCGGGAAAGACGAACGAGACCGGGGTCGGTCTGGTCGAGGTCTCTGAGATGATCAGGAGGTTCGACCTTCCCAACGTCGGGCTGTGCCTGGACACCTGTCACCTCTGGGACTCCGGGTTCGACGTGCAGGACACGGGGCTTTTGGTCGACTCGCTGTCAAATATCGTTGGACTGAATAGGGTATTTCTGATTCACCTGAACGACAGTCTGAATCCAAGGGGAGCTAGAAAAGATAGGCACGCTAGGATAGGCGAGGGGTACATCGGGTTCAGAGCCCTGGATGCCGTGCTGGGTATCAAGGAGCTTTGGGATGTGCCAAAGATTCTTGAGACTCCTGATCCCGGGGACGGATCGTCCCATTCCAGGGAGATCGAGCTTCTGAGAAAGGGGCTGGGGATCTGATGAGGTTTCTCGTCGCTCCCTGCTCGTTCAAGGGGACCCTGTCGGCCTCCAGGGCGTGCGAGGTCATATCGAGTGCAATCCTATCGGTCGATCCTGATTCAAATGTTGATCTACTTCCTGTGGCCGACGGAGGGGAGGGCACCCTGGAGTGCGCTCTGTCCATAGCTGGAACTAAAAGGATCATGGCCGAAGTCCAAGATCCGTTCGGAGATAAGGCGGAAGTATCGATTGCGATTCTGCCTGACGGCTCTGCCTTGATCGAATCTGCACAGGCTATCGGGATATCGAAGCAGTCCCACCTCGATCCCCTGAAAGCTTCCAGCTTCGGGGTTGGGCAGATGGTGCACGAGGCGATAAAACTCGGAGTTAAGAAGGTCTACATCGCCCTGGAAGGAAGCTGTACTTCAGACTGCGGTCTTGGGATGGTTCAGGCTCTGGGTGGTGTATTTGAGGATTCTTTCGGCAAGCAAGTGCCTGGAAATGGAGATGGGCTGATTCAAGTCAGAAGCCTGGATCTTTCAAGAGCTCACGACATCATCAAAGGCGTTGAGATCATCGGGCTGACCGATGTGGAAGCCCCGCTCACTGGACCTGACGGAACCGCCTTACTCTACTCGGCACAGAAGGGTGCGAGCAGAGAGGTGCAAAACCTACTGGAAGAGGGAGCCAAGAGGCTCCTAGATGCCTGCGTAAAAGACGGAATCGCAGACTCGGAGCAGAATGGCGATGGTGCGGCTGGAGGGCTGGGGTTTGTGTTGAGAGCCATGCTGAAAGGCAGGCTCATGAAGGGCGGACAGGTCATGCTGAACCTGGCCGACTTCGATAGAAGAGCCAGAGAGGCCGACATCGTCATCACGGGAGAGGGGGCTCTAGACCTCCAGACGCTGCAGGGCAAGGGGCCGATGGCTGTTTCAGAGAGGTGCAAAAAACTTGGTAGGCCATGCGTCGCATTCGCAGGAAAGCTGATCGACGGATATCAGCCCATTCTCGATAAAGGGGTAATCCTAGCTATTCAAACCGGGGACGGGAGTGGTTGCCCATCCCCGGTTGAGGCGGAGAAGCAGCTATATAACTCGATCGTTGAAAACTTCGAAAGACTAGAGGAGTTAGTAGGCTGATAACCTTACTATGAAAGCGTAAAAGCATTTGCAAAGAGAGCCGGTCGAGACTATCATTAGCAGGCTTAAGAGAAGCGAGGTAATTTAGTATGGCAGAAGGTAGAACCGAGATCACTCTGGTCTGCACCGAGTGCAAGAGCGAGAACTACATCAACACCAAGAACAAGAAGACTCACTCCGCCAGGGCCGAGTGGAAGAAATACTGCCCCAAGTGCAACAAGAACACCCTGCACAGGGAGAAGAAGTAGACCGGAGGGTTAGGCAAGAATGGCTGACATCATCGACTGCGGAGACCTGACCCCCGGAAAGGTCTTCCTGGACAAGGGAGAGCTCTACAGCGTCGTCGACATCGCCCACAACAAGACCGCCATGGCCAAGATGAAGCACAAGATCAAGGCCAAGAACCTCCGCACCGGCGCCATCGTGGAGCTGATGAAGTTCGGCGGCGACAAGGTCGAGGGAGCCTTCCTGGAGAAGGTCACCATGCAGTTCCTCTACGCCGACGACGACTTCGGCTACTTCATGAACAAGGAGACCTACGACCAGATCCAGCTCCCCAAGGAGAAGATCCAGTGGGAGCTCCAGTTCCTGGCTCCCGAGGCCGACGTGACCATCACCTACTACGGGAAGGAGCTATTGGGGATCCAGCTCCCCGCCAAGGTGACCCTCCAGGTCACCGAGACCGACGACAACGCCGTGGCCGGAGACACCGTGAACAGGGCCATGAAGAACGCCGTGCTCGAGACTGGATTCAAGATCAGGGTGCCCCTGTTCGTCAAGACCGGGCAGAAGGTCATCGTCCGCACCGACACCGGCGAGTACGACTCCAGGACCGACTAGGTCCATCCAGACTATCGCTTCGGGCCCCTTCGGGGGCCTTTTGCGTGCCAGTAGAAGAAGTTAATAGGTATACTTATAAAGCTTTTATCTAGCAGGAGGTTTTCAATGGCAGAGACCAAGTATGCGTGCCGCCCTCAGGACGACCTTTACACCGCCGTCAACGGGGAGTGGCTCAAGACCGCTGTGATACCCGATGACCGCTCCTCCATCGGGGGGTTCAACACCCTGGACGTCAACGTGGAGAAGCTCCTCATGGACGACTTCGAGGCCTTCCGCACCGGGGCCAAGCCCACCCCCGAGGTCATGGACCTGGCCGTGAAGATCTACTCCAAGGCTCTGGATACCGAGACTAGGGAAAAGACTGGGTTCAGTCCCATCGTCGACGACCTGAAGTACCTGGAGGGCATCCACACCCTGGAGGACCTCTCCTCCAAGGCCTACGAGATCAGCGTGGAGCACGGCTTCTCCCTGCCCTTCGCCATCGGGATCGACGTGGACGCCAAGGACTCCGACCACCACGTCCTGACCGTCTCCTCACAGTCCACCATCCTCCCCGACACCACCTACTACCAGGACCGGGAGCACTCCGGGGCCGATGCCCTGCTCAAGGTCTGGGCCGACATGGCCAGGGAGCTATTGACTGAGGTAGGGATCTACTCCGAGTCGGAGGTCGAGCGCCTGATCGAGGGGGCTCTGAAGTTCGACGAGACCCTCTCCACCATGGTCAAGTCCTCCGTCGAGTGGGCCGACTACATCGCCTCCTACAACCCCTCTACCGTGGCTGAGCTCTCGGCCCAGATGCCCGGGTTCGACCTGGCGGGGTACCTCGATAGGAGGTATCCCGGGCACGGGGAGAAGGTCATCGTGGCCGATCCTAGGTTCTTCAAGGAGTTCACCAAGCTCCTTACCCCCGAGTCCATCGAGGAGTACACCTGCTGGGCCAGGGTGTTCAAGGTCCTGGGCGCTGCACCCTACGCCTCCGAGAGGTCCAGGGTCACCGCCGGGAGCTTCCGGAGGACCCTCCACGGCATCAAGAAGGCTCCGGAGCTAAACAAGTACGCCTACCAGACCGCAAACTCCGTCCAGTCCCAGGCCATCGGCATCTACTACGGCAGGACCTACTTCGGCGAGGAGGCCAAGAAAGACATCGTCGCCATCGTGAAGGACATCATCCAGGCCTACAAGGAGAGGATCGCCACCAAGGACTGGCTCTCCCCCGCCACCAGGGAGAAGGCCCAGCTCAAGCTCTCCACCCTTGTTCTGAAACTTGGATATCCCGAGGATGTGCCCGAGGAGTACAAGCTCTTCAAGGTCGAGGATGACTCCTCTCTGATGGAGGCCATGCTGGGCATCACAAAGACCGCTAGGGCCTACTCCGACTCCCTGCTCCTCAAGGATGTCGACAGGTCGCTATGGGGCATGCCCGGACACATGGTCAACGCCTGCTACAACCCCACCTCCAACGACCTGACCTTCCCCGCCGCCATCCTCCAGGCTCCCTTCTACAGCATCGAGCAGTCCAGGGCCGAGAACCTGGGAGGCATCGGCTGCGTCATCGGTCACGAGATCTCCCACGCCTTCGACAACAACGGAGCCCAGTGCGACGAGAAGGGGAACATCAACAACTGGTGGACCGAGGAGGACTATAAGAACTTCCAGGCCCGCACCCAGGCCGAGATCGAGCAGATGGACCACCTGCCCACCGCCGGGGAGTACACCAACGGCCAGCTGATCGTCTCCGAGTCCATCGCCGACAACGGCGGCATGGCCGCCGCCCTCCAGGCCGCCCACTCCGAGGGCGTTACGGACCTGAAGCCCTTCTTCGAGAACTGGGGGAAGATCTGGTGCCAAAAGGCCGAGGAGAGCACCGAGAGGTACCTCCTCAAGATCGACGTCCACGCCCCCCACTACTGGAGGGCCAACATCCAGCCCCGGAACTTCCAGGAGTGGTACGACGCCTTCGATGTCAAGCCCGGAGACGGCATGTACCTGGCCCCCGAGAAGCGGGTCAGCATCTGGTAGTCTGAAGAGAAGAGGAGATCGAAGATGGTAGATCTTGCTATAGGCGGCCTGATCGGAATAATCCTTGGCTGCCTGATCCTGGGCCTGGTGGTCGGATTCCTCCTCACCCGCTGGTACTTCAACAAGCAGCTCAAGGAGAACCCTCCCATCAACGAGAAGATGATCCGGGCCATGTACATGTCCATGGGGCGCAAGCCCTCCGAGGCCCAGATCCGCATGACCATGAACGCCATGCAGAACGCCGCCGACAACAAGTCGAAGAAGAAAAAGAAGAAGTAGTTAGCTTAAAAACAACTTCTTGCTAGATAAAACGGGATGGATTGATGAATCCATCCCGTTTTTTATTTTGATTTACAAGATTCTTCTTAGAGCCTTCGGCTGAATTCGGATATGGATTTAGCTAAGTTTTTTAGGGCCCTAGAAGTCCTTCTTCGACTCACCCTCCACCATCTTCTCGATGTTTGAGCGGTGCCTGATCACGACCAGGAGGGCCGAGAGGAGGATCACCAGGTAGGCGATCCAGTCGAAGAGGAAGTAGTTGTCAGCTCCCAGGTACATCCCCAGGTACTGAAATCCACTGCACTGTAGGCCGGTGACGACGGCGATGGCGGCCCCGCCCAGGATGACGCTGACGGCGGCGGTCAGCGAACCGACCGCGACCCGGTGGGAGATGAACAGAGCGATGAGGAAGCATGTCAGTCCGAAGACCATGAGGATCGGGGAGACGGAGAGGACGAAGCCGCAGGTCACCATCACGTTCTTGCCGCCATGGAATTTATACACGACAGGGAAAGAGTGTCCCAGGGCGGCGAAGGCACCTCCGACGCAGGCGAAGATCGAGATGTGGGTGTGGCCCATGAAGGCCATGCCGCCGAAGGCCTCTTCGAGGGCGGGGACGAACAAGACGATTACTAAAGGGATAAATGCTGCAAGGAACCCTTTGACTAGATCCAAAAGCATCGTGGACAGGCCGCACTTCCAGCCCAGGGTCCTCCAGACGTTGGTGCCTCCGGGGTTTCCGGAGCCCACCTTGGTGATATCGACTCCCTTGGCCCTGGAGATGATTCTGGCGAAGGAGATGTTTCCTAAAAGGTAGCCGTAGAGGGCTGTGGCCAGACCGAAGAGCAGAGCGTAGAGAACAGCCATAGGACCCTCCTTGAAGCGGGCTCTATGATATCCCTAAACAACCTTATAAAAGATGGGTTTTAGTCTAAAATCTAGGAAGCTTCCAAGCGAGGAGGTTTACTATGCCAGAAAAGAACACCTACGACGCAGATAAGCTCAGGGTCTTAAAGGGCCTGGAGCCCGTGCGCCGCCGCCCGGGTATGTACATCGGCTCCACCGACCTGACCGGGCTCCACCACCTGATCTGGGAGATCGTGGACAACGCCGTGGACGAGGCCAACGCCGGCTACGGGAAGAGGATAAAGATAACCCTGAATCCGGATGGCTCCTGCACTGTCGAGGACGAGGGCAGGGGCGTGCCCTGGGAGATGAACCACAAGGAGAAGCTATCCGGGTTCGACATCATCTACCGCACCCTCCACGGTGGCGGAAAGTTCGACGAGAACAACTACAAGTTCGCCGGTGGACTCCACGGGGTCGGAGGGGCCGTGGTCAACGCCCTGTCCACGTTCATGGAGATCCACTCCTACCGGGACGGCCAGGAGCACATGGTCCGCTACTCTCTAGGAGGGACGAAGGAGACCCCGATCAAGCTGGTGGGGCCGACCTCTAAGCGTGGAACCAAGGTCACCTTCAAGCCCGACCCCGAGATCTTCGAGGACACCTCCTTCGACTACGACACCATCGCCGAGCACATCGAGGACCAGGCCTGCCTGAGCAAGGGCGTGGAGTTCGACCTGGTCGACCAGAGGAACGGGAGGAGCGACACCTTCTGCTACAAGGACGGAATCCGCGAGTTCTTCAGGAAGCGGAACGCCGGGAAGCAGCCTCTCTGCCAGGAGGTCTACCTGGAGGGGGAGAAGGACGGGATCAAGGTCGAAGCCGTCTTCGGCTGGTTCAAGGACTTCTACGAGGAGAGGATGTTCTCCTTCGCCAACGGGGTCAGGACCCCCGAGGGCGGACACCACGAGACGGGGTTCAGGAAGGCCATCACCAACAGCTTCAACGGATACGCATCAACACACAAGCTCTTAGGGAGATCGAACCAGAGCCTCCAGGGCGACGACATCAGGGAGGGGATGATCGGGATCCTCTCCGTCTGGGTGCCCGAGACCATGCTCCAGTTCGAGGGGCAGACCAAGGCTAAACTGGGAACCAAGGAGGCCTCGCCCGCCGTGGACTCCGTGATCGAGAGCTTCCTCACCCACTACCTGGAGGAGCACTCGCCCGACGCCAGGGCGGTCATCGAGAAGGCCTTAGAGGCCAGGGAGACCCGCCAGAAGGCGGCCGAAGCTAGGGAGAAGGAGCGGAACAGGTACCGCACCTCCGGGCACGTGATGCTCTCCGGGAAGCTCACACCTCCCTCGTCCAAGGACTACAAGAACAACGAGCTGTTCATCGTCGAGGGCGACTCGGCCGGAGGCTCGGCCAAGAAGGCCAGGGACCCCTTCCACCAGGGGATATTGCCTCTCAGGGGCAAGCCCAAGAACACGGCCGAGGTGAGCTCTCCGGACGATCTGTTGGACAACAGGGAGCTGGCCGACCTCATCACCACCATCGGGGCGGGGTTCGACTCCTCCTTCAAGCTCAAGGACATCCACTACGGCAAGGTCATCATCATGACCGACGCCGACGACGACGGCTACCACATCAGAAACCTGCTATTGGCCTTCTTCTTCACCCACATGAGGCCGCTGGTGGAGTCGGGCCACGTCTACGTGGCCATGCCGCCGCTATACAGGGTGTACAACGACAAGAGAGAGATCTACTGCTGGGACGACGACGACCTGGCCAAGGCCAGGGAGGACATCGGCAAGGGCTACGAGATCAACAGGTTCAAGGGCCTCGGTGAGATGTCGGCCTCCCAGCTGGGGGTCACCACCATGCGAGAGCCCTACAGGAGGCTCTGCCAGGTCACCATCCCCACCGACGACGAGGGGGACTGCCAGGACAAGGTCACCCTGTTCATGGGGAAGGATGCCGACAGGCGCAAGGAGTGGATAGCCACCAACATCGACTTCGGCTACAGGGAGGACTTCTACGAGAAGATCAGGAAGGGAGAGGAGGTGACCGCCGATGCCCAAGAGAGCGACTAGTCCCAAGAGGAAGAGGAGGGCGGAGGAGAAGCCCCGCTCCTCCTCAGGCCTTCTCACCGAGGGTCTGAAGAAGGACACCCTGGAGACTGAGAGCTTCTCCCAGGTCCTCTCAGACTGCTTCTCCAGGTACGCCAAGATGGTCCTGACCGACAGGGCCATCCCGGATGTCAGGGACGGCCTCAAGCCCGTCCAGCGCCGCATCATCTTCGACATGTGGAAGCAGGGGATCACCTACGACCGCAAGACGGTGAAGTGCGCCAAGACCGTCGGAGATGTCCTGGGAAACTACCACCCCCACGGGGACTCCTCAGTCTACGACGCCATGGTGAGGCTCTCCCAGGACTGGAAGATGGAGGTGCCCCTGTTGACCTTCCAGGGCAACAACGGCTCCATCGACAACGACCCGGCGGCGGCGTACAGGTACACCGAAGCCAAGCTGTCGAAGGCCGCCGACTTCATGACCCAGGACCTGGACGAGAACACCGTCGACATGATGCTGACCTTCGACGACCTCAACACCGAGCCGGTGGTGCTCCCGGCCGGGTTCCCTAACCTGCTCATAAATGGAGCTCAAGGAATCGCCGTGGGAAACTCCACCAACATCCCCACCCACAACCCCGACGAGATCATCGACGCGGTTCTTTTAAGGATCTCCGACCCATCCTGCACCCTGGAGGACCTCCTGAAGATCGTCAAGGGTCCCGACTTCCCCACCGGGGGAGCCATCGACGACCACGAGGCCATAAGGAAGCTCTACGCCACAGGCAAGGCCTCCTTCTTCGTCCACTCCACAGCACACATAGATACCGAGAAGAACCAGATCGTCATCACAGAGATCCCCTACGGGACCGTGAAATCCCAGATGGTCCAGGAGCTGGACGAGAAGAGGATCAGGTACAAGCTCGACAACATCACCGAGGTCAGGGACGAGTCCTCAGAGGACGTGAGGATCGTCCTGGACATCAGGAGGGGCGCTGACCCCCAGCAGATCCTGGACTACCTCACGGCCAAGGGACTTTTGAGAGCCACGTTCTCGGCCAACATGATGGTCCTGGACAGAGGGCATCCCAGGACCCTGGGACTGCTCCCCATCATCGACTCATACATCGCCCACCGGGAGGACGTGGTCACCCGGAGGTCGAAGTTCGAGCTCAACAAGGCTGAAGCCAGGAGGGAGGTCGTCGAAGGTCTGCTAAAGGCCGCCTCCATCATCGACCAGATCATCGCTACCATCAGGGCCGCCGACTCCAGGGCCGCCGCCAAGCAGGCCCTGATGGACAGGTTCGGCTTCACCGCCATCCAGGCCGATGCCATCGGGAACATGAGGCTTTACTCCCTGACCAGGCTGGACATAAAAGCCCTGTCAGACGAGGGGGACGAGCTGAGGGCAAATATTTCAAGACTCCAAGGCATCCTCAAGTCCAAGGACAAGTTGGACCAGGTCATCGCCACCGAGCTGAAGGAGGCGAAAGAGAAGCTCCACACCGAGAGGAGAACCAGGATCCTGGACGCTCAGATCCAGCTCAGGAACGTCGACCAGAAGAGCCTCATCGCCCAGGAGGACGTGAGGGTCGTGATCACCGCAGACGGCTACATCAAGCGGACCAACATGCGCTCCTACCAGTCGTCCACCGGATCGGAGAGCCCCGCCTTGAACCTCCCCGGGATGAAGGTCGGAGACAGGCTGGTCCTGGACAGGACCTGCTCCACCCACGACGACATCCTCGGGTTCACCTCTCACGGAAACTACTTCGTCCTCCCCGTCTGGCAGATCCCCGAGGGGAAGTGGAAGGAGGAGGGGAAGCACATCTCCACCCTGGTGAGCCTCGACTCCTCGGAGAGCGTCGTGGCCGCCTTCGCCGTGAAGGCTAAGCCGCAGGGGCTCAACGTCATCCTGCTCTCCAAGCTCGGCCGCATCAAGAGGTCGTCTTTGGACGAGATCAACCTCTCCCGCTCGACCTCTAAGCCCCTGAGGGCCATGGGTCTATCCGACGGGGACGAGGTCATCGACGCCTCCATCTCCTCCGGGGACTCCTCCGTCATCCTCTGGGCTCAGGACGGCACCGTCAACAGGTTCCCCGAGACCGACATCCCCATCGTGGGCCTCAAGGCGGCCGGGGTCAAGGCCATGAACCAGCCGGCCAAGAAGCCGGTGGACATGGCCCTGATCACCGTGCTGCCCCGGGGCGAGGAGAGCAGAGTGATCCTGCTCTGCGACAAGAGAAAGGTCACCATGCTCCAGACCGAGGGCATCGAGGAGACCCACAGGCTCTCCGCCAAGACCGAGGCGGTGAGGATCCCCAGGGTCTCCCCCGCCAGGATCGTGGCCATCGAGCCGGTGAAAAAGGTGCAGGGGAAGTATCCCAAGCTGCTCCTGGCCCTGGATTCCGGCAGCATGGAGCTGGACATCTCCGACATGTCTCCCTCCTCCATCGGGGTGATGCTCAGGGCCGAGAACGTGGAGACCCAGCCGGCTGGGGCCAGGATCCTCGGGCTCCACAGGAGCGGGATCCAGATCGACCTGACCACCCCCGTGCACACGCCTCCCCAGGTGGCTCCCAAGCCCGTGAAGGCAAAGAGCGACGGCTCTCCCAAGCAGCCCACCTTCTTCGACATCCTCGACGGAGAGATGGAAGATTGGGGTGACAAGAAGAAGTGACGAGTAAGGCCGACTTCCACACCGACGACCTTTTGACCTGCGGCTTCGAGAAACTCTATCAGGCCGGGGTCAGAAACCTCTTCTTGGACCTGGATAACACCCTGGAGTCGCCGTTTCAAAAGGAGCCGACGGAGAGGGTTAAGACCATCGGGGAGAGGGCTAGATCGGCTGGACTGAACCTCGCTGTCGTCTCCAACAACTCCCACCCCGAGAAGGTTCAGAAATTCGCTCAGGCTGTCGGTGCCAGGTGGTGGCTCTGCTCCGCTAGAAAGCCCTCGTCGAAGAGGCTTAAGAAGCTGATCGAGAGGGAGGGGCTGAACCCGGGAGAGTGCGCTCTGGCCGGGGACCAGCTCCTGACGGACCGCCCGTGCGCTCTAGGGGCGAATATACTATTCGTGCTGGTCGAGCCGGTCAGTCGGAAAGATGCCGTTCAGACCCGCCTGAATCGGCTCCTGGAGAAGCCGTTTAGAAGGCGCTGGAAGAAAAGGAACCTTCTAGGGGAAAAGATCTGACCGAAAAAGGAGGAAAGAGGATGCGCTCTTCATACAAAAAGGTCTCGGGGATGACCGCCGAGATCAAGATCCGCCGCTGCTACGGCTGCGGTGCGACCCTGCAGAACCTTGACAGGTACGAGTCCGGCTACGTGAGCCCCAAGAGGGCGGAGAGCGACGAGGGGCTCTGCGACAGGTGCTACCGTCTCCGTCACCCCGGCTCCAACGCCTCCCAGACCATCACTCCGGCCTTCCAGAGCATGATAAGGAGGGCCGTGGAGTCCGATGCCCTGCTCTGCTACGTGGCCGATGCCTTCTCTCTGGACTCCTCCATCGTCGAGGACCTGGCCCAGCTTGTGAAAGGCGGAAGGGTCCTGGCCCTTGTCAACAAGGTCGACCTGCTGCCCGAGAACATCACCCTGGACGAGCTGACCGAGGGGGTCAGGTCTCGGCTCAGCGCCCTGGGGATCGAGCCTCTGGACATCTATCTGGTTTCCGCGAACCGGGAGGACACCGTCAAAAAGCTCAGTGAGACATTCGAGAAGTACAGGTCCGGAAAGGACGTGTACCTGGTCGGGACTCAGAGGGTTGGAAAGTCCGCAATCATCAACGAGTTCCTGAAGTTCTACGACAACCCCACCAGCAGGACTATCACCAGGGAGAACCTCGGAGATTCCTCCGATGAACTAGTGGTGACCGCCATACCCCTGGACGGCTCCTCCACCCTCTACGACACCCCGGGTGTCTTCGAGCCCACCTCCATGATCAACCAGATCGATAGAAGGACACTCAAGTACGTCCTTCCCAGAGCCAGGATAACCGCCAGGAATTTCTCGCTGAGATCCGGAGAGGGCATGGCCTTCGGAGCTCTAGCATACTGCACCCTGGACGAGGGGAAGGCCGACCTCGAGGCCTACTTCTCCTCCGATGTGGAGATCCTCAAGATCAAGTCTGAGAGGGCCGACGAAACCTTCACCGACCTCTGCGGCGGAAAGGGACACCCCTGCTCCCCCACGATCAGGGATGCTGATTCCTTAGAGAAGAACGAGATCAGCCTGCCCGACGACGGTGCTGACCACATCCTCTCCATCGTCGGATTCGGCCGCCTGAGGCTCGCCGGACACGGCCAGAGGTTCTCCATCTTCGTCCCCAAGGGCGTAGCCGTCATCCTGCACCGCTGATGGAAGATTGCGCTATAGTCTACCTGTCGGAGTTCGACCCGATAGACAGCTTCGACATCGCGAGCGTCCGGTTCGCCCTGGTCTCTCTGGAGGCGACGGAGGCTCTGCTCTTTCCCGTTCCAAAGATCGACAGAGAGGATGCCGCTCCGCTCAGGGACAGGATGAGGATGATGGAGCTGGCAGCCGACAGATATAACAGCATGCTGGTGCCGGATAGGAGCGATGTCAAAGGCTGTGCGAACATTCAGGACATCCTCTCGGTTGCCAGGGAGATCTTGCCTGAGAAGCAGCTGGTCTTCATGGTCGATTCGAGGGAACCAGTACGCTTGCTCGAATCCATCGAGGCATCCGAGCCGATTGAAAACGTTGCTTTTTTCTGCATCAGTTCTTGCGTGTTCCAACCTGAGGACGAGTTGCTAGATCGGCTTGGAGTTACATTCATTTACAACGGTAGTCTGCCGGACATAGAGAGCGGAAGCCTGAGGGGGCTGTCCAGCCTGGACACCGATATCGATGTCATCACCTACCTCGTTGACAAAAAACTGTATCGGGTTCCTGAAGTCAGAGAGATGTACTCTAGACACAGGTATGAACACGCTATCTCCGTGGCTGAGCTGGCATACCGGATGGCTCTGCACAACAGCGTGGATCCGTGGAAAGCCTATCTGGCCGGATACCTCCACGACGTGGCCAAGGAGCTTGCAAAGACTCCTGAGGGTGTCTCTCTGATGAAGAGCGAGTTTCCGGAGTACGCCTCGATGCCCGAATGGAGCTACCACCAGTTCCTGGGGGCCTACGTGGCTAAGGAGAAATTCGGAGTGAGGGATGAAGAGGTTCTCCAGTCCATCTTCTTCCACACCACAGGATCCGGAGATATGAGCTCCCTGGATAAGATCATCTACTGCGCCGACAAGCTGGATCCATTCAGGGGCTGGGACTCTCAGAGCTATATCCAGCTTTGCATGCAGGATATCGACCTTGGATTCAGGTCCGAGCTCCAGCACAACATGGAGTACATAGAGTCGAAAGATCCCGAGGAGATCAGGGATCATCTGACATCTGCATGCGTGGAAAGATACCTGAAGAGGTTATAAAATCCTTCGTCCAGAGCTCGAAGAATTGCGAGGAAGATATATGAGCAACAAGAAAGTGAAGTTCCCCCTGCCCAAGGGCGGCGTTAGAAAGGCCGACATCCTCGAGGTCGGACTCGTCATCGCCTCCAACAGGGGCGAAAACACCAGGGTCTACAACATCTCCAAGAAGAGCCCTCTGGTGACCTATACCATCGTGACTTCGGCCTCCTCCGAGAGGCGCTGCGAGGCCATCGCTCACTACGCTGAGGAGGCTCTTGAGGAAGCCGGATACAAGGTGGATCACGTCGAGGGCAAAAGAGGTTCTTCCTGGATCCTGGTCGACGCTGGGATCGCAGTCGTCCACGTGTTCACCAGAGAGGAGCGCGAGAGGGTCAACATCGACGAGCTCTACAGGGGCTGCCTCTGCACTCCCATAACCGAGGACGATGTCAAAGCTTACGTGTCAGCCTCGGCTCCAGCAGCCAAGTAGGAGATCAACATGGCCGATAGAGAGAGTTACGTCCTCGTAATCTGTGCCCTCAGGAGGGAGTATGAGACGCTGCTGGACAAGGTCCGCGCAGGTGTTCAGAAGACCATAGCTGGAATAGAGGGAACCGAGTTTCCTATTCCTTCGGGGAAGGCTTTTGCGTTCGTTGGAACTATTGGAAAGGTAGGTACAGCCTTCACGATCGGAAGGCTTTCGGCTGCGGTTAATGTCAGGGGAATAATCAATTCCGGGGTCGCAGGAAGCCTGAACAAGAATGCGGAACCTCTGGACATAATCGTGGCTACAAAAGTCGCATTTCACGATGTGGATCTGACCGCATTTGGAAACCCGAGAGGACAGATCGACGGACAGCCCCTCTGGTTTGAAACTTCAACGACTTTCCTGGATGCGGCTCGCAAGATAGTTCCTCAGAGAGGATTGGTGATCAAATACGGCTCCATAATCTCTGGAGATATATTTGCTACCAAGAAGAATATCTCTCCTGAACTGATAGAAGAATTCGAAAATCCTTATGCAGTTGATATGGAAAGCGGAGCGGTAGCCATGTGCGCAAATATGCTGAAGGTTCCGTTTGCCATCATCAGGAGCATATCCGACGACACGACTAAAGCAGACAACAAAGAAAGCTACGAAGAGTTCTTAACACTTGCTGCTTTACATGCGAGCTCAGTCACACTTTGGATGTTGAATTCGTTGTAAGTCCTTGGATTGTTTTAGTTTCCAGAAGCATTTTTAGATAATATTTTATTACTAATTAATAACCAATTTAGTTCTTAAAAAATCATCTAGTAAAAGATTAGTTTTAAGTATGCAAATCCTAAGATATTACTAAATGGTAAAAGTTTAGTAATAAATGAATTCATAATACTAAATATTCCCTAATAGGTATTTGTTTAGTAAATAAGGGCAATGTTAAAGGTGATCTAAAAGGCAGGTAATAGCATTATTTATTACTTCGCATAATATATATTATGTTAAATTAGCCTTTAGGAATTCACTTAGACCTCTAATAAGTGATAAATTGGTATTTAATTAGTCCTATTCAAGTAATAAAACGTTTTTAAATACTAATGAAGAACTATTTAGTAATATTTCAGTAAGAAATCCAATGACAAATGAATAGTAATAAATTAGTTCCTAATCAATTACTAAACATTTATTTAAAAACTTTTTTATTACTAAAAGTAAGTTCCAATAGCAGGATCACTCTGAGCAAGACCAAAAGCTTTTAGAATTTGATATCCCTCGGATTTGAAGTTGCTGCTAAAGCACAATCTATTTATATTTGAATACGATCCCTCATTATCCGTTTTGAGAACAAGTTTTCTCAAGATCTGAGGAGTCATTCCAAAGCGACTTACGCATTCATCAGTATCCAGGCTAAAAGCCTCAATCAAAGTTTGATTACCACCGTCTTCAGAAAGATCATGAACTGTCTCATCTATAAGATTAAGCATGGATTTTGACCTTGACGAGTCCTCAAACTCGTCTGAAAAGAACACTCCATACATATAGTCCCAGCTCTGGGAAGCTATCCCAAGCTCATCGATAGGAACGTAATCTTTTACACGATCACCAAAGGTTATGGTGAGATACGGCTCGGCCATGACTACGCCAAAAACTTTTTCACCTTCAAATTCAAGAGTTGAAGCACCTTCCTCAAGTGCCCTCACATCTTCTGCAATGACGAATTGGTCACGTGAAACACCGAGGCAATCTTCAATTGCCTCATATTCAGATTCGAAAGATTCCGCTACAAGAATCTTTTCATCCTCAGTGATAGGAATTTCAGAGTCAAAAGAAGGCGAGTAGAAATACAGATTACACCCTTGAACAACCCGTTCTAGCTTATAAGGCCATCCAAAATCATTTATGGATTTGATTCCTTCTTTTACAGGAACAACAGCGATGTCGGAATCGATCTGCCCTAAAGCGACGGGTGATGAAAAAGAATTGAATTCAGAGGTTTTTACATCAGCGACACAGAGTGCCGAAGGTACATATGCCGATATTGAAGCCGTATCAAAGTAGGAGCAACTGGATGCTAAGGAGTTCAGTATGCAACAGGAGAGAACTGCAAAAATATTCTTGAGTATCAGCCGCTTTCTCATGCATCAGCTCTTAGGAGCTCTTCGATGGGTTCACCAGCGAGGTCTCCGCAGTCAGCGATGCCGAAGTTAGCAGCGATGGTCTTACCCAGGTCAGCGAAGCACTTCCTGTCGTCGATGTGCTTGCCGTTCTTCAGGCTCTTGGAGTAGGCCAGGAAGGGAACGTACTCTCTGGTGTGGTCGGTCCCGGTGTAGGTGGGATCGTTTCCGTGGTCGCCGGTGATGATGACCAGGTCGTCCTGGTGCATGGCCAGCATCATCTTGTAGAGGTAGGAGTCGAACTCCTCGAGGCACTTGCCGTACCCAACGGGGTCGCGCCTGTGTCCGTACTCGGAGTCGAAGGCCACAAGGTTAGTGAAGCACATTCCGGTCCACTGGCCGTCGATCACCTGCTGGATGGTCTTCTCCATGCCGTCGGCGTTGGAGGTGGTGTGCACGCCGTCGCTGACTCCGACCATGCTGAAGATGTCACAGGTCTTACCGATGCAGTAGGTGGTGTATCCGGCGTTCTTCAGAAGCTCCATGTAGGTCACGTCGGTGGGGGTGTGAGACAGGTCTCTCCTGTCCGCCATGACCCTGTGGAAGTCGTCGGCGTTGTGGCCGAGGAAGGGGCGGGCGATCACCCTGCCGATGTGGTACTGAGGCAGGTCGCAGAGCTTCCTGGCGATGGCGCAGTACTCGTAGAGCTTGGCAGCGGGGATCACGTCCTCGTGAGCGGCAATCTGGAAGACGGAGTCGCCGGAGGTGTAGACGATGAGCCCGTGCTCCTTGAGGGCCCACTCTCCGTAGTCGTGGATGGCCTGGGTGCCGGAGTAGGTGGCGAGCCACTTCACGGGCACGTCGATCTGGCTCTCAAAGGCATCCTTGAGCTCCTGGGGGAAGCCGGTGTGGGTGAAGAGCTTAAAGGGCTCCCTGGTGACGATTCCCATCATCTCCCAGTGGCCGGTGAGGGTGTCCTTGGAGGCGCTGGCCTCGGTCAGCCTGGCGGAGACGGAGTGGACGTGAGGGGTGACGGCTCCGCCGTTGAAGGAGTTCAGATCGCCCATGCCGATGCTGTTGAGGGCGGGTATGTCGAGGTTTCCGCAGGCTCTGGCACAGTGGCCGAGGGTGTCGGCTCCCTCGTCGTTGTAGGCTTTGGCATCTGGGGCCTGCCCGACACCCAGAGAGTCGCAGACGATGACGAACACTCTGGGATACTTCACGAATTGCATACAGAAAAAACCTCCTGAACGACTCAATTATACTTCTCGCCCGGATTAACGCCCTCTCCGACGATACTGTCGTAGACCTCACGTGCTTTCTTGGACGAGACGTGAGTGTATATCTGGGTCGTCTCGACCCTAGAGTGCCCTAAGAGTATCTGAACCTCTCTCAGGGGTGCCCCATTCTCGAGCAGGGACGTAGCGAAGCTGTGCCTCAGCTTGTGAGGGGAGAGCTTCTTCTGGATCTCAGCTCTCTCCTTGAGCTGATGAAGCTCGATGTTGAATGTCTGCCTAGAGAGCCCCTTCCCGCCCCTTCCGACGAACAGGAAGTCCTCCTTGGGTCCGAAGGACTCCCTGACATCCAGCCAGGCTCTGATAGCCTCCAAAGCCCCCTGGCTGAATGGAACGATCCTCTCCTTGCTCCCCTTCCCGAGAACCCTTACATAGCGGCTATCCATATTCACATCAGAGACCTTTAAGCCCATCAGTTCAGAGGCCCTGAGTCCGCAGCTGAAGCACAGGCACACCTCGGCATACTCCCTCTTCCCATATGCAGTCGAGGTGTCTATAGCCTTCAAAAGCTTCCCGATATCCTCGACCGATACGACATCCGGAAGCCTCTGCTCCCTCCTGGGGATCCTGAAAGAACCTATGGGTTCAGAGACAATGCCTTGAGCCATCAGGTATCGGTAGAAGCAGTTCAAAACAACTTCTTTGCGGACGATGGTGGATTCCTTGTCCCCGGACTTCGTGAGCTCAGCTAAAAACCGCTTGATCTGCCCAGGATTCATCGCCGAATCCTCGATATCCCCGAACATCTCGATGAACTGGTCGATATCCGAGGAGTAGGCCTTCAGCGTGCTGTCGGAGTCCCCCTTCTCAGCCAGTATTTCAGCTAGGAACCCCCTCTTCTGCTCACTCAGGGTCACCGTCTTTTCCTCCGCTGAACGCCGCCTCGGACAGGGTCATCTGGGGGTTCTCACGCATGCCCTTGCGGCTCACGAGATCCTCCACGGCCACCCCGATCAGCCTGATGGGCTGATCCCTGTAGAACTCGTCGAAGATCTCCATGGCCCTATAGGCGATGATCTCGGCCGAATCCGTGTAGTCCTCGAAAGTGTTCCTCCTGGAGGAGGTATGGAAATCGGCATCCCTGAGCTTCACGCAGACGGTCCTGGAGACCAGCCCCTCCTTCCTGATTTGCTCCGCCACGTCCCTGGAACAGCGGATAACCCACTGCTTGAGCTCGTCGTAGTCGGTGGTGTCCTGAGCCAGGGTCACATCGTTGGAGCAGGACTTCCTGGCCGAACTCTCCGTCACAACGACATCCGAGCCCAGTCCGTTGGCCTGAGCCACGAGGTAGTCGAACTCGCTCCCCAGAAGCTTTCTAGCCTTCCCTGAAGCCGTCTGCGCCAGGTCTCCGATGGTCTCTATCCCCACATCCTTGAGCTTTGGAGCAGTCATCTTACCGACCCCATACATCCTGTCGATAGGAAGTGGCCAGAGCTTAGATTCCCACTCCTTAGGCGTAAGAAGAATTGTTATTCCGAGAGGCTTCTTGTAGTCGGACCCCATCTTGGCCATGAACCTGGTGGGTCCAAGACCTAGAGAGCACTTGAGTCTGGTCCTTCTAAGAAGGTCCATCTGCAGGTCGAAGAGCCTGTCGTGAATAGCCGATTCATCATTCAGATCCGACAGAAACTCCGTCGCATCGGCGTAGCACTCGTCGATGGAAGCCATCTCCACCCTGGAGAAGCGCTCCTTCACCGCTCCAAAGAAGATCCTGGACTGCCTGGAGTACTCCCTGTGATCCCCGGGAATGAACACGATCTCGGGACAGGCCTTGTAGGCATCCGATACCGGCATCCCCGAGTGCACTCCGAAGGGCCTGGCCTCGTAGGAGGCCGTGGCCACCACACCCCTGATCCCGCCACCTACGGCGATTGGCTTGCCCTTGAGCTCGGGGTGCCTGTTGATCTCGACCTGAGCGAAGAAGGCGTTCAGGTCGATGTGGAGGACGTATCTCAATCCCGCTTCTCCCGGTAGGCATCGGCCTGCTTCACCAGGTCTCTAGCGGCTTCGATGGTCCCTGAGGTAGCGGAACTCCCAGAGAGCAACACCTGTATTCCGTCTGGCAGGTCGCCCCTAGAAACGTATCTCACCGTGCTGTTTCCGCCCCTCTTCTCGACCAGGAAGGCCGAGTCGGCAAAGCAGGCGACCTGGGGGAGATGGGTGACGCAGCAGACCTGGACCCTGGAGGAGAGCAGGGAGAGTTTCTCTCCGGCCTGGAAGGCGATGCTCCCGCTGATCCCGGTGTCGATCTCGTCGAAGACCATCAGGTCCACGGGATCTGCATCGGAGAGAGCGCACTTGAGCGCCAGCATGATCCTGGACGACTCTCCTCCGGATGCCGCCTTCCTCAGCGGCTCGAACTTCCCGGTCCCGTTCAGATCCACCAGGAATTCGACTCTATCCATCCCGTCGGAAAGTAGCTTGTCCCCAGCCTGAACCGAGACCTTGAAGCCGTCTCCGGGAAGGGAGAGGTCCGATAGATTTGAACACACTGCCTTCGAGAGCTTCGAAGCCAGAGCAGTCCTGGACGCAGAGAGCTTCTTTCCGGCCTCAAGCGCCTTCCTTCTGCACTCCTCTTCACGCTTCTTCAGCTCCTCCATGTCGGCCTCGAAGGAGGAGAGCTTATCCAGCCTCTCCTTAAACCCAGCCAGGGCGTTCAGGATATCCTCGGTCCTTCTCCCATACCGCTGCCTGAACTTGTCCAGATCGAACAGCCTCTGATTAAGCCTGTCGATGAGTCCTGGATCATCCAGAGCCTGCAAATATTCGAGGGATTCAAGGTCGTTCTGAAGGTCGGAGAGCGAAGCTCTTATCCGCTCAGCCGTCTCCTCCATCTCACCGCCTACCCCGCTGAAGGATGAGAGGGTGCTCCTGAGGGCCGTGGCGACCTCGTAGAAGCTAGGTGCGACCTGAGCCAGGCTCTCCAGAGCTTCCTTGGCTTTAGCCTGCCCGGACAGCTCCTCGAGCTTTCTCTCGTCCTCCTCGATCTCGTCGGGCTTCAGATTCAGCTTCTCGATCTCGCTGATCCTGAATCTCAGAAAGTCGGGGTCCTCGCCGGAGACCTGGGAGCGGAGCTCCTCGATCTTCGCCCCAGCATCCTTGAGTTCGGCCAGCCGACTCTGATATTCCTCAAGAAGTTTTTTGTGCTTTCTATCCCCAAAGGAATCGAGAGCTTTCAACTGCCTCTGAGGATCATAAAGCCCTACGGAATCACGCTGAGAGTGAATGTCGACTAAACTCGATGTGATGCTCCTTAAGGTCTGAAGCGTCACGCTCTCCCCGTTGATCCTTCTGGATATGGTTCCTTTAGGAGTAACCGACAAAGAGAGGATAAGCTCATCCCCTCCGTCCAGGTACTCAGCCATATCGGGAGTGACCCGATCTGCAG
>C._urophasianus_2_cecum__coassemble_119_pt1 | contig 21299 bp, 17 predicted proteins | sample C__urophasianus_2_cecum__metabat2_low_PE_009 | metagenome-assembled genome bin C | reverse complement strand
CGAACTCCGTATTCCTGATAGCCCCAAGGATATCCACCAAGAACTTCTGTCCGTAGCGTTTGATCACATGAGCCAGAACGTACCCGACCACAGGTACCATGATCACCTCTCCAAGGGCTACCCAGCCCATGCAGGCGTATAGAGGTGTAGTCTCACTCAATCCGAAGAGATAGAACAGTTCTAATCCCACTCCGACTCCGTTGACTATCACAGGCATCAGACAGCCTAAGAAAAGCTGTTTAAACGGAATCATGAGCAGGCAGGATATCAGGGTGCACCCTGTACCTATCAATAAATCCCACCAGGATGCCATGCCTATCCCGGCACCTACTACATTGGATAGGAAGCACCCTACAGTCAGTCCTAAGGTATAGGCAGGGTTAAAGAAGACTAGGACGTTCAGGATCTCCGAGATCCTGAACTGTATCAGTCCGAAGCTCAGATAGAAGGCGGCCACGGAGAGGACGAAATACAGGGCAGCAACTGCTCCGTTCCTGGCGATCATGCCGGTCGAAAACCAGCTGCGGGTGTCATTCCACCCGCCCTTCTTCCCCGTGTAGGCCATCCTCTTCCCCCTGTTATTTTCTAGAGCGCGGTAGCATGGGTAGACGCGCTGCTTCGAATCGAATTCTACAGAAACTTATCGGATTATCCAACCTCTAAAGAAATCTGGAGGTTTTTATCTGTCTTCAAAGACGAAAAAGGCTGGCAGCGCCAGCCTTATTCGACTTCTTGAGAGGCTTAGGCCTCCTCCTCGCCCTCCCTGAGGACTCCGTAGACCAGGAAGGAGGTGACCCTGTCGAAGGTGTCGGCATCCCTGCCGACGAACAGGATCCTGTCTCCGACGTGGAGGACGAAGTCGGGACCGACGGAGGCCTTGGCGATGCCGTCGGATCCGATCACGGCCACGATGGTGGCCTCGGTGTAGTTCCAGAAGTAGACCTCGCCGACGGTCTTGCCGTCCAGCCAGCAGCCGTCGGGGACCACCACCTCGCTGAACTTGACAGCCTCGGTGGTCTGGTATCTGAAGGAGTCGTTCATGTCGGCGATGGCAGCGTCGATCTTGTCGTCCAGAGCCTTCTTCTCCTCCAGGAGAGCCTCGAGGTTCTTGTACTTGGACTGGATCCTGGTCTCGCTGCGCCACCTGGCGGCGAACTGCTGAGCGTGCAGGACGGACTCGACGAACACTCCGACACCCCTCTTGGAGCTCACGACCTTCTCCTTCTCGAGAAGGTTGAGAGCCTTCCTCACGGTCTCGGGGGAGACACCGTAGGCGGCTCCCAGGATGGAGCGGCCCTTGAGCAGGGTGCCCTCCTTGTACTCGCCGGTCAGAATCTTTCCGCAGATGTCCTGGGCGATCTTGAGATATCTGGGTGTTCCTCTCTCTCTACTCATGGTTATCCTCCTTCATAAGGCCGTTTCACAATAACACACTGACGGAAGGAAATTCAATAGCTAATTATCTTTTCTATGAAAAGCACCCCAAAATCTTTTATAAGTTGTTTTAAGGCTTATCGACTACTTTTTATCCATGTTTTGCCTAAGTGATTTCGACTTGGATAACCCGTATTTTCTACTCGGGTTGTCTCCCTAACGGATATCGCTTCTATCCTATATAATATCCCGGCGACAAAAAAGGACGCTCGTACTGATAATGCCCACTTGGAAATATCTGCTGAAGTCTCTGTTCAGCAACCAGACGATCATCGACGGACGCAAGAGGCCCTTCTACTGGGCCCTGATGTTCTTCATCCTATCCATCTTCATGATGTGCGTCGTCCCTCTGGCCAAGGGGTATCAGAACGATGGGACCTCCATCGTCAACCCCACCTCCGACCAGGGGGTCTCCATGGGGCTCTACAACCTGTCCAGAATGAAGGAGTTCAAGAATCTCTACATCGAGGATGGAGTCCTTAAAGATAGCAGTGAGCAGATTGGAGATAGCAGTAACTTCACCGACATAAATCCCGTCTATCCCGACTACTTCTTCGCCTCCACTAATCTAGATACCGCTACCCTAGGAACTATTAACGGAAACGTCAGAGTAGAAGCTACAGAGCCAGCTAATCCCGACTACGTCACCAACCTCACCATATCCACAGATACCGGGTCTCCTTACTCAGTCCCTGTCCTCAGAGTTTTTTCCTCAAGTCTTAGCGGAGATGCTCTAACCGATCAGATCAACCGTCAAATATTCCGCTCCGACATTCCAGACGAGAGCATAAGACCCATCAACCGGTCCTTCATGGTCTTCACTCCCACCGAGTACTTCATCTACGTCTATCCCCCTCTTCCTACCTCTTCTGACAACGACACCGATGCCCTGGCTTCCTCCTCTACCACCGGCACCGTGTTCCACGGCGTCTTCTCCAGATTCCAGGAGAGGTTCGACTTCAAGGACCTAGCGGTCGAGGGTGCCTACTCCTACGAGAAAAAGAAGGACGACAACGAGTTCCTCCAGAAGTGGGCCCCCTTCATCACCGAGTCCTACAAGCCCGTGAGGAACGCCTCCATCTGGAAGCAGCTGGGCATCACCGCCGGAGCAACCGCTGGTGCCATCATCCTCTGCGGTATCGTCATCTGGCTGTTCACCCTGGGAAGAAGGAACCTCATCCACAGGGACTGCAACGCCTGGGAGGGCATCAAGATGTCCGCCACCCTGTCCTTCACCGTCTCTGTCATCGGAATGGTGGCCTACTTCTTCTCCCCCGTCTACTCCTGGATGTTCGGCGCTATGGGTCTGATCCTCAGGACCATGTGGCTGATCATGAAGACCAACGGAGGCCGCACCCAGGATCAGGGCAAGCCTCTGTACCAGGCTCGATAGAACCAAGAATTCAATCAAAGAATACAACCCGGCCTCCAGCCGGGTTTTCTGTTTCTAAAATCTTGTGTCGATTAGAACAAATTTAATCTCTGATTTTAAGATTGCCTTTTTCTACTGGCTCAATTACCTAGATACTCCGTTTGAAACTTTAGGCTTGATAAAAGATAGCAGGGCCCTCGCCCTGCTATTCCATGCTGTCCTCCAACCTCTGTATGAGCTTGTAGACCTCGTTCTTTCTTAGCCCCAGCTGCTCCGATATCAACTTGGCTGACAGAGAAGGGCTTATCCCGTTCTTCGAGTAGAGCTCGTAGAGCCTCTGGATCTCGTCTGAATAGCCCTCCGACGACGGATGGTATCCATCCACCACGATGACACACTCGCCTCTGATGGTGGCTGGATCGATATCCAGAACTTCCTTCAGAGTCCCCCTGATAGCTTCCTCGTTGGTCTTGGTAAGCTCCCTTAAAAGTGCGAACTTCCTGTCCCCCAGGATCTCATACATATCTTTAAGGGTAGCTAAGACCCTCACCGGAGACTCGTAGAAGATCATCGGAATCTGAACTCTGGAGAGCTCTTTGAGCTTCTTCTCCCTGGCCCCCTGCTTGTCGGAGAGGAAGCCGTAGAAGGCGAAGTCCGCAGTGTCCAATCCGGAGATTACCAGAGCCGTTATAAGAGCGCAGGGGCCAGGGAGAGCCGTCACCCTGATGTGATTATCTATAGCCTCTCTGACCAGGAGAGCTCCTGGATCCGATATTCCTGGAGTTCCTGCATCGGAGCAGTAGGCTACCAGGTCTGAAGTACCTTTGAGCCTTGAAACTATCTCCTTAGCCTTGGCTCCTTCGACCTGTGAGTAAAGCGAAATCAGCTTCTTGGAGTGGATCCCGTAGCTCTCTAATAGCTTTCCGGTAGTCCTGGTGTCCTCGCAGCAGATGAGGTCGGCTCTGGATAGGATATCCAGAGCCCTCTTAGAGATGTCGTCCCTGTTCCCGATGGGTACAGGGACCATCACGATCAGAGGACCGCTGGAGTCCTCCAGATTCTTAATTCTGTCCATCTATTTGTTGGATTCTTCGGATGCAGGCTCAGCAGTTTCAGAAGGCTGGGACGAGCTTACGTTGCTGCCCTGATTTTGACTTCTGTTCTGCTGGTTATGATTTTTATATCCCTGTCTGTTATTCTGGCGATTTCTATTGTCGTTGTTCCGATAATTCCTGCTTCTGTTCTGATTCCTCTGCTGAGGTCTCTCCTCAGAATCTGAGGTATCAGAATGTGAATTCGATAGGCTTCCTGCATTGTGGCTAGCGAACCCGAAGGGGTTGGCGATGGCCTGCTGGGAGGGAGAGATGGGCACGTGCTTGTAGCCGAAGGGGCCAGGGCGGGAGAAGCCTCTCCCGCCGTGGCTCTGGTGGCTATTCTTTCCGTTGTTGCTGTTTCTATTGCTGTAGTGCTTGTTAGAACCCTTGGTACTATCGGAACTATTCATGCTGCTTCCTTTCGTTTATCTGAGCGTTGAAGTCGCTCTTGGTGGCCGTAGGGAACTTAGTCCACTCGGCCGAGGTGAAGTACTCGTAGGAGTTTCCATCGGTGGCCACGATGGAATCTGAGAGCACATTCAAAGAGATGACCTTGTAAATCTTGTCCCCGATCCTGGCAGCGCTCCCCTGGTGGGGGAAGCTGGGTCTTAATTGCGCGTACAGGTCGTTCTCGTAGGCTAGACAGCACATCAGCCTGTTGCACTGGCCGGAAAGCTTGGAGTTGTTCACAGGCAGGAGCTGGTTCTTGGCCATGTTGATCGTGATGGTGTTAAACGAGGTCAGAAAAGCTCTACAGCAGAGGGGTAGTCCGCAGACTCCGATGCCCCCTATGGCCTGGGCCGCATCCCTGGCGTGGAGCTGCCTGAACTCGATCCTGATCCGGAACCTCCCGGCGATGATCCTCAAGAGCTCCCTGAAGTCGGCCCTGTCCCCTTCGGTGGTGTAGGTGATTAAAACCTTGGACCTGTCTAAGGATACGAAGGACCCCAGGATCTTCATCCCCAGGCGGAGCCTGTTGGATTCAGATCTGGTAGAGGATGAAATCTCTTTCTCCTCTTCGAGGTTGCTAAGGTATCTTTCAACCTCTTCCTCTGTAGCTTTTCTAGCACCCCTATCGAAGGAGTCCAGGAAGTTCAGAATCAGAGCCTGGCGGGTTGAAAGAGAGGCGATGTTCACGACCTTGACGACCTCGTTTCCGAGGTCGACAGAGTCGACGTGGAGGTAGTCCCCGATCCTGGTGCCCTTTGGAGCCACGACATAGGAGTCCGGCCGATAGCGCCAGTTAACCCGAGCCAGAACGCTGGAGGAGCTGAGGCTACTAGCCTCAGCTTCGGTCAGCGGAGGGCGGTGCTCCCTCTCCTTCTTCTCCATGTACATAGACCTGATGAGAACGCTCCTAGATGTGGTGTCTAGCCAATCAGCAGCTCTGCCAGCTGCGCTAGAACGCCGGTGAACGAGAGGTTGGCCCTCGCCATGCTCATGCTCTCCCTGAGGGAGAGCTCCATCCTGCTGGCAAGGTCGGGCTCAGTCTGCCCGAACCTCTCTATAGCCGAGGCGAACGGCCCGAAGAGGCCGTCCTGCGCGAGAGCGTCGCTGATAAACCGCGACACGTCCCCGTAGAAAAAATTATAGCACCGGGGCCTTCCAGCCCCCTTGGTAGCGGCGGATAGGAGGCTATAGGAAGCCTGGGCTCTGCCCTCCAATAGACTAGAGATGAAGTCCGCAGCCAGCTCCGCAGCCAGCTTGAAGTCCTCGTCCTGTCCGACAGCGTCCAATCTGTCCTTGTCTCCGGAGATATCCGACAGGAAGTATGCCACCTCCGGGCCGACGCTGTCGGACATGGACCTGAAGATATCCTCCCTGGATACGGGATCGATCCTCACCAGCTGGCAGCGGGAGACGATGGTGGGGAGGACCACTTCAACGGAAGGAGCTGTAAGCAGAGCCGTGATTCCAGGAGCTGGTTCCTCAAGAAACTTGAGCAGGGCGTTAGCAGCCTCCTCGGTCATGCTCTGGCAGTCGACGATAGCGTAGGCTCGTCTTCTGGTCCTATTCTCTACGGAACTCATGGAGAAGAAGTCCCTGAGCTGCGCTATCTGGTCCTTCTTGATGTTTGCATCGGCCCCGTCGATCTCGATGTAATCGGGATGAGTACCGGATAGGAACCTCCTACACTCGGTGCAGGAGTTGTCGGCAAAACCTCCGCTGGAGCACGAGAGGCTCTGAGCGATGTATCTGACCAGGGTCCTAAAGGCGCATCTAGGGCTGGAATACAGAAGCAGCGCCTGAGGCATAGAGTCCCTCTCGAAGCCTCTCTTTAGGAGGCTGTAGAGTGCGGGCTGCGCCCTCTTCAGCTCCTCTTCAGTCACTGATACCTCCGGAGATCCTCTTCTGGATATCTGCTGCAATCTCTACAGCCTCCTCCTCGATGGTGCGGTGGCCGTCGATGGTCACGATCCTATCGGAGAACATCTCAGCCAGCTTCTTAAACCCCTCGTAGACCCTGTTGTGGAATGCGATCTTCTCCAGGTCCAATCTGTTCTCCTCATGGGCTGAATCGGAGTGGATCCTATTGAGGCAGACCTCGGGCTCGCAGTCCAAAAAATAGGTTATGTCAGGCCAGGTACCCTCGATGGCGTAGTCGTTTATCTGCCTGACGGGCTCGATCCCAGCCCCCCTGGCGTACCCCTGGTAGGCCAGAGAAGAGTCGACAAACCTGTCGGAGAGGACGATCTTTCCAGCCTTGAGGGCTGGCAGCACCTTCTCGACCAGGTGCTGCCTTCTAGAGGCTGCGAAGAGCAGAACCTCGGTCCTGATGTCCATGGCGGTGTTCTTCCCGTCCAGTATCACCGCCCTGATCTGCTCGGCGATGGGGACTCCGCCGGGCTCCCTGGTGGATACCACATCGAGTCCCTTAGACTTCAGGATCTCGAAGGTCCTCTCCGCAACCGTGGTCTTGCCGGAGCCATCGCAGCCCTCGAAAGTGATCAGATACCCTCTCATCCTCACTCCTCCTCGATCCTGACTCGACCCTTTATGGCCTTGCCTAAGGTCATGGGGTCAGCGTACTCCAGGACGGCTCCGGAGGGTAGTCCGGAGGCTGGCCTGGTCACGCTGACATCCTGCCCCTCAAGGCATTTGGCTATAAACAACGCTGTAGTATCCCCCTCCAGGTCGTTTCCAGTGCAACAGATGACCTCTTTATAGCTTCCACCTTTAACCCTCTCGACCAGCTTGTTTATTCCGGTGCTCTCCGGGGTCCGGTGGGACGCCGGGGACAGCGTCCCGTCCAGGACGAAATAGAGCCCCTTGTATGAATCGCTGTTCTCTATGGCTAGGACATCCTTGGGGGATGTGACCACCATCAGGGTGTTCCTGTCCCTGTTCTCAGCTGAACATATAGGGCACTTCTCTGAATCTATTAATAGCCCGCACTCCGGGCAGGGATGGATCTTCTCCAGGGCATCGGATAATGCGGCACTGAAGGTCTTTAGGTCCTCTCTGGGGAGGGCTAAACAGGCGTAGGCCATCCTCAGAGAGGACCTGGCCCCCACGGAGGGCAGTTTTCTAAAGAACTCCGCTATCCGCCTTACGGTCTCTGGAGCCTCCATCACCTGTCGCTCCCGTCGTCGTTATTTTCCAGGCCCTTCTCGTACGCCTTGACCATGGCCTCCTGAAGCCCTCTGGAGAGCCTGGAGGAGATGTCGTTCATCTGGGCATCGATAGTGGTTCGGCACTTGTTTAAAGCTGCAACTATATCCTCGGATATCTCCTCCGAGGTGTGGGTAGCGAGGTAGTCGGGGTCGATCTGGATGCCCTTGACGAAGCCGTCTCCGGTCATCCTGACCTTGACAAGCAGGGACTTCCCGGTGGCCACGAACTCCTTGGCTCGTAGCTCTGCAGACTCCATGTCGGCTCTGCTCCTGAGCTCCTGGGCGGTCCTGGCGGCCTCCACCATCCTGGCTTTATCTTTGGGACTCATCTCTGGCATATCTACAGTCCTCCCTTGAGCCCTGCGAGGAACCTCGCAGCGCTGGAAATCTTCTCTTCCTTCTTATCAGTCTCCTGAGGCTTCGCCTCCGGAGACTCTTTAGATTTTTCTATCGCCTTATTTTTAGGATTCGACTTAGTTTCAGACTTGACCTCCGGCTTAGATTCAACCTGTTTCTCAGGTTTAGCTTCAACCTTAGTAGTCTCTACCCCCTCTCCATAAAGAACCACATCCCCCTTAGGGGGCAGGGTCTTCGACTGCATCCTGACTTTGAACTCCTCTACAGCCTTCCTGTACTCGTCCTCGGTTATAGCTCCGACCTGTACATCGACATTGAAGTTTTCTTTTACGATCCTAGAAACTTTCTCCCTGCTAGATTCTGAGTTGATCCTGCTGCAATAGGCAGATACGGGTACCGATATCAGGATGACTTTAGGAGAGCAGACTACCGGGGTTCCTTTCTTAAGAACGCTCAGAGTCTGTAAGTCGTCTCCGAACATGGAGCTCCAGCCCTCCTGAGCCTTCTTCTTCAGGGCTTTAGCTCCGTTGTTCATCACCTCGATGATCTTATCTAGGGGGATACCTGAGCCCTTGCTTCTGACAGGAAAACTAGGCTTAGGTTCCGCCGCCTCAGGTTTCTTAACCTCTTCAATATCAGGTTTCTCAGCACTCTGAGCTTTCACCTCGCCTTCGGGTTTCTGATCGACCTTAGGCTCCTCTACAGCCCGCCCTAGGATCTCGGCTGCACTGACCTCCCTCACGGACTCCTTCGTCGGAGTTGGAGCAGGCTTAGGAGTAGCTCTAGGTCTGGATGCAGCAGCTGGAGCAGACACTGCGGTTACCGCAGTGTTCTGTACCTCCTGAGCCATAGCCTTTCCGGATGCCATCTGGAGCAGCAGGATCTCGAAGGCATCGGCTAGATCCACGGAGTACCTGTAGTCCCTTTGACCTTTAACCAGAATAGATAGGAACCTGTTGCAGTCTGAGACCGAGAATCCACTCATCCTAGAGATCAGCTCCGGGGTCAGATTGGATGCCATGGAGGGGTCGCCTCCGGAAAGGACCAGGAGAAGATCCCTGCATATCCCGGCCATGTCCCTGGTGGCTCTGGAGATGTCCATACCCCTCTCCACCAGGCCTCTAGCCTTCCTCACAAGATCAGAGACTTTTCCATCCAAAGCCAGGTTGAGAAGGTCGCAGAGGGTCTGAGGGTCGACTAATCCGAAGAGGTCCTCAACAGCTTTTAGGGTTATGTGATCCCCGGAGAAGGAGATGGCCTGGTCCAATAGGGACAGGGCATCTCTGACTCCTCCGTCAGCCAGAGATGCAATCTTCCTTATGGCCTCAGGATCAGCTTCCACGTTCTCAGCTTTCAGTACGTGGTTCATATCTTCTATGAGGTCGTTATCTGAGAGCCTGGAGAAGTCGAACCTCTGCACCCTGGAGATGATGGTGGGTAAGACTTTATTGGGCTCCGTGGTGCAGAGGATGAAGACTACGTTCTCCGGAGGTTCCTCCAGGGTCTTAAGGAGAGCGTTGAACGCCGACGAGGACATGTTGTGCACCTCGTCGATGATGTAGACCCTATACCTTCCCATGATGGGCTGGTAGTCGACCTGAGAGATGATCCCCCTGACGTCGTCGACGGAGGAGTTGGATGCCGCATCCATCTCGATGACATCGGGGTGGTTACCTGAAGCTATAGCTCTGCAGGATTCACATTTGCAGCACTGCTTTCCGAAGCCCTCAGAGCAGTTCAAAGCCTTGGCGAACAGCCTGGCCATGGAGGTCTTCCCGGTGCCCCTGGGCCCGCAGAAGAGGTAGGCGTGACCGATCTTGTTCTCCCTGAAGGCGTTCTCTAGAGTCCTGATCACCGCCCTCTGGCCGTAGACCTCCTCAAAGGTCTGCGGCCTGTACTTTCGATACAGCGCTAGGTATGGCATCGCTACGCTCCGTTTCAAATTAAGATTATAGAAGAGGCCGAGGAGGGAGAGGGGTGAGCACACCCCTCTCCCGGCCTTAGAATCTCTGAGTCTGGGGGATCTAGCTATGGGGACTAAGACGAAGAACGGGATAGAGACTGTTACCGTGAGGCCCTACGGGGACCAGTGCGCCTACGAGCTGGAGAAGCGCACCGCCTTCGGGTGGAACTACGAGCAGAAGAAGTCCAACTACAGGCCGGGATCCAAGCTGGCCAAGATGCTCTTTGCCACCAGGAGGAAGATGGTCTTCACCAGGGCGGCCGACATCCCCAACAAGGAGAAGCTCAACGAGCTGGAGTCCCAGTACGAGAAGGAGGAGGAGAAGAGGAGGATCTATGTGGCCATAGATCCCATTACCGCCATCATCCTCCTGATTTTGCTCATCATCCCCGGGGTCATCTACCTCATCGTCAAGGTGCACAAGAAGCACAAGATCAGGGCCGAGAACAGACTGATAACCGAGAGACAGAAGGACCTGGCCGCCCAAGCCCAGAGGATCCTCAAGGGCAAGTGGGATGCCCTCCCCGCAGCGACTCCTAAGGTTGGAGCTAAACCTCAGGCTCAGCTCAACTCCGGAGCCACGGGTCCGGCACTGTCAAAGTCCTCCAATAAGAAGTAGGCTTGTACGGGTTAAAAGAGGATCGGAAAATCCAGATATTCTGAGTCCAAGAATAAGAAAGGGCAGCTCTCACAGCTGCCCTTTGTTTTGCCTAAGGTTCAAGCCGACTAGATCTGAACCTTTAATCTTCAGTCTTAGCCCCCACGAACCTGTCTTTTCCCTCCAGGTCCTTGAAGGATTCAACCCTGAATTTTCTTCCGCTGTCTTTTCCTGCTTCAGTCAGAAGTTCTTCTATTGCATCAACATTTTCAGGTTCTATTTCAAACACCACAGAACCATGAGGTTTAAGGCACCTGAACAGATCTTTAGCTATCCCCCTCATCGCATCCAACCCGTCGGGGCCGGAGAACAGAGCTAAGGAAGGTTCAAACTCACAGTCAACTTTGGTTCCTTCGGGGATATACGGAGGGTTGGATACGATGAGGTCGTAGGTATCGGCCTCACCCTTAAGAAGATCCTGTTGTTTGAATCTGACAGAGACTCCGTTCAGATAAGCTGAAGCCTTCGCCAGCTTCAGCGCATCCGGACTTATATCGGATCCTGTGACCTCACAATTTGGAAGAGCCTTCTTTAAAGCTATAGCTATGCATCCGCTCCCGGTGCAGAGGTCCAGGATCTTGATCGAAGAAGAAGTTCCTAAGGTTTCTACGATCCTGGATACCAACTCCTCGGTCTCAGGCCTCGGAATAAGTACGTTTCTATCTACCAGGATCCTGGCTCCGTAGAACTCCACGGATCCGACAACGTAGGCGGAGGGTTCTCCGGATTTGAGTCTCGAAAGGATATCCAGGCACTTCTGTTGATCCAGTGAGACTTCAGAAAAAGCTACGGCTCTGGATTTCGAGATGTTAAAGATGCCCTGGAGGATATCCAGGGCATCAGCCAGGGTCTGACCGGGGATCTTTAGGATCTCCTCGGTCAGCTCCCCGACTGTCATCACCGATTCTCCTCAGCCTTGGTCTGCTCGATCATCAGGTCCTTGAGGTGGGCGGCCTGGAGAGCATCGAGGAGCTCGTCCAGGTCACCCTCCATCACTCTGTCTAACTTCTGTACCGTGAACCCGATCCTGTGGTCAGTGACCCTATTCTGGGGGTAGTTGTAGGTCCTGATCTTCTCGGACCTGTCTCCGGTACCGACTTTGAGCCTCCTCTCAGCATCGAGCTTAGCGTTCCTCTCCTCGTCCATCTTGGCCTTCAATCTGGTCCTGAGGAGGTTCATGGCCATCTCCTTGTTCCTCTGCTGGGACCTCTCCACCTGGCAGGTCACCACGATTCCGGAGGGATGGTGGATGATCCTGACTGCAGACTCCGTCTTGTTTACGTTCTGTCCTCCAGCCCCAGAGCTCCTGTAGGTCTCTATGGTCAGGTCTGCAGGGTTGATCTCGATGTCAACATCCTGCTGCTCGGGCATGACCAACACTGTAGCTGTAGAAGTGTGAATACGTCCGCTGGCCTCGGTCACGGGTACCCTCTGAACCCTGTGGGCTCCGGACTCGAACTTGAGCCTGGACCAGGCTCCCTTGCCCTTGATCAGAACGGTCAAGGAGGAGTAGCCACCCAGTCCAGTCAGGTTCTCGTCGAGCACTTCGACCTTCCACTTCTTCAACTCAGCGTACTTTAGGTACATCCGGTAGAGGTCGGCTGCGAAGAGGCAGGCCTCCTCGCCTCCGACCGCTCCCTTGATCTCCATGATGACGTTCTTGTCGTCCTGGCTGTCCTTGGGGAGCAGAGCCGTCTGGAGCTGGTCCTCCTTCTCCTGGAGGAGTCCGGTGAGCCTATTAAGCTCCTCCCGCCCCAGGACCGACATCTCGGGGTCGTTGTCCTTGGCCATCTCCTCAGCGGCGGCCCTATCCTCTTTCAACTTCAGGTACTCCTGGTAGAGCCTCACCGGCTCCTCCAGGGCCGCTACCTCCTTGGAGAGCTCGACGGTTCTTCTCCCGTCCAGAGTGCCGGAGGAGAGGAGGTCGTCAATCTCCTCCTTCCTCTTCACCATGGCCTCTAGTCTCTGGAGCATGTAGTCTCTAGCGTCTGCCATATCCTCTTAGCCTTTCTCTATATGTTCTTAATTTGATACACAAATAAATTCTGGATCTTGAGGTTTTTAGACCTCTGATTCAGGGTTCCTAGTAGGCGTGAAGGCGGAGGTGGATACCTCTGATAGCTCTCATGAAACACCTCCGCAGTGAATATTCCCAATTAATTTACTACACCCGCCTCCCGGGAGGGTATTTACCATCCGGGAGGAATCCGATGTCGAAGAGAGGGCAGAGCTATCAGAGGTATCCATACTCCGTCATAGAAGATGTTTTGACCCGTAGAGAGAGGAACCCAAAGGCCTCCTACAGGAGGCTGGCGATAGAGTGCGGAATCGCCTCCAGGGAGACGGTCAGATACTGGGTCAAGAAGTATGGAAGCAGAGAGGGGGTAAGGCGGGCTAGAAAGCGCCGGGATTGTGGATAACTCATCCAAACCTAAAAGTGTCGACTTTCCACAATTCAGAATTTTTAAAATCGATCTATTTCAGCAATTTTGAAGGGTTTGGAGAGGAGAATGTGGAGAATTTTTAAATATCCACACCCCTGTGGATAACCCGTTTCAGATTGTGGATAAGTTTTAATGAAAGCACGATAACTAAAGGATTTTTTAGCTTTTTTGTCCTGTGGATAACTCTCTGAATTGTGGATAGTTATCCACTTATCCACATGGATAGTTTTCCACAGGCCTCTATCGACAGGCTGTCCACATCGAGTTTCCTGTGGATTTCTTCAAGCCCCTTGATTACAGGATTTTTCGGGCTTTCAATGTGGATAACTTAACCGACCTTAAAATGGGGTGCTTTCACCTGTGGAAAGAGGGGGCATCCGTGGTATGCTCTCCAGCTGCGAGAGGCCTGTATCATGAACGCTATAACAAGCCCGTCCCTGGACCGCATCTGGGCCCAGACGCTGAGTCTCATCAAGCAGAACTTCCACGACAACATGCAGATGTTCGACAGCTTTTTCGACACGACAAAACTGGTCTCTCTCGACGGCTCCATCGCCACCGTATTGACCCCTTCCCAGGTCAACGCCGCCATCCTTAAGAGCTCGTCCTATTTAGAGATGATGGAGACCTCTTTAAAGAAGGTCACCCAGACCTCCTACAGCTTCAACATCGTAGACAAGAACTCATATAGAGATGCCAAGGCTGAGGCCTCTGCGCCCCAGAAGCGGTACCACTTCTTCTCCAGATCCAGGATCAACCCCAAGTTGAACTTCGTCAACTTCGTGAGAGGTGCCTCTAACCAGGAGGCCCTCAAGGCCGCGCTGGCGGCCGTGGAGGCTCCCGGAGTCCTTAATCCCATATTCATCTATTCGGCTACCGGATACGGAAAGACCCACCTTTTAAACGCCATAGCTAACGGATATCTAGAGAAGCACCCCACCTCTAAAGTCCTATATACAGATACCAACGAGTTCATCGACGAGTTCATCGACTTCTCCCAGGGGAGGTACGACTCCAAGGACTTCAGGGAGTTCTTCGACACCGTGAACATGCTCCTAATCGACGACGTGCAGTTTCTCAGCAACAAGACCAAGACCAGCGAGTTCTTCTTCAACATCTTCAACGCCTTCGTCTCCTCGGGAAAGCAGATCGTAATAACCTCAGACAGAGCTCCGGCGGAGCTGGACGGGCTAGAGGACCGGCTGGTCTCCAGGTTCTCATCAGGGCTAACAATCCCCATCATGAGACCCCAGCCGGACACCATGCTCTCCATATTGAAGATGAAGGTGAAGGAGCTCGGCCAGGAGAGACTGTTAGCCCCTGAAGTGATGGACTACCTGGTCTCCCACAACCCCGGGAACATCAGGGGCATGGAGGGGGACCTCAACAGGGTTCTCTTCCTGGCCACAGGCACCAACGCCGACGTGGTCACCCTGGACATGGTCGAGGAGATGTTCGCCGAGCGTAGGGGCAAGGGAACCTCGGAGAAGGACCCTCTGACCCCGGAGAAGATCATCCGGGCCGTGGCCGAGTACTACCAGGTGGCCCAGGCCCAGATCATGTCCAAGATGCGGACCCTCCAGGTGGCCACGGCCCGAAAGCTCTCCATGTACCTGTGCAGGAGCATGCTAGACATGCCCTACACCGAGATAGGAAAGCTCTTCGGGAGGGACCACTCCACGGTCATGTCAGCCTGCTCCAAGATAAGTAAGGAGCTAAAGCAGGCCCCCCTGATGGCCCAGGGGGTCAACAACCTCAAGAAGAAGCTGTCCATCAAGACTGTGGAGACCGCCGTCAAAGTGTGAGCAACTCCCACGGGGCTGTGGATTCGATGAAAGCTTTATCCGACTGGGTTGTAAACCCTTTCTAAGAGCTTGGATCCCAGAAGTTATCCACATGTCCACAGCCCTTATTAGTATTAGTCTTTAAGAAGTATCATCTTATAGCCCGGGAAGGTGTCTCGGACTGAAAGGCTGGCAGAGAAAACATGAAACTCACTGTGAAGACCCAGGCGCTGATCAAGGCGCTGAACGAGGCTATAGACGCTATCCCCAGCGCCTCGACCGAGCCTAGCTTCAAGAACTTCCTTTTAAGCGTCACCGACGACGCTCTGGAGGTCGTCGCCTCCGACGGGAGCGTGACCTTAAAGACTGTCCTCCCTGCTAAAGAGGGAGAGAAGGAGAACATCATCTCCTGTGAGCCCGGGAAGGTCCAGGCTCCGGCTCACTTTCTCTTGGATATAGTGAAGAGCCTCGATGGCGACACCGTGACCTTAGAGGCCGTGGACACCAGCCTGATGACGGTGTCGGACCAGAGGACCTACTACAAGGTCAACACCATCTCCGCCGACGAGTACCCCGACGTGTACATGGACTTCGACGACTCCAGGGCCGTAAGGATCACCAGCGAGGACTTCAAGAAGCTGTACGAGGCCACCTCCTTCGCCGTGGCGGCCAAGTCCTCCAAGCTCTGCTTCACTGGGATCAACATCAGGACTAACGAGGACAGGCTGTACTTCCTGGCCACCGACGCCTGCCGTCTAGCTCAGATGTCTGTCCCTCTCCCCTCCGCTCCCCAGATCAAGATCACGGTCCCCGTGAAGGTGCTGAACATGATCTCGAAGAAGGATGGCCTAAAAGAGGTCGAGCTGGAGGTCAGCGAGTCCAAGGCCCTGTTCAGGGCCGGGGATACCATCTTCCAGTCCAGGATCATCCCCGGGGAGTTCCCAAACCTCGAGCGTATACGCCCCGCCAGCACCCCCTACAAGCTCACCGTTAACTCCTCAGAGTTCCTCAAGGCCCTGGACAGGGTCACCATCGTGGCCTCGGTGAGCCCTGCCCCCGTAGCCAGGCTCACCTGCAGCCAGGACGGGTCGGAGCTGGTAGCCTCCTCCACCAACGGAGACGTGAAGGAGCCCCTCAAGAGCTGCACCTTCGAGGGCGACCTGTTCCAGATCGCCTTCAACACCAGGTTCGTCTCCGAGGCCGTGAAGGCTCTAAACGCCCCTAAGGTCACCCTGTCCTTCGCCGGGGAGGGCAAGATCTTCGTGGTCCAGAGCGACGATGTCGACAACGACCAGATCATCACCCCCGTGAGGATCGGGTACTAATCTCATAGAAACCTGAATTCGGAGATTCAGGAGTACCTAAAAATCCGGGAAACCAGAAAATTGAACTATATCCCCTGGAGTCTCAGAAGGACTCCGGGGGATTTTTTTTGTAGAGAAGCTGTCAAAAATCCGGGAAGTGAACATATAGATAGTGAGTGGAGGCGATGAATAGGACTTCTTTGATTCAGGGGTTAGGTGGAAACAAGTTACCGGATAACTGAAGGCCCTGGGGATTTAGTTGGAAACTAATAGCCGGATAAGGATCTCTTAGTATCTACGGGTTAGTTGGAAACAAGTAAACGGATAATCCAGGCTTCCAGGGAATTGGGTGGAAACTAATAACCGGATAAACAACTCTTAGGATCTACGAATTAGGTGGAAACAGATTACCGGATAATCCAGGCTCTAGAGGTATTAGCTGGAAACTAATAACCGGATAACGGCCCAAAATTTGCCATCCGGCTTGACTTTGATTTCAAAAGGGCTATTCTAAACGAACCCTAAGAAACGACAGCTCAACCCCAGTCGAATCCCTGAGACCAGTAGTCAGTTTGAGTCGAGGGCCGATATGTCAGCAGTCTCGTCTTCAGTCGGGTAGAAAGAAGGTACGTGCATGAAGAGATTTTTCCGTTGGCTCAAGGTCGATCTTCTCGACCTGATCGCCGGAGCTATCTGCGCCGGCATCTGCTAGCAGCAGGAATGAGAGAGGCCGCTCTGAGAGAGCGGCTTTTCTCTTGCTTCAACATATCGTTATCTTGAAGAAACCTTGAAAAGTATAAAAGATCCAAAAATCTCTGTCAGGAAAATCAGTGATCTGAATAGAGACAAGTGCGAGGGGGTAAAACCCTCGCACTGGCATACCCCCTTACTATCTCCTGGGGCGCATTTCCTTATAGTTCCCCTCGCATTGCTCTCGAGGGGATTTTTATTTTCCCGGCGGAGTTTCTAATAGCGGTACACCGGAGAAGAAAAGAAATTGAACTTCTTAATACCGATATAGAGTCGATTTCTTTCGCGGTGATTAGAGAAGCACGGACGGTATACCGATAAGGATTACACCTACACCGCACCGAAGTCGGAAAAATGATTGAAAACCTTCCAAAATCGAAGGAATTGCCTAAATTTTGGGTACTTGCTCCAAAGCACCGATTACAGATATAGATGGATCACCCTGTTTTCTTTCGCGGATAGCTGTTCGGTGCTTCGGTGCACCGAGGAAGAAAAGAAATTGAACTTACTACCGCCGCACACCTGTCAAAAGTTTCGGTATACCGAATATAGATAGGTGTGAGGGCAAGATCACCTCACACAGGCATTATTAGACCTACCTTTAAGTTTCTGACTTCCTGAGGATCCTCGCCGTAGGTGGCGAGGATTTTCAGTTCCTCATAAATGAACAATCTTGAAGAAACCTTGAAGCGACTAAAAAATCAGGATTTCCTTGTCAGGAATCCGAGTCGATGCAATAAGGACTAGTGGACGGAGAAAGCGGAAGCTCCGTCCAGGATCATCTCAGAACGTAGAGAGGTCGCGCACCCGCCAGAGATGGCGGGATTTTTCGTAGTCGAAAAAAGAGGGGAATGAGCCCCTCTATCTATTAAAGCCTAATCGTTTAGAAGCCCTTTATCAGTTCGAGGATTCAGCTGTTGAATCGCTCTTAGCCTCTTCGACAGGAGCCTCCTTCGGAGCCCCTTCTGCCGTCTTCTCACATTCGGCCTTGTCGTCGTCTTCAGCAGTCTTGTCCTCAGTCGTATCCGCCTTTGAATTCCTCTCAGCCATGTAGGACTCCACCCGGAGCTTAGCGGCGCTCAGAGCCCGGTTTCTAGCGGACTTCATGGCGGTGAAGACCTTGAGGATGACAAACAGGGTCAGGGCGATGATGACGAAGGAGATTACGGCGTTGATTAGAGCTCCCCAATCTATTAGTGCCAACCCGTTGTAGTAGTAGGTGGCACCCCTCAGGGTGTACATGTCGGATATGGCCGAGGTGAAGTCCTCAGCCTGGGTCAGGTGCACCCACTCGGAGGTCGAATACTTAGGAAGGAGAGCAGTTCCTCCGACCAGGATGTCTTTGTACCCGGTCTGAGATGCGTTGGTCGCAGGCAGCACCGTGATGAGCCCGGAGATGCCTCCAGGCACGCCCCAGGTGCAGATGCTCAACAGGATGTTGGTCACGGCGGTGACCACGGCGTTGAAGGCACCGCCGATGATCACACCCACCGCCATGTCGATGACGTTGCCTCTGGAGACGAACTTCTTGAACTCCTCCCAGGTGTTCTTCAGCCTCTGCTTGAATTTAGGCTTCCCTGTATTCTTCTCTTCCTCAGCCATGGTGAATCCTCCTAGTACTGGTGAAATACGGATCTTGTAAATATTAGAGACGACTGAAGTTTCACTTCAGTCGTCTGGTTGTCTATACAGCTCGGATAACTTTGACTTATATAGAGTTCAAATGAACTGATTTTCTACGATGCCTCCAAGGACCTGTGCTCCTCCTTGGGCGGTCTGTTGAATATGGACATGAGAATCGAAGCTACTACTGGAGACGCAAAGAGGAAGATGAACAGGGTCAGGGTCTCTATCGTGTTGAGTTCCAAGCCTCCGCCCTTGGGGAAGACGTTGATGGTGCCGAACAGAGGGAAGATGACGCTGTCGTTGAACAGCAGGATCAGTGCAGCCATTAATAGAGCATCGCCAACGAACAGAACGATTCTGTAGGTGTTGAAGGGTTTAGCTAGCACGTAGAGCATCCCCAGAGAGTCGAAGGTCAGACAGATCGCCATCACGGCCTTCACGCTGTCGGAGGTGTAGTTCAGATCCTCTCCGAAGGTTCCGGTCTGAGCCAGGATGAACAGGCACCAGAATGTCAGGAGCAGCAGTATGGCTCCAGGTATGGCGTTCTTGAACGTGTTGGTGAGGAACCTTCCCTTGATCCTGTTCCTGTTGGGCTGCAGCGACAGGAAGAAGGAGGGTACACCGATACCCACGAACTCCATCAAGAGCAGGTCTGAAGGCGAGAAGGGATAGGTCAGCTTGGCTCCACCGACGGTGGAGAACCCGGTGATGATGAAGATCACGGCCAGAGTGATGGTGAAGATTGTCTTCATCAGGAAGAGGGCGGAGGACCTCTGGATGTTGTTCACGACCCTCCTGCCCTCCATCACCACGGCCGGCATGGAGGCGAAGTTGGAGTCCAAGAGCACCAGGTGTGCGATGTTCCTGGGGGCCTCGGCACCCGAGGCCATGGCGATGGAGCAGTCGGCCTGCTTCATGGCCAGGATGTCGTTGACTCCGTCCCCGGTCATGGACACCGTCTTTCCGGCGGTCTTAAGAGCTTTAACCAAGGCGGCTTTCTGCTCCGGAGAGACCCTGCCGAAGACGGTGTACTTCTCCGCTATGGCTTCGACCTCCTTGAGGGAGAGGCCCTCTAAGGAGACGGCCCTCTCGGCGTTCCTCACGCCGCAGGCCCTGGCGATCTCCGCGGCTGTCAGGGGGTTGTCTCCGGAGATTATCTTTATCTCCACGTCGTTCTCCTGGAACCACTTGATGGTGGAGTAGGCCTCCTCCCTGATGTGGTCAGCCAGGACGAACAGGGCGATGGGATAGGTACGGCTAAGATCGACTCCATCCTCGGTTATAGGAGCATCTGACCTGGTCAGCATGACGACCCTGTAGCCCTTTCTCTGCCGGTCCTCGACCACCTGAGCCAGGTTGGCATCCGACCCTTTGTAGACGAACTCAGGGGCACCTAGAACCAGGGTGCCTACGCCTTTTAAAGTCGCCGCAGAGTACTTCCTGGAGGAGGAGAAAGCCAGGCTATCTAAGACCTGGTAGTCGGAGTTTAGAGGGTATCTCTCAGCCAGGGCTAAACTGGTCTGGTTGGCTTCCTTGAAGGCACCGAGATAGGATCCTACAAGTCTTTCGAGGTCGTACTTTCTGGAGAACATGATGACCTCGGCGACCTCCATGGTCCCGTCGGTCAGGGTCCCGGTCTTATCGAGGCACAGGACGTTGGTCCTAGCCAGCATCTCGAAGCAGTACAGGTCCTGGACCAGGGTCTTTCTCTTGGAGAGTCGGATGATCCCGGCCGCCAGGGCGACAGAGACCAATAGGAACATCCCGGCCGGGACCATCCCGACTACGACTCCGGCGGTCTGACCTAAAGCTTCTGAAATTCTTTGAGCCGTTTCGGTATAGGAGGTGTTGATCCAGTTGACTGCGAACATGGCTCCGGCGATGGGGATCACGATGATCGAGATCACCCTGACTATGGAGTTCATGGAGCGGAGCAGCTCGGACTTGGGCTTGGAGAACTGCTTGGCTTTGGCCTGCAGGGAGATAGCCCAGTTGGCTTCAGCAACTCTGTTGACTACGACCTTAGCCGTTCCTGATACCACGTAGGATCCAGCATAGACGGTATCTCCGGGATTCTTCCTGATGGGTAGGGATTCACCGGTCAGTAGAGACTCATTGACCTCGATGGTTCCTTCTCTAACTAAGGAATCTGAGGATATCTGGTCTCCGGTGGAGAGGACCATCACGTCGTCGATGACGAGGTCATCGACATCGATGTGCTTGGTTAGTCCGTCCCTGATAACTGTGGCCGAGGGGGCTGTGACGAGCCTGAGCTTGTCCACGGTCTTCTTGGATTTGATCTCCTGAACTAATCCGACGACGATGTTGACGACCATTATCAGCAGGAAGGTGCAGTCCTTGATCCTTCCGACGCAGATCAGAGCGATAGCTATAGCTGTAAGAAGCACGTTGAAGAAAGTGAGGACGTTATCTTTAACAATTTCCCAGTATGTCTTCGTGTACTTCTTCTTAGATTTGTTTGTGAGCTCCTGCTGAACCCTGGTCTGAACCTGTTCTTCGGTCAGTCCGATACTCAGGTCGGGGCTGAACCTCTCGACCCTGTTTATCTTGTCGACCAGAGGCTGAGACATGGACGAGGCGGATAGAGAGGGATTCTTCTTCGACCTTATGTGGGAGAGGATGTCCCTCTTCTTCAGGGTGGTCATCACCGCCTCGTCCAGGTTCTGGTTTTCGAAGGTGTCGATCAGAGATTTACCTTCAGGAGTCTTTATCTCAGGCTTCTCTTCCTCCTTCTCCTCGGGCTTTTCAACCTTGTTATTCTCTTCATTCTTATTGGAAGAGAAGAACCTGGTGAAGTTCTGCCAGAAGGAGCCTCTCCTCTTAGTCTCCTGCTGAGACTCCTCGCTGGACTCCTGGATCTCCATCTCGGTGACCTTGA
>C._urophasianus_2_cecum__coassemble_118_pt1 | contig 21398 bp, 11 predicted proteins | sample C__urophasianus_2_cecum__metabat2_low_PE_009 | metagenome-assembled genome bin C | reverse complement strand
CCTAGGAGCTCTGCGTGCTCTCCGGCCACGTCCTGGAAGAGGCTCAGGTACTTAGAGGGGAACACCCTGTCGTAGGTGTCGAAGCACTCGTATCCGAGCCTGATGGTCTTGCTGTACTCCGGTTCCATCACAGGTGTCTCTCTATGACCTTCAGGGCTTCGTCCCAATTTTTGACGGACTCGAACTGTACACCATCGGATAAGGGGTCCTTATTCTCTGGATTGAGCCAGATGGACAGGCCGTATCCGGCCATGTAGGAGCCGTAAATGTCGGGGGTGAAGGTGTCTCCGACGTAGCAGCACTCCTTTTCAGGAACTCCGATCAACTTCGATAGCATCTCGAAGAACAGGGGGCTGGGCTTCTTGGCTGCGAGGTCGGATGATGCGACTATGAACTTGAAGTTCTCTGTCGGCATCACCTGGCTGATATAGCCCTGAGTCTGCTTCGAGCTGTAGATGCTGTTTGAACCCACAGCGTAGGGGACACCCTTCTCGGTCAGAGCCCTCAGTGCTCTGTCCACGCCCTCTACCATCGTCTGGCGGTACTGGGCTCCGATGGTGGAATCCACCAGCTTGTCGATCGAGATCCTAGGCTTGAGGTTGCACCGGATGCAGAGAGCTCTGACCAGGGCATCGACCGGGCTCTCGAACTCTCCCTCCCTGCCGTGGTAGTACTTCATCAGAGAGCTCCAGGAGGACTCGATCTGCTCCGGGGTCAATCCAGAGGGGTTGTCGCAGAAGGTCAGAAATTTCTCTCCGACGAACGGAGAGGGGGCCACAGCATAGGTGATCAGGGTACCCCAGCAGTCCAACAGTACCGCTCTTATAGCCATGTTCTAGACCTCCTAACTAATGATTTTTATAGAATTTTTCCTAATATTAGTGCAACAGATATGATTTTCACGCTCTAGAGCACTAAAAAGTGGCCTTTTACTCTTACAGAAGGACCTTTTTGCTATTTTAACCAACCTAATATTTACTTTCAAAGTTGTTTAAAATATCTATCTGTTTTTGATAGTGGCTAAAAAAGTGAAAAGTTCCGATGAAAAGCCAGTTTTTCGGGTCGGATTAGGCCTTCTAGGCCCTTCATGGGTGCACATGTTGGAGCGCCTAAATTGTTTGAGGTGTTTTTCGGTGTTATATTTTGTAAGTCTTTAAATTAAGGACGCACGCATACGAACTTTTCTCTGTGTGCGTGGGGGAGGATCCGCAATGAGGAAGAGGGCATTCGCTAAAGCTGCTCTGGCCCTGCTGGAAGTCCTGAGCGCGATCGTGCTTGCTGCGGCCGTGCTCTGGGCTGTACCTGCGTCCCGCGACTACTTCGCGGAGCGCATCGGCTTCGTCCAGGCGTTCGTCGACTTCTGGCAACCCGAGACCTGGGTGAGCCTGCCTGAGTTTTCAGCCTATCCCAGCATCTGGGGGCTGCTGCTTTTCGTCATCGTCATCGTCGTTCTTCAGGCGCTGACCGTCTGGCCTCTGGTAGTGCTCTGCAGGAAGCCTAAGGCTCCTGAGACCGCCGAGGCTACCAGAGAGCTGGAGGAGGGTGGCGACTACAGCAACCTGGCCTTCGTCGACCGGAAGGGAAACTACGGCCACGTGAGGGTCAAGGGCCGCGTGGCCGACCCCAGGAGCAAGTACTACTCCGGGCTGAATCAGGTCCAGGCCGACCAGGAGTTCGACTGGAGGCACTACACCGGGGTCAAGCCCGCGGTCAGGATCGTCCTGGGCGTGGTTCTTGGAGTTATCGCCCTGTTCCTGCTGGTGGTCCGTTTCGGCTGGTACGTAAGCGACGCATCAGACAGCATTGCTAAGATCTATTCCAACAGCTTCCTGTCCGGTGCCATGTCCGACATGGACTACCTGGGAAACCACCTGTTCGACTCCCTGGCTAACCTCGAAGTAGGAACTGTAGGTTCGTCCGTAGTCACCGGCCAGGAGGTCTGCGACTTCATCTTCTGGATACTGCTCTTCTACGCCGGGGTCATGGTGGTCCTGATCCTGGTCTCTTGCGTCGCCTGGTGCTTCCGCAAGAGCATCGGGACCAGGAGGGCTGTCAGGGCTAGGGCCCGCTACTACGCCGACGTGGCCGCCAAGACCTTCTATCCGATCTTTGCTGACGAGGCCCAGTACCTCTGCGTCGGCGTCCGCTCCCAGGACGAGCTGAGGGGCGAGACGCTGCCCGAGGAGGGTGCCTCCAACATCGAGCCCGCTGCGGTCTCCTCCTCCCCCGAGGACCGCAACGAGGCCAGGAGGATCTCCATCTCCGAGATCGGCACCGGCATCGACGAGGTCGAGGCCGTACAGGTCAACGTGGAGGGCAACGTCTTCTCCGACTCCGCCCTGTCCTACACCCTGAACGAGGCCACCGACGACCTGATGCTGATCGATCCCACCCTGCTTTCTGCCATCGCCGTGTTCACCGAGAGGTCCGAGAGGATCCAGCCCAGGGTCGAACAGCAGGTGGAGATCCCCACCATCGCCATCCTCACCCCTCGCTACTCCCAGATCGAGGAGGTCGAGGAGAAGCAGACGGAGCTCCGTCCCTCCGACCGGACTCCGCTCTACTGGTACTCCAACGCCGAGCTTCGTCCCTCCGACTTCGTGCCCTCCTACTGGTATGAGGGTGTCATACTGCCTGAAGTTCAGTCCGAAGTCGAGGCTCCTGAACCTGAAGTCAAGTCCGAGGTTAAGCCTGAAGTCGCCGTCGAGGCTCCCGTCGAGTTCGAGGGACCCGTCGATTACCTGGATAAGGATCAGCTGGAGCTCTACAAGCTTCTGGCCAACGCCATCGAGCCCTTCATCCTGCACCCTGTCTACGTAGAGGGCGCTCACCCCACCGCCGTGGCTCCGACCCCCTGGCGCATCTCCACCGAGATCGGCATCTTCCCTCTCACTTCAGCTCCCGCCGTCTCCGCCCCTGATGTCACCGCCCCCGAGGTGTTCTCCACCTCCGAGATCAGAGCTGTATCCATCAAGGCCCCCGAGCTTCCCGTGGAGCGCGTGAAGACTCGCTTCGTCCCCGCCTCGGAGAGGTCCGTCGCCCACTGGCTGCTGTTGGCAACCCTGGAGGCTGAGTCTCCCGTCCAGGAGGAGGTCGGTCTCCGTCCCGCATACGTCTCCGGCACCTCCGTGGGTGCCGAGGAGCTCTACTCCCACAGGCCCATCGATGTCGGTGCCTCTCTTGTCAGATACCAGCGTGAAAGGCTCCTCTCGCTCTTCCTCGAGCCCGAGAGTCTGACCCCCGCCGAGGTCGAGGGGGCCGAGACCTCCCTAGCACAGGGTGGGCTGGAAGCCTCCCCTGTGGCCCTGTCTCCCATCTACTCGACCCGCCCCTCCAACAAGACTCCGGACTACTGGTACGAGAGAGCGCTGTTGGAGCCTGTCTACCCCTTCTCCTTCCAGCCCTACGAGGCTCCTGCCGTCATCGCTGCTCCTGCGCTGCCCGCTGAGCCCGTCGAGAGCAGGGCTACCTTAGTCCAGCCCTCCGACCAGCTTCCCGAGCACTGGATCGCCGGTGCGGTCCATGAGGCCGTCGAGGAGCCCGGATTCAACGCTCCCGTTCCCGCTCCCTCCGAGGTCGCCTACGCCTCTGGACTCCTGGCTTCCGGCCTTGCCGGTGCCGCTCCCAGGGCTGGAATCGGCCTGCCCGTGGTGACCAGCGTCACCCTGACCGTCCAGGAGGCTGCTCTGGAGCAGTTCCTGGAGCCTGGGAAGGCCGCTGCTGAGGCAGCCGCCAAGGGTGCCATCGTCCCCGAGGTGGAGCTGGTCCCCTCCAGCCGCAGCCCGGACTACTGGTACGAGATCGCTTCCTACGAGACCGCCCGTGCGGTGCCCTTCTACTACGTCAGGCCCGAGTACCTCAAGAGGCCTTCCGACAGGGTCCCTGCCTACTGGTATGAGAACGCCGAGAAGGCTCCCGCCTTCCCCTTCGTCTTCGCTCCCTATCAGGAGCCCGTCAGGAGGCCTTCCGACAGGTCGGTCGACTACTGGTACGCTAAGGCCTACGACGAGGCCCAGAGCGCCGAGCCCTTCGTCTTCGTGCCCTACGTTGTTCCTCAGAAGGCTCAGCCCGTGTTCGTTCCCACCGTCTCTCCCGCCGTGCTTCCCACCTGGCACGACCGTCCCTCCGACAAGACTCCCGATTACTGGTACGACCTGGCTAGAGAGACCTTCGTCGAGATCGTCGCTCCCGCCCTGCCCGTACAGCCCGTGGAGAGCCGGCTCGCTGTCGTCGCTTCCGAGCAGCTCCCCGAGCACTGGATCGTCGGTGCGGTCCACGAGGCCGCTGGCCTGGTGGCCCCCGCTCCCGTCCATACAGCTACGGTCTCCGGTCTGGTGACCTCCGCTTACGGTGAGGTCTCCGGCCTGTCCGGCACCGCTGGCTACGCTGCAGCGCAGACCGCCGCTCAACTTTCCGGCGTGACCTACGCAGCCGTATCCGCTTCTGAGGCCGCCCTGGAGCAGTTCCTCGAGCCCGGAGCCCTGTCTCCCGCCGCTATCGAGGGTGCCGAGGTCGAAGCTGTCGGCGGTGCCGCTCAGATCCTGGGCGGCGAGGCTGAGGCCGTGGCCGAGGCTCCCGAGCTGGTCGGTATCGCCTCCAACAGGAGCCCCGACTACTGGTACGAGATCGCCGCTTCTGAGGCCGCTGTCTCCAAGCCCTTCGTCTACGTCAGGCCCGACTATCTCAACAGGCCTTCCGACTACGAGCCCAGGCACTGGTACGACCTCGCCGTGGGCGAGACCAGAGCCGCCGGCCGTCCCATCATCGCTAAGCCCGTGCGTCCCATCAAGCCCATCACTCCCGTCAAGCCCGTCAAGCCCGCCGAGCCTGCACCCGAGGAGCCTGTCGCTCCCAAGATCGTCGGTCCCATCGGTCTGGCTCACGCCAAGAGCAAGCCTTCAGCCGTCAAGATCCAGCCCGTGGCCGCCAGGAGGGTCAGGTTCCAGCTCAAGACTATGGGTGCCACCTACCAGGGCAAGCTCACTCCCGAGGAGGCCTTCGCCAAGGCCGTGACCAACCAGAACGTGGTCATCGCCCCGGTGTTCGCCGACGCCGGCAAGGCCTCGTCCAAGTACCTGGCCAGCCGCAGGCAGAAGGAGAAGAGCAAGGCTCTCAAGACCGGCTACGTCTCCGCCACGGTGGTGAGCGACCTCAAGGCCGACGAGTCCCGTCCCGCCTCCGAGGAGTTCAACCTTCCCGTCTCCGCCTTCTCCTCCATCCGCGAGTGGGCCAAGGCCAAGAAGGAGTTCGAGGCTAATAGAAAGAAGGAAGCTGAGACCGCTCAGACCGCTAAGCCTGCCATCGACAAGGAGAAGATCAAGCCCATCTCCGTGGTGAAGCCCATCAAGCCCGTCTCCGCCAGCAAGCCCGAGGAGCCCGTTAAGCCTCAGCCCAAGCCCATCGCTCCTCTCAAGCCCATCAAGCCTATCAACCGCAAGCCCGTCCAGCCGATCAAGCCCATCAAACCCATCAAGCCTATCGACCCCAACAAGAAGAAGGGAGAGTGATGATCCATGAAGAGAGCAAAGAGCGCTAGGCCGAGTTCCGACTCCGGAATCGGCACCCTGACCAAGGCCCTGCTGGGCGGTATGGGGATCATAGGGTTCATCCTGATCCTCACCGTGGTCATCCTGGCCTACATCGTAGCGTAGCTAGGAGATAGGAAAGCCACCCTGAGAGGGGTGGCTTTTTCTGATGGGCTCTGGGAATTTAGAGCTCGTCCAAGCTTATAGAGGGCAGTGATTTCGAGACGATATAGATAGATGTTCAGAGGCTTGGAACTGAGCATCAAGTCTGATTTATACCTAGAATCAAGGATGTTTTCAGGGCACCTGTAAAGAAAGACGGGAAGCCCTTCTTGGGGGAGCGAATCGACGATTTTTAGGCGCACAGGATTATTAGGATTCGCATTGGATTCAAAGCACTGGCCTCAGTGCTTGAGTTTGCTGGACAGTCAGCAAAGCTGCATTAATGACCTATGTCTCCAGATTTCTAAGGTTTCTCATAGCTCTCTGAGGTTGACTCTGCCCTGAGGTTTAGTTCTTCGGATCAAAGGGGCTTGCCTATATGTATCTGTTACCTATGAGCTTCTGAAGCCGTTCTGACAAAATGCAGGCGAAGACTTTGCTATTAGCCTTTAGCAATCTAATTTCTGAAGGCAATAGTTGTATTTTCAATCCTCCCTTTTCTGGGCACAATAAAACCACCCTTCTGGGTGGTTTATATTCTTGGATTCAGCCTTATCTAGTCCAGGTCAGCCACAGGGATGCTGTCCTGGCGCTGAGCCACGGTCACGAACTCGTTCCAGAACTCCAGGGCCTCCCTGCTGCCCTTGGCACCTTTGAGGTCCTCCAGGGTGTCGAAGTCGGGGTAGCAGTAGGTGTCGGTCTGATTTACTACAGGAACGTTTATGAAGCTAGCGACCGAGACGTCGTACTTCTCCACAGCGTGGGATCTTATCAGGTTCCAGTCGCTGTCCACGGTGGCGGTGAAGGTCAGCTCGGTGATCACGAACTGCATGGCACCTCCGGCCAGGGTGCCGTTGAGGGTGCGGCGGTAGTACTTGGCCGCATCGGTGTGGCCGCCGTTGTCGTCCAGGGAGAAGGTGAAGGTGAAGTCGTAGTAGCCGTCCTGGCTGTTCGGCACCATGCTGGCGCTCTGGATAGCAGACCTATCGGGAACGAAATATGCGGTGGTCGAGAACAGGTCGTGGCCGAACTCGTCGAGGAGGGCCTGCCTGTTGGGGTCCTCCTGGACCCCTCCGAACTCGTGGGCCTCGCCGGCAAACTCTCCGTCCACGGGGTTCTCATCGATGGTGATGTCGGCTCCGTTCTTGGTCTCCTGGGCGCAGTAGATGCCCTTGTCGATGTCCTCGAAGGCCCTGGCACCCTCGTCGATGGTGGGAATCTCCAAGCCGCTCCCGGCCGAGCCGATGGTGATATCGCCAGTGGAGGTGAAGTACTGGAAGACCGTGGAGTTGTAGTTCATGGTCATGGAGGCGATCTTCTGGGTGTAGGTTCCCAGGCTTCCCACCGAGCCTATGGCCTCGCCGTAGGCGACGGCCAGGGTGTTTGTGTTGTTCTTCCGGTGAGAGATGAAGAAGAAGGCGTCGTAGGGGTCGGCCTGAGCGGGGGTTACACCCTCGTAGTCCCTGGGAGAGTGCATGGGGATGCACTCGGGCTGGGGGTCTCCGTAGACGGTGGGGCCGTGCTCGCCCCTGGTGTAGTCCCAGTGCTCGGCCTTGCCGGTGTAGGCCTGGGAGCTGGCGCTGTCCTCTCCGCCTCCGGCGGAGACCTTCTCCTCGGGGTTGTTGCAGCTGGCTAGACAGCCCAGAAGACACAATCCTAAAACACTAAGGTATCTGGTTTTCATTTTCGATATGTTCCTGCTGCTTCAGAGTATGAATTAACGTATAGGCTTTTTCAATGCTGAATCCGCACTAGTCTATGATGTCGATAACACCCTGGGCATCCAGACCGGAGACGGCGCTGTTCCACATAGCGACCGCGGACTTCACGCCCTCCTCGGTCGCCCCGTCCTTTGAGGTTCCCACAATGTCCTGGATGTCGTCGTAGTGGACGATCTTGGTGTCCGTGGCGTTGACCACCTCCACGGATATCGCGCCGCCTAAAGCGGTCACGGTGTACCTCTCGACGCTGTGGACCCTGAGGAGGTTCCACTCGGTGTCGACGGTGATCTGCCAGGTGAGGCTCTGGATGTCGAAGTCCACGATCCCGGAGGCCACCCCATCGTTCAGGGTGTCCCTGTACCAGGTGGCGGCGTCGGTGTGGCCGTTCTTGCTGTCCAGGTTCAGGGTGTAGGTGAATGTGTAGGTGCCATCCTCCTCGTTGGGTGCCATCTCCGCGCTGGCGATGGCGGAGGAGTCGGGGACGTAGTAGGAGTTGAGGGCGAACAGGTCGTGCCCGAACCTGTCGAAGAATCCCTGCCGGTTGGAGGCCGTCTGGGGGGAGCCCCAGGCGGAGGCGTGGCCGGAGTAGATTCCCTCTACAGGGTTTTCGTCGATGCTGACATCGGCTCCCTGGGCGGTCTCCTGGCCCATATAGATGCCCTTGGTGACATCCTCGAAGCCCCTGGTGGCCTTGGCGATCGGCTGGAATCCGGTGAGGGATCCCAGGCTGATCTCGCCCGTGGTGACGAACATGTTGAAGTAGGTGGTCTCGTCGTTCATGGTCATCCCGGCCATCCTCTGGGTGTACCTGAACGTCCCCTTGTCGGCTATGGCCGTCCCGTAGTTGATGGCTAGATGGTGCTGGTTAGCCTCTTTGTGGGAGACGTAGAAGTAGGCATCGTAGGGGTCGGCCTGAGCGGGGGTTACGCCCTCGTAGTCGTGCGGTGCCTGGAAGGGGATGCACTCTGGGGCGGGGTCTCCGTCCACGTTCGGGTAGGTCTGGTGGACCACCCCGGAGTGGACGTTGCTGCTATCGCTGTTTCCTCCGCCCTTCCTTATGGTGTTGCACCCTGCTAGGAGCAGTATGGCGGGGAGGACAGCCAGCTTCATCAGTCTCATCAAAGGTTCCTCCTTGAGCTGTCGGCTTCGTTTTATACCCCATGAGAGGCTATTTTGGTTAGATGAAAACTTTAATCGGAGATATGAAACCCCTTTATAGGTGTGAGAATAGCCTCAGATAGATATTAGAATGTATACCGCTTTTCAGGCAGGGAGGACCGTATGCTCGTCGCCAAGGATCTGAGGAAGACTTACCAGCTCAAGAAGGGCAGGGAGATCCACGCCCTGGACGGGGTGAGCCTCACCCTGCCCGACCGGGGCATGGTCTTCATCCTGGGAAAGTCCGGCTCGGGTAAGTCCACCCTGCTGAACATCCTGGGAGGTCTCGACTCCCCCGACTCCGGGGAGGTCGAGGCCTTCGGCCAGTCCACCCGCCAGTTCAAGATGGCGGACTACAACTCCTACAGGAACAAGTACATCGGCTTCGTCTTCCAGGACTACAACGTCCTTAACTCCCTGACCGTCAGGGAGAACGTCACTCTGGCCCTCCAGCTCCAGGGAGCTAAAGGAGAGGATATCGCCTCCAGGGTCGACGAGATCCTCTCTAGGACCGGGCTCTTGGAGATGGCGGACCGCAAGCCCTCCCAGCTCTCCGGCGGCCAGAAGCAGAGGATCGCCGTGGCCAGAGCCCTGGTCAAGAACCCCAGGATCATCCTGGCCGACGAGCCCACCGGGGCCTTGGACACCGAGAGCTCCAGGAAGATATTCAATCTTCTTAGAGAGCTCTCCAAGACCGCCCTGGTGGTCTGCGTCACCCACGATGCCCTGAGCGCCGAGAGGTACGCCGACAGGATCATCAGGATCCACGAGGGGAAGATCACCTCCGACGTGACCAGGATCCCCGAGGACGAGCTGGAGCCCATCTCCGCCTCCGGAAACCTAAAGAGGGTCGGGAAGGGTCTACTGAAGGTCAACGACGTGAGCTCCCTTAGCCAAGACGATCTGGAGGCTCTGGGGAAGACCGTCGGAGCCTGTGACAAGCCCGCCTACATCTCCTACGGCGACAGCGTGATCGTCCCTCCCACCATCATGGGTAGCAGCACCGAGAGCCAGGATGTCCTAGAGGGCTTCAGGTACACCACCGACGAGGACATCCAGAGGTTCATGGATAGTCCTACGGAGTACAAGACGTTCTCGGCTAGATTACCTTTCATCTTCAAACTGAAGATGGGTGCCACCTCGCTGCTCCACGGAGCCGTGAGGTTGGCCTTCACCATCATAATCTCCCTCTTGGCCTTCACCGTCCTAGGTGTCGCCACCTCCCTGACCCTCTACTCCGGAGCCGACACCTTCGCTGAGACCTCGTCCCTATACACCCCTGCCACAGTGTCCTTCAGGGGCAAGGGCACCTTCACCGACTTCAAGGGCAGCCACCAGCCTAAGAACATGCTGGCTAAGGACGACATAGACAACATCTCCGATGCCTTCCACGGGGATGTGATATCCGTGTTCTCCGGAAGCTACACCAGCCTTTCGAAGGATCTGGCCGACACTGCGATCATCTCCAACGACTCCCAGTACAACTCCTTCAAGAACGTCAGGTTCCGTCTGGCCGCCTTTCCCGAGGGCTACACCGTCCAAGATGTGAAGGACGGCTTCGGGTTCGACGTGACCGGAGAGCTCCCCGAGAGCAAGTACGATGCGATGCTGACCGACTTCGACGTCTCCATGCTGATCCAGTCCGGAGGGGCTAGGACCTACAGGGTCGAGGGCGGAGCCGTCGTCGAGGACGAGACCCTGGATGCCTCCCAGATCGGATCCGACGGCTCCGGGCTCATCGGGAAGCAGATCTATCTGAACAGCCACGCCGACAAGGATGCCGTCAACGCCTCCAGCGAGAACCTGGGGCTCTACACCGTCACCGGGATCCTGGATACCGGATTCGATCTGACCGAGTCCGAGAACGCCTACGCCAGCTCCAACACCATGACCAGCGAGTTCACCAGGGAGAGGCTGGAGCTGGACTACCTGGAGTACGGCCCGGTGAAGAGGGTGTTCCTCTCCCCCGAGCACATCCTGGACACCGATATCGTGACCCAGCTGGCCACTCTTCCAACCGAGGGCACCATCGAGTATGACAATCCCATCCTCTACGCCATAGTACCCGCCGGAGACTACTCCGGACTCTACGATGCCTTCTCCTTCACCAGGAGGACCTTCTCGGGTACCAGATCCGACCACGTCAGTGTGGACCACTGGAAATCCTACATTCTGGAGTCTGTCATCACCGACGGGTTCCTCACCGACTCCTTCCAGAAGAACATCTCCAACATCTCCAACATGTGCCTCTGGCTGGCTATCGCCATGGGGGTGGTATCCGTCCTCATCACCATGAACTACATCTTCACCTCGGTGGAGTTCAAGAGGCAGGATATCGGAATCCTCAAGGGACTGGGTGCCAGGTCGGTCGATGTCTTCTACATCTTCCTCTTCGAGGCCATCATCATCGGTCTGGTCAACTTCGGGCTATCCTTAGCGCTGACCGCCATCCTCACCGGGGTGGTCAACTCCTTCCTGAGAGCTGCCCTGGGCACCCCTCTGAGCCTCATAGGCTTCGACTGGCCTCAGGTCCTGATCCTTCTCGTGGTTTCTTTATTGGTAGCCGTGATCAGCGCCATCATCCCCTCGTACAAGATCGCATCCATGAAGCCTGTGAAGGCGATGAGGAGGGACGAGTAGACCCCCTGAAATCGCTTACTCCTTATTTGTCTAATATATAGAGGTAATATAACCAATGCTTCAGTGCGGGATCCTCCCGCACTTTCGTCGGGAGAGACTAGCATGAACGACATCAGAAACGTGGCCATCATCGCCCACGTCGACCACGGCAAGACCACTCTGGTCGGAAGGCTCTTGACCTGGACCGGCACCGTGGATATGCCCGAGAGCGGGGACGTGACCATGATGGACTCCAACCCCATCGAGCACGAGAGGGGCATCACCATCCTGGCCAAGACCACCTCGATCAGGTATAAGGACACTGTCATCAACATCCTTGACACCCCGGGCCACGCCGACTTCGGCGGCGAGGTCGAGAGGATCATGAACATGGTCGACGGGGTCGTCCTGGTCGTCGATGCCTTCGACGGCGTGATGCCCCAGACCAGATTCGTCCTCAAGACCGCTTTGGAGTACAAGCTCAAGGTGGTCGTCGTCATCAACAAGGTGGATAGGCCCAACGCCGACATCTCCAAGACCGAGGACGAGATCCTCCAGCTGTTCATGGACCTGGGGGCTGACGACAGGCAGCTGGACTACCGGATCGTATACTGCTCCGCTTTAAAGGGAACCTCCTCCTACTCTCCCGACCTCGATACCCAGGAGCCCACCATGGCTCCCATATTGGACACCATCGTCTCCGAGATTCCCGCCCCCAGCATGGACTCTGAAGCCCCCTTCCAGTTCCAGCCCTCCATGCTCGACTATAACGACTACATCGGAAGGATCGGTATCGGTAGGGTCGAGAGGGGTGTCGTCAAGCCCGGTGACATCGTCACCTGCATGAGGCTGGACGGCACCCAGAAGCAGTTCAGGGTGCAGAAGCTCTACGGCTACGTCGGCATGTCCAGGATCGAGATTCCCCAGGCCTCGGCCGGGGAGATCTGCGCCATCGGAGGGCTGGCCGACATCGAGGTCGGAGAGACCATCTGCGCCCCCGACCACCTGGATGCCCTCCCTCCCCTGAGGATCGACCCTCCCACCCTGCAGATGACCTTCGCCGCCAACAAGTCCCCGTTCGCCGGGCAGGAGGGCAAGTTCGTCACCGCCGCCAAGATCGGTGACAGGCTGTTCAGGGAGTCCCAGAAGGACGTGTCCCTGAAGTTCGTCTCCCAGCCCGCCTCTGAGTCCTTCCTGGTCTCCGGGAGAGGAGAGCTGGCCCTCTCCGTCCTCATCGAGACAATGAGGAGGGAGGGGTTCGAGCTGGAGGTTTCCAAGCCCGACGTCATCATCAAGGAGATCGACGGGGTCAGGTGCGAGCCCTACGAGGACCTCCAGATCGATGTGCCCGACGAGTACGTCGGAGCCGTGATGCAGCTGGTCGGAGGCCGCTCCGCCCAGATGCTCAACATGGACTCCAACAACGGGCAGACCAGGCTGACCTACGTCATCCCCACCAGGGGTCTTATCTCCTTCATGACCACGTTCATGACCCTGACCAGGGGCTACGGGATGATCAACCACTCCTTCAGGGAGTATCGGCCCGTAGCTAAGGGTGTCATAGGTAGGAGGCAGGAGGGGGTCCTGGTCTCCGTCAACCAGGGCAAGTCCACCTCCTACGCCCTCCAGCACGTCGAGGCCAGGGGCACCATGTTCATCGGCCCGGGCACCATGGTCTACGAGGGCATGCTGGTCGGGGAGAACAAGTTTCCCAGGGACATGGCGGTCAACGTCACCGAGGGCATGCCGCTGAACAACGAGAGGTCCTCCACCAAGGACCAGACCATCGTCCTCAAGGCCCCCAGGAGGATCTCCCTGGAGGAGGCGTTGGACTACATCAACAACGACGAGCTGGTCGAGGTCACCCCCAAGTCCATCCGCCTCAGGAAGAAGATCCTGGACACCAACACCAGGAAGAAGTACGAAGCCCACCACCCCGAGGAGTACGGTCAAGCTCCGAAGAACTGAGCTGGCTATAAATTCAGCAGGCTTAGCAATCTAACTTTCTAATCTTAAGTCGTATATAGATAAAGCACTGGGATCCTTGGTGCTTTTAGATTTGAATCTGGAATGGATATCGGATTTTTGAAGGTCTGGGAAGTTGATGAACTGCTTTTGAGGCTCAGTGAATTCCCTGATTTCAGGGAATCCTTTGCTCTTTGAACCCCTAAGGTTCTTATGTATACCTCGACCGAAGAGGGGTGGAAGTATAGAATTCTTCGGTAGAAGAAATAGGATTCTCAGATAGTCTTGGGAGGTGTGGGACATGGCTAAGAGAGCGATATGCATCGACTTGGGTACCACCCAGACCAGGGTCTGGGTGGAGGGCAGAGGAAACATCTTCGACGAACCCACCGCCCTGGCTATCGACCTGGATTCCAAGAGGGTCATAGAGATCGGGTACCTGGCCGACAAGGCCAGCGGGAGGAACCCTGGGAATGTAGTTATCGTTAGACCCATCAGGGACGGAGTCGTAGCCGATGTCGATATGTGCGCCCTGCTGATCTACAGGATATTCGCTAACCAGGGTCTAGCCAGGCTCCTCAAGGGTGCTCCGGTCATTGTCTCGAGGCCAAACAGGATCACAGAGGTGGAGCTCAAGGCGCTGAGAGAGGTGTTCCAGAAGCTCAGGGTCGGAAGGCTGATCGAGGTTCCTGGAGCCGAGATGGCGGCTCTGGGAGCCGGTATCGACACCTCCTCACCCAGGGGAATCCTGGTCTTGGATATCGGAGGTGGAACCTCCGACTGTGCAGCCGTGGCCCTGGGAAAGATCGCAGTCTCCCACACCGTGAAGGTGGGCGGCACGGCTATGGACAGAGCCATTATCAGGTACTGCAAGCGGGCCAAGCACATCGTGCTGGGAAGCGCCACCGCCGAGTCGGTGAAGATGAGGATTGGTTCCCTATCCTCGGATTCTGAAGACCAATTCCTGGAGGCCATGGGCAGAGATGTGAGTTCCGGGCTTCCAACCTCTGCCATCATCTCGACCTCCGAGATCAGGCCGGTTCTTTTGCCTCTGGCCGAGCAGATCGCCGACATGGCTACCGAGGTCATCCAGGACGTGAAACCGGAGATGGCTGCGGACCTGGTGAGGTCCGGAGTCCTGGTCTCCGGAGCTGGAGCCCAGCTCGGAGGTATGAAGGAGTATCTGACCAAGGCTCTTAGGATCCCTGTCCACTTCGCTTCCGACATGCCCAACGGCACCATGCTGGGGCTCCAGCGCCAGGCTGAGAGGCTGTTCCCTAGCAAGAAGTAACGCAGAAATCTAGGCCTTTATTCAAGGGCTAGGGGCGCTATCCCAGGTTGAAATTAGAGCTCTGATTATGCTTTAATATGGATTGCGCAAACTCCGTGTTGGGGGAATAGTTAAACGGCATAACTACGGTCTCCAAAACCGTTGTTGGGGGTTCGATTCCCTCTTCCCCCGCCACTCGAAAAGAAGACAGCCGATGCTTACTGCATCGGCTGTTTTTGTGGTCTAACTGGGGTTCTATACGATTGAGAAAGGCGACTAAGGCCTGTATTGAATGGAAACAAAGGGTTCTATAGAATTTTTGCATAGGAGGAGACGACATGTCAGCAGTTGCGATGCTTCTCAACGCCATCACCCTACTGGCCACATCGACATCTTCAAACGCCTCCATCATGCTGAACCAGGAAGCAATCAGAGAGCAGATTCAGATTTCGACAGATGAAAAGCAAAATCTAGAAGTTTCCAAAGCGGGGGCACTGAGCCAATACGGCGACAATATCAGTGCTGACATAACGAATATTCCAGCTTTTCTATCGGAGAATTATCCGAGCTACGCCTGGTGGAAGGACTCGGAAAACAGCGCCTCTACTGCCGATGTCTCCAATGCGATTCCGGTTAAGATGAGATCCGAGAGCGGTTACCCTGATACCGATATCGAACAGGCATTGAAAAACACAGGGCTCTATGAAAAGACGAGCTATGGAGGATGCGGCCCGATCGCAGCTCTGGGTATTCTCGATTATTTCGGCCGCTATCTCGGGTATCACGAGATAATCGAGCCTCCCATCGATGCTGAAAAGCGAGTGGCGCTAGCCACCGAGCTTTTCACCTATGTGCGCCTATCATTTTTCACGCAGAATCCCGATAAGGATACCCTAGTCTTACCCTGGGATACGGCCCAAGCTTTCTATGAGGTGATCAGGTTAAACGGACTAAAAAAGGTTATAGATGCCAAAGATAGTTGGTCTCTATTAGCCGGAGATCATCCTCAGTACTGGGAGAAGATAGTAGAGAGCATCGACGAGGGTATCCCAGTCACCATGTTCACTGGCTTGGATAGTGGGAGTGGGTCTTTCGCTAGTCACTATACAAATGTATACGGGTATGAGACATGGTCTGGCATCGATTCAACAACTGGTCAAAAGCTGACCAAAAGGTTCGTCAAAGCACGGCTGAATCTTAGCAGTGATGGCGAAAGCACCTACTGCGATGCCGACATCTTCAACTGCGGCCAGGTGGGGGTCATCACCTATCCTGTCACCTATGCGAACACCGAATCATTCCAAGCATCCGACTTCGCGGACACCTTCGTGAATTCCTCGGGAGGCGGTCAGTACTTCTTCTACAGCAAGAAGGAGCCTGTGACCCTAGCCAACGGAGAGGCCATCGAGACCGACAGGCTCAGGACCAGCTACATCGAGGGCCAGTATCTGGTCCTCTCCCCCAACAGGAGCGGAGCCGGAGTGGCCTATCTGGATATGGAGTTCCCCCACGATGTGACCCGGCTCACCTTCGATGCCTCCGTGTGGAGCGACTTCGAGGATATAGACGGCGAGACCTTCAAGGTCCAGTACTACGACGATGGCGGGTGGGTCGATCACATCGAGATAGACCCCGACGACCTTCCGGTCACCAAGGCCTACCCCGAGAGCGTCGTGGTGCTCTTCCCCAAGGGAGTCGACAGGGTCAGGTTCTACGCCGAGCACAAAAACCCCTCCGGCGACAGGAACAGGGGGAGGATCATCCTGGACGACTTCACCGTCAGCTACAACTAAGCTGAAGTATGTGGAGTTTCTACTTCATTTATTAGGTGCTGAAAAATAAAGAATTTATTGGAGTTAGGTATATGAAGAGACTGAGAAAGATCGCTTTCCTGCTAGCTATCGCACTCCCCTTCGCCTCGGCCTCCTGCGACGCACTGCATATCAACCGGCGGATCAATGCTGTAGTTCCGGGGTTGTATGTCGGAGATGAGATCAACTTCCTCCCGCTCACCTGCTATCTCAGGTTGACCCGGATCGATGAAGAAACCTACCGCGCCTCCAGAGGTGACGGGGTGATGATCGATGAGGTGAACGGAAATTACATCGACTTCGACTTCTGGACCATAGACGATGAGACCGGCGAGAGGACCGACTATGTCTTCAGGGACTTCTACAACAGGATAAAAGCTCCGGGGCAGCCTGTAACCTACAATGGGCACGTGGGGGAGCGAGAGTTCTATTTCTTTCCGGGGACATCAAGGGATGGTGTGCTGCCACCGGAGGAGTGCTTCTGCACCGTCAGTATATCTGAGGATGACGAGAATCCCAGAATAGCCTCGGATCTCTACTGGGTCAGCGAATAGAGGGGGGGATAGTCTTACTTTATTGTGCATCTGAACCTCTGTAAGCGAAACTGTAGAAGAGGTCTATCATCCGTTGCTTTTCCACTCTCGATGAGACAGGGATCTAAAAGCTAAGTGCCAGTGTACAAAGCAATCTTAAATTGAGGAATGTTGTTCAGCGGCATCGTTTTGAGATTAGAGAAGAGCAGTCATATAGGCTGGAATATAGAAGATGCCATCTTCCTCTTTTAAGTCCGAGGTGTGAATCACATAGGGGGTTGAAAGCTCGTCGGCGAACTTCGATTTAAACTTCCTGAGAGATGACAGAGTGTAGCGGCTGGACGATTTCACCTCGATAGGGCAGATGTTGTGCCTGGATGTGACATCGCCTTTGGAGATCAGGAAATCTATCTCCATCCTCTCATCTGCTTCAGGGCTCGGATTCGAATAGAAGTAGAGAGGATGTCCAGAAGCTACCAGCATCTGCGCTACGGCGTTCTCTAGAAACATCCCCTGGTTCAGGTTGAGCTTGCCGAAGAGAATCTTCTGATATAAATCTGCCTGAAGGTCAGTCTCCCTCTCTAAAGCCAGAGCGAAGAGGAGCCCCGTGTCTCCCATGTAGCATTTGAATGAAGAGAAGTCTTCGTTCATCCTTAGTGCTGAACTCGGCATGGTGACGTTGTAGGCCGTATTGATGATCCGGCCGTCGTCGAGCCAGTAGAAGGCTGTCTCGTAGTCTCGATAGCGAGCGCCCTTTTTAATCAGTGAGAGGTTGAATCTCTTCTCATGACGGCTCAGCTGGCTCGGCAGTATGTCGAGTATCCTCTCGCACTTTCTTCTGTCCCCTCTAGCGTGCTTGGCGATATCGGAGCGATAGAGGGTCAGGATGAGCTTCTGCCTATCTATAGCTCTGGAGAAATCCCTAGTCTTAACGTACTCCTCAACCGCCTGAGGCATACCTCCGACCAGGAGGTACTGCCTGAAGAGATCCAGGGCCTTTCGGTGCATCGCCTGACCCAAGGGCTTACGCTCTTCGAAGCGGTTGCGGAGCAGGTCGAAGAGGACATCGTTTCCCATGGCCCAGAGAAACTCCTCGAAGTCCATGGGGTTCATCGTCAGATGAACCTCCTCGGACGGGATCAGAATGTCTTGGATGTTTTCTTTTATCGAGAGCAGAGACCCGGTCTCGATGTAGTCGTATCTCCCGTCCTGTACGAGGTACTTGATTGCAGAGCGTGCCCTGGGAAACATCTGTACCTCATCGAGGATAATCAGGCTCTTTCCGGGGTAGAGCCTCTTCCCGTAGAAATTGGATAGAAAGAGGAAAAAGGTATCGAGGTCTGTCAGGTAATTCTCGAAGAGATCTTTGACTTCTTTAGGTGCACTGTTGAAATCTACGAGCAGATAGGATTCGTATTCGTTCTTAGCGAACTCCTCGGCTATGTAGCTCTTGCCTATTCGTCTCGCACCTTCGATCAGAAGGGCTGACCTTCCCCTGGAATTCCTCTTCCAGTCCAACAGCTGGCTGTAGATCTTTCGCTTCATATTTGGCCTTATCATCGAGACTCTGTGGTGAAACTCTTTGATAATTCATGGTGATTTTACACCAAAACGAGATTATCAAATTAAGAAAAATACACCAAATTGAGATTAATGTTAGAAGGGAAATACACCAAATCGAGGTTTAGAATAAGGCTATTCATACACCAAATTTAGATTAATCGGTTTTTACTCCCGGCTGCTGCATTGGAAACAGATTAGCTTGAAGCTCTTTAATCTGTATCTGATCCTATTCTTTTCTCTGCCTCATCTCAGCTGAATAGCTCTGTATCAGGGAGACGATCATGTCGTAGTCCTTGACATCACGGTTGTCTATTACGAACAGTTTCAGTCCCATCTTCTGGCAGAGCTCCCGCTTCTTTCTATCCCTTCTCATGACCTCGGGATCCGAGAAGTGCTCCGGTCCATCCACCTCGAAGGCCATGACTGGAACCCTCCTCTCGTACAGCACCAGATCGAACTCTCCGTTCATAGAAACATCAGATTCCACATCCTTAAAGACATCCTTCTCCGGCACGTTCCTCCTGGCGGTGTACTCCGCATAGACGGAGCAGAGGTGGGACATGGTCTTCCAGAACTCCGCCTCGAAGGGGGAGTTGTTGGAGTATCCGATCTGGGCCGTGTACCTCTCGTTCTTATCGACCGTTATCCCTCCGTTTTTCATCGCGTACTTTATCAGCTGTGAGAGGTCGTCCTTCCTATCCTTAGCCAGCCTCTTGAAGGCCTCGACATCGGCGTACACTATCAGCTTCTTTCTGGACCTGGTGGTGGCGACGTTGACCAGCTCGGAGTTGTTCTTCAGCCACTGGAAGGTCCTGGGCTTAGTTCTATCCGAGATGGCGGTGGATAGGATCACCACGTCGTTCTCAGCCCCCTGCATGGTGTGGATGGTACCGGCTCTAACCCTATCTATTCCTTCCCTCTGAAGAAGCTCGTTTATCAGCTCCACCTGGTTTCTGAAGGGGCAGAGGATGGAGACGTTCTCCATCCTCTCCCTCTTCACCAGGTCGACTATGGATCTGGCCTCCTCGTAGCAGGAGTTCCTGTATTGTTCCGAGGTTCCAGCGTTGGCGTTATCTATGTCTACCAGCAGGATCTCTCCGTCCCCTACTGGAGATCTGGGCTTGATGTTGCCGTTGTAGAACCTCTCGTTGGAGAATTCGATGATCTTCTTGCCGCACCTGTAGTGGTAGGAGAGGAACACGAACTTCGAGATGCTGTCGTGGGCTCTCATCACCGAGAGGATGGAATTCTTGGTGTAGGAGTAGGTGCTATCTATTCTGTACTTGTTTCTGAGATTTTCGTCGGTGATCTCGTCTAAAAGGATCACCGGACGAAGCTGGGACTCGTCGCCCAGAAGGAGGAGGTTTCTCCCTCTGGCTATGGGTAGCAGAGCATCGGCTACGTTGCACTGTCCAGCTTCGTCTATCACGGTCAGGTCGAACTTGTACTTTCCTGTTCCGAGTTTCTGAGAGGAGATGTTGGTGCAGAAGATGATCGGGAAGGCATCATTCAGAAGCTCTAGATTCTTATCTTCAGACAGCCATGCATTGAAGCTTCTAACCCCGCGATCTCTATCTGGGTCAAAAGCTATCTCAAGTAGCCCTTTATACCTTGGGCTCTTCAGTTTGAGGATGTGCTTCAAGGAATCGTAGTAGAGGTACTGAAGAAACCTGTCGTCCTGGGATACAGGGTTACAAAGTTCTATAGCATCCTCGTTCTTAACTTCAGGGATGGATTTATATTCATTTCTAAGCTCATTGAGTTTTTTCTCAGCGAACGTTTTTACCTCAGGAGTTAGCTCAGCTTTCTGGAGGAACCTGTTAAGGAGCTTTCCGCTCTCCTCTAGGCTCTGTCTTCTCTCATACCTCTGAAGGAGGTCAAGCAGGGCTCTGATCTTGCTGTTGTGGTCTTTGAACAGAATCTCCAGCTTGCTGTCGTCGGGCCTTCTCTGGGTCTGTATGGATGCTAGAGTCTTGATCCTGTCTAAAGCCTTTAGCATCTCGTCGTTGTTTCCGAGGCGGAGCCACGGAAACGGGATCGAGTCGCTCCTGTATCTGAACGAAAGCTTGGAGATGATGGCATCCACAGGTCTGTTGTTGGAGGAGCTCATGAGCACCTTCCTCCCGTTGAAGTAGGCGCTGAGCATCACGTTCACTAAGGTCTGGGTCTTCCCGGTACCGGGAGGGCCTTGGACGTAGGTCACAGGGTATTTCAGGGCGTTGTAGAGAGCCAGAATCTGGTCGATGTTGGTCTTTGCATCGTAGATGACCAGATAGGGTTCCTTCCTGGCGTGGTTGTATACGCTCCTGGAGATGTTTCCGAAGAAGGCTCTGACCGGGTAGGGGAGTACCCTCTCTCTGTATTCTCTGTCTATCTCGGAATAGGTCGGATTGAGGTTCACGGTGAAGGGTCTCTCGATTATCGAGATCTCAGGCCTTGTATCGAGGAGGGATTCACCTTTTCGAAGACCTTCTCTAATAATCTGCAATCCTGCTTCCTTATCGCTTTTGTACGTCTCCATGAACTCCTTGAGGTCCATGTCGACGTAGCTCTGGAGGGAGAACTTGTCGGTTTTCTTCTCTTTTTTGGAGTTTGGATCAGGAAAGTACCTACAGAGGAACGTGGTGTTGAATGTCAGGTCAGGGTTTATAGAAAGGGTCTTATTTTCAGGATTGAATGTCAGCTCGTGATAGCAGACTATGAAGACCCTTCCGCCTCTGGCTATAGCTGAGTCAGTTATAGCTAGGTAGTAGTCGGAAAGCCCCTTCTGCTTTTCCTTCCCGTACTTTTCGATTATCTCCTTGTTTAGTACCTTCTCCTGTTCCTGATTCAGCTTGATCTTCCTCTCCTTTAGAAGGAGATCTATATCGATTCCAGGAAGGAGGTCCCCCTCCTTCCTGGAGGGGTCGTTATCCAGGTTCCTGCACTCGATGTAGTAGTTGAGAATCGAGTTGCTGTAGGAGTCGTATTCAAGTTCAGGGAAGCTCTCGGGGGAGTTTTCCAGCTTCTGGATGAGGGCTTTAGGTACCTCGTAGTCGGTGAACGGCAGAAGAGTAGCTCTCTCTATGCGG